>WUUC01114849.1_pt1 | contig 25722 bp, 19 predicted proteins | sample 6278441 | NCBI WGS metagenome assembly WUUC01 (sample SAMN13675441, study PRJNA597444) | soil metagenome | isolation source: soil | place: USA: Washington | collected 2017-10 | reverse complement strand
GCTGCTGCGTGACCTGCTGGCGCTCGGTGAAGGTCTGGTCGTCGAGCATGTAGGCGTGGCCGCGCTCCTCCCGGAAGTCCTTCGAGAAGGCGTAGCCCGCCCACATCTGCTTGAGGCGCGGGTCTTCTTCGAGCCGCGACTGCGCGACGACCGAGCGCGGGTCAACTTCGGTCGGCGTGCGCGGCTCGGCCTCGCTCCCGCCGTAGCGCGTGCGCACCTGATCCACCGTGCGCTTGTAGCCGTCGTATTGAAGAGGGAAATTCTTGCCCCAAAGCTCCGCATCTTCCGTCTCGTCCGTCAGCTCGACGACGCGGTAGAAGGGGTTGCGCGCCTCCTGCTTGCGCTCCATGATGTTGACGAGGAGCGCGACGAGCGCGACCGCCGCGAGCGCCGCGACGAGCGCCGCGAGGATGATGAGCTTGACCCTTCTCTTCCCGCGCTTCGGCGTCTCGGCCCCTTCCGCCAAAGCTCTTTCGTTCTCAGCCATAATTTCTCTCGCCCCTTAGTCTCGACGGGCTTCCCGGCCCGCTTCCCTGTTCAGTGCATGTGCCCGACGTTTCGGTGACAGCGGACGCAGGAGAGCGCCTCTTCGTCACCGGCCTTGCCGCCGCCCATGTGCGCGTCAATCGCGCTCGTCACTTCCGTGTGACACTTGCGGCACGCCTGTTCGGTGACGCGCCGGTTGCGCTCGGTGACGCGAATCGGCTCGTGGAAGGTGTTGGTCGTGAAGTAGTAGGAATGCCAGAAGCCGTTCGATGCCTTGGTGTAATACTTGCCGATTAGACCGGGCGGCGTGTGGCAGTCGTTGCAGACGGCGACCGAGCGGTGCGAAGACTTGAGCCAGCCGTCGTACTGCTCCTGCATGACGTGGCAGTTGGCGCAAGCGCCCGGGTCGTTGGTGAGGTAGGAATAGCCCTTGGCGTAGATGAAGGTGAAACCGCCGATGCCGACGGCGGCCCCGAACGCGACGCCGACGAGGATGCCTTGCAGCGTCGGCACGCTCAGAAGTTTTCGTCGCCAGCTCTCCCGTTCGCCAGCCAAAGCACTGCCGCCTTCCAGACAGAGATTGTTACTGCTCAATTGTTACTGCTCGGTGGTTCGGCGACAAATATATCACGGCTTGCGCGCGGCAAAGTTTAAGGTTTTGTTCAAGTCCTCTTGCACCGGCATTGCGCTGGCCGCCTATGACGGCGCGACCGCATAGGATTTTCCTGCGCTGATTACAACAAATCCGCACTCTTTACTAACGGTAATCTCCGATGACGAAAGTTTTCGTTGACATTGACGAAGACTTTCGTCAATAATGCCGCCCGCCGGATGTCAGACGAGGACTTGAGCCCCTTTATGCGCCAATCGAATCGATTACAACTGCCGCGCCCGACCGATACCGAGTTGTCCATCCTCCGCGTGCTGTGGCAGCACGGGCCGGGCAGCGTCCGCGAGACGCTCAAGCGATTCAACGAGGCTCAGGAAGCGGAAGCCGGTTACACGACTATTCTCAAAATGCTGCAAATCATGACCGACAAAGGGTTGGTCGAGCGGGACGATTCGCAGCGCCCGCAAGTTTACAGGGCGCGCGTGCCGCAGGAGCAGACGCAGCGGCAACTGGTAAACGACCTGCTAGACAGGGCTTTCGGCGGCTCCGCTAAAGAGCTTGTGATGCAGGCGCTGGCCTCGAAGGAGGCTTCGGAGGAAGAGCTGGCGCAGGTCGAAAGGCTGCTGGATAAACTTGAAGGAGGCGGCCAGTGACGCTTATCGAAGGCATCTACACGTACCCGCTTTTACGCGCTCTCGGCTGGGCCTTGCTGCACTTCCTCTGGCAAGGCGCTCTGGTCGCGCTCCTGCTCGCGGGCGTGCTGTCGCTTCTGCGGGAACGGGCCGCGAATTTGCGCTACGCCGCTGCGTGCGCCGCGTTAGGGTTGATGCTAGTCCTTCCGGCGGCGACATTTATGACGCAGAGCGGTTCGGCGCAAAGCTCTGAAGTTGACGAGATGTCGCTTCAGACGCCGCCCGAGCCGGACGTGAAATCAGCACAGGGGCAGACGGGCGGAGCGGGCAGGCGAACGGGCGAAGCGACGGCGGGCATGGAACATCCCGTCGGGCAGTTGATGTGGACTGCGCGAGTCGAGCCCGTTCTGCCGTGGCTCATCTCTGCTTGGCTACTGGGCGTGCTCGGCTTGACCGTACGCGTGCTCGGCGGGTTGATGTATGCGAGGCGGCTGACGCGTTGTGAAAATCGTCTGATTGGAATCCAGTGGCAGGAGAAGCTGGCGCAGCTCTCGAAGAAATTGCGGCTGAAGCAATCCGTGCTGCTGTTGGAATCGCAGTTGGTGCGCGTGCCGACCACCGTCGGGTGGCTGCGCCCCGTCATTCTGCTCCCGGCGAGCGCCCTCACCGGCCTCACGCCGCAACAGTTGGAGTCGGTTCTGGCGCACGAGTTGGCGCACATACGGCGACACGACTACCTCGTCAACTTTTTTCAGGTCGTGGTCGAGACGCTTCTCTTCTATCACCCTGCGGTGTGGTGGGTTTCAAGGCAGGTTCGCGTCGAGCGCGAGCACGCCTGCGACGACTCCGCGGTCTACGTGTGCGGCGACCCGCTCGCTTACGCGCGCGCGCTGGCAAGATTGGAGCGGCTGCGCAGAGAGACTCCGCTACTGGCCGTTGCCGCAGACGGCGGGAAGCTGAGCGCGCGCATACGAAGGCTCCTCGAAAATCCGCAGGGCTCCCGCAGCGCCGCGTCCATGCTGCTCGGCCTTCTCTTCGTCGCGGCCTTCTTCACTTTCCTCGTCTGCGCGCACAGCGTCTTTTCACAACAAGTAGAGCCCTCGACAATCGCGGAAGGGCGCGCATCGCTCACGCGCGAGCCTTCGGCGGGCGGCCCTTCGCAAAGCCATCCGGCGACGGAAGACCGACGCTCGACGGTCGGCGAGGCGGCGGCGCTAATCGCCGTGGACGATACTGCCGGTGAAGATTTGGAAGTGCGACGCGTCGCGCTCGATGCGCTCGGCGGTCGTGCGGGGACGGTGATAGTGATGGAGCCCCGGACGGGCCGCGTCTACACCGTCGTCAATCAGGAGTGGGCCGTCCGACGAACTTTGCAACCCGCTTCGACGATAAAGCTGGTGACGGGAGCCGCAGGCGTCGGAGAGAAGACGCTTGAGCCCGCAGGGCGCGTACGCGGTTCCGCGAAAGAGAAGACGCTCGATTTAACCGAGGCGCTGGCACGCTCGGACAACTCATACTTCGGTCGTCTGGGGGAGAGCGTCGGGGCGGAACGCTTAATCAGCTACGCGCGAGAATTCGGGCTCGGAGAGCTGACGGGCATCAACTACGAAGGAGAAAGCGCCGGAAGCCTTCCTTTATCTTTCACGGGTAGCGACGCCTCTCGCATCGGCGCGTTCGGTGAAGGAATAGAGGCGACGCCGATTCAGTTGGCGACGCTCGTCTCCGCCATCGCCAACGGCGGGACTCTCGTCGTGCCGCGCGTCCCGCACACGCAGAAGGAGGCCAGTCAATTCGAGCCGCAGGTTCGCCGCCGTGTAGGGATTCCGCGTGAACATTTTGAGCGCCTGATTCCCGGCATGATAGCCGCCGTCAAGTACGGCACGGGCAGAGGCGCGTTCGACCGTTCGCAGAGGGTGGCCGGAAAGACCGGGACATACACGGACGACGAATCGCCCGTGGGCATCTTCGCCTCTTACGCGCCAGCGGAAGACCCTCGACTGGTGGTCGTCGTGGTCACGCGAGGCCGTAACGAGAGCGGCCCGGTCGCAGCAGGTGTAGCGGGCGCGATTTACCGCGCCCTCAACCGCCGCTCTTAAAGAGAGTGTTTGAGAGCGTGAGTTCGTGAGCAGGAAGCTCTCGTCAACAGTTATCCGCAACCGTTTTTGAATCGTGAAGAAGGGCGTCGAGAAAGCTTTGAAGCCCTTCTCGGGGAGAAGTGTGTCCGACGATGAGAGTTCGATTCAGCCACACTACATTGACTGTCGCTCCGTGGGCCACGGTCGCGAGCGCCTTTCTGACTCTCTTCGTGGCGCATCTCGCGCTCGCCGCCGTCCCTCCCCCCGGCGCGCTCCGAGGGCGTGTGGCCGACCAGCACGGCGCGGTCGTGGTCGGCGCTCGCGTGACCATCAAAGACGGGCGCGGGCTTGAGAGAAAGGTCGATTCCGACGGCGACGGGCGTTACCTCATCAGCGGTCTTCCCCCCGGCACGTACTCCGTCCGCGTCGAGGCGCGGGGCTTCAACGCCTTCGAGCAGGCGGGCGTCGAGATTGTCGCAGGGAAGAGCGAAAAGCTCGATGCGCAGCTCTCGGTCGGGCTTGAGCGGCAGGAAATCACCGTCGGCGAGAGTGAAGGACTCAGCGCCGAGGCGGGCCGCAACGCGAGCGCGCTCGTGCTGCGCGAGTCGGACTTGGAAGCGTTGCCGGAAAATGTGGAAGACTTGTCCGCCGCGCTGCAAGCGCTGGCCGGTGCGCCCGTCGGCCCGAGCGGCGGGCAAGTGCTCATCGATGGCTTCCTCAATACCGGCGAGCCGCTGCCCGCACGCGGCTCGATTCGTGAAGTCCGCATCAACCAGAACCCTTTCTCGGCAGAGAACGACCGAATCGGCTTCGGCCAGATACAAATCATCACCCAACCGGGAGCGGAGAAACTTCGAGGACAGGCTTACTTAAATTTCAACGACGAGAGCCTCAACTCACGCAACCCTTTCGTCGAGCGTCGAGCGCGCTTTCAGATACGGAACCCCGGCGGAACCTTGAGCGGGTCGCTCGTCCCGCGCCGCGCGTCGTTCTTTCTTTCGCTCGACCGGCGTGAGACTGACGACCTCTCGATTGTCAACGCCGTCGTCCTCGACGAAGATTTGAACGCGGTGACGTTCGTGCGCACCGTGCCCGTCCCTCGAAGGCAATGGAACGCGAGCGCGCGGCTCGACTTTCAGTTGAACGCGAATCACACGCTCGCGGCCCGCTACAACTATTACCGCAACCGCGCGGAGAACGCAGGGGTCGGAGGCATCACGCTGCCCGAGCGCGCCTTCAGCTTCACGCTGCCGATACACACCCTTCAACTGACTGAGACCGCCGTCATCAACACGCGAGCCGTCAACGAGCTTCGACTGCAATACATCGCCGAAGATCAGATTGACGAGCCCGTCGAAAGTCGGCCCGCCCTCAACGTGCTCGGCGCGTTCGCGAGCGGCGGCTCGACCTCGGGCCGGGCCAGCAACCCTGAGAGCCGATTGACGCTTCAAGATTCCGTGCTTTGGACGGCGAACGCGCATACCTTGAGGGCTGGCGCGCGGCTGCGCCGCACGTCGATAATCGACATCTCGCCGGATGATTTTAACGGCACGTACGTCTTCTCGGGCGGCCTCGCGCCGCAGCTCGACGCGGTCGGGAATCCACTGCACGACGAAAGCGGGCAGATACTCGTCACGCCCATCACGAGCATCGAGCGCTACCGCCGCACGCTCTTGTTTCAGCGCCGTGGTCTTGCGCCCGCTCAGATTCGCGCGCTCGGCGGGGGCGCTACGCAGCTTATCTTGGGCGGCGGGAATCCGCGCGCCACCGCCTCGCAGATAGACTTCGCCGCGTACCTTCAGGACGACTGGCGCGTGCGCGAGAACATGACCTTGAGCCTCGGCCTGCGCTACGAGTTTCAGACCAACATCGAAAGGAGCTTGAACCTCGCCCCGCGACTCGCCTTAGCTTGGTCACCGGACTTCAAGAGCGGCGCAAAGGCGGGCCAGCCCCGGACGGTCATCCGCGCGGGGTTCGGGATTTTCTTCGACCGCTTCAACGAAAACCAAGTCCTGCTTGCCAACAAGTACGCCGCCGCAGACTTCTTCCGCCTCATCACCGCCGATGCGCGCGTGCTGGACTCTTTCCCCGCAGTGCCGCCCCCGGAAGCGCTGGGCGAAACCTTCTCCGAGTCGCGGGCCGTCTTCCGCATCGCACGCGACCTGCGCGAGCCATACATGATGCAAGCGGCGCTGGCCTTCGAGCGTCAACTGCCGCTCAACACCACCTTCACCGCGACCTACGTCGCCGCGCGCACGCTCCACGCCCTGCGCGCACGCAACATCAACGCGCCCGCAAACACGATAGATTCGTCCGGGGCGCTTGTTCGCGGCCCAAGACCCTTCGGCGAAATCGGCAACATCTATCAATACGAGTCGAGCGGGAGACTCAATCAAAACCAGTTGATGCTGACGGTCAACAACCGCCTTAACCGGCGAGTCTCTTTTTTCGTCAATTACACTCTCAACAGGGCGAGGGGCGACACCGAAGGGCCGGGGAGTTTTCCCGCTGACGGCGACGATTTAAGGCCGGAGTACGGGCGCTCTTCCTTCGACGTGCGGCACACCTTCTCGACTGGCGGCACGTTCGACGCTCCCTTCGGCCTGCGCCTGAGCCCGCTCGTCTTTGCTTCTTCTGGCCGCCCCTTCAACATCACGAACGGCACGGACTCCAACGGCGACTCGCTCTTTTCAGACCGCCCCGCGTTCGCCACTGATTTGAACGGGCCGGGCGTCCGCGTCACACGCTTCGGCGCGTTCGACACCACGCCTCAGCCGGGGCAACAGATTATCCCTCGCAACTACGGCACAGGCCCGAGCTACTTCGTCGTCAATCTTAATGTCACTCGCACGTTCGTCCTCGGCGCGGGCGCATCTTCTAAAGGCCGCGCGCAGGGGACTGACAACGGGCGAAGCGACGCGGGCGTGGAAGGTCGCTATCGGCTGACGTTCGGCGTGCGCGTGCTGAACCTTTTCAACCGGGTCAACCTAGACCTCCCCGTCGGCAATCTCGGCTCGACGCTTTTCGGGCAGTCAACCGCCACCGCCGGAGGGTTCGGTGCGGTCAGCGGCGGCCATCCGGCTGCGGGCAACCGTCGCGTCGATACGCTGCTGCGGTTCGAGTTCTGAAGAAGATTTCTCAAGCCGCTGGCGTGAGACAAGGATGGACGCCCGTCCGTGCAGCGCCAGCCAAAGACGGCTACATTATCCAGCCGCCAGACCTCCAACATTATTTTGAGGTGCATGTATGAACACATTCTCAACGCGAAAGATGGCTCCGGCAGTGCTGGCCGCAGCCTTTGTCTCCGTTCTATCCATCGCCGGACTCTCCTCATGCAGCAACGGCGGACGCGCGGGCGCTGCCAGCCCGAGCCCTTCGTCTATTCCTTCGTCCATTCCTTCATCCACGGCGAGCGCGGCTGAGCCACAGGCAACGGAGAGCGTCGAAGCACGTCTGGCCGAACGCTTCAGGACGTTGAGCGAGCGGGCGGGCGGAGAGGTCGGCGTGGCTTTGATTCACGTGGAGACGGGCCGCAGCGTGGCCTTCAAGGGGACGAGCCCTCTGCCCCTCTTCAGCGTTTTCAAGCTGCCGCTCGCGGTCGCGGTGTTGAAGGACGTGGAAGAAGGGCGGCTGCGGCTCGACCAGAAGGTGCGAGTCACGCCCGACGATGTCGCGCCGGGCGCGCAGATGAACATAGAGCTGTGGGGAAAGCCCGTCGAGCGGACAGTCGCAGAGCTGTTGGAGCTGTCCATTTCCCGGAGCGACAACACTTCGACCGACAAGCTGCTTCAACTCGTCGGCGGCCCTTCGGTCGTAACCGAGCGGATGCGCGCGCTCGGCCTACGAAACATAGAGATACGTGCGACGGTCAGAGAGTTTGCGTCGGGTCGCAAAGAGCACCCCAACATGGGCACGCCCTCCGACCTTGTGCAACTACTAGCCCGGCTTCAGAGAGGCGAGGTGCTCCAAGCGCCGCAACTCTCCTTGCTGCTCGGCGCGATGGAGCGCGCCACAACCGGGCTCAAGCGCCTGCGCGGAGACCTCCCCGCAGGGACGCCGGTCGCCGATAAGACGGGCTCGGGCGCAGCAGGCAAGGTCACGAACGACGTGGGGCTCATCACGCTCCCCGACGGAAAGGGCCGCCTCGCCATGGCCGTCCTCGTCAGCGGCTCAAAGCTCTCCGTCGAGGCTCAGGAAAAGCTCATAGCCGAACTCGCACGCGCCGCCTACGACGCCCACGTCGCCGCACCGAACCACGGCGCACAGTGACCTTCTCCTCCGAAGCATAACCGGCTCAGATTACTGCAACATTCCAACTCACAAAAAAAGTTGAGCGGTCAGACACATGGCCTGACCGCTCAACTACCATCCGACCGCCCAACTGCAAAGAGCCTTCAGCCTTAACTCTCGCGGCTCCGCTTTATGGTTATGAACATCTTGCTTCAATCACCCCATCTTTTAGAGATTTCCTTGCTGTACAAATCACGCTTGACGGCAATCCTCTGCACATAGACTCTGGTAGTCGAACGGCTCTGGTGGTCGAGAGCATTCTGCGTGGCCGTAATGTCTCCGGTAAATTCCGACACGATACGCGCGAACGTGTGCCGCGTACGATGGAGGTGAAAGCCTTCGACGCCCGCTTCCTTCGCGTACTTCTTCAGGTTCTTGACGAAGCAGTGTGAAGAGAGAGCCTCGCCCGGCTTCCCCGCACGGTCGTGCCTCGTCCAAAGCGGCGCGTCGGTCTTGAGCGCGTGCATCCTCCCCGAAGCGTTAAGGTAGTCGAGCAGCGCATCCTTGACCTGCGGCTCCCTGACTTCCCTGCTCCTGTAATCCCCTCCCTTGGCCCTGTATTCCAGCGCGAGCGACTCGCCCACGTGCACGTCCTTTCCACGAAGGCCGATGGCCTCCTGCCTGCGCAGCCCCGTCGAGAGGTACAGAAGCAGCAGCGCATAGTCGCGCTTACCCACGATGTTGCCCGCCTGCGCGCTCCTGCGCACCGCCCCGATGAGCGCCCCTACCTCTTCGTCCGAGAGCGACTTGACGGACTCCGTCTGGTACGGCTTCGGCGCTCTGGGCCGCGCCAGCCTCGCGGGGTTGCGGCGGATGTGCTGACCCACCTCCGAGTCCTTCATCGCCCAAGTATAGAAAGATGAGAGCAGGCACGCGTGCTGGTAGATAGTCCCCGGCTTCACTCCCCTCGCCTCCAACTGCCGCAGCCACTCCTGCACGTCCGACGGCTCGACTTCGGCTGGCAACTGACCCGTGTGCCGGAAGAAAGAGAGGACAATGCGCTGCTTATCTCTGAGCAGGTCTTGGCGGCGCTCGCCCTCGCCCGTCGTGGCCGAGGCCCAGAGCGAGACCGCACCTTGCAGCGCGACTTTAAGCTCGGCTTCACGTAACTGAAGGGCCGTAGTGTCGGCTTGCGTGCTCATAACATTCCTCACCTTACGTCGATGACATCCGGCCAGTCGAGGTGCTCGACGCCCGCATCCGTGTACGAGGGACAGTCCCTCGCCGACTCATCGACAACAGCATCCGTCGCCTTCAACTCGTTCAACAACGCCGACGGCGGCCTCGCTTCACGGCGCTTCTCGTCGGGCCGCGCTTCGCCCCGCCTGACCCTTCGGACAGAACCCGGCGCAGGGTTCATCAAGTACCAAGTGAGTGCGAGAGCCAGCACGAGCGCTAACAATCGCATCCTGATTGCTTCTATGGTCTGAACGTCCCTCATGCAAATTCTTTATACCATGCTTCTCGTAACTATTCAGGTTCGTAAGGAGTTGAGCAGAAGCGGCTCAACGCTGAAGGCCCGCTCCAAGGCTCGGGAATGAACAAACGGTATTTGAGGGGCGTATGGACTGACTGATATGACTATTACACAGACCGACGAACCGACTCCTCGAAAGCCGCTCCGGCTATGGCCCGGCGTGGTCATCGTGACATTACTGTTGCTGGTCAGGTTTGGCCTCCCCTCAGTCGTGGCGGATACCTTAATCATTGCGATGATAGGTGAGCTTGTCGGCGGGTTGGCGCTCATCGTGTGGTGGGTGTTCTTCAGCCGAGCGCCTTGGCCCGAGCGCTTGGGCGCGCTCGTCCTGATGGCCGTCGCGCTGTTCGCGACATCGCGCGTCGTCCACGAGTCGATAAGGAAGGGGATGATGGGGATGATGCTCATCGTCTATTCCATTCCGGTCTTGAGCTTCGCCCTCGTTGCGTGGGCGGCGGCCAGTCGTCGTCTCACTGATGGCGCTCGGCGTGTGGCGCTGGTCGTGACCATCCTGCTCGCGTGCGGAGTGTGGACGCTCGTCCGCACTGGCGGCATCACCGGCGACGCCGATTCGGATTTCCACTGGCGTTGGACGAAGACTCCCGAGGAGCGGCTTCTGGCCCAAGCTGGCGACGAGACAGCGGCGCTCCCGCCAGCCCCGGCGGCGCTCCCTATCGCTTTGGCGACAGCCGATAAGGAAGCCGGCTGGCCCGGCTTTCGCGGCCCCGAGCGTGACGGCATCATTCGCGGCGTGCGGATAGCGACCGATTGGTCTGCGTCGCCGCCGGTCGAGCTGTGGCGAAGGCCGATTGGGCCGGGCTGGTCGTCCTTCGCGGCTCGCGACAGGCGAATCTATACTCAGGAGCAGCTCGGTAAAGACGAGACGGTCGCCTGTTACGACGCAACCACCGGCAAGCCCGTGTGGAAACACCGCGACGCGGCACGTTTCTGGGAGTCGAATGCAGGGGCAGGCCCGCGCGCGACGCCGACCCTCAGCAACGGTCGCGTGTACTCGCTCGGCGCAACGGGAATCCTGAACGTGCTCGACGCTGGTACTGGTGCTGTCGTTTGGTCGCGCAACGCGGTGTCCGACACAGGGGCGAAAATTCCCGGCTGGGGCATCGCCGGCTCGCCGCTGGTGGTAGGCGATGTCGTCATCGTCGCCGCGGCTGGCAACCTCGTGGCTTACGACCTCGCCGACGGCAAGCCGCGCTGGTTCGGCCCGAAAGGCGGCACGGGCTATAGCTCGCCGCAGTTGTTGACCATCGGTGGAGTTGCGCAAATCCTACTGCTGAGCGCAAACGGCGCGACCAGCGTTGCGCTGGCCGACGGCAAGCTGCTCTGGGAGCACGCATGGCCGGGCGTCCCCATCGTGCAGCCGGGCCGCGCCGCCAATGGCGACGTGCTGCTCAGCGTCAGCGACAGCAGCGGCACGCGCCGCCTCTCGGTTACGCATGAATCCGATAGATGGACGGTCGAAGAGCGCTGGACATCGGAGGAGCTTAACCCATACTTCAACGACTTCGTCGTTCACAACGGTCATGCCTTCGGCTTCGACTACAACACTTTGGCGTGCATCGACCTCGCGGACGGCAAGAGAAAGTGGAAGGGCGGAGAATACGGCCACGGCCAGCTCGTCCTGTTGCCCGAGCAAGACGTGCTGCTGGTGTTGTCGGAGGCGGGTGAGCTGGCGCTGGTCAAGGCGGCCCCCGACCAGTTTACGGAACTCGCGCGGTTCCCGGCGCTTGAGGGCAAGACGTGGAACCACCCTGTGCTGGTCGGCGACATCCTGCTGGTTCGCAATGACCACGAGATGGCCGCATTCCGGCTATCCCTCGCGGGCCGCTGACCGGGATAACCTTCGCGGCCATCGCGGCGGGTCGGGACGGCGGCTAGTTGTTTCTAACCTGCTCGTTGATAACGCTGAAAGAGCGTGTGTCCAGATTCTCAATTGAGCCGTCGGGTTTCAACGCGTCAACTACCATAATGTAATCTTTCTTCTTGAACACGCTGGCAGGTAACTCGAAAGAAATCCGTTCGCCCGTGGACGTGCTCTGCCCTTTGGACACTGTCCCATCCCAAACCTTTTCGCCCGAAACCCTCTGGACGGATACGTGGAACTTTTTATAGCTGTTATTTTTGATGTACACGACGAGCCGCGCCGATTCCTGACCCGCGCGGATAATCAAGGGCTTCTGCGATTGAGCGCCCCTGACGGTGACTAGCGGAAATACGTACGCGGCCACGGATGGCCCGGCAGGTGTGCGTGGCCTGTTGTTCTGACGAGGCTCGCGCGACGGTTGAGCCCCCTTGGGTGAGCCTTCGAGCAACTGCTCGTCCTGCCCATTTTGAGATTGTGCGCCGCCGGACTCCGCTCGTAATTGCTCGACGGCTTTACGATGAGCCTCGTCCTGCCGTTGCAACTCCAACTCCTTTTGTCGCAGTAACGCCTGTGTTTGCTCCGCCTCTTCGGCGAGGCGCGCGCGGTCTCTCATCAACCACACGCATCCGACAATCAACGCCATGAGCGCAGCCGTCAGCGAAAACTGTAGGAACAGATTTCTGCCTTCAAAGAAGCCCAGAAGATATTTCCACCAAGATGCCTTCGGCGAATCGGAGGGATAGCTGATAATTAAATTAATTAACTTTTCCGATTCCTCAACCCTCTTGCGCCTTCCCGGGATGACCAGATATTTCTCTTCAAAAGCGCTGCGTTCCGGCTCCGGCAACGCGTTCTGCACATAGCGGTCTATCAAACTATCCTCGACGGAGGCGAGCTGTTCATAAAAGCTCTCGTCAGTGAAACAAAGCTCTTCGATTCGAGACTGCTCCGGCTCGGCCAATTCGCCAAAGAGGTATTTCACCAATACCCTGTTGTCGGTTTCTTGGGCCAATGTTACTTCCCCCCTATATATAAATGAGCCCGTCAGGATTCTATTTCATCATCTCTGACGCTTGCTCAAGCGCTTCTTGATACACTTTTTAAGTCTTTCCCTGATGTGGAAGGCGCGGAGCGCCACCGCGTTCGGGGAAATTCCCAACTCCTCGGCCATTGACTTCCTCTTATCAATTTTTTTGCGCCGCAATTCTTCATAATATTCCTTGATAAACTTTCGATCCCCGGACTGCAACTCGGCCATGCAAGCGTCGAAACATACCTGCAAGTCATCGTCACCGTCTGCACCGGCAGGTTCCGAAGTCGGCTCCCCTGCGCGCGTCAAGTGGTCTTGGACTGCCTGCCGCTGTCTCTGTTCCGCTAAGGACTCAAGGAAAACTATCTTCGCCACCCCGTAGACGTAACCCATCAGGCTTTTGAAATTCTCCCCCTCGAAATACCTTCGGATTACTCTATTGAGTGACACGTCGGCGAGCCGCTCGGCCTCCATACATCGACGGCACTCGAAAAAGGTGATTAATTTTTTTTGAATGTTCCAGTATTTTTCGCCCGCCCTCTCGGCATCCGCGTCAAGCAGGGTGAGGAATTTATTCCAAGCCTCGGGGGAAGGCTGCCAATCTTTCATTTTCGCACCTTGAGGAACGGCGTGGGGATGGATTAACGCCCGTTGCTCTGCACGCTTGATGACCTTCTCCTTGTCCGGCTGACGAACGCGTCTGCTCGGGCGCGAAGATAACCGTGCGTTGGCGGGCACGGCATATGCTACGACAAAAGTCATTTGGAGGATATAAATTTCGGAGAATTTTGTACGGTTAACAGAGGCCGAAGAACGGCCTTGCGATTTACAGGGGGCAAATTTTCGTCGTGTGAGGCGACGGCTGGAGCCCGGCAGTCGTTACGTCCGACGACCGCGAGCGATTCGCGCGAAAGATAAATCAAGTAAGAGTCATCTCGTTTCTACGAGAGCGGATAGCTGCTCGGAATACGGCTGCCCGCTAGAGAGGCGGCGGAACGAAACTGTCTAACGAGAGTCGCCCTGAATGATAAATGCCGCCCAGAAATAAGGCGCATTCTTCGACTCACTCCGCCACATCTGGATTTGCGCCGCACGTAGAGCGGCTGCGGGGCGAACCTTTCCGCCCGAAAGCAGGTTGCGGTAAAAATTCGTCATCAGTTCCGCCGTCGAAGAGTCGTTAACCTCCCATAAGCTCGCCACGACCCGCTTCGCACCCGCGTACATGAACCCCCTAGACATCGCCGCCAGCCCCTCGCCCCTGACCATCTTGCCGATGCCGGTCTCGCATGCGCTCAAGACGACCATCTCGACGGGCAGTCGAAGGTTATACACTTCGTGCATCTGCAAAAAGCCCTCTTGCGGCCTGCGCTGCTCGTCAAACAGAGAGAGTAAAATCCCTGACAACTCCGGATGCTCTCTGTCTAGCAGGCCGTGCGTGGCGAAGTGAATGATTCGGTACTGAGCTAGCTCGCCGCCCTTCACCAACTCTATCTTGGCCCCGAAGTCTATGATTTTCATTCTCTCGCCCGAAGGTGCGAGGGCGAAAATCGCGTCGGCCTCACGACGCGTGAACGGGAGGCGCGCGACACGTCCGCGCGCGTCCAAGAGTCCGGCCCTGTTTAGCGTCGCGCGCGATTTACTGACACCCGCATTGTTTGAGCCGCGCCCCTGCGGATTCGGAGTCCGCGCGGCTTCTTTAACGCTTCGTCGTACAGGGGGAGCGCCTACGTCCTCGAACCTTTCGTCGTCCTCGTCGAAGACCGGGTCGGCTATCACGGCTATAAGTTTCGGAGGCGTGATTCTCTCCACCGCAGACTCGTGCCGTCGAAGCTCGGCGAGTAGAGACACGGAAGGCTGCGTCTCGACTTCATGACTCAACAGAAGGGGCGGCAGCTTCGCTGTGGGCGCGAGTGCCCCCGCGCCGCGCATGGCGGGAGCGTCTGTGGTTTTCGCTTGGAGGGGCAGCGCCGCGAAGGGGAGGTACTGCAATTCGCCGTCACCTACGATGAGCAGCCGGGCTGCTTTCGGCAACGCCTCCACTTGGCCGAGCAGGGTCTGGCTGAGGGCCATGGCAGCCGGATAGTAATCGGTGTCGGCACGCCGGACGCGCCCCATCGTGCCAAAATCGGTTTCGCCTTTGACCAACTTATTACGAGCGGTGAGGAGCGTTCTGACGCGTTCGGCGTCGGCCTCTATCTCGGCGCGTTTGGGCAGCACGTAGCTGTCCACGGAGGTCGGCGTGACGGCCCAGAGGTAGCTGCGTTCCTCGCCGAGAGAATATTCCAGAAGCATCTGGTCTTGATCGAGGATTTTAGTCTGTATGTCTTCCAACGTGACCGGCTGAGGGTAAATCAAAGAAGCGTAGCGCGGACTTTTCTCTCGAATACGTGCTTCCAGCTCGCGGTACTGTTTCAGCAGCGAGGTGATGCTCTGCGCCTGCGCATCAGCTTGAGCCGTCGTGTGCCTGCTGGCAAGCATCTCGCTTTGCGCCAGCGCGCTCAATTTCCGCTGCAACGCTTCCTCCTGCTGAAGCAGTTCGGGAGCCACGCCTTCGCGAATTTTTGCGTCGGCCTCGACCAGCGTATCGAGCAGCGCGCGGGCGCGGGCGCGCTCACTGTAGGCGAGCGCGCGGGCCTCATACTTCCTATCCTTCGTCTGCATGTAGAGCCGCATCAGCACGTCTATATGAAGCTCATAATATTCTTGTATGGAGGAGAAAAAGGAGGTGCGTAGAGTTTGATTGGATATCTTGGTGCGGAGAGTTTCGAGAATCGGCAGCGCGAGGTCAAGCTGTTCGTCGGCGACTCGAAGGTTGGCCGTGCTGCCGAGCTTGCTCTCGGCGCGGGCAATCTCGTATCTGGTGTCAGCTTCCGCCGTGGGATACAGCACATCGCCCCAGATGTCTAGAGCCCTGTGATAGCTATCGAGCGCCTTTCCGTAATTCCCTATGGAGGAATATGCGACGCCCATATTCTTGAGCGTGTTCCCCTCGCCGACGCGGTCTTCCCCTTGCCTTTGAATCTCAAGCGCCTCGTTAAATTTATCAATCGCTTCCCGTTGACGCCCCTGCGCCGTACGCACCATGCCGACATAAGTTAGCAGCTCCGCCCTGATGAGTTTGTCGCCCCCGGCCACCAAGTCGAGCCCTTTATTGAAGCTATTCAGCGCTGTGTCGTAAGCTCCCTGCGAGAAATACAGTCTCCCTAAGTCACCGAGGATTTGTGCTTCCAGCCTGCTCAGACGCAGGCCACTGAGAATAGCGAGCGCCTGATTGTAGAGCGCCAACGCTTGAGCGTCGTCCCCGAATCTGTTGGCGTAGACGCGGCCCAAGCCGTCGAGCGTGTAGGCTTCCCCCACCCGGTCGTTAAGAGCATGTCTGATAGAGAGCGACTGATTGTAGTAGCTGAGGGACTGATTCGGGTCGCCTTGGAGATAGTAAACCCTGCCGATTTGATAAAGAGTCGCGCCCTCTAACTTCTCATCGTACTCCTCCCGAAAAAGCTGTAACGCCAACTGGAAATGGACGAGCGCCGCGTGGTGATTAGCCATCGCCAACTGCGACATGCCGATGACTTGATTCGCCAGCGCAACGTCTAAGCGAGGGGGAGCAGGCAGCGACTCGAAAAGCCGAAGGGCTTCTTGATAACTCTCCACCGAGGCGGCCTGTCTGGATTGGTAGAAGTACGTCTTGCCCCTGCCGAGCAGCGCGCGGGCCTCGCCTCTGGCGTCGGCCACTTTTTGCCAAGACCGCCGGGCCTCCTCATACTTGACGACGGCCTGTTCCAGCGTCGCCGTCGTCCCCTTTCGCCGCAGCGTTTCGCCCTCCGAGAAATCGCGTTCGGCGGCGATGCGGTCGCTGTCCGCGGCGACACTTTCTCGTTCCTCGACGATTGAGACTCGATACTGTCCGGGCGCGGCGCTCGTATCTTTCGGGGATATTTTTAGACGGTACTCGCTCTCCTTGTCAGCGGCGAGCGAAAGCTCTTCCTGCCCTCGCGTCCCGTTCGCGTAATCGACGCTCAGCACGACTCGCCCGTCCGTACCGGCGAGCGTGATTGCAACGTCGATGCCGAGCTGCGTCACGGCCAAGCGCATGTAACGGCCAGCCGAGAGCCGTATGACGTAATCATGCTCCCCTCCGCCAGCCAGTTCTCGTTGCGTCGAGCTGCCGGGTTCCAGCGACCGCACTTCCTGAGCGGCAGACCGCCCCGCCCCATCCGCCGCTATGTGCAGAGCAGACAGGATGAGCGCGGCGCGTGCTATCGAGGCGATGACGTACGTCTTCAAACCGCATGGATGAGCTGTGAAGATGGTTAGGCGACACATAGGCGACCTTCACCAAGCCTGACGGATGAGAGCTTGAAGGAACACACGGGCACTCATCATCGTAGTTGCCCCATCATATACCTCGTTTGAACCTTAATTGTAGTTCGTTCTACTGAGCCGCCCGGCAAAGCCTCGTCGAGCGAGGAGCGTTTCGGCCTACGTGCTTCCAGCCCTAATGTTAAGTGGGCATTTTACGGATTCATTTCTCCTCGGATTGTCGCCTCGGGTGGGCGCGGCTGTAACGTCGGGTCTTCGTCCTGCGTCAGAGAGGTTGCTGACTGTTAAAAGCCGCAGCCCCGATGCCACATATTTTGCAGCTTTCGCGGGTAAATTTTCCTATGAAATGATTGCCGCACATTTCATACTATGAAGCAGGAGGACGAAAATTGATGGCACATGACGAGCACGAACTTGATGTTGATTTCGAGGTCATCGAAGACCCAGAAGATTTGATATTCCCACGCATGCCAAACGTGGTCTCGCACAGAGGTCACGGAGTTAAAATCATCACCACCATTCGAGATGTCCCTCACCCGGAAAGAACAACGGAAATCACATTGTCTGCCACCGTGCATGTACTCAACAATGCGATCCTGAACGAGAAGGGGCACGTCTGTCATCCGTTTCAGGTTTGGGGAAGTGCCGAAGACTTGACGGTGACGTTTCCCTCTGAAAAGTTTACGAGGCTTCCCTTCAAGGTCGAAATCCGCGTGCCCATGGATGAAGACGACGACCACCTCGGGCAAGGCCCGGATTTGGAAGCGTTCGTCGATGTCAGTACGAGCAGCACCCTCTTTGCTTCTACCGAGAAGGAGGAGGAGGAGGAGAACGGCGAAGGCGAAGCGGCGGGTGCGGAGTCTTCCTCTACACCTAGAACCGAAGGGTCTTACGTCATAAGGTTTACGTCGAAGTAACGCACGCCGCCCGGTCGTCGCGTAACGTACATCCGGCGAGAAGCCATGCCCGCCGTCGCTCTGAGGGGCAGCGGGCATGGCGATGCGTTCGCGGTGTGCGGGCTTGGGCCAGCCGTGCTTCAAGCAAGTCTGCTCACAACTCACAACTCGCATTGTCCGACGGGCCACTCTTCTTCAGAGAGCGCAAATATGGAAAAGCCGCAAAAGCAGGACTTCCTGATTCATCTAATCTCTCGCAAGCCCTTCGACCCGCGCAAGGAGCCACTGTCGCCCCCCCCGGTCGAAGCTGCTTGGTACATAGTCCAGTTCGTTAAGCCTTTGACCTTTGACGAGCAAAAGCGCCTGCGCGCAAGGTACGGCCTGCGGCTGGCCGATTACATGCCCAACCTCGCTTTTCTGGAATGGTTGGAGCCCGGGACATGGCACGCGCTAGCCAAAGATAAGCTGCACCACGCCAGCGTGCTCTACGAAGCTTCCGACAAAATCTCACCCCGCATCGACAAACTTTCGGTCTCAGACAAACGGCCCGCCTTGCGCCTGTGCGCCGTTCTCTTCCCCACCGCCAACCCGGACGATTTTCTCAAAGAGCTGAAGGCTCTCTTGCCCTCGACCTCGCCCCGCGACAGCAGCAAGGGCGTCAAGCATGCCCCCGGTTCTCTATCCAAAAAAGGCAAAGGCATCGGCCCCGACGTTGATAGACACGCCAATGAGCGAATCAAAGTGTTCGACGACCGTAGCAGAGGCGGCAATCTTCAGGTCATATTTCCAGCCCCGCCGCAAGAGACGTTACTGCAAATCGCTAAGCTGAAAGAGGTGCGCTGGATTGAGGAGGAGGCCGAAATAAATTTAGATTCCTCCGCACCCTTGGAACGCACACCCGGCGGGCTCATTCAGTCGGGCAGGGTGGGCCACACGACCGTCTGGGATAAGGAGATAACCGGCAGAGGTCAGGTAATCGGCGTGACCGATCAGCCGATTAATCCTAGCCACTGCATGTTCAAGGACTCCAACCCAACCATCGGCCCTGAGCACAGGAAGTTGAGGGGACACCGACAGGGTACATTCAGGGAAGAGAGGCTCCACGGGCAGAGGGTGGCGGCACTCGCCGCAGGACACAATCGCGACGACACTTTGAACATCAGCCGAGGCATGGCTTGGGAAGCCAAACTCTCACTCGACGACGTGGGTCGCATCAAGGACGAGACCCTCAATATTTTTCAGGCTCTGACAAATCAATGCGCCGACGGAGCTTTTATCCACTCTAACAGTTGGCATAAGGAACTCGGTTACGATGAGAAAGCGGCAGACGTGGACAGATTCGTCCGCGCAAACGAGAAGCATTTCGTCTGCGGCTCCTCGGGCAACAGTGGGGAATACATGGGCGCGCCGGGCAGCGCAAAGAACGCCCTGTGTGTATCCGCCAGTAAGAATGATCCGAATGAGTTGGAGTTTGTAGACGGGGTCATAGGCCCAATCGGCGGCTATGACACGAGGCGCAAGCCCGAAATCTGCGCCCCCGGCGGCGATATCAAAACCGCCGGAAAAGGCCCATGCCGCCATCAAGACATCGGCTATGCCTCTAGTTGGGCCACGCCAATCATCGCCGGGGCGGCGGCGCTGGTGCGCCAGTATTATTTGGAAGGCTGGTATCCGACCGGCACAAAGCGGGAGGAAGATAGTCTTGACCCGTCAGGCGCGCTCGTTAAAGCGACGCTGCTTAACTCGACCGTGGATATGTCTCCTTCCGGTTACCCCAGCAACAGAGAAGGCTGGGGGCTGGTGCGGCTGACCAACACACTCTTCTTTGAAGACGCGAGCACGCCGCAACTGTTCGTTCGAGACATACCCAACGCGCTAGGCTTGCACACGTGCGAGTCCCATACTTACTGCCTCGACATCATGGACGACAGTCAGCCCCTGAAAATTACGCTTGTGTGGAGCGACGAGGCCGCCACGCTTCCCGCCGGGCCGCCGCTGGTTAACGATCTTAACCTGACAGTGACTTCGCCTGACGGCAAGATTTTCCTCGGAAATCACTTCGACGAAAACGGTCTTTCGACCGAAGGCGGGGAAGCCGACAACACTAACAATGTCGAAATGGTAATCTGCAATCAGGAGTTGCAAGGCACTTGGAGCATCAACGTTCACTGCGCTGCCGCGAACGGCGAAACTAAGATTCAAGGATATGCTCTGGTCGCCACAGCCGCTCTCTTCTGACCGCCGCACGCCCTCAGACCTGAATAATTGCCTATATTATGAAGGGTACACAACTGATGAGTTTGTGTGCCCACTGATTGAATTTAGTGAAAATTTACTTATCCTAACTGTATTATAAGCCTTCGTGTAACATCACCACTATCCGGAGGCATTATCAGATATTGAGAGCTACGACGCGCCGACCACGCAAATCCGACCCGCTCGCCTCCCCTCGGGCTGTCCGCTCTATCATTGAGCGGCTGCGTTTGGCGCTGCCCGAACTCATCCCTCAGAAAGATAAAGAGTTGGTGCGCCTTCTTCGAGCAGCCCGGCACGCTCAGCGCTATACGGCGACCGATACGAAGCGCGGGCGTCCCGGTAAATGGAGGCGTGAAGACCTGCTGAGGGTGGCTGCGAGTTTGAGTGATATCCTCGACCGTGAAACATCCTCGCATATCTCTTTCTCAAGCTTTGTCGATCATTATCTGCGCCTCCTTGACTTCCCTTCCGACGTGGTCGAGGCACTGGAAAATGGAGAAATTAATCTCTTCGAGGCCGAGCAACTCGCACGTATCACTGCCGCTCGGCTGGGGGCGACGCACGGCCAAGCGAAGCGCAAGCGGGTCGAGATGCTTTCCTCTCATCTGCACACGAAGGCATCCGGCGAAAAACTCCGGCAGCGTGTGAATGAAATGCTTCGCACTTCGACGGGCGAAATCGCAGAGGCTTCACACGGCGAACTAGCCACCGACTTGGAGGATTTAGAGGATTTCGACCCCTACGACTCGACGCACCTGTTCTGGGAGCAGATTAAGCAACTGGGCTTCGCCTTCAGGGAGATTCGGCGCGAGGACGTGACCGACGAGGAGATTGAGAATCTATTGAAGGCGAGCGAGCCGATTCTGGCGATTTTGAGCAGAATCCAGCGGAGGAAAGACGGAGCGGCTAAAAAGCTGAGAATTTGAGGCTCTGCGGAGGCGTCAAAATCAATTTACGATTGAGTTGGAATTAATTTTGAAGCAAACGTCATGATATGCCTGTTTACCGGCAATTCTTAACATTTAGCCGTGAAACATCCCTTTGAACCTCATTGCGGCTTCCCTTCTATTTCTTCAAGCAGCTTTTTGTGGCGACACAGCGCGACACCCTTATCGTAACCTTCCGGGTAATAGTAGCCGGAGCCGCCACAATCCGGGCATTTTGTCTTGTCCACCGAAGGCGTAGGTTCTGCACTGGGCTCCGAGGTTTCCCGCTCAATCTGCCCCTTGTCTTTTTTGAAGAGCCGACGGCGCAGGTGCTCTGCGAAAAACGCAGGTACATTGGAAACCGTAGTGCGCGCGGCGGCAATCTTGAGTTCCGTTACAAGCACCTCGGTCAATTCTCTCCATTGTTCGGGCCGGGATTTTTTTCCTGTTAACTCCAATTCCAGCTCGCGGAGCGTGGCGAAAGCCTCATCATCATCGCTCCGCTCTGTATTAGTCTTAAAAGAAGTCTTAGGTTCGGCGGATGTATCTGTATTTGCAACAGATAGAGTATGCCTAGTCTGACTAGTTTCTAGTCTGACTAGTCTGTCTAGTTTCTGGGCAGTGTCAGTCAGACTAGTCAGACTAGTCTGACTAGGCATACTTACCTCGCCGGGAACGAAAACTGTGTACTCGTTTCCTTCATGTTCTCCAGCAATCCTTTTGACCCGTATAAGGCCCACGGCTTCCAGCCGTTCAATATTAGCGTCGAATGTTACGCGTGCGCCTATCTTGGATTTTCGCATCAACGTCGGGCGCGAGATACGCACTGTGCGAGAGGGGTTCACAGCGCCACGCGTCAGGGAATAGAGGCAATCGTAGAGTTGCTTGCCCTTCCCATTGAAATACCCTGCCGGGATGGCCTCGCGGACGATGGAATTAGCGACTTTCGTGAAGTCGCGAGTCGGAGCTATGGGGGACTCGGATTCAATCGCGGGACTAGTCTGACTACTATGACTAGTCATAGTAGTCAGACTAGTCTGACTAGACAGAGTAGCCTTAATCTCTTCCTCGGCGTGAATCAAATCATCGTGAGGCATCCGCAAAGCGGGTGGGACGGATAACCCGAATTTTTTCTTAGGCTTAGGAGTACGCAGGGAATCAGCGGGCTTGGTTTTAGTCTCGGCCATTCACCACCTCACTTGACGGCTGAAATCTTCTGCCGTGAAAGGTTCAACTTATCCAGCACTTCGTCTGTCAGGCTCCACAATTGGTCTGCCGCGCGGTGCGACTTGGCGTAAAGAACCGCAGGAAGTTTCTGTGACGGCGCTTCGGCAACCTTCGAGTAATCGTGCAGGTTGGTATCGAAAACGTGGCCGACTAGCCCCACGGCCTCCTCGACCGCCTGTCTGGATTCTGCCGACAGGTTGCGCTGTGGTTTGTACAGGTTAATGACGGCCCCGAGCATCTGAAGGCCGGAATTGACGTTTTTTCGTACCTGCTCAATGGTAAAAGAGAGGTCTGAAAGACCTTGAAGGCCCATGGCGTCGGCGGCGCAGGGAACGAGTACATAATCCGCCGCATACAGAGAAGCGGTCAGCAGTTTGCCGAGCTGCGGCGGGCAGTCGATAAAGACCAAATCGTAAGCTTTGCCGTGCTCCTGCAATTGATTTCTGAGCCTGTGCGTCAGGTAGTCGGGCTGCATCTCGAAGCGCGCGAGGCGTATGTCGGCGGGCACGAGGTCGAGGCCCTCGACCGGGCTCTCGACGATGGCGTCGTCGAGCGGGAGCGGTTCGGTCTTGATTCCGCTCGGGGCCTCCGGCTCAATGAGGACGTGCGAGAGCGTAGCCTCGTAAACGTCTGAATCAATCCACGAAGAGGTCAGGTTGCCTTGGGGGTCGCAGTCGATGGTGAGCGTCTGAAATCCACGCAAGGCGCAACAGGCTGACAACTCGCGTGTCACAGTGGTCTTGCCGACGCCGCCTTTCTGGTTCGCGATAGCGATTGTAATCATGCCGCTTTCACGCTCCTATGTCTCAGCGCCTCTATCTCTGTGAGGCTCAGGAGTTTGACGCGCTTATCCAGAAGGTCTGAGTAGACTGTAAACGTCCCCGCCTTAATAAGTTGCGTCATCTTAACGGTGCTGATGCCGAGCAGTTTGCGCGCCTCGGTAGTGCGAATCAGGTCTTGGGGTCTATGTCCGTTATTCATGTTTGCCTCCATAATTCGTCGGGACGATACAAAAAGCGGAAGAGGGAAGTCAATATAATTCGATTTGATTTATTTTGTAATGGATACAGTTCTGGCCGGGTGGTTGTGGGTAAAGAGGTAGGGAATCAACCCATCTCTTTTTCAAGTGCCGGGCGGACGGGTCGGATGAGTCGTCGGGCGCGCTCGGCGAGATAGAATTCGAAAGCTTTTCGGCTCGTTTCCGGCAGAGCGATACGGACGGCACGTTTTATGTCCCGTCTCAATCCGCGAAAAGAGGATGGATTAGCTTTAGGGCTTGGGACCGGAGTTGTAGTCTTCGAGGAGCTTTTGCGCCCTTGCGCTCGGGCTAATCACCGCGAGTTTCTTCGTCCAGTCATAGCGGACGAACACGCCGACCACCTCGGCCCTGTCGTTGTATACGGGGCTACCCGAAAAGCCGTCGCGTCCTTCCATCTTCGCCGACCAAAACTGGTGGCCGCGAAACATATACGGGCCGTCGAATATCCCACGTCTCACCATCTTGTCGCCGTTCGGACGTGCGATGAGGTGCAGTCTCTCGTCTTTGCTGAGGCTCGTTTGGAAGGTGAGCGCCCCGGTCTGTTTCTTCGATGAAGACACGCTCAGGAGCGCCAAGTCCGCGTCTTCATCCACTTTGATGACGGTGGCCGGATAACCATCGACGAACGCCTTGACCTGAAGCTGGTCGCCGTGAGCGAACCCTAACTGAACTTTCTTGGAGAGGCTCAGATTTCCCGAAACGACGTGGTAAGCCGTCATGATTAATCCGTCGCCGACAAAAAATCCGGTGGCGTACCCGCCGGGGCTCGGGTCTAAAAAGGAGAGTGCGTGTTGCAGCGAGTTCTTGTTCTTCTTGCTGAACTTCAAATCCAGAGACACAGTGCCGACCTCTTGTTTTCTGATGATGGCCGCCGGGTCTTCCGCCGCGCGTATCGGTGCGAGCAGGGAGGCTAAGGTTACAGCAATGGCAAAGCCGCAAATTTTCATCTTCATCCGGGTCTCCTTGTAGACGAGCGACAGGGGTTACAGTTTCAAAGTGAGGACAAATTAGGTGTCTAGTGAATGGACGCCGAGGCCGAGCACGTATGTTGACGCGAGCCACCTAAACAGTCAACTTTATTCTGACGAGCAACGGGCGAGCGGCCTTCGACCGGGGCATGGGACGCGGCCTGAAACTTATACCATCTACACGCCGAGCCGGTTTCTAATCGCCTCGACGATGACTGCCGGGGGCGAAGCTATATCGAAGTGCGCGGCCTGCTCGGGCTCTTCAAGCGCGGCGAACTGGCTGTCGAGCAACTCGGGTTTCATGTAGTGTCCCGGCCTTTGCCTGATACGTTCGCGTATGAGCGCGTAATCGCCTTTGAGGTAGACGAGCTTGACTCTCTGGTCTACCAGAAGGTAATCACGATAGCTTTCTTTCAGCGCAGAGCATGCGAGGACGGCGCTCTCTTCACGCTGAAGGCACGAAAGGATGAGTTCTCGAAGCGCTTCGAGCCAAGACCGGCGGTCGTCGTCGTCAAGCGGGATGCCGCGGCTCATCTTCTCGACGTTGGCGCGCGGGTGGAAATCGTCGCCGTCGTAAAATTTCCAGCCGAGTGTCGCCGAAAGCTCGCGCCCGATTGTCGTCTTGCCGGAACCGGACACCCCCATCAGGACTACGACCATAACTTCTCCAAAATTAATATCGAGTGCGCAACGTTGAAGGTTGAATTAAACCACACGGCTTCTTCACATACACCATTTGTACCCGTCGGCGATGCGACCTCCCCGACAAGTCGTCGGGCGGCTCCTTCGAGTGATGGAACGGATTGTAAGTGAATCACAAATTTAAGTATCCTGTCCGGGCAGTGCGGACGCTTTACACGGTCGGTAGTTCAGGAGACGGGAGGAAAACTATGCGAACGAGCGGCGAGGGAAGGAAGCTTCGGAGCTTCGGGAGCGACTTTCGGAATCATTTGTGGCGCGGACATTCGTTGAGAAGTGTTGCCTTACTACTCTCTGCGCCCGCCTTGTGTCTAATCTTAGCCTGTGCCGGGCCGAGCGCGCAGAATCGGAACGTGGCGGCGCAGACCACGCCGTCGCAACAGGTGGCGACGCCGGGCGCTACTCCTGCGCAGGCCGCGCCAGTTGAAGGCGACATCAGCATCACCCCTATCACGCACGCGAGCTTCCAGTTGGAGTACGGCGGCAGGGTGATTCACGTCGATCCGACGAGCGCGGGCGACTACTCGGCGGCCAAACAAGCTGACCTCATCCTCGTCACGGACATCCATCAGGATCACCTAGACCCTGCGGCCATCGCGCGCGTTCGAAAGGCGGGGACGCCGGTCGTCGCGCCCGCGGCGGCTGCCGAAAAGATTGAGAGCCCGACCGTCATCGCCAACGGCGAGAGCAAGATGGTGGCGGGCGTTTCAATCGAAGCCGTGCCGATGTACAACCTTCAGCGCGGCCCTTCGGCGGGCCAGCTCTTCCACACGAAGGGGCGCGGCAACGGCTACGTCCTCACGCTCAGCGCGAAGCGCGTCTACATCGCGGGCGATACGGAATGCACGCCCGAGATGCGCGCGCTCAAAGGCATAGACATCGCCTTCATCCCGATGAACCTGCCGT
>WUUC01151232.1_pt1 | contig 25744 bp, 21 predicted proteins | sample 6278441 | NCBI WGS metagenome assembly WUUC01 (sample SAMN13675441, study PRJNA597444) | soil metagenome | isolation source: soil | place: USA: Washington | collected 2017-10 | reverse complement strand
TTTTCGTGAGCGTGCCTGTTCATTCATCATTGATAACTTATCTTTCGCACGCGTGTCGAGTGGATGATAAGGAGCAGATGAGATGTGCGCCGGACCAATCGCCCCGGCCCACTCAATCAACCATGCTAGGTAAAGCCCCTCCAATGCGACCACGCAACTCATTTCCAGTTAGCTGTTTTAGTCCTGCTTCCAATCTCAGGCATACCGGTTTCGCTATTTCTTCCTGATTCTCGATTTTCTTGTGGCTGTTAATTACACTTTATATATACTTCTCGACGCTCCCTGCGCTACGCAGGCGACATCGAGACGTAGTTCGGATGAACAGTGAGAAATTGTTTCTTTACGAAGCGGCGAAGCATCCCGTAAATCTACTGGCACATAAACATTAAAGATGAAAAGAGAGACCATTCATGCGCGAGTGTTGACGGCGATTTGTCTCGCCGTCGTAGCTTTGTTTTGTCCGGCAATCAAAGCGCAAGTCGCCGTGGCGCAGCCGCAGCATAAACAGACGGCTGTGCTCTATGTGCAAACGGGCCACACGAGCCTCGTCTACTCGGTCGCGTTCTCGCCCGACGGCAAAACACTCGCTTCGGGTAGCGGCGATAGATCAATAAAGTTATGGAGCGTGGAGACGGGGCAAGAATTACGGACACTCTCAGGCGAGACCAAAGATGTACGCACGGTCGCCTTCTCACCTGACGGCAAAATCCTTGCCTCTGGAAGCGATAACTATACGGTTAAGTTGTGGAGCGTGGAGACGGGGCGTGAACTCATAACAATTACCGGACATCAGTTTCCCGTCTCGTCAGTCGCATTCTCGCCCGACGGCAAGATTGTTGTTTCGGGAAGTGAAGACGGCACGATAAAGTTGTGGAACGCGGAGACCGGGAAGGAACTTAAAACGCTTTCAGGACATACTGATTTTGTACGTTCAGTCGCGTTCTCGCCGGACGGTAAAACGCTTGCTTCGGGAAGCGGGGATAAAACTGTAAAGGTGTGGGATGCGGAGATTGGACAGGAAATACGAACGCTTGCCGGTCATACGAAAAATGTCTCTTCAATCGCGTTCTCGCCCGGCGGCGAAACTCTGGCTTCTGCGAGTTGGGACAACACGATAAAGTTCTGGAACGCGAAGACGGGAAAGGAACTGCGAACGCTCGACAAACACTCCGACTATGTCCATTCAATTACGTTTTTACCGGATGGCAAAACCCTCGCCTCCGGAAGCGCGGACAAAACTATAAAGTTATGGGATGTAGAGACCGGGCGAGAACTGCGCACGCTCGAAGGGCAGGGTGAGAGCGTCTGGTTCGTAGCATCTTCACCCGACAGTAAAACTCTGGCCGCCGGAAGTTCGGACGGCGCTATCAAGTTGTGGAGCGCGGAGACCGGACGACAACTGCGCATGCTCAAGGGCCACGCCGAAAGCGTCGAATCAGCCGTGTTTTCTCCCAACGGCAAAAGCCTCGCTGCGGAGGGGGGCGTTTTCGACAAGACGATCAAGCTATGGAATCTTGAGACCGGGAGAGAACTGCGCACGCTCGCAGGACATACCGATAACATCTACTCGCTCGCCTTTTCACAAGACGGCAAAACGCTCGCAACGGCGGGCGGGTATCACGATAAAAGAATCAAACTCTGGAAGACGGAGACAGGGCAGGAACTCAAAACGCTTCCGGGCCATAGCGAAGTCACCTACTCATTGGTGTTCTCGCCGGACGGTAAAATTCTTGCTTCGACGAGTTCGGACAAAACAATAAAAGTATGGAACGCCGACACGGGCCAGCTCATAAAATCGTTTGACGAAGGTGATGCGAACACCAGACGCGAGGTGTCATCGTTTGTCCCTGATTTTGAACGGCGCAGGGATGAAACGACGACAAGAGACGGGCGTTTTCAAGTCAAGGTGAGAGACAAAAGCAATCTCGATTTATACGAAGTCAAAACGGGTAAACTGCTGGCGAGCCTGATTGCTTTCGACAGGGGCGATTGGGCTGTTGTCACTCCCGGCGGCCTGTTCGATGGTTCGCCAAATGCATGGAGGCTGCTCTCCTGGCGACTCAGCGATAAACTTCATGACATCGCTCCCGTCGAAGCGTTCTTTAAGGAGTTTTATCGCCCCGGCTTACTGCAAGACATCTTTGCGGGCAGGAATATAGAGAACCCTACGCGCGACATTTCCACGATTGACATTCGACAACCCGAAGTAAAAGTCACGACGGCGAATTTGAATCAAACCACTTCGAATGTAACGGCGCGGCAGCTTACGATCAACGTCGAAGTCAAAGATGCTCCGGCGAACGAGCGTCGAAGAACAAGCGCCGGTGCAAAAGATGTGCGGTTGTTTCGCAACGGCTCGCTCGTCAAGTCGTGGCGCGGCGATATTCTGGGCGGCAAAGAATCTGTCACACTAACCGCGACAGTCCCGATTACCGCAGGTGACAATACGTTCACGGCTTACGCTTTCAACAACGAAAATGTTAAATCGCCCGACGGCGAGCTAATGGTCAGAGGGGCGGAGTCGCTCAAGCGCAAAGGCACTGCGTACATACTGGCAATTGGTGTCAACGAATACAGCAACGCGCAGTACAACTTGAAGTACGCGGTGGCCGATGCTCGCACCTTCAGCGAGGAGATAAAGAACCAGCAGGGAAAATTAGGGCAATATGAGCGTGTAGAAGAAGTCGTCATATTGGATAAAGACGCAACGAAGCAGAACATCCTTTCCGCCTTGGGAAAGTTGCCTTCAAAGGTCCAACCTGAAGACGCGGTGTTCGTCTACTTTGCAGGGCATGGAACGGCGCAAGCCAACCGTTTCTATCTCATCCCGCACGACCTCGGATATGCAGGCCCACGCACTTCGATTGATGAGGCGGGGCTGAGAGAGTTGCTCCGGCACAGCATCTCCGATAGAGAACTGGAAGATGCTTTCGAGCGTGTGGACGCCGGGCAAATCCTCTTAGTCATAGATGCCTGCAACTCCGGGCAAGCCCTGGAAGCGGAGGAGAAGCGGCGCGGGCCTATGAACTCGAAGGGGCTGGCGCAGTTGGCCTATGAGAAGGGCATGTACATACTGACCGCCGCGCAGAGCTTTCAGGCCGCGCAGGAAGCCTCGCAGCTCGGGCACGGCTTGTTAACTTACGCTCTTGTTAATGAAGGTTTGAGACAGGCGGTGGCAGACAGAGAGCCGAAGGACGGGACGATCTTAGTCAGGGAGTGGCTGGACTATGCGACGAGCCGCGTGCCTGAGATGCAGTTGGATAAGATGAAGGCGGCGCGTGATCTGTTTTTTGTGGAAGAGGAACGTGGACTCAACCTTAACGTGGAGAAACGAAGCGGGCAGCGTCCTCGCGTCTTCTACCGCAGGGAACTCGAATCGCAACCGCTCATCGTCGCGAAGCCATAGACTCACCGGGCGGCATCTACGTTCGCCGTCAGTATTGAATCGTCACTGAATGAGTTACCAGGCGCGTCGTAAATACAAAGAATCCCACGGCCTTAGCTTCTCATTTCAATAGCTTCTCATTTCAATGTCTTCTCTCAATAGCTTCTCATCTCAATGCCGAACTGCTCTCGCAGTATGTCTGCGCGCTCTTCCCGGCTCGTTAAGATTCGCTCGTGTCGTATGCCATTCTTGGACGTTGTGATCAAACGCATCTCGCTCAGTGTGATGCGCCCTTCGCTGGTCGCCCGCGAGCAGATGCGTGCTCTGGTGAAATGCGATTGCGGCGAAGTCTGGTGATAGGTGCACATCCCGGCATAGTCTGCATACACATGAGGCTCTAGGGTAAAGCGATACTGGGCCTTCCATTCTTCCCCGTCAACACGCTGCGCCAGAATCAAGTGAGCGCCGTCTTCGAGAATGCGGTAGGCGCGTTCGCCCTCCACTTGCTCGCCACGTTCATCGAGCCGCAGCGGTTCAAGGAACGAATCACCAAAGCCCACGTCCACAAGCCAACGTTGATCTAACGTGACCATCAGCGCCATGTGATCGAAGTCCGGGCCAAAGCCGCCTTCTGCATTCGCCACTCCGGCAGACAGCATAACGACATCAAAGCCCAGTTCGCGCAACAAGGCTGCAAACAGGCCGTTGGCCTCATAGCAGAAGCCGCCGCGCTTACGCTCAACGATCTTTGTAAACAGAGCTTCATCTTCGAGAACAATCGGTTCTCTGGCATGAATACTTAGATTCTCAAAAGGCACGGCCAACAGATGCGCCACTTGCAACTCGCGCAAGGTCTCGACAGTAGGAGCAAGCGGACCCTGATAGTTGATGCGTTCGAGGTAAGCCTTGATGTTCAAATAAATCTCTCCTCTAACAGTGCTGCGAACACCTGCGTGCTTTTCCCAACTGCGTCTTTCGGACTCAAGCGTACCCGATGGTGCCCTCGCCCCAGACCAATTTCACAAGCTCGATCTGGCGGTTGCGTTCTCGCGGATACCGTAGCGCGTGCTGGACATATCTCACGCCGTCGAGCCGCAGGTCGTAGTTAATGTGACTGTGGCCGAACACGTGTACGACTGAACCCAGTCGCCTGATCTGCTCTTCGAGCGGCTCGCAGATAGCCACCTCGGGCAGACGCTTGAACCGTAGCTTTTCGACGGGCGGCAAGAGGTCGCGCCGGGGCAGAAAATGTGAGAGTGAGACGACGGGCTCGTCGTAGCTCTTGATGTGCGGCTCATTCATTTCGAGGAAGTAGGCAGCGGGTGAGCCGATGCGGTCCGGCCACTTACAGAAATAAAAATCCGCCCACTCTTCCGGCCCCTCCGGTCTGCCGTCCGCGCCACGCGTCGTCTCGTACCAGGAGAGCAGCGGCACTACGCGCACTCCCTGTACCTTCCCCGGCGAGGTTGACACGCCGATGCGGCGGCACAGTTCGATCACACGGAAGTACTTCTCAACCGAGTCGCACCCCTCATCCCGCGTCCATAACTCGTGATTGCCCGGCGTGTAGAAGACTCTAGCGAACCTTGAGCGCAGAAACGCCAGCGTCTCACCTATGACTCCGAGACGGTCCGCAATGTCGCCTGCGACGAGCAGCACGTCTTGCGTGTACTCTTCCCGAGACAACTGTTCGAGGAGCAGCCGGTTTTCTCTGAAGTCGGTATGAAGATCGGAGACGGCAAAAATTCGCATACAAACTGGTCGCGTTGCATAGATTATTTTAGGCTCGAAAACTCTTTGAGTCTATTCCTTTATGCCGCGATCTGAAAGACCTCGATGCCGCCGTAACCGATCCGTGTAACGTCTCTGTATCTTTGTGCTCAGGCATTATGACTCTCCCCATCACGTAGAAGCAGCGTGCGGCGTTGGAACGGCGCGAACAGGTGGCGCAGAGGTTTCAGGAACCACTGCGCCACCCGTTCGCTCTGTGCGTTCGCGCTGTGAACGTTATAGCTCCTGGTCGTTCGACTTGATGACGGTGTCTGTCACGCGGGGGCGAGCGCGACGCTTAGTTATCTTTAACAGGCACGCGCAGCGTCAGCGCGCCGACCCACTGGCCGGGGTTATTCGTCTGTTGGAAGAACTCGGGGGTGAAGTTCGAATGGCAGAGCGCGCAACTCATGTGCATGGCGTTGCTCAGCGCGATGGAGCGGCGGTAGTACCAGCGGTTGCCATGACGCTCGACGGTCGTGTTCGGCTTGCCCTGGAGCGCGAGCGCCAGCGATTCCTGCTCGAACGGGTCGCTCGGGATGTTGTTGTTCCCGCCGAGGAGCGGTTGGAAGTTGCCTATGAGCCTGATGTCTCTGTTTGCGTCGTGGAAGATGAGCGAGACGGCCTGCTTGCCCTGCTCCACGTTCTCCGGCGTCGTCTCGCCAAACTCCTGCAAGAGCGCGGCGAAGACCTCATTCTGTAGAAGGTCGGCGGTCTGCACTGCGAACTCCTTCTGCTGGTCCGTGGGGGGATCGTTGTTGACGCGCCCGTAGGCCACGAACGCGGCGACGGCGAACAGTAGGACCAGTGCGATGGCGCGCTTTATTTTCAGGTGGCGCATTTATTTTCTCCTTTTCGTGCGAAGTGTTTTCCACTTGGCTGGTGGGTATTAGGACGGCGGTGGTGCCGTCACAGGGGGCGCCGGCCAGAATTAAGACGCCTCAATACGTAACGCGTGATTTCGCGTTGAAAGGGATCAAAATTTTGCCCCGGCGACGAAGTTCCTGAGCGGCTGGCCTAAATACGCGGTACAAGCGGATGGGAGTGAGGAATAAGTAGGAGACCTACACAGAATCGAAAGTGCGTGCAGGTTGATTCCGGCGTCAGACTATTTCACTTTTAAGATATTCGAGACGGCGTAAAACTCGTGTGAGCACGTATCGGGGATGTAGTTAAATTCAACGCGCTTTGTCGGATTAGTCTCTCACACGCGTATCTATCGCCACCCAGTTTACTTCCCAGGTCTTGCCGCCATCGTCCGAGAATGCCTGTTCAAAACGGCACGAGTTAGGTGTGATGTCCGAAATAATAAATCGAACAAAGATCGCTCGACCGTTAAACGATTCCTGGCCGTAGAACTCGCCGCGCCCGTCTTTGAACTCGCCGAACACGGGTTCGCTCAGCGTGCCGCCCGCGCTGTTGGAAAAATTGAGGCTCCACTGGCGCGATTCAGGATTATATAGACGCAGCGACAAGCCTTCGATGCGGCCTGCCGCGCCGCCGACCTCCAACTCGACAAGATTGGCGCGACCGTTCCAAACCTTCCGCACGATGGTCGTACCCTCGTATTCGACCCAGGTTGTCGAACCTGTCAGAGGACGCAGGCGGCGCGACAGTCGTGTCTTCCATGTGCCAATCTCGAAGTCGAAGTCGCGTTGTCCGTCTCGTTTCGAGGGAACGGCTTGAGCGTTTGTTTTAGACGTGTCCGAACTCCGCTGAGCGATCACCTGAATAGGTTGCAGTGCGACGAGCAGGATGCACAATAAGATGAATAGAGCGACTGACAGTTTTGTTGTCGCTATGTTGGAATTCATTGCCATCACTCAAACTCCTTCCCGTTTGCCTTCTCCATAAGCAAGCCCTTCCTATTCGAGATAATTCTACAGGTAATCGGAACGTTCACAAGGGCCATTTTTAGACAAAACGAGCAGGCCAATTTATAATCGCTTTACATGCCATATACGCCCTTCATCATGCTCAATGAAAATTCCGCCCTGCCGCTCTACCGTCAAATTTACGAAGCAATTCGCGATGCGATTTTAAGCGGCAATTTGCGCCCGACCGCGCCGCTCCCGGCGACTCGCCTGTTGTCAAAGGAGTTGGGAATTTCGCGCATGACGGTCATCAACGCTTACGATCAACTTTTCGCGGAAGGTTATCTCGAAGCGAAGATTGGAGCCGGAACTTTCGTTGCCGCGCATCTGCCCGAAGAGTTCCTGCAAACTTCGAGTTTCGAGCGCCGGGAACATCAGGAAAACTCTCTGGCGCACAAGGTGAATTTTTCCGATTACGGTAAGAACCTGGCGCAAAACAGCGAAAGCATTTTGCGGCATAACGGCAAAAGCTCGCTTCTGCCTTTTGAGCACGGGGTTCCCGGGACTGAGGAGTTTCCCTTCGACGTATGGGCTAAAATCGCGCAGAGATGGCAGAAGAAACCGCCCGCGTCAATTCTCAGCTACGGTGATGCGCTCGGCTTCCGACCTCTGCGTGAAGCGATTGCCGCGCATCTCGCGTCGGCGCGCGGCGTGCTCTGCAAGGTGGACCAGATCATCGTCACTAACGGAACGCAGCAGGCTCTCGATTTAATCGGCAGAATCTTTCTGACAAAAACAACCGATGTTTATATTGAAGACCCCGGCTACCTCGGAGCGCGCGATATTTTCGCGGCGACGGGCGCACGCCTCGTTCCAGTGCCGATTGACGAAGAGGGTTTCGATTTGCAAACGGCGCGAAAGTTGAGCCGTCGTGCGCGACTCGTCTATGTCACGCCGTCGCAACAGTATCCGCTCGGCGTCACGATGTCTTTGGCGCGTCGTCTGAAATTGCTCGAATGGGCGCGAGACAGAGACGCTTTCGTTATAGAGGATGATTACAACAGCGAATATCGTTACGGTGGGCGACCGCTCGCTTCCCTGCAAGGTCTCGACCGCGACGGTCGTGTGATCTATCTCGGCACGTTCAGTAAAACAATTTTCCCTGCGCTCAGACTTGGCTACCTGGTTGTGCCTGCGAATTTAATTGAAGTCTTTGCGGCGGCGCGCGCCCTCACCGATCTACATTCGCCTTCGCTTGAACAGGCCGTGCTCGCCGAATTTATTAACGAAAGACACTACGCCAGGCACATCCGCCGGATGCGCGGAATTTACGAAGGACGGCAGCGAATTCTGGTTGAAGAGGTGAGAAAAAATCTCAAGGGGATGTTGGAAGTTGCGCACGCAGAGGCGGGGATGCACCTGATCGGCTGGCTCCCGCGTGGCATTGACGACCGGGATGTTTCGCGTCGCGCGGCGGAAGCGAACCTGAAAATCGCGCCTCTTTCAGCTTACTGTATACGTCAAACTTTACGCGGGGGAATGCTGCTCGGCTACACGGCTTTTAATGAAAGGCAGATCAAACAAGGCGTGAAGAAATTAGCGCGAGTGCTAAATGAAATTACTTAGGCGTGCGCGAATCCACACAAGCACCAACGAGCAAGAAATGAATTGCTCTCGCTACCGGCGTGTTATCCCAATTGGCTTGTTTGACGGCGAAGCTCTATTGCTTTCTCGCATCGGGCTTGAACACCGCGCGAAAAGCCTTGAGCGCAGCCGGGTGATAAATCGTAGAATGTTTTTCCTCCGGCATGCTCTCGTAATGCCAACTGATGCCGGGAGGCGCACCCTTGCCCAGAGTTTCCTTGAGCCGCTGCGCGATCAACGCGAGTCCGCTGTCGCCGCTGCTCGCAAAATACAGAGTCTTCTTCAACTTCGGTCGCGCGGCTAACTGCTCGCCTGCGCCGTTAACCAGCTTTTGATTGTTCCACCAGAGACTCGGATCAAAAGCGATATAAGTATCAAACAGATCGGGTTCGAGAAGGAAAGTCTCCAACACGAATAAGCCTGCGAGTGATTCGCCTACAATCGCCGTCTCACCCGTCGTGCGATAGCGACTCTTCACCTGCGGCATCAACTCATCGCGTATGAACTTCCTGAACGCCCCGGAACCGCCCACACGCGGCGCGATCTTTTTATCCTCCGCGCTTTCGGTAGGGCCGGTCATGTCGCGCCGTCGCTGTGTATTCTCGATCCCCACCAGCAAGAAAGGTCGCATCGTCGCGTTGCCTACAGATACCTGTACCAGACCGGCCACGTGCAGAAAGTCTTCTGCGATGCCGCCGTCCGGCATGTAAAGTACGGGCAGGCGCGCGGCGGGAGATTCCGTATAGACGGGCGGCATGTAGACGTTGATGCGCCGCGTTTCGCTCAGAATCTTCGAGTCAATGGTGAACGTCTCTCCGATCACCAGCGGCGCTGCCTTGTCAACGTCGCTCGCCTGCACACTTAATATCGGGAAGAGGAGACCCCAGAGAAAAAGCGCGACCGGACCTCCACGAAATTTCAACACGCCATTATCTCCTCTATCTCCTCAAAGGCTGTCGCTCTTATGTTGCGAGCTTGAAATACACGCGCTTGTCGTGAGCTTGAAATTGACGCGCTCAGGATGCGCCGTTCAGCGAACGGGATTTCCTGCGCGCCGTGTGAATCCCTGCGACTCCAGCCAGTGATGGAGCGAATCTATCCAGTGGTCGCTGCTGGCGCCCTGTTTTTTCATGCCGAAGCCATGCCCGCCGCTGCTGAAAATGTGGACCTCCGGTTTGTGACCCGCTGCTGTTAGCGCATCATAAAACTTGACTATGGGCTGGAGCGCCACTGCGTCGTCCTGCGCCCACGCCAGAAACATGGGCGGCAGTTTCGCAGGGATATCCGGCATCGTGCCGAACGGCGCGCCATAGATCATTGCGGCGAAGTTCGGACGCGCGGCGGCGTCCTTCTGTAGCAACGCTCCGCTTGTGACCATCGCCCCGGCCGAGAAGCCCATGAAGCCGACACGGTCGGGAGAGACGCCCCACTCCGTTGCGCGCTGCCGGACCACTTTGAGAGCCTGAATCCCGTCGGCGATGCCATACTTACCGGCCTCGTCCATGTTCATGTTCGCCGGGATGCCCTCCCCGCGCTTTTCCATGATCCTGTACTTGAGCACGAACGCGGCGATGCCTTTTTCCTGAAGCCTGCGCGCCACATCATTACTCTCCAAACTGATAGCAAGCGCAACGAAAGCGCCGCCCGGCGCGATGATGACGCCGGTTCCGGTCGCTTTGGTTCGCTCGGGAAGATAAGCGGTCAACGTCGGAGTAACGACGTTGAAGATCACGGTCCCGACCGGAGTGTTCTCGATGGTCCTTTCCTTCTGAGTCCAGGTCTCGGAACCCGGCGCTACGCCCGGCCAAATATTCACGACCTGCTGCGAGCGTGCGGAGCAAGCCACCAGCAATGTTAAGGCGATGACACCCGCGATGCACGTTGCTGTTCGCCTCATATATTCTCTCTTCCCATTTTATCTTTCCATAAAGCTCTGTCGCCTGAGACACGTCATGCCGTCCGATTCACTGCAAAACTTTACCTGAAAATAGCACTATCACAAGTGCCATTTATGGCCGACTGATGCGTACCAATTTATCTACGGACTTACGGCTCCGGCGCGTCCCGTGCGAACGTGTCGCGGCTCTCCTTATGTTTGATTATTCGCCCAACGCTTCTGATGCTCGAACACGGGTTTCGAACTCCACAGGGCGTCATCCCAATGTTCGCCAATCTCTGCGAACATTTGTCGGCTAAACTCCTTGTCCTCGCTATGGACGGCGAGCAAACAGATTTGGTTAGCCACTTGCATCGAGATGCCGTATTTCTTCACCATTTCTGAAAACCCGGTTTTAATCCGTTTCCAGGAGATGTTCGACTCCCGGAAGAACCTGCCGCCTTTCACATCCTGGACCTGAATCCTCGTGATAAAGGCCGCGATCTTGTAATAGATAATTGAGCCTTCCGTTCCGCCGACCACCATTGCAGAGGTGTCTGCGAAACGCTCCCAGTCGCCGGGGCGGCCATTCCAGCGCGGCATCAAGTACATGGCTTTCAGTTCGTAATAAGAGTAATAGAGCGGTTCGAGTTTCGTGGCCGCGTCGAAGAGTCGGTCGAAAGTGTTCGCATCCCAACCCTGCCCGATGGCTATGTACATCAAGACCGCGTATGAATGTGGACATTCGACTTTGAGGCTTCTCGCTTCCTCTAAAATCGCAGCGGAGCGCGCCATCCGCTCGGCAAAAAGACGCGCGCCATCCCTGCTGATCTTATACGCATAGCCGCCTCCGCGCGCCTGCCAACCGTATTCAAGATAGGCAGCCGCAAGCCCTACCCTCGCCGTGATCGAAGCGGGCTTTTGCGCGATCCACTTTTCCAGTTTACCGAAGTGATACTTCCATGCGCCTTCAGACGATTCATTGAGGTCGTCGGGAAACTTCAAACCCTGATAAAACAATTGCAGTTTCCAGGTTCCCCCGCCAAGTCTTTCTTTAGAACTTCTGGCCGCATCCGCGATGCCGTCGAGCAACTCAAATTGCTCGTGATACAGGTAATCCCTGACTTGCGCGCCGTACTTATAGTTGGCGTGTGCGTCGGTCTTGGGATCAACTTCGGGGGTCGCCGGACGTGCCGCCGGATCGTTTGCGCGCTCCGTGTGCTTCAGCATGCGTGCCAGCGTCGCAGGATAAGACGCCTCCTGAGGTTCGAGACGAATCGCGTGCTTGACGGCTTCAACCGCCGCGCTCATCTCGTTCAGTTTGTCGTATGCCAGACCGAGGTTGAAGTACGCCTTGCCGTAGTGTGCGTTCAGGCGAATGGCCTCCTTGTACGTGCCGATTGAATCCTGATACTGACCCAACCCGTACAAGATTTTGCCGTGGACGTTATGCGCTTGATCGAAGTCCGGTCGAAGACGAAGGGCCTCGCGCGCAGGGGGCAGGGCTTCCTCATAGCGATGCAACTCACAGAGGGCGAGCGCCAGATTCTTTTGCGCTTCGGCAAATGCGGGGGCGATGCGTACGGCCTCTTGAGCTTTAGGCAGCGCTTCTTTCGCCTTTTTTTGCTTGATGAGTTCGGAGGCGGCATCGTTAAGCGCTTTAGCTTGCGGCGCGATGCTTTTATCGGTGACAGTTGCGCTGAGAAGAGGCGCGCCCCCGCAAGAGGAGGTAACGAATCCGGCAGCCGTCAGTAGGCATAGACAGGCCAGTACTACGAAATAACGTGTAGTCATATGCACGAGGTTTCTCCGCTGAAGAGCGTTCTGGGAATAGAGGTGAGGAGGATGAGCCGCGAACCCGGGTCTGATTCAGGGCCAAAAAATAGTAGCTTTTAAACTGCCGGGCCGTCAACGATTACTTTCAAGAGACCATAGCTAGGGAGTTATTACAGGTGGGCCGATTGCTGCTGCTTTGCGCTCGTCAGCCAGCGCCAGCCTGAGCTTTTTTAACTTTCGATAGGCCTTCGCGCGTTGTTTGTAACTCCAATAGTAGGTGGGGTCGAGCCGGATTGATTCGGTTAAATCGGTAATCGCTTTCGCGTATTGGCCTATTTCCAGATAACTGTTGCCGCGCACGTAATAACTCTCGCCGTCGGGTTTTAGTTGGATAACTTTCGTATAATCGGCAATCGCTAATTGACCTTTTCGGTCCAGTAGATAAAGAACTGCGCGCGTCATGTAGGCGTCAATGAAATTCGGGTCCAACTCAATCGCCTTGTTGTAATCCTTCAAGGCTGCCGTGGGCTTATTGTTCAGATCATGCCCCAGGCCGCGCCGGAAATAGGCTTCCGGATAGACGGGTTTCAGCTCGATAGCTTTCGTAAAGTCTGCATCTGCTTTTTCATTATCAAACTGCACACGGCCTCGAAAATAGTAGGCTTCGGCAAACTTAGGATTAAGTTCGATAGCTCGATCAAAGTTTTCTTTAGCTCTTAAATAATCTTTCTCTTCAAAAAAACTTATTCCGCGTTTGAGAAAATCATCGGCAGTTTGCCGGGCAAAGGCGTCTATTGAAATCAACAACACAAAAGCAGTTAAAATGAATCGTACGGGTTTGCTTTTCATATCTTTCACCTCGCCATTTACTTTTCAATAGACCTGGGATTGAGCGCCTCACGCACGCCATCAGCGGCGCACAGAATACTTTGCTGACAAAAGACAAAGTGGTTTGCGCGTCCGCCGCATGCCGGGTCATTTTTTACTCTTCTTCCTGGCAACGATATCAGCGAGCTTTCTGACGGATAGATCATCTATAAGATTTCCTTCGGGAATGCTCACCTCTTCATCTTGAATCTCTATGCCAAATGTTTCTTCGACAATCATTATTATCTCGATTGTGTCTAACTCGTCAGCCGCAACTTTCTGCTTCGCTAAAGGGAGATCAACATCAACGGCGCTCGCATCGAGGCTTAACTCTTTAGCGACGATGTTTCTAATCCCGCTTAAGATTTGTTCTTTATCAACTGAAACAGTTTGAGACGATTTATCACCTCCGGCTTTAGGATTTGAGGTTTGCGAATGCGAGTTATCCCCGCAGCCGGAAAGAAGGCTTAAAGCGGCGATAAGCGCGATAGCCGATTTGAGTCGCAGTATATGCATTGAGATTTCCAGTACCCTTTCTTTATGAGTTCGATGCTTCACGATTGCGATTAGCGGCGCGTTTCATCGTTTGATAAGAGAAACGAAGTAACGCTTTGAATTTGAATGGAACGGTTGAGTTCTTTCGACTCGTTCATTTCCATTCGCCTTGCAAGATGAACGCTGACCAGTAGTATGGCGCTTGCCATGATCGCTGTTGCCATAGCTCGACCTGCGCCGCGCGCATGGCTGCGGCGGGCGTCTTGCCTTCCTTCAGGACGCCCCTATAAAAACGGGTCATCAGTTCCGCTGTCGCCGCGTCGTCCACTTTCCACAGGCTCGCAGCGACGCGCGCCGCTCCCGCGTACATAAAGCCGCGCGTCAGCCCGATTAATCCTTCGCCCTTGATCTCCTTGCCGAGTCCGGTCTGGCACGCGCTCAGCACGACCAGTTCCGCCGAAAGTTTGAGATTATAAATTTCATTCAAGCGTAAGAAACCATCTTGCGTCTGACCGTGTTCGTCAACGAGCGAGAGCACGATGCCCGAGAGTTCGGGATGTTGGCTGTTGAGCAGCCCGTGGGTCGCGAAATGCACGAAGCGGTAGCGCGCAAGTTTCTCGCTGGTCGCGGTGGCCCGGCTGGCGTCGAAGTTAAGCGCGGCCATGCTCTTGCCGGGTGGCGCGTAGGCAAGTATGGCCTGAGCCTCTCCGCGCGAGTGGAGAAGGCGCGGGGTGATTATCTTATCTTCCGTTACGCCCGCTTCGACCAGCGCACGCTCGATTTCGGAAACGCCGGAAGTAGAGGAGACTTGTGTAAGAGGTTGTTTCAACTCAGACGCGCGGCGCGCTTCGATCTTTTTTCGCACGCCATTCGTCTTCGCACTTCGGACGCGCATATCATCTTTATCGAAGACCGGGTCGGCAAGCACCGCGATCGTCATTTGAGGCGCACGGTGCGGCTTGTCGCGTTCGCGCCTGATCTCGGAGATGACGGAGATTGAAGGAAGATTAACGATTTCGTAATTCACTATGAGCGGCTGCGCGTGCGTGCTTTTAGTTGGACCCGTGCCGGATGCGAGGTCGGGTAAAGCAGCGAACGGGATGTACTGCAATGCCCCGTCGCCGACGACGAGAAGGCGTTTCGCACCACGAAGCGAAGCGAGAGGGCCGAGCAACAGCCGGCTCAAGTTAGCCGCGGCTGAAGGGTATGCTTCGTCCGCTTGGCGTAGTCGCGCCTGTCTTTGCAGCGGCGTCTCGCCTGCCGGATGCCGGTTGCGTGCCGTTAACAGTTCGTAAACTTGTCGCGCCGCAGCTTCAACCTCCGCGCGTTTAGGCAATGCGAAACTGCGGAATGAGGTTCGCGTCACCGCCCAGAGATGGCTGTGCTGCTCGCCAAGTTTGTACTCCAGAAGCATCGTGTCAGGGTCGAGCGCATTTGCCTGAATCTCTTTCAGCGTGAGTATCGGCGGCTGCGTGAGCGTCGCGTAACGCGGGCTCGCCTGCTTGATGCGCGCCTGCACCTGCACGTACTCATTGATGATCCCGGACAGTTCCTGCGCCATCTCCGTAGCCTCTTCCTGCGTGTGCTTGCCGCTCAGGAGGCGCGTCTGGCGTTCGGCCTTCGCGTTCAGTAAATCCTGTAAAGCCTTTTCGCGTTGAAGCAACTGCGCATCAACACCCTGACGAATATCCGCGCGTGCCTCTTCCAACAATTCGAGCAGGCTGCGCGCTCGCGCCCTTTCGCTCGCGCCGAACGCTTCGACATCATATCCGCTTGTGTTGGATTGCTCGTGCAACTGCATCAGTAGCGCAATGTAGAAGTCGTAATACTGTTGCACGGTGGAGAAATAAGAAGCGCGCAGGTCGGGGCTGGCTATCTTGGCGCGTAAGTTTTCGACGATTGCGAGCACCGACTCGATCTCGCGCCGCGCTTCGGAGAGACGACCCGAGTCGCGTTCGATGCGCGCGATTTCATAGAGGGTCGCCGCTTCGCCCGTCTGATCCAGGACGCTGCGCCTGAGAGAAAGCGCCTCTTTGAAAAACCCGAGCGCCTTCTCTTTTTCACCTGCGTTGTAGAAGACCTCTCCGGTGCTATGCAGCACTCCGGCTTCGCCGCTACGGTCGCCCACCGTGCGCCAGAGTTTCAACGCCTGCCCGTAAAACTCCAGACCCTTCGGCCTCTCACCGAGAGAGACGGATACGCCCGCGAGATTAGTGAAAGCCGTGACCTCGCCGCGACGATCACCTACGACTTGTTGCATCTCAAGCGCCTGATTAAAAAAGTCCAGAGCTTTCTGCTGGTTGCCCAACTCTCTGTAGGCCACTCCGAGGTTGTTGAGGGTCGTAGCTTCGATGCGTCGGTCGCGCGCCGCACGCGCACGCGCAAGCGAGCGGTTGTAGAACTCAAGCGCCTTGTCCTTCTCGCCCAACGATCTGTACACGTTGCCGAGGTTGCTGAGCGTGACGGCTTCGCCGCGCAGGTTTCCCAGAGCTTGCCAGAGCGGGAGAGCTTCGGCGTAAACGTCCAGGGCCTTTTGAATTTCGCCGAGCGCACGGTAGACCGCGCCGAGGTTGTTGAGCGTGCTCGCTTCGTTCTCGCGATCTCCCAGCGAACGTATAATCGAGAGCGACTCGTTATAGCATTCGAGCGCCTTCTGCATCTCACCCAGTGAGCGGTAGGCCACACCAAAGTTGTTGAGCGTGACGGCTTCTCCCTGCCTGTCGCCCGCCGCACGCCTCAACGGCAGAGCTTGATTGAAAAACTCAAGCGCCTTCTGCTTTTCGCCTAAGCTTTGATAGACCGCTCCGATGTTGCTGAGCACATCGGCTTCCTGTTTCGTATCGCCACTGGCGCGAAAGAGCGTACGCGCCCGTTGATATTTCTCAATCGCCGTGCGCCTCGATTCCGCGGTGCCTTTCGCATAAAGCTGCTCGGCTTCATCGGCCAGCTTTTGCGCCGCCAAATGATTTTCATCCTGCGGCATAGCCCCGGATGCCGCTCCTGCTTGTTGCGCCTGCGTCAGTTGATTCGAGCCTGTTAAGAGCAGCAGAAGGATGTGTAAGACAAGCTTGAGAAGGCAAGCGTTCCGATCTTTTCGCATCGCCCGCAGGGAAGTTTGTTGAGCCATGTTTTTATGTGGACTTCGATTAAGTGTGGATGATTGTTTCAACAGGCAGAAGCTGAAAGAAATTGCGCTTCATACTAATTCCGAAACCGTGGAATTGGCAAAGGTGATATATTGACAAACACAAGGAGAAGTGGCGGATAACTGACCGCTCAGACACGAATCGCAGACTTCGTATGACGACGTGGCCGGGGAATAAATGGGCTTTGACGGCGGAAGGCTTCGACCAATTCCTGTCTCTGCTCAACTCAGACCGCGCCCGCGCGGGCCAGCTTTACGAAGAGATCAGAACGCGCCTCTTGAAGTTCTTCGAGTGGCGCGATTGTCCCATCGCGGACGAATTGACAGACCGCACGTTCAATCGCGTGATCGGCAAATTACAGGCGGGCGAAGGGATTCTTAATGCGCAAAGCTACTGCGTCGGCGTGGCGCGTCTGGTGCATTTGGAATATTTGCGAGAAGCGGACCGCGAGCGTCAATTGATCGAGGAATCTACGTTTGTCGCGGCGTCGCCCGATGTTGAAGAAGAAGCGACCGGGGCTTTGCGTGTGGCTGCTTTCGAAGAATGCTTCGCGGCCCTGTTGCCGGACCAGAGACAGCATTTGCTCTCTTATCACACGGGTGAAAAACAGGAGCGGATCGGCAACCGCAAAGCCCTGGCCGCGCAACTCGGTATTCCCGCCAATTCTTTACGGATTCGCATGTTTCGACTCAAAACGATTCTCGAAGAATGTATTGCGCGTGCGTTGGCGAAGTAAAATTCGTGCAACACATCGGCGCAAAATGTCACTAAGGGCAGAGGGGAAGTCGGACGATCTTGGGTTTACCACCTGACAACGAAAATACTCTACGCGGATTTCTGCTGGGCACACTGCCCGCGGCGGAGCGCGACGCTATCGAAGACAGGTTCGTAGTTGAGAGCGAACTGTTCGACGCGCTACAAGCCACGGAAGAGAATCTGCTGGAAGAATATGCGCGCGGCGAATTGACTTCGCAGGAGCGACAACAGATCGAGCGCCATTTATTGCTCGTACCGCGCAACCGTGAACGCGTGAAGCTACTGAGCGCCATGCACACGGCTTTCGAGCGCGCGCAGGCGAAGCCTGATCCTGTGCTGGCGCAGCAAAAAAAAGATAGAAGTTTTTTCCGGCTGCCGTTTTTGCGTTACGCGCTCGCCGCCTGTCTGGTCCTCATGTGCGGGATCGTCTGGTGGTTGCTGCCCGGGCGGACGCGTGAAGACTCTCTGCAAGCCGATAACACGCCGCACTCCAACATCGCACAAACTACGCCGACGCCTGAACCCGCTCCCACAAATCCCGCTCTCGCGGCGAACAAGCAACCGCCGGCGGAGGGCGGCGATCCACCCGGCAACAACAGCAACGCCGTTCCGCAAACCTCGCCGCTAAAAGACAAGACCGCGCAGCCGCGCGACGCCGCGCGCCCTTTAGTCGCCACACTCCTGCTGGCTCCGGGTGCGACTCGCAGCGAAAGCTCCGTGTCGGAGTTGATCCTGCCGGCCAAAGCGCAGGCGGCACAAATAAAGCTCGTTCTGGAAACAAACGACCACACACGTTATCGCGCTATCTTGAGCGACGAAGATGGCGCTCAGGTCTGGACGAGCAGCGCGCTCAAGGCCAGAGGTCAAACCGTCACGCTCAATATCCCGCGCCGCTTCCTGCGCGAAGGAGATTATCTAATCAATCTGAGCGGCCAGACGGCAGGCAGCAGCGCACGCGTGGGCAATTATTCTTTCCGCATACGCACGCCTTAAAACTCCCTCCAAAAATTCCTGTAACAGATCGTTTGTTTTTGTCACTTAGGGCGCAAGTGAAAATGCGCCGCGCTCTCTGGTGCGATTTTGCGGGAGAAGCTGGGGAATGGTCTGTCTAAATTTTTCGTGACGAGAACGAAAGATGAACCCCAATCGAAAGATTCAGGCCGCATCAACTTCTCCCGCGGCGTGCCGACCGGTAACGGCAGAGTAAGGGCCGTATACCGGAACATTGATTATCAATCTACAAAATTCGAAGGAGAGAAAAATGGGTAAAGTAGCTATCAAATCAAACCACATGACCTTCAACGGAACGAAGTACTTCACGGCCAACGCACAGTTTGTGACCATCTCAAGCTACGGCGAGAAAGCGACGCCCCTCTTCGGCGCGAACAAACTGGAAGTGAAGGACCACCTCCCGGCCCCGAAACTCGACGGGAAGGTCATCACGATTCCCCCCGTCGAATTGGACACCGCTAACTCGACGAAGGCCGATTTCACGGCGTCGTTCTCGGCCGGGTTCAAAGCGATTGGCTTTGCCGGCACGGCGGGCGCGACCTACGACAGCCTGGCAACAAATCATCTCAAGCTTGTTCAACTCTGGGTGCAGGAAAACGACATGAAGGCCGCGATCAACAGTTCGCCTATGCACCGCAACAACCTCGTCGCGGACGGCAACGATGCCAGAATCGCCCACGTGGTTTTCGTCGTCATGGAAGCTTCGTTCGCGTCATCATTCACCAGCGGGACGAATTTCGACGTGACGGCGGATGCGGCGGGAATCATCTCGATCAACGCCACCGGCGGCGCTGTTGTGGCAGGGAAATCAAAGGTCACGCTCTCCGCAGGCACGGTCTACGCGTACCTGTTGCTTAAGCTCGATTGGAACAATGACAAGACCTCGGTTACGGATACGGACGTTGATGAGTGGAGCCTCAACTAATCCGCAGGCATCTCTGAGGCCGAAGTAAACTTAAATTTCGTTGAGGCCACAATCTCGACGCCTCGAATGACGAAAAGCCCCGGCATCTCGACCGGGGCTTTTCGGTTAGTAGGCGACTTGGACTCTTGAGAAAAGTCCGACCTTAGTTCCAGAGTCAGACCCTAGTTCCAGGGGTTCGCCGGTTGATCGTTGATGGCTGTCCAAAAGCGCGTGCCGAACGGAATGTTGCCGAACGCAGAGAAGCTCCATCCGCCACTAAAAGACAGGTTGGTGTCGTACCAACCATCGTGGAACTCGGCCATGCGCCAGCCCGGGCCGAAGTTCGCAGAGCAGATGCCATCCGCCGCCGCTGGGCTGGTCAATTGTGAACCGGCCACGGGCGGTGTCAGCGCGACCGTGCCGCGCGCCCAGCCGTTGTAGAAGTCCGGCACGATGCCCGGAGGCACGGGGCTGTTATCTACGTTCAGGCAGAGCACGGGCAAGACCGCTGTGGCGGGGGTGTCGCCCGAGTAGGGGTTGGTCTGGCCGTCGGAGCCGACATGGACGACGCCGCCCGGTAATTGCTGCAACACGGTCCAGGTCATCCCCGCGTGCGTCGCGCCGGGATTCACGGGCGCGCAACCGACAATATTGTGCGCCACGAAAATATTCTGTACGTCGAATGGATTGAAACCGGGATACAGCCTGAGAAACTCCGTCTGATACTCGCACATGGTATCCACATTCGAGTTCAAGACATTGTAGAGTTGCTGTACGGAAGCTCCGCCCGTGTTATCCCATGGCTCGAAAGTCGTGCTGAAGACATCTTCCAGATCATTGTAGATGCCGGATGGTATCCAGTTATTGACGAACCATGCTTCCTGTTCGAGCAGGGTGTCGAAACGCACAAGGTTATTACCGAAGAACGCGCTGCGCGTCACGCCGTTCGGATAACGCGTCAAAGCGTTTCGCGTGCCGATGTATTGTGCCCAGCTTTCAGCTACCTGAACATTGCCGTCGTCCGTGAGATTGCCGCACCCGTATCCGCCGCAGGGCGGGCCGCCGTGGAAGACTTCCGCGGCCATCAAGTCTAACCAGAAATTAGCATTCACCCTGCGGAAATGGCTGGCGTGCCCCAACTCGTGAAAAGCTGTGTGGGCAAGCTGCGTCTCGTAGAAGGTCGGCTCATAGTCTCCGGTCACACGAAAGGTAATATCGGGCAGGAGTCCGTGAAGCAGACTGAGAATCTGCGCGGTCGGTGAAAACTCGAACAGCGATCCTAAGAATGTATCCGTAAATGTCCCGCCCGTCAGGTGATACAACATGGGCGCGCTCGCGTTGCCGAAGTCGCCATGGCCCGCCGTATTTGCCCATTGCGCGTAGATGATCAAATTGTTCGTCGGCGCGCTTTGTATCCCTTGCTGCTGGCTATACATGTCGTGGAAGAACACGGCATTCAAGAGCTGGCTCCAATACCTGTTCTGGCGATGACCGAAGAAGTCGAAGTTCACTTCGCTTCGCATGTCGCAGCTACTCACCCAACCTCTGATATGTATGGAACCGAGAATGAAGTTGCCGAGGAGTTGCGGTATGACCTGCAAGAGCGTCCCATGTGTGTTGAGAGGTTTGATGTTGACTCTCGAATTTTTCGCATGCGTCCCCATGATCGTGCCCGCGCTGAACCGCCAGGGGAAATTGTAATGACCATTGGCATCCGTATAAGTGTGCAGAGGGATACCGAAAACAAGCCCCCACACCTGCATGCCTCTGACGGGTTCAAGCCTGCCCAGTTCATTATCCCAGTAGCGCACGAATCCTGACGGCCTCTTCAACAAGCAAATGCGGATTCTCTCGACCGCCCCGTCCGTGTAGCCGGCTTCACTGAAAGCCGCTAGCTGAAGCTCCGTATCATCTTCCTGGGGCAAGTAGAGTTGATCGAGTATGACCGTGCCCAAATTCGGCGCTTCCAACAACACGTTCAGCAGCGGACTATCTTGTCTTAAGACGGCATAAAACTGGCCGTCTCTTAGTTGCTCCGCCTTCGCTTCGTCTAACGCGAACTCATCCGTATAGAGTTCGCCGTTGGCAAACGGAAAGTCCATGATTTGAATAGTGCTGTCGGCTTCGAGTTGTTGCAGCAACTCTCCGTTTACTCCGTTGGGATCAAACCTCAGATAGGTATAGAGCCTGTCGCCTTCTATGTCGGTGGGAATTTCTTCGTCGGGAAAATCGTCCTCGGGAAAATCGTCCTCGGGAACCTCTTCGCCCGGCGGTTCTTCTTCCATCGCAATCCTCGCCGTCCGCGAAGCGTTCAACTTCCGGTCTGCTTTGGCAAGTGTCCGCTTCGCTTTTAGAATGTTGGCGAGAGAGAACGGATTCGTTCGTGAGGCCGTACGCTTCGACGGCTTACGGCTGGCCGCCGTGATCGTTCCATCGTTGCTGCGGCGGTCCTGCGCAGGGCATTCGCTACCGGCGACGACGAGCGCGACGCAGAACAAGACCAACTTCGGAAAGAAGCGTCTTACATTGCCGTATGCCGATACGGCAGTTGAACGCGCCCGTGGGCGTGTTGAGGGAAAAACTCGACTCATGATGTGTTCGGGTGAGCGCATGTACAATTCTCCTGTGGGGGTGAAGTCCGGCCAAGTTGTGAAATTTATTCTGGGGCGTAGAACGTTGTGAGCAATTCTTTCTCCCGTGATTACCCGCGACAGCGAAGCGTCGAACTTCATCCGGCGCGGCGGTCCACTTCACGCCACACTTCCGCCTGACCGTGACACAACAGGCTCATCGCTCGACCGCGGACAGAGAAATAGCGCGGCAAAACGAAAAGATGTTTTGCGGTAGGCAGACAGAGAATTACAGTTCGAGGTAACTCGAAAATCTCCGTGCGCTGATATCTAACTGGCTGTGTGAATCTATGAAAGAGAGACTTTCACAAAAGAAAGAACTAACGAGATCGGACATTACAGTTATAACGCAGGCTTGTCAAGCATTATGAAATAACGGCCGGATAGCGCCGTTATTTCGTCGAAGCAAGCTTCCTCGAACGGTCGGGTGCGCCTCTTCTTCTCGCCCCGCGAACGGCATTCAATCTACGACGAAGAAGAGTGTTGAGAAGTTGTTCAACGCCGGACACTACGTTTGCGCGTCGTGCGCGTCGGTTGCGGCGTGCGCGTCGTGCGCGGATTTCGGTTGCCGGCCTTGACTCTGCGATTGATGGGGCGTCTGCGCCGCGAAGTGGCCTTAGTGGATGTAGCAGGCGGGGTCTTAGCGCGGGTTAGGATACCCGCGTCCGGGTTGAAGGGCGGAGTCGGTAAGGCGACTCTGCCGACTCTTCCGCGACCCTGCCCCACGCGGCCTGTCAGCACTTGCCCGCGCGCAGGGATGCCCGCCGCCACCGAGAAGATGAACGACAGGATTGCGGCCATAACTAACTTCCTTGAACGTTGGATCATCGAGCGAACCCTCCTTTAGCCACGCCCTTTTGCGAGCGGCGAGATTGGCGACGACGGCGACAGGGTTTAACGCCTCGCCTTAAAAATCGAGAGGCGAGCCATGTTGGTGCGGCTCGCCTCTCCTACCTGGCGTCTGGGATTAAAACTCTTCGGCTATAAGTTATGCAACGTCGGATTGATCGCCATCATCCAGTATAAAAGTGATCATGAGATTGACTTGATACTCGACGATTTTGCCGTTATCAATTCTGATCTGCTGCTCTTTAACCCACGCGCTGCGCACGTTGCGTAGCGTCTGGGTCGCGCGGTTGACGCCGCTTTGAATGGCGTCCTCAAAACTTTTCCCCGATGTGGAACTGATTTCCGTGATGCGTGCGATGGACATGATGTTGATCCTCCTGAGATCGGAAATGTGCGCCGTCGTGTTACGGCTTGCCGGTTTCTATAAGCTACGGCTTGCCGGTTTCTATAAGCTGGAGACTGTGATCTGATTGTCTACTGCGTTGACGCCGCGCACGGCCCTCACTATTCGCTCGGCCTGTGACTTGAGGCTTGCAGATGTAGCAGACCCGCTCAAGGTTGCCGTACCGCGACTCACCCTGATCGTAACTAAAGCCATCCCGTCATTCTCACTCAGCTTTTGGGTCGCAGCCTCTTGCACGGTTGCATCCGCGCTCGCACCGTCGCGCGCGGGCTGCGGGGCGGCTTGCTGAATTATCACGGGCGGTTGCTGCTGCTGCGCAGGAGCTTGTTGAATAATGACCGGGGCCTGCTGCGCAGGGGCAGACGGTTGCTGAATAATCGTCGTCGGCGGTTGGGTTTGCTGGTTGCTGTTGATCGTGGCGGCGGTCAGGTTCGCGTTCCTGTCGGCAGCCCGTTCCGCGTTCCTATTGCTGACCATATAGACGACGATGCCGAGCACCGCGATGGCCGCAATTGCGAAGAGCGCTATCGTCCCGGTCGAGGGTCCGGAACGGTCCGGAGCGGTTTCGGTCCGCCGGGTCATAACCTCTCGGTGTTCGGTCGGCGTATCAACTACGACGTGAGTTTTTTGCTCTCTTCCTTCGTCAGAATTCATGGACTATCCTTTCTATATGTAAGCCGGAAATCTTGAAGCGTACATGATCGGACGGCGCATCGTGTGGGTGCTTTTGTGGAGCGCCCCCCTGCGCCGCGCGTCATATGTCGCCACAGGCTTTTACCTTTCAGGACCCGGCAGGAATGGTCAACTGCTGACCGACCTGAACCTTGTACGGGTCTTTCAAAGTATTGCGATTGGCGTAGAAGATACGCATGTATTCGTGGGAGTCGCCGTAAAGCCGTCCGGCAGTGGTGAGCGCCTGCTGGTATCTCTGCTTCAGTTCTTTAAAACGCTTCTCGGCACTGGGCTGCCCGCTCGCCGTGTCCGCGCCGTTTCTGAACATTTTGTCGAATAGTCCCATCGTGTCTTCTTCCTGGAAATTGAGCTGGTAGCTTCAGATAATCCGGAGTATTCCAGACGGGCTGAGAAGGAGTGAGCTGTGCTCAGTTCATTAACTACCTTACGACACATAGCGGTATGTGTCAAATGTAAGATATATCTTATATATGCTATAGTGCGGATATGGCATACCTCGTAAACGACACTCGCACGATCCCGAAGGGCGGAGGCGCATCATGATTGAGGTATTACTTGACAGGCTGCTGGCGGAGCAAGGCCGCACTTTCTACTGGCTGGCGAAAGAGACGGGCATCAGCCACACGACGCTGTGGCGGCTGAAGAAGGGCAAGGCTCTCGGGATCAACTTCGAGACGCTGATGAAGATTTGCCACGGTCTCAACTGCCAACCCGGCGACGTGCTGCGACTAACGAGCGGGAAGAAGACAGCTAAGAGGCGTGCGCCTCGGAGATAGGTTCTGCGCTGCGGCGGCGGTGGTCGTCATTATTAGTTGAAGAAGGGCTCTGACTCAAGATGAGTCAGAGCCCTTCTCGTTCACCTGTTCTTAGTCGGTGTGTGCCTTTACGAAAGCTAACGCTTGCGTGGAACGGTGACTGTCAACGCGCTGTTCGACGTGTTTCCGGCGGCGTCCGCGCAGGTGACGGTGATGGTGTAGACGCGGCCCGCGCCTGCGGCCGACCGCTCGGCCCTGAGCCTGAGGTGGTGCGCGTCCAAGACCTCCCAGTCGGGCGCGGTGTCGCCGTCGCCCGTGCCGTTGACCGGCTCGTTACTCACGACACCGAGCGTGCAAGCAGCGGGGCCGAAGTTGTCCGACGCGTTATAGCTGACGGTCACGTCGCGCATCTGGTGATTAGGTGACGACAGGACCGTGGGGTTCACGGACGCGTCGCCGATGACGGGCGGCGTGAGGTCCAGTTTGACCACTGCGGTGGCAAGGTTGCTGACGTTTCCGGCGTTGTCTATGGCGCGCACGCTGACGGTGTTGATGCCCTCCGAGTTGATCTGGACGGTGGCCGCGCCGCCTTCGACGACTGTGACGGCACCGTCGTTAATCCAGAAGCGCAACTCTTTAACGCCGCTGCCGCCGTCGGTCGCCGTGAGATTGACTGTCACGGGAGCAGAGTTGTGCCAGCCGTTAGCATTGGCGGGCGGGTTGACGGCGACGGTTGCGACGGGCGCATTCGTGTCAACGGGAGCGGCTGATGCATCGAAGAGCACCGCGCCGCTGCGTGCGGCGAGCGTGAGGTTCACGCTGCCGCCGGCGACGGTGTAGGTTGCACCGCTCAAGGCATCGCGAAGCTGCGTGCCGTCTGCGAAATAAGCGGGGACAGGAATGCTCGCAGTGTTGCCGCCCGCGCCGTTGTTGAGCGCGACGATGGCCGTCTCGCCGCCGCCCACGCGTG
>WUUC01174544.1_pt1 | contig 25755 bp, 20 predicted proteins | sample 6278441 | NCBI WGS metagenome assembly WUUC01 (sample SAMN13675441, study PRJNA597444) | soil metagenome | isolation source: soil | place: USA: Washington | collected 2017-10 | reverse complement strand
CCGCGCGAGCAGCAGCGCGGCGACCAGCCCGGTCCGGTCCTTGCCGAGCGAGCAGCCGAGCACGACCGGGCGGCGGACGTCGGCCATCTCACCGGCGACCGCACCGGTCGCCGCCGTGGCGACCTCGTCGGCGGCGGTGAGGTAGCGCGGCATGGCGGCACGGTAGCGCGCCGGCGGGTCCTGGTCGCCGTCCGGTCGGCCGGGCGGCTTGTCCCGCACCGGGATCCGCAGCCAGTGCCAGCCCGCGGCGACCAGCGCGTCCGGGGCGCCGTCGCGGTCGACCTCCTCGTCGGTGCGCAGGTCGGCGTAGACCGCGGGGCCGAGCAGCGCGGTGAGCGCGGCCACGCCGCCGGGCGACAGGTGCGCGAGTGACGCCGAGCGCAGCAGGCGGCGGGGCCGCACGGTGTGCCCGGCCGTGGTGCGCAGCCCGCCGAGGTCCCGGAAGTTGGCCACCAGGGCGGGCAGCAGGGCCCGGTTCACGTCGCGCCCCCGCCGAGCAGGCCTGCGACGGCCGACACCGCGAGGACGTCGGCGTCCCCGATGCCCCGGCGGGCGAGCCGCCTGCGCACCCGGCCGACGCGGTCACCCCACCGGCCCGGCACCACCGCGACGACGAGCCGGGCGGCGGGCGCGGCCCGGGCCACGGCGACCACCTGCCACCGGTCGCGGCGGCGGAAGCGCGCCACCAGCCGCAGCAGCGGCAGGAAGTCGCGGGTGGCGCGCACGGGCCGGCCGCTCTCCACCTCGGCGCGGACCCGGCCGGGCAGGCTGGCGTAGCGGCCGCGCCGCACCTCCAGCGCGCGGCGGAGCACCCGTGCGAGGCAGGTGGCGGTCACCGCGTCGACCAGCACCACCAGCGACGCCCGCGCGGCGCGCAGGGGCATCGTGGGCAGGTGGTTCCCGTCGATGATCCACCGGTCGGCGCGGGTGAGGGTGTGCTGGTGCCGGATCCACCCGGCCCGGTCCGGGCGGGTCCAGCCGGGACCCCAGTACTCGTCGTCCAGGTGGCGCACCGGGAGATCGCTCCCCCGCGCGAGCCCGCGGGTGAGCGTGCTCTTGCCGGCGCCGGGGCTGCCGACCACCAGCACCCGGGCGGCCGGGCCCGCGGACACGGCGCCCGCCATCAGGCCGGCAGTCCCGCGAACCGGGCCCTGGCGTAGGCGACGTCGAAGCCGCAGACCAGGGCCAGCCGGATGCTGTGCAGGTCCGCGCCCAGCCCGTCGGGCAGGCGGAACCGGAGCTCGACCGGCAGCGTCTCGGCGGGCACCGCGCGGGCGTCCTCGTACACGCACACGTCGTTCGCCTTGTCGAAGAACCGGACGTGCAGCCGCGCGGTGTCGATCGGCCGGGGCACGTCGGGCACGAGCAGCTCGGCGCGCAGCGCGAACTCCGCCCCGGCGGTGCCCGTCCGCGGGCTCTCGCGCACCACGATCCGCGGGCCCTCGGCCCGGCCCTCGGAGACCGGGCCGCAGACCCGGCACAGCTCGGCGAGGCGGTGGTGCTCTGCGGGTTCGCCCCGGCCGTACACGTGGATCTCCGTGGGCGTTGCGCAGCGGCGGCAGGCAGGCCCGGGCCGCACCTCCGCCAGCACCTGGTCGTAGTGCCCCAGGTCGAAGGCGTCCACCGCGTCCCGCGCCGACAGCAGCAGGCGGGCGACGTCCCGGTCCCACCGCCCGACCGCGAGCCGCACGAGCGAGGCGGTGCGCAGCAGGCGGTCGCGCGACCCGGCGGAGGGGTTGGTCTCGGCCCACTTGAGCGCGTTCACGGTGAGCTGCCCGACCCGGGCGAGCCGCTCGTCGACGGGGTCGAGCAGGCCGTTCGCGCGGTCGCCGAGCCACAGCCGCGCCGACCGCAGCAGCCGCGCGCCGCGCTCGGCGTGCCGCAGCGTCAGCACGAGCCGGTCGCGCAGCGAGGCCAGCTGCCGCCGGTCGCCCGCGACGTCCCGGGCGTCGCGGGCGGGGGTGGGCGGCCGGGTCGCGGGCAGGGCCGCGGCCGGGTCGCCGTGCAGCACGAACGACTCGGGCTGGCCCATCTCGTCGCCCATCTCGTTGAGCTCGCGGACGATCTCGCCGAACGGCAGGCCCGCGGTGAGGCCGTCGTGGAGCACCGCGACCATGTCGTCGGGTGCGACCAGCGGCCGGACGGGGGCGATGACGGCGCCCGCCCACCCCTGCGCGAACGCGAGCGACATGGACACCGGCGACGGGTAGAGCTCGCCCGCGACGTTGAACCCGTTGCAGCAGACGAAGGCGACGACGTGGGCGGCGAGCTCGTCGCCGAACAGCACCGCCGACTCGACGGCCTCGGCGCGCTTGCACCGCCGCGGTTCCCGGCGGCAGCCCGCGTCGGGCGCGGCGGGGAACTCGACCTCGTCGAGCAGCCCGCACACCACGACGCCGGGCAGCTTGGCGTGCCCGCCCTCGCCGTGGCTGCGCAGCAGCTTGACCAGGCTCGGCCGGGTGAGCCTGGTCAGGAAGCCGTCGGGCATCCTCGGCAGGTTGTCGGCCGAGCGGTGCAGCGGCGCGTCGAAAACGTCCACACCGGACAGGTCACCCCGGGGGCGCAGCAGTGCCTTCGCGGTGGCGAAGGACAGCGCGGCGGCGTCCCGGCCGGACAGCACGCCCAGCAGCGCGCCCCGGGCCCGGCAGGCCGCCGACAGGGTGCCGACGGCCCCGACGGTCAGCCGGTCCGCCGGGGCCACCACGAGCACGTACCGCTCGGCGGCGGCACCGACGGCACCGAGGAGCCCGGCGAGGTCCGCCGCCTCGACCAGCCGCCCGCCGGCCCACGCCTGGAACACGCGGGCCGCCTGCGCCGCGCCGGCGCCCCAGGCGAGCACCAGCCGGCCGCCCTCGGGTGGCCCGGCGGCGGGCCGGTCGAACAGGGTCGCCACGACCCGCCGCCAGTGCGCGGCCGTGGCGGCGGATGCCGGGAGCAGCACGGGAACCCCGCCCGCCGCCGTGCCCGGCCCGTAGCCGGCCGGGTCGCGCACCCAGCGCACCGGTCCCGCGGGCCCGGGTGCGCCGGGGCCGTCCTCCTCCTGGCCGGGCCGCTGGGCGATCACCATGTGCGGCTACTCGCCCCAGAACCAGATCTGCAGCAGCCTGCGCGACCGGGCGGTGCCGCGCGGGATCGGCGACACGGCGTGCCAGGCGTTGTCGGTGCGCCGCAACACGATCGAGTTGTTCGGCACCGGCGGGATCTCGGTGTGCACGTCGGCCGGGTCGTCGGAGCCGAGGACCTGGAAGCAGCCGCCCATGTCCTCGCTCCAGTTGTCGGTCAGGTAGAGCAGGTGGGTGACGATCTTGTGCGGCTTGTCCACGTGCGGCTGGAACTCCGCGCCCTCGTTGAACCGCCAGAAGTGCGCCTGCATCCGCAGGTGGCGCACGTCGTGCCCGGTCACCTCGGTGAGCCGCTCGCGGTACTCGGCCGACAGCAGGTCCTCGGCGACCGCCAGCCACTCGTTGCTCAGCCCGCCCGGCTCGTGCGGCGCGGTCTCCCCCAGCTCCAGCAACGCCCGGGTCTCGACGTTGTTGTGGTACCAGGCGTCGCTGCCCTTCTTGCCGATCGCCTCGAGGATCCGCCGTTCGGCGTGGTACTCGAAACCGGCGTCCGGGAACGTGTCGATCAGCGCCCCCGGGTCGCGGAACGCACCTTCGTAGTACGCCCACGGAAAGGGGTCGTGCCGCAACTCCGCGGCCCCGAGCTTCTCCATGTCGATGATGTTGCTCATCGTCGGCTCCCCTCCGGTCGGTGGGCGGCTACCAGCTCACCCGCATCTGCTGGACGTGGCGTGCGGCGAGGCCGTCGCTGATGAGCGCGTCGACGTCCCCGTCCAGCAGGGCCGTCAGCTGGCTCTCGCTCAGGTCGAAACCCTTGGCCACCTCGCGTGGGTTCAACTCCCACTCCCGCTGGAACTCCGGGTCCCGGAAGAGCTGGTCGAGCAGGTCATTGATGTCGGGCAGCGCCATGACGCCACACTAGGAACGCGGGCCGGGCGCGACAACGCGGAGTTCCACGGCACGGAACCGCCGCGGGCGGCCTGAGTGTCCACACACGACTCCGGTCACCGGTAGGTGCCCGCCTGCAGGCGGAACAGCTCCGCGTACTGGCCGTCGGCGGCCATCAGCTCGCGGTGCGTGCCGTGCTCGGCGAGGGCGCCCGCGTCGAGCACGGCGATGGTGTCGGCCATGCGCACGGTGGAGAACCGGTGCGAGGTGAGCACGGTGATCCCGCCGGTGTCGCGGCCGACGGTCGACGCCGAGGTGGCGTAGCGGTCGAACAGGGCGTGCTCGGCGGCCGCGTCCAGGGCGGCCGCCGGTTCGTCCAGGGCGAGCAGCAGCGGTCGGGTGCGCATCAGGCAGCGCGCCAGGCCGACGGTCTGCCACTGGCCGCCGGACAGGTCGGTGCCGTCGCGGTAGTTGCGCCCCAGGTACCCGTCGAGCCCACCGGGTACGGCGTCGACCACACCCCCGGCCCGCGCGGCCCGCACGGCGTGGTCCACGGCCGTGCCGGCCGCGTCCCCGTCGGCGAGGGCGCGGACGTCGCCGAGGCCGATGCCCTCCCGCAGGGTGAACTCGATGCGGAGGAAGTCCTGGAACAGCACCGCGAGCCGGGCGCGCCACGCCTCGGGATCGAGTTCCGCCAGGTCGACGCCGTCGACCAGGATCCGGCCGCCGGTCGGCGCGTACAGCCCGGCCATCAGCTTGACCAGGGTGGACTTGCCCGCGCCGTTCTCGCCCACGAGCGCGAGCACGCCACCGGCGGGCACGGTCAGCGACACGTCGCGGAGCACGGGCCGGTCGCCGCCCGGGTACCGGAACGTGACGTGCTCCAGCACGATTCCCTCGGTCAGCCGGTCCGGCGGCCGCCGGGGCGCGCGCGGGGTGACCGCCACCCGCGCCCGGGCACGCAGCGAGTCCATCCTGCGCAGCGTGCCGCCCGTGCTCTGCAGCACCGACAGCAGTTGCAGCGCGCCGGAGACCTGTGTGCTCACCTGGACCGCGAGGGTGATCACCAGGACCAGGTCGCCGAGGCCGGCCGTGCCCTGCACGGCCCGCGCCACCACGAGCACGATCGCGCCGCCGTAGCCGAGGGCGAACACCAGCTGGCCCGCGGCCCGCAGCGCGGCGCCGGTGAACTGGGCGCGCGTCATCCGGCGGGTCACGTCCTGCCACACCCGCCGCTGGCGGCCGACCAGGTGCTCCTCGGCGCCGACCAGCCGCAGCTCCTTCACCGACCGCGCGTCGGTGGCCAGCTCGATCAGGTGGCGGTTGAGCCGCAGGCCCTCGGCGCAGCCCTCCTTCGCCCGTTCCAGCACCCGCTGCGCCGACCGGGCGGCCAGCACCGGCGGAACCGCGAGCAGCGGCAGGAGCGCGAGCCACGGGTCGAGCGCGACCAGCACGACCGCGGTGACGGCCACCTGCACCAGCAGGCCGATCAGCTGCAGCACCGACTCCAGCGCCTGGGTGTTGCCGAACAGGGCGTCCCGCACCAGGGACACGTCGTCGGCGAAGGCGGGGTCGTCCAGGTGGTCCACGTGCGGCGGCCGGTTGACCGCGTCGACGAGGTCGGTGCGCAGCCGGGCCTCCTGCAGCTCGGCCAGCTCGAAGTAGTCCAGGTGCGCGAAGTGCCCGAGCATGAGCTGGGCGACCAGCAGCACGGCGACCGCGACCGCGAGGTAGCCGGCCACCGCGGCCCGCCCGGTCAGCACGGCGTCGGCGAACCGGCCGAGCGCCACCGCGACCGCGGGCGCGGCGAGGTAGCCGCCGAACATCAGCACCAGCGCGCGGACGAGCCTGCGCCGGTCGAGCCGCCATCCCAGCCGCAGCAGGAAGCGGCAGGCGCGCAGGACGGTCACCGGACCTCCCCGGCGATCGGCCCGGTGACCTGCCCGGCACCGATGTCCCCGGAACCGTCGATCTCGTCGGCGAACCGGGCCGCCTGCAGGGTGAACAGCTCCGCGTAGCGGCCGCCCAGCGCGAGCAGCTCGTCGTGGCTGCCCTGCTCCACCACCCGCCCGCCCGCGAGCACGACGATCCGGTCGGCGCGGCGCACGGTCGCGAACCGGTGCGAGATCAGCACGGTCGTCAGCCCCCTGGTCAGCTCGAGGAACCGGTCGAAGAAGGCGACCTCGGCGCGCACGTCGAGCTGCGCGGTCGGCTCGTCGAGCACCAGCACGGAGGCGCCGCCCCGGACGGCGAACAGCGCCCGCGCGAGCGCGATCCGCTGCCACTGGCCACCGGAGAGGTCCACGCCGCCTGCGTAGCGGGCCGACAGCGGGGTGGCGAGGCCCGCGGGCAGGTCCCGCAGCACGCCGTCGGCACCCGCGGCCGCGGCGGCGGCGCGCACGCCGTCGTGGTCGTCGGCCTCCGCGGGGCGGCCGAGCCCGATGTTGGCGGCGGCGTCGAGCTCGTAGCGCACGTAGTCCTGGAAGATGACCGCGAGCCGCCGCTGCCAGGAGCGGGTGTCGAGCTCACGCAGGTCGGCGCCGTCGACGCGGATCCGGCCGCCGGTCGGCCGGTAGAGCCCGGCCAGCAGCTTGACCACCGTGGTCTTGCCCGCGCCGTTGAGGCCCACGATCGCGGTCGACCGGCCGACGGGCAGCTCCAGGTCGAGCCCGTCGAGGATCAGCCGGTCCGATCCCGGGTAGGCGAAGCGCACGGCGTCGAACCTGACGGCCGCGGCGGGCAGGCCGGCCGCCGACCGGGTGCCCGGTGCCCCGGCGCGTTCCTCGGCCGCGAACTCGCGCTCCAGGCCGGTGATCGTGTCGTGGGCGAGCATGCCGTACTGGGTCTGCACGTCGCACTCGGGGAAGTACACGCCGAACCGCATGGGCACCAGCAGGGCCTGGATGGCCACGGACAGCTCCAGCACCGACAGCTCACCCGCGAGCGCGTCGTGCCGCAGCAGCAGGAGCAGCGCGACGGCACCGGCGAGGACCACCGCGGCCAGCCACAGGAACGGCACGAACAGCAGCCGCCTCCTGCTGCGCCACATCGGGGTCAGGTAGGCGGTGGTCTCCTCGGCGGCGCGGTCCCGCCACCACGGCAGGATGCCGAGCACCCGCATCTCCTTGCCCGCGGCCGTCTCGCTGCCCGTGTCGAGCACGTACCGGGCCCGGCGGCGCTCGCCGGACAGCGCGGCGAGCGCGGCCGACCAGCGGGGCAGCGAGCCCCGGTTGCCGAACCGCGCGACGCACGCGCAGGCCGCGGCCAGGGCGGCGGCGAGCGGGGAGAGCACGATCGCGACCAGCGCCACCGCGCCGAGCAGCTGAACGTACCGGCCCCACAGCGCGAGCAGGCCCGCGGCGGCGGAGCCCGGCGTGGCGAACTCGTCGACGACACCCGCGCGCGCGTCCGCGAGCCGGTCGAGGACGTCCCGGCGCTCCAGCGACGGCATCGGCGCGGTGCTCAGGCCCGCGGTCATGAGCCTGCGCGCGTAGTGGCCGTTCACCCGCCGCGCGACCAGCTCGCCGAGCGCGGTCTGCACCGGGGAGAGCGCGTTCTGCACCACGAGCGCGCCCAGGGCCAGCCCGAACGCCGCGGCGACCTGCCGCCACGCGTCGGCGGTGCCGCTCGCGGCCAGCCCGGGCACGCGGTCGAGCACCGCGCTGGTGCCCACCACGAAGACGAGCGGCAGCAACCCGAGCGCGACCCCCACCAGTGCGGCCGAGCAGGCCAGTGGCCACCCGGCGAGCGGCAGCACCCGCACGATGTCCAGCCACCGCCCCGCCCGGTGCCGCAGGTGGCGGTACCCCCGACGGATCGCCCCGCCCCGGTCGGCCCTGGTCTGCTCGTCCACGTCCCCCACTCCGTCGGTCACCCCCGGCCGGTGCCCGCGTCGACCGGGACCAGCGCCTGCCACGCGGCCGGGTCCGCCGGGTCGGTCGGCGCGGTGGCGCACAGGACGTACCGGGTGGGGGCGACCGCGTCGGAGCGCCCGTCGAGCAGCCCGACGACCGCGGCGTGCAGTGCGGGCAGCGCGCAGGCCAGCTCGGGGGCGACCACGTACGCGACCAGTTCGGCGTCGCACCCCGGCGCGCGGAACACCGCGGCGCGGGCCCCGTCCGCCGCGGCCGTCACGACCTCCGCCACCGCCTCCGGCCGCACCCAGCCCGCGCCGATCCGCCACCAGCCCGTCCGGTCCGGGGGGCACAGTCCCGTGAGCGCGCCGACCTCCGCGACGGCCACGGGCCGGAACGCCGCCTCGACGAGGAGGGTCTCGACGCCGCGCAGGAACCGTTCCACCACGGGCAGCGGCAGGTAGGCGGTGTCCGCGATCAGGTAGAGCAGCGCGCGGTCGGGCGCGGGCTCGACGGCGAGGAAGAACTTCACGTCGTAGCTGTCGAACGCGGCGTCGTGGCCCACCGCGGTCTCGGCGCGCAGCTCGGTGAGCCGCGCCGGGGTCAGGCCGGTGGCGTCGACGTCCGGCCAGCGGTCCCGGCCGCGGGCGTCGTTGAAGTAGGCGATGTGGTCGAAGTGGACACCGCGGTCCCGGCCGGCCCGCGCCACGAGGGCGTCGAGCGCGGCCGGGTCGTAGTGCCCGCCCGCGTAGGCCGCGAGCCCGGACCGGTAGGCGGTCCGGATCGCCCCGGTCAGGTCGACCGGCACCGGGTCCAGCGCGAACAGGCCGTTCTGCGCGGTGGCCGCGACGAGGTGCCCGCGCCGGTCGTCGTGCCGGTTGCTGACGATGAGCCGCAGCACGCACTCCTCGCGGCCGCTGCGGGCCGACAGGCACAGCGCGACCGCGGCGAGCAGCACGCTGGAGACCGACACCCGGTTCGCGGTGGCGAGGCGGTCGGCCGCCAGCGCGAGCGCGCGCGAGGACAGGCACAGCCGCCGGAACCGCGGGCGGGCGGGCTCGGCAGGCGGGTGGTCGAACATGGACGGTGGCAGTGCGGACAGTGCGGTGCGCCAGTGCGCGAGCGCGGTGGCACCGCGGCGCCGCCCGGCCGGGGACTGCTCATAGCCTGCCTGGTCCAGCGGCTGCCAGGCCGGGACGGGCACGGGCCCGGCGAGGCGGGCGCGGACGTCCGCCGCGAGCAGCTCCAGTCCCGACCAGTCCACGGCCAGGTGCGACAGCGCGAGCACCACGAACCGGCAGGCACCGGCCGAGGTGCCGACGGCGACGCGGACGGGCCACTCGCCGCCGTGCCGGAAGCTCGTGCCGGACAGCTCGGCTGCCAGGGCCGCCGCGGTGGCGTCCTCGTCGGCCGCGGTGACCTCGACGACCGCCACCTCGACCACGCCGTGGGCGTGGACCTCCTGGTACGGGCCGTCCGGGCCGTCGCCGTAGCGGCTGCGGAGCACCTGGTGGGCGCCGACCACCGCGCCGACCACCGCGAGCGCGGCGGGCAGGTCCAGTTCGGACGGTGGGCGGACGATCCGGGTCATGGTGAAGGAGGCGGCGGCCTCGCCGAACCCCGGCAGCCACTTCCAGATGGCCGCCTGCCCCCAGGTCATGGGTCCGCGCGTGACCGCGGGCGCGCCGGGGCCCCGGGGGTCCGCCGCGAACGCCACGGGCACGAGCCGGCCGGCGGTCACGCGGGCCGGTCCCACTCGGCACGCAGCCGCGCGCGGCGCAGCTTGCCCAGCTCGGTGCGCGGCAGGGCGTCGACGAGCTCGAAGGCGGCCGGGACCTTGTGCGGCGACAGGTGCCCGCGGCAGTGCGCGTCCAGCTCGGCCGGCGCGAGGCCGGGACGCGCGGCCACCACGTAGGCGTGCGGCACCTGGCCGCGCACCGGGTGGGGCCTCGGCACGACGCACGCGTCCAGCACGCCGGGGTGCGCGGTGAGCACGTCCTCCACGTCGGCGGGGTTGACCTTGGCACCGCCCACGTTGATGGTGTCCCCGGCCCGGCCAGCCACGAACAGGTAACCCCGCTCGTCGAGGTGCCCGAGGTCGCCGACGCTGAGGTAGCCGTCCCCCCAGACCGGCAGCTCCGGGCCGGGCCCGAGGTACTCCGGCTGCCCGCCGGTGGCGGGCCGGGCGTACAGCTCCCCCACCCGGCCCGGCGGCGCCTGCCGCCCGTCCTCGCCGACGACGACCACGGTGCCGGGTGCCGGGCGGCCCACGCTGCCCGGGTGGTCGAGCCACTCGTCGCCGCGGATCCACACGTACGCCAGCTGTTCCTGCGAGGAGTAGCCCTCGTACACGTTCTCCGCGCCGACCAGCGCCAGCCACGCCCGCTTGACCTCCGGCGGGCAGGGACCCGTGCCGTGGTGCAGCGCGACCACCGACGAGAGGTCGCGCGCGGCGAGGTCGTCGAGCTCCAGCAGCAGTTTCATCATCGTCGGCACCAGCCGCAGCACCTGCACCGAGTACCGCTCGATGGCGTCGGCCACCGTGCGGGGCACGAACATCGGCATCAGCACGACCGTGTGCCGCAGCGCCAGCCCCTGGTGCAGCGCGCCGAAGCCCATGTGGTGGAGCGGGGTCGTGACCAGCTGGCACTGGTCGAGGTCCAGGCCCATGTCGCGCTCGTGCGCGGTGGGCAGCGCCGCGGTGTCGACCAGCCAGCCGCGTCTGCGCAGGATGATCCGGGGCCGACCGGTGGTGCCGCTCGTGGCGAGCGCGCTGCGCGGTGGCACCGGGGCCGGCGGCGGCGCGCCGGCCAGCTCGCCGTCGCCCCAGGCGTCGGGTGCGAGGCGCGGGCAGGGCGGGTCGTGCCGGGGCAGGCCCACGAACAGCGCGGGGTCCGCGGCGGCGACGGTCTCCTCGGTCTCCCGCGCGGGAGACCGAGGGTCGAGCACCACGACGGTCGCGCCGAGCTTCCACGCGGCCAGCGTCGCCACCACGTGCGGGAGCCCGTTGGGCAGCGCGATGACCACAGTGGACGATGCGCGCACGCCGTGCCCGGCGAGCACGGCCGCGCAGTGGTTGGCCCGGCGGTCGAGGCCCCGGTAGGTGACCCGGGCCGCGGTGCCGTCCCTCGCAGGCAGCACGAGCGCGTCGCGGTCCGGGAACTCCGCCGCGATCGCCGCGACCCGTTGTGCGACCGAGATCTTCTCCCCCATCGACCACCACCCCCTCGCCTCGCGGCACGTGGACCGGCCCGCAGCGTACAAGTGATCACCCGCGCGGGCCAGGAGCGCCCGGAGTCAGCGCGCGGGCGCCGGTTCCTCCTCGTCGGCCTCGGTCAGCTCGGTCAGCAACCGCGTGAGATCCCGCGCGGGCAAGGGGTTCGCCGCGGCGGCGGCGTTCGCGGCCAGCTGCCGCGGGGACGACGCACCGGCCAGGACGCACGAGACGCCGGGCTGGTCGGCGATCGCGGCCAGCGCCACCGCGGCCGGTGACAGCTCGTGCGCCGCGGCGAACCGCGCCACCACCACGCGGCGGCGCGGTTGGCGGCGGTCAGGACACCGCGCCGCCGCGTGGAGAGGCCCGCCGGGTCGGTCGACTCGTCGAACGACCCGGCCAGGTAGCCCCTGCCCAGCACGAGGCAGGCGAGCACGCCGACGCCGCAGTGCCGTGCCGCGGGCAGGACCTCGGCCTCGGCCCGCCGGTCCAGCAGGCTGTAGGGCACCTGCGTGCCCGCGAACGCGGTGCGTCCCGCCGCGGCCGCCCGCAGGTCGGCGTCGACGAGCCGCCAGCCGGGGAAGTTGGCCGACCCGGTGTAGAGCACCTTGCCCGCGGTGACCAGATCGTCCAGCGCGGCGAGGGTTTCCTCGATCGGCGTGCCCGGGTCGGGGGCGTGGAGCTGGTACAGGTCGATGCGGTCGGTGCCGAGCCTGCGCAGGCTCGCCTCCACGGCGGCGCGGAGGTGGACGCGCGAGGCGCCGTGGTCGTTGGGCCCCTTCCCGGTCGCCCACCGGAACTTCGTGGCCACCACCACCCGGTCGCGCACTCCGCGCAGCGCGCGGCCGAGCGTCTCCTCGCTCGCCCCGCCGCCGTAGGTGTCGGCCGTGTCGAACAGCGTGACCCCCTCGTCGAGCCCGGCCCGCACGAGCCGTTCCGCGGTGGCCTCGTCCACCGACCGGCCCCACTGCGCGCATCCCAGGCCCAGCACGGAGATCCGCAGCCCGGACCGGCCGAGTCCCCGGTACCGCACGGGGTTCAGGCCCCCGTCCGCACGAGGCAGGCGAGCCAGCGGTCCGCCTCGGCCGCCACTCCTCCGCTCGCCCCGTACACCGGCGGCGGCCCTACTGGCCGGGCCGCGGCGCGGGACCGCCCCGCTGCCAGAACGTCGCGGCGACCGAGCGCCGCGCGGGCGAGTGCGGGCCGGGTGCCGCCACCGCGTGCCAGGACGTCTCGGAGCGGACCAGGATCGCGCTGCTGCCCAGCAGGGGCGGCAGCGTCCGGACCACGCTCGCCGGGTCCGCGGTGGCCAGCACGTGCAGCTGGCCGCCGTCGTCGGGCCGCCACCCCTCGGTCAGGTAGAAGATCTGGGTGACCAGCTTCTCCGGCTTGTCGACGTGCGGCGCGAGCCAGTCGCCGGTCCGGTACTCCCACAGGTCCAGCGTGCAGGTGCTGTCCTCGAGCGGCACACCCGTCAGCTCGCCGACGTGGTCGCGGTAGGCCTGCCCGGCCAGCACGTCCCGCAGCTGCTGCCAGTCGGTGCCCAGCGCCCGCGCGGTGTCGGCCGTGAGGGCCGCGGTGCGCAGCCGGTAGGACTTCGCCGTGCCGGTCTGCTCGAAGAACGCCATGTCCAGCCCGTCGAACGAACGGGACAGCCGCAGGGCGAGCTCGGCGGGCAGCGCGTGGGGCAGGTGGGCGTGCGGCCACGGCCGCGCGGTGAGCTCGGCGGTGGCCACCTGCCCCAGCACGTGGTCGGAGACTGTGGTGATCATCGTGGTCGCCCCGCCTTCCCTGGTCCGTCCTCCGTCGTGGCCGTCCCGGCCGGGCCCGGGTGCTCCGGGATCAGCGGCTGCCAGCCGTAGGCCGAGAAGTGCACCCGGTTCTTCTCGATGGCCCGCTCGGTGGCCGCCCGGAGTTCCGGGCGCTCCGCCAGCCTGCGGTCGAGGACCGCGCGCACGGCGCGGGCACCGTCCTCGGTGCGGATGTCCTCCCGCTCGCAGAGCTCGAGGTCCGCCAGGTACAGGTAGAGCCGCACGTCGTCGAGCCCGTGCGGGTTGAGCTCGGCGCGCAGCGCCCGCGCCCGGTCCGGCGGGACCACCGAGAACGGCTCGTGCGCCCGGGGCAGCGGGCCGTCCAGCGGGTAGCGGTCGAACCCGTGCAGCGCCACCCGGCGGCCGTCGCAGTACGCGACGGGGACCCGGCGGGACAGGCAGAAGGCGATGGCCTCCGCGATCCGGTCGATGATCGGCTCGCCCTTGTCGTTGAGCGAGGTGTTGCACAGCATGGGCACGCCGGTCCGGGCGCCGAACGCGGCGATCAGGCCGTGCAGCCGGGGGTTTTGCATGCGGTTCACCGACTGCACCCGCGCCGAGTGGTCGAGGTGGGCGATCGCGGGGACGGCCGCGCGGCGGCCGGGGTGGATGGTGAAGGTCTCCAGCATGTACGGCGAGGGCCTGCTGTCGAGGAACCAGTCGGGCAGCGCCTCCTCCAGGACCACCGGCGCGACCGGCCGCCACCACTCCCGCCGCTTCACCCGGTTCAGCGCGTCCTTGCTGGCCGTGGTCGTGGGGTCGCCGAGGATGCTGCGGTTGCCCAGCGCGCGCGGGCCGACCTCGGAGGCGCCGTCGACCCAGGCGACCGGCCCGGCGAGGATGTCGTCGACGGCGGTGTCCTCGTCGTAGTCCGACACGTCGGCGACGAACCCGGCGAACCGCGCCAGTGCGCCGTCCAGGTCCTGGTCGGTGCGACCGAGGTAGGGCCCGGGGTAGCGGAACTCGAACCGGCCCGGCATCTTCTTGGCGAACGCGGCGAGCGCGATGCCGACCGACTGCCCGTCGTCGCCGACGCTGGGAGGTGCCAGGAAGCCGCGGAAGCCGTACTTGGCCATGAGGTGGCTGTTGGTGGGGCAGTTCAGCGCGTAGCCGCCGGCGATGGCCAGGTGCGCGGTCGTGGTGTCGACCCCGTGCTCGGCGACGATCCGATCGACGTTGCGCTCCATCACCGCCACCGAGACGGCCTGCACCTCCTTCATCACCGCGCTGACGAGGCTCTCCCGCTCGGTGAAGGCCGGGTCGGGGGTGAGGGTGGCGCTGACCTCGCGGTGGATCCGGTCGAACACCGCCCTCGACAGCTCCACCGCGTCCGCGCGGTCGAACCGGGGGCCGGCGAGCGCCGCGGCCCGGTCGCACCGGCCCGTGGCGACGCTGGCCGTGGCGAGCGCCATCAGGCTGCCCTCGCGCATGCCGAACCGGTCGCGGGCCTCGGAGTACAGCGGGCCGGGCGACTCCACCGGGAAGATGTCCACGTGCCCGGAGCGCACCACGCAGCCGGCGAACCAGTGCTCCTTGAAGCGCCGGTCCAGCAGCCGGTCCGGCCCGCGGTCCACGGCGAGGCCGATGATCGTGCCGTCGAAGTAGACCTCGCTGTCCACCAGGATCGCGCTGTAGAGGTGCGACACGCTGTGGAAGGCGAGGTGCGGCAGCTCGGCCACCAGGTGGTAGTCGTCGGCCGTGTCGAGCTCCGGCGTGCCCCAGACCTCCGCCATGTCACCGAGCTTGAGGTCGAGCGGCGCCAGCAGGCCGTTGATGAACGCGACCTCGGACGCGAGGTCCAGGAACGGGGTGCGGTGCATCTTCTGGCCGCTGATCCGCTCCAGCTCCCAGTGCCGCACCAGCCGCACGGTGTCGCCGGTCTTCTCCCACAGCGACAGGTTGTTGTCGTGCCGCAGCCGCACGTGGGCGATGCGGTGCAGGCCGGTCGGGTTGAGATACGTGGCCAGGTAGAAGCCGTCCTTCATCCGCCAGTCCTTCCGTCACCGGGCGCGGGCGCCGCGCGGTACCCGTGCACCAGCACCGTGCGCCGGGGCACCGGGGCCGGCGGGGACACCGGCAGCACCTCGTGCCAGGACCGGTCGGTCCTGGCGAACGCGAGTGAGTTGCCCGCCCCCGGCACGAACACCGAGACCGGGTCGGGGGCGTGCTCGCCCGCGTACAGCGCCAGCCCGCCGCCCCAGTCCGGCCGCCAGTCCGGGCACAGGTAGATGTTCTGCGAGAACAGCTTCTCGGGCCGGTCGGTGTGCCGGGACATCCAGCCGCCGCGCGGGTACTCGGCCAGCCGGACCTCCAGCTCCACCGGGCCCGCGGGGAGGCCGAGCAGCGCGGCGAGCCGGTGGCGGTAGTCCGGCTCGACGATCCTGCCGAGGAACTCCCGCCACAGCGGGTGCAGCGCGTCGAGCACCGGGGTCCACCGGCCGCCGTGGTGCACGGTCGCCGTGCGCACCGAGTAGGTCTTGTCCCCGCCCGCCGTGCGGCGGGAGCCGGTCAGCGCGCCCTCGCCGGGGAACACCTCGAGCAGCCGCGCCACCTCCGCGGCGGTCAGGCCCGCGGCCTCGGGGAAGCGCACGTGCCGGAACGGGTGGTCGGACACCTCGGCCGGGCCGCCGAGGTCGAACCCCACCGCCGCGCTGGTCATCGGCTCCTCCTCCCCCGCTCAGGCCACGTCCCGCAGCACGTCCGCGACCCCCGCCATCCGGTCCCGGTCCGCCAGCGACAGCCGGACGCAGCCCGCGAGCCCCGCGACGTCGTCCAGGCCCCGGACGCGGATGCCCCGGGCGGCCAGCGCCCGCTCGACGGCGTGCCCGCCGCCGGGCACGCCGGTGGCGAAGGTGACGAAGTTGCCGCCGGGCCGCAGCGCCGTCCAGCCGGGGTGGTCGGCCAGCACCCGCGTCGCGAACCCGTCCCGCAGCGCGGTCACGTCGCGCCAGATCCCGCGCAGCTCCGGCAGCCGCGCGGCGATGCCGGTCGCCAGCGCGACGGCGGGCGCGGAGACCGCGCTGTCGGTCCGGAACCGCCGCAGGTAGTCGATCACCGGGGCCGGGCCGAACACCGCGGCCAGCCGGGCACCGGCCAGCGCCCAGCTCTTCGACAGCGAGCGGAGCACGAGCACGTTCGGGAACCGGCCGACAAGCGGGACGTGGTCGGTGCCGGTGAACGCGCCGTAGCACTCGTCGACCACCAGCAGGTGCCCGTGCTCGGCCGCCACCTCGGCCAGCTCGGCGATCCGCGGCACGGGCAGCACGAGACCGGCCGGGTTGCCCGGGTCGGTGATCGCCACGACCGCGGGCGGCCCGGTGCGCATCGCGGCGACGAGCTCGTCGGTCACCGGCTCGGGCGGGCTGCCCGCGAGCCCGGCGCAGCGGGTCACCGGCACGCCGCGCAGGGCCGCGTAGTGGAGCCAGCTGTCGAACACCGGCTCCTGCGCCAGGAGCCGGCCCGCGGGCTGCGCGTACCCGTCCACGACGAGTGCGATCGCCCCGCAGGAGCCCGCGGTGAGCAGGACGTCGTCGACCGCGGTGCCGCCGATCTCCGCGAGCCGCTCCATGAGCCCCAGGTGGTAGGGGTAGCCGCGGACCTCCCGCGCGGTCAGTCCGGAGAGGACCTCGGTGACGAGCCGGTCGGCCGCCGGGTGCTGCATCTCGCACGACTTCAGGTTGAGCACGTGCCGGTGGTCGCCCCGGGGCCGCCAGTGCGCCGCGTGGACCTCCGGCCGCGTGGGGAACTCGCCCCGCCTGCGCGCGGCGGGCGCGGTCACGGCGCCGTCCCGCCCGCGCCCTGCGGGATGCGCTCGTAGACGGTGGTGAGCCGCTGGTCCGCGCCGAACACGAACCCGTACAGGTCGGCCGGGTCGTCCGCCTGCGGCATCCCCGGCGGCAGCAGCTGGCGGTTGTACCGGCTGACCTCGGCCAGGCTCAGCGTGGGCGAAATCCGGTCGAACGGGGTGTACACGGTCGGGCGGAACCGCGCGCCCGCCTCCTCGACGACCTCGCGGGTGCGGGCCACCCCCGCCGCGGACGTGCCGGGCAGGCCGACGATGACGAACGCGTTGAGCTCGACGCCCGCGGCCCGGCACCACCGGCCCAGCGCGAGGAACTGCTCCTCGTGGATCTGCTTGGCCCTGGGCAGCGCGCCGTGGCCCGCGGGTTCGAGCGTCTCCAGGCCGACGGAGATCCGCACGCACCCCGACCGGCCCATGAGGGCCACCAGGTCCTCGTCGAGGTGGTGCACCGTCGTCGCGCACTTCCACCGCACCGGCTCCGGCCGCGCGATCAGGGCGTCCGCGAGGTCGCGGACCCACCGGCGGTTGAGCGTGAAGGTCGGCGCGTAGAAGGCCACGTACTCGAACGGCGAGACGGCCCGGCTCGCGTCGAGGTAGTCCAGCACCGCGGGCACCGGCAGGCGGCGCTCGCGCAGCCCGGCGATCTGGTGGACCTCGCAGTACTCGCAGCCGATCGGGCAGCCCCTGGACACCGGCACGACCAGCTCGCGGCGGAACGGGATGCCGCAGAACTTGTGCGCGTCCTGCGCGTAGAGCTGGTCGTAGCGCTCGTAGGGGATCTCCCGCACGTCCGGCAGCGCCCACTCCTCGGTCGGCAGCATCGGTCCCGGCCCGGTCTGCTGGTGCCACTCCCCCGCCACCCGCACCGCGGTGCCGGGCAGGCCGGTGGCCGGGCCGCCCGCGGCCACGGCGCGCACGTACTCGGCGACGCCCGCCTCGACGTCGCCGCTGGTCACCACGGCGTCCAGGTCGAGGCCGGTGAAGGAGCCGGGCAGCATGCTCGACAGCCTGCCGAAGGTGATGAGGCGGCTCGCCGGGTTCAGTGCGCGCGCGTAGTGGATGAACCGCTCCAGGCCGTCGACCGCGTCGATGTCGTTCATGATCGCGATGACGTCGTGCCGGTCCTGGTAGAGCAGGTCGCCGACCGCCTTCCAGTTCATGTTCAGCAGCCCCGCCTCGACCGCGGTCACGGTCTCGACCGCCGGCTGCCGACGCAGGTAGCCGGCCGTCATGTAGAGCGATGTGTGGTGACCAGCGTTGAAGTAGCTGGGCACGTGGGGTGGCCAGATCACCAGAACCCGCACTGCGCCTCCCGGGGATTTCCTCGCCGTACCGGCCCGCGCCGGCCGGTCAGCGGACGGGATCATTCTGTTGGCCGCCGACCAGCTCGGGAACCGCGTGTTTCTCTGCGTGGAACTCCGCGGCGCGGGATTCGCCCGGCGGCGGGGTGCCCGCGAGCTCCTCCCCGAAGGTCTCGGTCAGCGCAAGCCTCCTCGCGAACGCGGTGGCGGTGGCCTGCGCGGCGGTCCCGGCGGCACGGGTGTCGAACCCGCCCGCGAGCCCCACCACCGACACCGCGGCGACCGGGGAACCGAAGACGCTCACCGGGACCGCGACGCTGGTGAGCCGCCGCGCGGCGGGCACCCCGGACCGGGGCGCCGGGATCATGCCGGTCGAGCGGTGCGTGGGCGGTGAACACCGCGGGCCCGTCCGGCCCCGCGACCAGCGCCCGGGTGGCGGCCCAGCTCATCGTCCCCGGCCTGGTCTCGCGACGGCCGCGGAACCTGGCCGTGGAGCCTGCCGAGGCGATGTCGAGCGCCTCGTGGCCACACAGCACGGAAAGGCAGACGTACTCGCGCGTCAGCTCGCACAGCCCGTCCAGATAGGACTGGCCGACGGCACGCAGCAGGCCGATCCGCGGCGCGCTGATGCCGAGCAGGTACAGCCACTGCCCCAGCCGGACACCGGTCCTGCTGCGTTCCAGCGCACCCCACTCCACCAGCTCGGCCACCAGCCGGTGCACGGTGGGCTTGGGCAGACCGGTTCGTCTGGCCAGCTCCGTCTGGGACAGCTCGAGCTCGCCCGCGCGGTACGCGGCCAGCAGCGCGAGCCCCCGGGTGAGCATGGAGCCGCCGGCCTTCGACGGCCCCTTGCCCGGCAGCGCGGAATTGTTCTGTGTCACGAGACCCCGAATCACCTTGTCGTCAACTGCGGACCGAACTCCCTGGCCGGCGCGGGAAACCGCGCGGTGACGCCCCCCTCGAACCGTCTGGAACGTGTCACAGCGGCGGGAGGGTGTCAACGGTCCGGAACCGACGATCGGCACTACAGCCCGGCCACGTTCGGCAGCCCGCGGTGCCGCAGCCCGCCGTGCGCGTCGAGCAGCAGCCGCGCCTGCGTCACCAGCGGCGAACGCAGGTAGTCCTCGTGCGGGGTGTGCAGGAGCACGAGGTCGGCCCCGGTGACGGCCTCGCGGGTCAGCTCGGCGAGCCGCGGCGCTGGCGGGCCCGAGTCCGGGCCGACCAGCGGGTCGTGCCACCGCACGTCGGCGCGCAGCCGCCGCAGCCGCTCCACCACCGGGAACGCGGAGGACTCCCGGCTGTCGGTGACGTCGGGCTTGTAGCTGACCCCGAGCACCAGCACCTGGCTGTCCCGCACGGGTTTGCCCACCTCGTTGAGCAGCGTGGTCACGCGGGCCACCACGTGCGCGGGCATGGCACGGTTGATCTGCTCGGCCGTCTCGACGATCTGCAGGGTCCGGCCCGTGCGCCGTGCCTGCCAGATCAGGTACATGGGGTCGATCGGGATGCAGTGGCCCCCGACCCCGGGACCCGGGTGGAACGGCATGAACCCGAAGGGTTTGGTCGCCGCGGCGTCGATCGCCTCCCGCAGGTCGATGTCGCCGCCGCTGTAGAGCGTGGCGAGCTCGTTGACCAGCGCCAGGTTCACGTGCCGGAACGTGTTCTCCAGGATCTTGGCCAGCTCGGCCTCCGCCGCGCCCGAGACGATGTGCACGCTGTCGAGGAACGTGCGGTAGAACTCGGCGGCGCACTCGCCGTCGGCCCGGGTGATCCCGCCGATCACCTTGGGGATGCGGGTCAGCGGGAACTCCCGGTTGCCGGGATCGACGCGCTCCGGCGAGAACACCAGCCGCACGTCCACACCGGCCACCAGTCCGCTGCGCTCCCGCAGCCGGGGCGCCACCACCTCGGCCGTGGTGCCCGGCCAGGTGGTCGACTCCAGGATCACCATGTCCCCGGGGTCGAGTGCCGCGGCGACGGTGTCCACTCCGGACAGCACCATCGACAGGTCCGGCCTGCCGTCGCGCAGCGGGGTCGAGACGCAGATGAGGTAGATCTGGCAGGAGCCGAGGTGGATCGGGTCGGTGGTCACCGTGAGGGACCCCGACGCGAGCTGCTCGGCCAGCGCGTCGTGGTCGAGGTCGACCAGCCCGGTGCTGCCGCCGTGGATGTCGGCGACGCGGGCGGCGGAGACGTCGTAGCCGACGACGTCGTGGCCCGCCCGCGCGACCGCCAGCGCCATCGGCAGCCCCACGTAGCCCAGGCCGAGCACCGCGACCTTCCGCCGCGCGAACTCCGCAGGCGCGGCGGGCCCTGCCCCCTCGTGTCCGTGCGCACGCATGTGGTTCGTTCCCCCTGGTGTCGAACGAGGTGACCGGGCTCAGTGGTGGAACAACCGGGAGCCGAAGGTCACCATGGTCATGTCGTGGTCGTCGGCGGCCGCCACGACGTCGGCGTCGCGGCGGGCCCCGCCGGGCTGGGCGACGAACCGCACCGGCAGCAGCGCCGCGGTGTGCAGCGAGTCCGCGAACGGGAACGGGCCGTCGGTGGACAGCGCGAGCGGCCCGGCGGCCGCCGTCCACTCGCGCGCGGTGCCCGCGGTCAGCGGCGCGGGCCACGGCACCGCGAGGTCCCGCAGCCGCCGCCGGGCGGCCGGGTGCAGCTCCGGCCAGTCGAGGAACTCGCTGACCGCCGTGTCCAGGTCGTGCCGGCTCATGCCGGGCGCGGGCCGCAGGTGCGCCAGCGCCGGGTGCCCGCGCAGGAGCCACTGCCGGGCGTGGCGGCACGCGAGCCGCGTGGCCCGGACCCGCGAGGGCTGGCCCGCGCCGATCCCGATCGTCTGCCCGCGGGCGGCCACGCACACCGCGTTGGACTGCGCCCAGCGCGCGGCCAGCGTGGCGATCAGCAGGTCCCGCACGGCGTCGGCGGGCAGCTCGCGGCGGCGGGTGACGGGTGCGGACAGCGCGGCCGCGTCCACGACCACCTGGTTGCGGTCCTGCCGCAGCCGCACCCCGAACACGTCGCGGTGCTCCTCGGGGCCCGGCTCGTAGCCCGGGTCGGCCCGCAACACCAGGAACGCGCCCTTCCGCTTGCGCCGCAGCAGGTCCAGTGCGGCGGGCTGGTACCCGGGCGCGATGACCCCGGTGCTCGCCTCCGGGGACACCGCACGCGCGAAGGACTCGTCCGCCTCCTCGCTCAGCGCGATGAGGTCCCCGTAGGCCGCCACCCGGTCGGTGCCCCTGGCCCGGACGTAGGCGAGCGCGATCGCGGACAGCTCGGCGGGTGCCTGGCAGGCGGCCGCCTCCTCGGGCGAGAGCGGGGTGTCGGTGCCGATGCCGTTGGGCGCGGCGTGCTTGATCGACGCGGCGACCGGGCGGCCGAGGGCGGCGCGCCCGTCGCGGACCAGTTCCCAGCCGGTCAGCGCGTCCAGCACGTTGAGGTAGCCGGGCGAGCCGTTCAGCACGGTGAACGCGGCGGGCCGCTGGGTGAGGGCGGCCCGCTCCTGGTGCGGGTTGAGGCCGTACCGCAGCACGAGCTCCGCACCGGTCCCGTGCGAGGGCCCGGGACCGGTCGCTCCGGTGGCCGCCATCCTCACGTCCCCACCGGCCGGCCGGCCCGGACCGGCGCGGGCAGGTCCAGCCGGGCGGCCACCTCGTCCAGCTCGGCCACGACCTCGGCGGGCACCGCGACCGACTCCGCCGAGGAGAGCCGCCGCTCGTGCTCGGGCAGGCCGGGGTAGCCCACCGGTTCGCCCGGCCGCGCGGGGGCGGACCCGCGCAGCGTGCCGAGCATGCGGTCGAGACCGGTCCGGAACGCGCCGTCGTCGCGGAAGGCGCCCACGTCGACGGCGAGGAAGAAGTGGCCGATGTCGGCGTCCTCGCGGAGAGCGCCGCCCGCGACGTCGGTGCCGACCGACGCTCCGCTCAGGACGCCGCAGAGGATGTCGGCCAGCAGCGCGAGGCCGTAGCCCTTGTAGCCGCCGGTGGCCGGGTCGCCGCCGAGGAACCGCAGGTCGGCTGTGCCCGCGAAGTACCCCGCCGGGTCGGTCACCGGTTCGCCGTCCGCGTCGGCCAGCCAGCCGGGCGGCACCCGCTCGCCCCGGTCGCGGGCGAGCCGCAGCCGCCCGGCCGCCACCACCGCGGCGCTCATGTCCAGGCTGAAGGGCGCGGCCTCGCGGGTGGGCGCGGCGGCGGCGAGGACGTTGGTGCCGAGCAGGCGGTCCCGGCCGCCCGGCGGCGGGATGAGGCCCTGCGCGCCGAGGTTCGTCAGCGCCAGGCCGATCATGCCCGCCTCGACGGCCATCCGCGTGTAGTGCCCCATGCAGCCGCAGTGCGAGCTGTTGCGCACGGCCACGGCGCCGACGCCGTACCGCCCGGCCCGCGCGATCGCCTCGCGCATGGCGAACGTCGCGCTCACGAAACCCATGCCGTTGCCGCCGTCGACCAGTGCCGTGGCGCCGGTCCGCCGCACCGGCACGGGCACCGCCCGGGGATCGACCGCGCCCTCGCGCAACATGGTCAGGTAGAGCCGGTTCAGCATGCCCGCGCCGTGGGTGACCGTGCCGACGAGGTCGGCGTGGTGCACCCCGTCCGCGCAGGTCTCGCTGTCCACCTCGGACAGCCCGTGGCGCTGGAAGGCCCGGACGTAGAACTCGCGCAACGCCGTCGCGTCGACCAGGACGTCGGTCACGGTGTGCTCACCTCGAGGTTGGCCGGTGCCGGCCGGGCGGGTGGACCGGCCGCGAGCCGGCCGGCGAAGGCCGGCACCAGCGCGCTGGTCCGGTCGGTGCTCGACTCGTGTGCTCGCCGTCCGCGCGGCGTCGACGACCGCGGTGGTCGCGGCGCCGACCTGCGGCTCGCCCGTGCACGGCCTGGCGCGTGACGGCCGCACCGGGTGCGCCGGTCACGCCGCGGCTCCCATCTGGTACGCCGCCGCGACCAGCTCGGCCACCGCGCGGCCGGTGTCGCGCCGGGGCGCGCGGTGCAGGGCCGTGCGCACGAAGTCGGCCACCAGGGCCTCGTACTCGTGGTGCAGCGACGACTTGAAGCCGGGGAAGCCGCCCAGAGGTCGGCGCGTTCCGGCGGCAGGCCGTCCCACTCGACGACGACGGCCTTGTCCTCGCCGTCGTAGCCCCAGTCGAGCCGGATGGTGGCCGTGCCGCCGCCGTGCGTCGCCAGCTCGATGACGGCCCGCCGGTCGGTCCCGGTGCCGTCCCGGTGGATCTCGGCGCCGACCAGCCGGACCGGGGACAGCAGCTGCAGTGCGGTGTCAAGGCGTTGGAGCCGTTGTCGATCACGCAGCCGCCGCCGCACCGCTCGGGGTCGAGGTACCAGGCGTCGGTCCCGCAGTGGTCCTCGATGCGTTCCCGGTAGGTCAGCGTGGTCCTGGCCGGGGGCGGGCGGTCGCGCAGCCGCTCGGCGAGCCGCAGCGCGTTGCGGTTGTAGCGGCGGTGGAACGCGGTGAACAGCGTCCGGTCCACCCGCGCGGCGAGCTCCTCCAGCTCGGCGGCCTCGGCCGGGTCGACGGTCAGCGGTTTCTCGCAGCACACGTGCTTGCCGGCGAGCAGCGCCGCCCGGCACACGCGGAAGTGCAGGTGGTTCGGCAGGTTCACCACGACGGCGTCGACGTCGCGGGAGGTGAGCACCGCGCGGTAGTTCTCGTGGTAGGCGATCTCCACCGGGATCCCGGCCATCTTGGCCGGGTTGAGGTCGCAGACCGCCGTGACGCGGCACTGCGGGTGGGCCGCCAGCGCGGGCAGGTAGTAGCGGGAGATGACCCCCAGACCGAGCACGGCCACTCGAAGCATCGATGCGCCCCCACTTCCGGCTCCGGGCCGTGGATCGACGGCCACGCCAGAGTCTCGCGGGGCGGACGGCACCGGGGAACCCGTTCGATGACTGGTCCGCCACCGGGTGACGACCGGACCGGGCACGCCGGGCACCTGTCACCGCACGGTCGCGGTTCCACCCTGCGGAACCCTTGGTACCGCGGGGAATGCCCACGCGCTCTACTGGTCGCGCCCGTCGAGCACCTCGGCGAACCGCTGCCACGCCGCGGCGCACTCCCGCGCGGCCTGCACCACGTGCGGGGCGCAGTGCGCGGGCACCTGCTCGGCGAGCCGGTCCCACGCGACGTCGGGGATGGCGTGCGCGTCGAGCAGGCGCAGCAGTGTGCGGCCTGCCTCGGAGAGCCGCAGGGACGGGTCCCTGCGCAGGTTGTGCATGACGAGCGCGAGGTCCCGATCCCGGTCCTGATTGCCGTCCGCGGCACGCGGCGGGCCGTCGCGGCGGGCCGCCGGCCGTCGCGGCACCGGTGGTTCCCCCGTGCGGGGGTGGGGCACGGCGGCGCGCTGCCGGGGCGGCAGCGGGTCCTCGCCCCTCGCCAGCCGCCTGCGCACGTCCCGCGCCGTCGCCAGGGCGACCCCCGCCTCCGCGGCGATCTCCCTCAGCGACGCGTCCGGTCTCGCCGCGATCAGGTCCCGCGCGCGCAGGCGGCCCTGCGCACCGTCGCTGGGCCTGGTCCGCCCGTCCCGCCCCACCCTGGCGTTCAACGGCGGAATATCCGCGGTTGAACGCCGGATGGCCGCGACCGTCTTGTCCGACAGCCCCGTGATCAGGGCGATCGACCGGTCCGAACAGCGGGCGTGGGTGCGCATGATGCGCAGCACCGCGGCGGCCCGCTCGCCGCGCGACAGCGGCAGGCCGTGGCTGGTGTTCAGCGTGACCGCGAGGACGAACGCGTCGTCGGGGTCGCCGTCGAAGAAGCGGACCTCGACGTACCGGTCGCCGCGGGCGCGGGCGGCGAGCAGCCGGTGCATCCCGTCGATGACGCTCATGGTCTGGCGGTGCACGATGATGGGCGGGAGCGGGCCGTCCACCTCCGCGAGCGTGCGGACGTGCCCGGTGTTCTCGCCGCTGGACCGCGGCGAGTCGGACAGGTGCACGGCGCCGACGGGGACGCGCACCGTCGTGCCCTGCCGCCCGCCCCAGCTGGTCAGGACCTCCAGGCCGTCATCGGTCGCCGGAACGCGCGCGCCAGCGATGTCCACACTCATGTCGCCTGCTTCCCCCCCGTGAGCGACCCGCCACGACAATGGCGAGAAATGGTGAGCCGACTACTCCGCGGACAACTCACCACATCATTTCCGGCAACGGCGACCGAGAGCACAATTCGGTCGCCGTGCGGTCAGGTCGCCCCAGCACACGCGAAACGTGAAAAACTTCCCCCTGTCCAGCACGTCCCCAATCCCTCCAGATCGCGCACCGGGACGCCGCCGAGGCGTCACCGGCCCGAACCCCAGCTAACCAAAGACCTGCGCGGGTGGCAACCGGTTACGGTCGGCCTTCCGCGCACCGCCTGTTCAGCGGTTTGTTCAGTACTCACCGCGTGACCGGACGACAACAGGCTGAAACCGCATTGCCGATCGTCCGGAATCGCGGAGCGGCCCTGGACGGCACCGAATCCGGCGTGGTAGGCAATTCGCGATCGCGCAATCCTCTTCTTCCGCAGCGAGGGGCGGCCGAGATTCGTGAGCGGTACCAAGACCTCCATCCCGAACGTCCTCGCCGAGCGCTACGCCTGCGCGGAGCTGGTCCGGCTCTGGTCGCCCGAGCACAAGGTGGTCCTGGAACGCGGGCTGTGGCTCGCGGTGCTGCGGGCGCAGGCGGAGCTGGGGGTGTCGTTCGGCGGCGCGGACCCGTGGACGGTGCTCGCGGACTACGAGCGGGTGGCCGGCCGGGTCGACCTGGCGTCCATCACCGCGCGGGAGCGGGTCACCCGGCACGACGTCAAGGCGCGCATCGAGGAGTTCAACGCGCTCGCCG
>WUUC01130714.1_pt1 | contig 25766 bp, 30 predicted proteins | sample 6278441 | NCBI WGS metagenome assembly WUUC01 (sample SAMN13675441, study PRJNA597444) | soil metagenome | isolation source: soil | place: USA: Washington | collected 2017-10 | reverse complement strand
CAACACATTCACTTATTCAACTGAACTTAATTGACGGCTACTGGCTATTTGTTAATCCAATTATTCTTGGGCAGGGCATTCCATTGTTTGCAGACATCAAAGACAAAATAAAACTAAAGCTATTGACCACCCGGCAATTTACTTGCGGGGTAACTGAACTGAATTATACATTGGAATAGATAATAACAGCGAACCGCTTCTGCATTAGTTCCTTATCCTGGGACCAGCGTAACTGCCGGGGTTTGTGTGGAGGGCCGGCCGATAGCTATCGGATCGTGGCTATCATGTTTTATCAGTAAGAGTATCCTAGCCGGACCCGACAGGAGAAATACAAAATGCTGTCTACGATATTATTGATTGCCTTGTACGGCAGCCGCATCCGGACTTACCTGGGAATAAACGAAATCATATATTGAAATTATTAGAGATGTGGTTTGCTGGCCAGCAATACTAATTGTAAAGGCCGGGTCTTCAGGTTGTGCGAAATTATCTCTATCATTACACCCATCTTACACCCTAACCCCTTTATGACTATGCTTAAACAAATCAAAGGATTTACTTTTATTTTCCTCGCATGCGCCTTATTAATATTTCCCAGTTGCTTAACATCTAAAAAGCTTGACAGGTTTGTTGCTGCACGATATAACCATCAACTTCCAAAGCTCAGCAAGAAAAAGAAAGCTGAAATAGAAATAACCTCTCTTGCTCCTGCAGGCAATTCACAGATCTCAACAACCGTGCATAAAACAGACAAGTTTTTGCCTTTACTTGTTTATTGGAAATATGATCACCGGCAGAGCTGTTCGCTAAACCCTGCTATCGCTGTAACTAACTTTTCAAATGCAATGAACTCGTTTGCCACAAAAGCACTAATAGAAAAACTAAATGGCCGAAAGTTAGAACTGTCCGTAGAGCAGGCCCCGTCAGTTTTTTCGCTTGTAATAAAAGAAAATATTATTTGGCTGATTTATGCTTTTGGCTGGTCCAAAATTTATATTGAACCTGATAAAAAAGATTTAATTGTGGCGTATAAGCTGGCGGGAGGTGATGGAGGCCCTAAAACCGGAACGATCATAGTGAAAACCACTGACAGGAATATAGGTTTGCGGTTTTTTCAATCGTGGAAATCTGCCACATCAGAATACTTGTCGGAGTATGATGCAAATCTTACGAGTATGACCAAAGCATTTGTAAACCAGTTGGCAAACGAGCTATAACCGGTGCGTGGCCAGGGTCCGAAAAAAAAGCCGGGTATTGCCTCACCATAGTCGTTAACGTAAGGTTTATTATTTACCCTCGCCCGTTCGTAATGTCAAAGGCCGAACACTTGATTATGACAAAAGAAAAATTAAAATTGCTTCAATATGAATACCCAAACACTTGAGATCAAAGCAGCGATACAAGTAGCAAAACCCGTTCATGAAATTTTTGAAGCCATTGTTGACCCCGCCAAAATGTCGAACTACTTTATATCGAAAAGCAGCGGCCGCATGGAAGCTGGTCAGCAACTGAGTTGGGAATTTCCCGAGTTTGAAATGAAGTTTCCCGTGCGGGTAGGTAATATAGAGAAGGATAAATATATTTCTTACTCCTGGGATAGTGATGATGGCAAAGAACTGCTGGTAGAAATGATGCTGGAATCCAAAGGCGACAATGCAACGCTGGTAATCATTACTGAAAAAAGTATGAACAATGATGAAGCCGGTATCAAATGGCTGAAAGGAAATACCGAAGGCTGGGCCAACTTCCTGGCCTGCCTGAAAGCCTATCTTGAGTACGGCATCAACTTAAGAAAAGGTGCATTTGATTTTATGAAAAAATAATTGAAGAAAACAGTAAGATTTGTGCTGGTTCTTAATACAGAATCTACTGGACTGAGATGACGAAGAGGAAAAGACACTACTCTTTAGCTTCCGGCGATGTTCTATACTTGCGGCACCGATTTTATGCCATGTATTCACAGAATTCCTTCCCCGTCTTCTTCCATATCCCCACCGATGCCTAAATTTGGCATCTGCAAATGGCCGATCAACTTCCCATACTAAGAACCGTTAATGTAACCCGCTATGTGGTGCCGCTGCGTGAAGGTGGTTCATTGCCCGCTATTGTAGAAGCAGATGATGGATTTTTGTATGTATTAAAATTCCGTGGCGCCGGCCAAGGTATCAAAGCGCTGATCGCCGAACTGATCGGTGGGGAAATAGCAAGGGCACTTGGTTTCAAAGTGCCGGAGATCGTTTTTGCCAATGTAGATGAAGCGTTCGGCCGTACCGAAGCCGATGAAGAGATCCAGGATCTTTTAAAGTTTAGTGTGGGTACCAACCTGGCACTGCATTATCTTTCCGGCGCTATCAGCTTCGATCCTACTGTTACAAAGATTGATGCGTTGCTGGCTTCGCAGGTAGTGTGGCTCGATTGCCTTATTACCAATGTTGACCGTACACCGCGCAATACCAATATGCTTACCTGGTATAAAGAGTTATGGCTGATCGATCATGGCGCTGCGCTTTATTTTCATCACGGGTGGAACAATTGGCAGGAACAATCACCAAGACCTTTTGCACAGGTAAAAGATCATGTATTGCTTCCATGGGCCAGCGAAATTGATGCTGCCGATAAAATGTTCCGGGCTATTCTTACGCCGGATCGTATTCATAGCATTGTTGGCCTTGTACCTGCTGAGTGGCTCGAAGCCGATTCACCGGTACTGCCGGCTGCTGAAAAACGGAAAGTGTACGAACAGTTTTTAAACACACGGCTCTCAACATCCGGTATTTTTGTAAACGAAGCAAAGCATGCAGGACAATCACTTATTTGAATACGCCGTTATTCGTGTGGTGCCACGGGTAGAACGTGAGGAGTTTCTCAACGTGGGAGTGATCCTCTATTCCCGCAAACAAAATTTTTTGCAGGCCATGTGCCGGCTCGATAAAACAAGGCTGAAAGCATTTTCGGTAAACATAGACATTACGGAAGTCGAAGATCACCTGTTTTCTATTGAGCGCATTTGCAATGGTAAACCCGACAGCGGACCCATTGGCAAACTGGATATGGCGTCCCGTTTTCGTTGGCTGACAGCTACCCGCAGCACGGTAGTGCAAACTTCAAAAGTACACCCCGGATTTTGTGATAAACCCGGCGAGGCTATTCAAAGATTATTTAGGCAACTGGTGTTGTAAGAGTGCTAACTTCCTGTAAGCGTAAAAACAATCGTTTATTTTAAATCGGCATACTTATTCTTTGCCGTATTCTTCTGGTAAAAGCCCATGCCTTTTATTGTAACACCTTCAGGCAGCTCCAGTCCAAATACATGCGAACGGGCTGTACCGTTTGCCGGAAATTTGCTACCCCAGATCATATCGTATTGCTTTTGCGGGTATTTGTTTTTGTGCATCACATTATAACTCGCCAGTACGCTGGCACCCCGCAATATGTTTCTAAAAGCACTTCCATCGCTCAACAAAAAATAAGCGGCCAGCATATCCCTGCCGGTATCCTGTGTTTCCCCGGATTTGTTTTCAATACTTCCGTCGACGATATAATAATCTTTTTCAGCGTCTTTCCATTTCATCATCCGGGATTGCATTTCGTCGGGAGTAAACTTAACTATTTCATGTACCCTGAAAATATATTGTCCCATATCCAGTACGGCAACGGTGGCTCCGCCCACATTTGCGTTGGAAGCAGCGGGATCTTTCTCTTTTATTTTTGAAGCCGGCGCCTTCTCTTCTGTTTTGACGTCGCTCGCTTTTTCTACCGGACCTACTTCATTATTACAAGAAGCGGCCACTACCAGGGCCAGGATCATACTATATCTCATATCCATATATTTAACCGGCAAGTTAACCCGAAGAAGTTTAGCATATACTACCCAATCATGTAGTTAGTACTTTATAAATTATCGTTTTAAAACCCGGGATCCCCAGGTTTTAACAAACAAGTCCGCACGGGAGACATAAAAACCGCTTGTCATTATTATCATGCCGTAAAACAGATGGCATAGAAATTGCGTCGGTTAGCGAACAACGCCCCCCATTCTTCTCCCTACTAGCAGGTCATTACCTTTTTTTAACCTTTAAAAGTTATTGTATGAAAAAACTATCATTGTTATTATTCATGACCGTTATGATCGCTGGTGCCGCTATCGCACAAGATCAAAAAGACATGAAGGCTGATCACAAAGAATGGGACAACAAAGTAAAAACAGAGTTGGCGCTTACTGATGAGCAGGCAACTAAGTATGACGCCGTCAGCAAGGAGTATGGCGATAAAATAGATGCTATAGCAAAAGATGCTTCGCTGACAAAAGAAGTTCAGAAAGAAAGAAAAATGGAACTGAAAAAAGAAAAACAAGGTAAACTGTTTGAATTTTTCACTCCGGAACAGCAGACAAAATATAGCGCACTGGTAGAAAAAAAGAAAGCTGAAAAACCAAAAGAAAAATAATTCAGCTTCAACATTTAGTACTTTTTAAAAAGCCGGCACCTTGCCGGTTTTTTATATTCACACCCCGCCTCCCGCTATCTTATTCTTCACACATGTGAGCACTTATTTTTGAGTGATAAAATTACGGGTGATTTTAACCGGAGCAACGGGCATGGTGGGTGAAGGCCTGTTGCATGAATGTATTCTCCACGGAGCAATGGAACATATTCTTGTAATCAGTCGCAAAGCCACCGGCGTACCACATGCAAAACTAACGGAGATCATTCTTTCCGATTTTTTTTGACTTGCCCCGCATTACTGAAGTATTATAAATATATAAGCTGGCTTTATCCATTATTCAAAACGTTGTTTCCGAAATATGTGTCAACCCTCAAAGACCTTGGGCTGGCAATGATCCGCACTTCATCAAAAGGAAATTCAAAAGCATCCTGGAAGTAAAAGATATTGTTGCTGTGGTTAAACAAGGGCAGTATTTATCCAGGAATCTGAAGCGGTGTAGTTCTATAAAGACAACGATTTAAAAAAACAACGTTTGATAAAACCGGGCAGTTGGTAATCCCCTCCTTATTTTTGAAGCACACTAATATACCGGCCTTGAAAAATCGACAGACAAATAACAGTTACCTTCTGCCTATTGCAGGCATCTTTATTTTTATCATGTTGTATTTCATAAGTGCGGCTTTGTACCCGGGTGGCTCGGAAGTTGACCGGCAGGCAAAAGGCTTTAGCTGGCAGCACAACTATTGGTGCGACCTGTTGCAACCAGTTGCCGAAAATGGTCAACCCAATAAAGCAAGAGCTGCGGCGATTATTGCGACGGCTGTCCTTAGTGTCAGCATTGCCTTATTCTGGTATTTCGTTCCCCGGCTTTTTACATTTAAGTCGGCCATTAAAACGATCATCCGGTATACAGGCGTCTTTTCTATGGCGATCCTGGTATTACTGCAAGCCGATTTCCATGACACTATTCTTAATATCGCCGGTACATCGGGAATCATTGCAATCTGCGGAACCTTAACAGGGTTATATAAAAGACGCTCTTATGGGCTTTGTGCCCTGGGATCGATTTGTCTTTTTTTATTTTTTGTGAACAACTATGTTTACTATTCCAAACAGTACATCGGGTACCTTGCCGTAATACAAAAAATCAGCTTCGTTTTATTCCTGCTCTGGTTTTCACTTATTTCTATTCAGTTGTTTCAAAAAATCCGTCATCTTTCTGAAGGAAGCCGTTAACAACCCCGCAGTTAACTCGTTCAACAACATGTCCGTTCGACAGACCACTGCCGCAACCCCTGTTTCTCCATGTATCCCAACCCGAATAACCGGAAAACCGGGATTGGCTATCGTAAATCAAATACTGTATAAATACGGAAAACATCTTTCCTGAGAACGAAAACATCCGTCGTTTTTTCTTACGTATAAACCACCGGAAGTTCAAATAAACTCAGATACTTTTCTCAAAAAAGCCCGGTTTTGATGGGCTACCGCTGATCTTTTTTAAGACGAAACTCTTAGTTCTGCGTGTTAACAATCATTAACCGTGTTTTTTAAAAACCTTTAATAGATTGATAAATAACATATTGGAAACAACTTAGCATTTTTTCGAAAAAAATTGCAGAAAATACTATGTGATACACGAACTTTTACCTTGTTTTACACCCGAATCGATCACGTACCAAATTCAACCCATGAAACTAACTTTACAAACTGCTTTTTTATTTGTTACCATTTTTGCCATTTCAGGCAAACCTGCTTTTTCACAAATCAGCGTTCAGTCTACCAAAGGTTATAGCGTAAATATCAATGTTGAGCCTGTAGCCATCGTTACCAACGCCACTACCTGTCAATGGGGCTATAATTACAATCTTAAGTTGAATTATACTGTCACCCTTACCGGAAAAAATGCTCCCAAATCACTTTACACCCTGCAAGGCTCGGTAAGTAATAGATCCGTATCGCACTTTTTCAGCCTGCCTAAAAAAGCTGCCAGCGGAACCGTGGTGAGTCAGTCAAATGTATGGAGATCAGTAAGCGATTGTGCCGAAGCTACTGTAGCAACCATGGACCTTCAACAAATCAATATTGAGATAGAAGGTGATGGCATCAGCGCAAGGACTGTGTCGTTTCCGTTTGCAACTGTGCTTCCGGTAAAAATGATCAGCTTCACTGCACAGCCTGACGTAGATAAAGTGAATCTTAAATGGGCTACAGCTACTGAATTGAATAATGATTACTTCAGCATTGAGCGTTCAACTAATGAAAACCAGTGGATCGAAATAAAAAAGATAAAAGGTGCCGGCAATTCTACTGATGTTCGCAACTACCAAACATATGATGAGTCGCCTGCCAACGGAACATCTTATTACCGCATCAAACAAACCGACATCGACGGAACAGTTACTTACTCTGAAACAAGGACAGTAAGAAACATTGCTGCCGGAAAACGGATCTCGCTTTATCCAATTCCAAACACCGGAAATACAGTGAACATAGCTGGTATAAATAATTTTAAAAATCATGAGCTTTCTTTGCTGAATGCCGCTGGAAATATACTTTTTGCTACCACTCTCTCCACTTCATCTGTTGAGTTACCTTCTTTAACCACTGGTGTTTATTTTATCCGCATCACGGACAAATTATCCGGCCAGGCAACCAACCTTCGATACATGAAAATGTAATTCTCCGAAACACACGTCGCAACCTTAACTTAACAGGAAGAGATCACGTAAAAGTGATCTCTTTTTTTATTGAGCTGCCGGCCGAATGCCGCTTATACGCCCGCAAATAGTAACAAATATCTTCAGGATTTTTAACTGACATGTTACCTTTCAAGTAATACATTCAGTGAAAAATGTTAAGAAAAAATATTTATTTGTAGTAGTATTACTCGCCAGTCTGAATGCATTTTCGCAGGAACCAGTACCTGTACAGGATACAGAACAATACTGCCTGCTTCGAATTTCCAGCATGACTTTCTCCAATAAAATTAGCATTGACGTGGACTTTGGCCAGGAAAGGAGGCCCTTGCAGGATAACCGCATGAAAGACGAAGAAACAAAGAAATTGAAGCGCTTCAACTCGGAAGCAGATGCACTGAATTACATGGGCCGGTTGGGTTGGAAAATGGTGAACGCCTTTCCTTTAATTGCAGAGAAAAACAGTTGCACCCAGTAACGTCTTTAAAAAAACTGCGGCAAAGACACCCGAAACAAATTAGCATAGGCCTGAATGTCATTACATTGGTTTGGCTTTATCGAACAATTCTTCGCTGGCCCCTACACGGGTTTCAGCATTTACCAATATTTCCATTCGCCATTCTCCTTACGCATCACCACTTGAAACTTGCAAATACTTCTTCTTACTTCGCCCGTTTTGATGGATAGCCCTGCACAATAAAAAAGCCCGGCATTCCGGGCTCAATTCGTTGGGTAGCTGAATTTATGCACCTAAATAAGAACGCAGTACATTAAAATTCTGGCTTTCTCTCAGTTTGGAAAGTGCTTTATCTTTTATCTGCCGGACTCTCTCGGGAGTAATATCGAAGCGGCGACCGATATCATCAAGACTTAATGGATGATCGATGCCAATGCCGTAAAAACAACAGAGCATTTGTTTATGGCGTTCCGGAAGTGATTCCAATGATCGTTCAATTTCTGTTTTCAAGGATTCAACATAATAGAGTCTCTTATCCGTATTATCCGCATTTGCATTTTCCAGGGTATCCAAAAGCGAACTGTCCTCATCTTCCGAAAAAGGGGTATCCAGGCTCACATGATGATCTTTGATTCCCATATGTGCATCCACTTCATGCAATTCCATATCCAGCGCTTCCGCAAGTTCTTCAGCGGACGGCGTTCTTTCAAGCTCCTGCTCCAACACCGAATTCGCCTTTCGTATCCTGTTACTTAATATTACTTTATTCAACGGCAAACGGATTAGCCTTGAATGATCAGCGATGGCTTTTATTATGCTTTGCCGTATCCACCACACGGCAAATGAAATAAACTTAAAACCGCGGGTATCATCAAAACGCTCAACAGATTTGATCAAACCGATATTTCCTTCATTAATAAGATCCGATAACGAAAGGCCCTGGCCCTGGTATTGTTTGGCTACTGAAACCACGAAGCGGAGATTTGCTTTAACGAGTTTGTCAAGTGCTACTTTATTCCCCTCCTTGATTTGCGTGATCAACACTACTTCCTCTTCAATCGAGAGTAGGGAAACTCTACCAATCTCCTGCAAATACTTTTCGAGACTGGCCGATTCACGGCTGGTAATGGATTTTGAAATTTTTAGTTGGCGCATATGGGGGATTATAAAAAAATTTTCAATATAGTTTTAGTAGAGTAGCAGGAAGTAAAGGAACGACGATAACAAACCGTAGAAAATAGAGCAGCCCATCATTTATATGTCATACTTACAAAGGGAGTCGTGTAGTGTTTATGCTACATATTGTGTGAATAACCCGCCGGGATGCAGGCAGCACTTTCTTATCCATCGTTTTGCAGCCCATACCAACGGAAACTGCTTGATTTCGATCATAAAAAAAGCGTTACAAAACTGCAACGCCAGGGGTTTAATCGTTTGCAGGTTTAGCTCCGGGCAACCTGCTTTTGATCCACTTGATTTGTCCGTTATGGTTTGACTCGTGCTCAACTACATGAAACCATTTGCAGTAATTATTTGTAGGCTGATTTCCAAAAAATTCCGGATCAACCGCCATCAACCATTTATCATCCCTTTTTTTGAGACCGGTCAGGGTCTTTTCACGGGTTTCCTGAAGAATATCAAGATAGTAATTGAGCTCATTGCCTTTAATAGCCTTGCGACCTGCATCCCCCAATTTCATGGCTGCGCCCCATTTGGTTTTTTCATCTTCGTTATAATCGCGGCGTCCTTCAAAAGTGTTGACCTGGTAAAAAATTTCGGTGGCAGCCAGGTGCAGAAGCATCGAGCCTATTGAATTTGAATTTTCATCGTATAAATGATCCAGTTGTTCTTTTGTCATGTCTGTTACGGATCGTAATACCGTTGTCCGCATCCAGTTCATCATCGACACCAGTGTGCCTACCTGTGGAGAAAAACCTGCCTTTGGCCCGATTATATGAATGCCTTCATCGGGCAGCTTATCGATGGCCCAACCGTTTTGGGGAAATACAGTCATTCCCGTCAAACCGGTCGTTATTGCTGTAGCAGTTTTAATAAAGTTCCTGCGGCCTGGTTTGCTTATTATCTTTCTCATAAATACATTTTTAAATGAAAGTAATATAGGAAACAGGATACTTTCGGCAGCTAATCACGGTCTTATTTCTCCAACATGCCTTCATTCTTCCATTGTTTAAAAACTGCGATGGTGCTATCGCTTAGTTTCTCTGTTTTTTTAAATGGCATAAATCCTCTTTCATGCGGATCAAGTTCTATGCGGCGAATAATTTCATCAATATCAGTTTTTACACTGGCGAAGCTGTCATATGCCTTTTTGCGTCCACCTTTTTCAGGAATATGACAAGGGCTGCAATTACCAACAATAGCTGTTTGCACACTGTTTTCATACGAGAGCTTTGGCGGCGCTGGTTTGGAAGCCATTGCTTTTTTTGAATTGTTACAATAAGAAAAAATCAATGCCGTTGCTGCTAATAGAAAAAGAACATAATACCTTCTCATGGTGGTTATAATTTTTAAAGCCTTAAAATACAAATAGTTTTCCTTGCCAACCTATTTTTTTTCCGATCAGGTCAAATATACAAGAGCAAAAAAAATATTCAAAATTGTAACTTCATGTATGCCTGTTCTTCCCGCCCGTAAAAAAGACATGCCTGCATTGGTAACGCTTATCAATAGCGCCTATCGTGGCGAAGCATCAAAAAAAGGATGGACAACAGAAGCTGACCTGCTGGAGGGTGAGTTTCGAATCGATCTGCCGTCTTTAACTGAGCTTAGCAATAATGAGATGGCAGTTATACTAAAATATGTTTCGGAGGCCGATGAGATCGCCGGTTGTGTATATCTGCATAAACAGGAAAGAGGATTGTACCTTGGTATGCTGACCGTATCGCCGGAATTACAAGGCGCTGGTATTGGCAAGCAATTACTTGCGGCAGCAGATCGCTACGCAAGGGAAAACAATTGTTCATCCATTTTCATGAATGTGATCTCGGTCCGGCAGGAACTGATAGCCTGGTACGAAAGGCATGGCTACCGGCAAACAGATGAAAGAAAACCTTTCCCATCGGACCACCAGTTCGGCATTCCTACACAAGATTTGGAATTTACGATCATGGAAAAAACGCTGAGCTGATGAGCGCCTGTGCCTACTTACTGCACAGCCACATGTTTAATAATAAAATCCAAACATTAGCAGATCACCTTTATTTGATACTTTACCGATTTTATCACAACTTTATTTTTCCAACACCTGTATATAAAACTTCCGTAATATTATTCAGTCCATCAAAACCAAAACAAACATGAGTAGGATCTTATTGTTCCTGGGCATTGCCTTGAATTGTTTCCAATTAACAGCGCAACCAAAAGCCGCGTCATCGAAAGACGAAAAGATTGCTGTTCCCGGTAAAGAAGATAAAACATCATTGCCCAATATCATTTTCAATCCTGATAAAACAATCGTTACCGATCATTCAACAACGATCAAAGGTCAGCGCATCACCTATAAAGCGACTACCGGCACCATGCCTGTATGGGACGAAGAAGGCAAATGTATAGCGGGTTTATTTTTCACGTATTACGAACGCAGTGATATTAAAGACCGCACCAGCCGCCCGTTGGTTATTTCATTTAATGGTGGTCCCGGCTCCGCTTCGGTATGGATGCATATTGCGTATACAGGGCCACGGCTGTTGAATATTGACGATGAAGGTTACCCGGTGCAGCCTTACGGTATCAAAGAAAACCCGTACTCAATCCTGGACGTTGCAGACATTGTTTTTGTAAACCCCGTAAATACCGGCTATTCTAGAGCCGTAAGCAAAGATATACCGGGCACAAAATTCTTTGGGGTAAGAGCAGACATAAAGTATCTCGCTGAATGGATCAACACATTTGTTACCCGCAATAACCGTTGGGCTTCTCCTAAATATTTAATAGGTGAAAGCTATGGAACTACCCGTGTATCAGGGCTGGCACTTGAATTACAAAACTCGCAATGGATGTACCTCAATGGTGTAATACTCGTATCACCTACAGAATTGGGGATAGAACGCAGCGGCCCGGTGGAAGCCGCGTTACGGTTACCTTATTTTGCCGCAACCGCATGGGATCATAAAATGTTGCCTGCTGATCTTCAAAATAAAGACCTGACCGACATGCTGCCTGAGACGGAAAATTTTACATTGAATGAATTGATACCGGCGATGAGTAAGGGCAGTTCGTTGACTGATGAAGAGAAAAAAAAGATGGCAGAAAAAATGGCCCGCTATTCCGGGCTGTCTGTCAAAACAATCTTGCAACATAATTTGGATGTGCCTGTCAATTTCTTCTGGAAAGAATTGCTTCGGGATAAAGGCTTTACGGTTGGCCGCCTTGATTCGCGGTACCGCGGCATTGATCGTGAAGATGCAGGCGACGGCCCTGATTTTAATGCAGAGTTAACGTCATGGCTGCATTCCTTTACACCAGCCATCAATATGTATTTAAGAAATGAGCTGGACTATAAAACTGATCTCAAGTATTTAATGTTTGGAAATGTCCATCCCTGGGACAGAACGGGCGACAGAACCGGTGAAAATCTCCGGCAGGCCATGGCGCAAAATCCTTTCCTGCACGTAATGGTGCAGTCGGGCTATTATGACGGCGCTTGCGATTATTTCAATGCCAAATACAGCATGTGGCAAATGGATCCTGGTGGAAAATTAAAAAACCGGCTGAGCTGGAAAGGCTATCGCAGCGGGCACATGATGTACTTGCGCAAACAAGATCTTGAGACATCAAATGAAGACATCAGGGAATTTATAAAAGCATCTACGCCCAAGTCGGGAGAAGCGGCAAGGTATTAGGCTATTAGTAAAATTGCTTTTAAGATTCTTTGCGGCTTCAATCTGCCATGAGAGTTCGTTCAGAAAATTAAGTTTGTTTCATTTTAATTGAAAAAAATTGGATTTGGAAAATGATAACAGGATACAAGCATTACAGGAACTTTGTGACGTTGTTTGTCTTCTTAATAAACAGGCAACCGATGTCGTGTTTTATGGATATGTGATTGCCTGACACCAACAGCCGAAATAAGGAAACCATCACTGTTTTCCGAATTCATCATTCAGACTGATGTCTAACGCAGGTTTGAAAATTTTCCCAATTATATCTGGCATCATTTTTTAATATATCCCCATCTAACACATTCAATATGAAAAATTGGCTAAGAACATTAATCGCCGGGTATGGGGCTTATAAATGGGGGGGCGGATGCTTTGGCTTTGTGATCGTGTTCGTCTTGATATACTGGCTGCTGGGGTATTGCTAAAAAATTCTCTTTTAACTTCACTGACATGACGGAGGTGGTGATTTTTTTACTCATTTCATCATCGTAGCCGCCATACCTTCCTCCCGAACTGGAATTATCGCCGAAAACTTTAATTCCGGCAACAAAGCCGTTTATTTTGCGTTATTACCAGAGTTGTGTATTTTGATAGGCACAACAAAGCTCCCAAACATGAAATACATACAATATTCCATCTTTTTTTGCCTTATAGTATTGGCGTCCTGCGAAGAAAGAGATGCAAGCGGACCGGGAACGATGGTTAACAGGCCAGTTTCATTGCCGGTTATTACTCCATCAGCAACACCCGGAAACACTGTTTCAGTACCTGCAAGCAATATTGTAAGCGCACCTGCTACCGGAAAGCTTAATCCGGAACACGGAAAACCGGGACATCGCTGCGATATTGCCGTTGGAGCATCCCTGGACGGAGCTGCACAAAATACGAAAACAGCCAGCACAGGTGTCCCTGTAATCAATCCTGCTTTGCCGTCAACACCAACGTTTCAAACCCCAACCAATACGGCCGCTGTTCCAACGCCAATTGTAGCGCCAGGGGTTAATCCCGCGCATGGACAGCCCGGTCACCGATGCGATGTTGCTGTTGGAGCCGCCATACCTAAAACAGCTGCAACCCCTGCAAAAGCGGCGACCTCCACTTCTCCGGTTGTACCACCAGTATTACAAAATTCTCCTGTTTTGCCCCTGGCTATACCGACTGTTGCGGGTGGCTTAAACCCAGCCCATGGACAACCCGGTCACCGATGTGATATAGAAGTAGGCAAACCACTTAACAGCGCTCCAAAGAAATAGGGTTAACAAACCAAATTTTGTGACTGCCCATATTAAGGAAATTTCTTAAGCAAATCCTTCTTTGACCAAATTCCAGAATCTATCCAATGCGATGATCCGTGGCTTTAAAAATGATATGATAGCGGACCAATCTGCAGTATTAAAAATATTAACCTCTTTTAATACAGTAGCAATACGGCTAACCGTTTTGCCATCTTCATCAGTGGTATGCAGCTGCCAATGCCAGTTCTCTCCAACCGACTGGTGAATTAACTTTTCGAACTTCCTGAATTTTTGGAAATAATATTGTTGTTCCGCTAGATCGGTATGGCGCAATTCGATGGCAATCGTTGCTTGTTTATTGTCCACATCCATGCGGAAGTAAAGCTGCCGGATCCCGGTTTTATAATTAAGCCAGTTAATGACATCGCCTTCTGCGCCGGCTACAGGCCGCATATACTGGCCAAACTGTGTCCAGAATTTTTGGCGAAGCCGTGATGCTTCCTGTTTACTGTACATTGGAGCAAAATAAGGCTGTCACTTGTATCGCTGAAATATATTTTCCGGTCAGTTGTTGAATTTTACAACTTCAAAATCGGAACCATGCAGCTTACCTAATTTGCGCAGATCATCATTTTTCCATCTGGGATCGGGTGCGCCGGATATGTAGAGATTGCTTCCAATGTCGGCGAGTATCAAACCATACTTTTTCATCGCCCGAAGTATGACCTTGTTCGTAGCAGAATATCCACTGATATCGAAACCCTCTTTTAACCGTATTCTTGCACCGAAAGGCAACGAATATTGACCTCCGCTGCTATTCACTTTATGTCTTGCGGGATAAATGTAGGCAGGTTTTACCAGGGATGAATTTAGTGTAAAACGGATGGGATGATCGATTTCGCCTTTCAGGATTTCGTCATAGCGTACGAGGCCCGGAAAAATAGGAAGGCCGGCAGCATCCGCCGACGTCCAACCTTCTTTACGAAGGGTATTAGATGTAAGATTGAAGATAGCCCCTGACGATGCACTCCAACGGCTACCGTTTACATGCGCATTAAAAAGCTCGTACAACATTCCCTTTTCAATATCGACGGCAATTACATGAGCATCGCCAACTCCATTTCCTTCGACAGGCGCCGACAAGGGGATTGGGTAAGGACCTGCATCACTCTCATCACCATAATCGGTAAACACAACCGGCACACCAGGCTGATTGCTGCAAACGACAATATAAGGGATACCGATCGGCGCATTTTCCCAAAGGCCACTTCCGAAATCAGCCTTGATAACATTTGTTGAAAATCCATTCACAATCTGGGTGCTGAAAGGATCAACAAGCGATACCGATATGTCTTTATTCCATGGATTGTCAGCGGGAAAAATCGATATATTCTCCGCCGCCGGCTTTACCGCCGTACAAGCGGGGTTGGTGATTGTGTCACGAGGAAGACCATCATTGCTTAAAGCTGGCAGAGAAGATGCTTGTTTTTTACAAGCGGGAGGAATACAGGCAAAAATGAAGAAAACGGCGATAAGATTTCTTTTCATAAAGATTGGATTAGACGTGTAAATCACAAATAATACGCCAATCGTAAATTACCAGCCTATAAAAGGGAAAGTCCTGCAAGACACACGTTAAACCCGCGATGTTCAAATTTTTTTTATAAAAAAACAGTAAGTACATATGCGTTTTGCCAAATAGCAGGACAATTGCCAATCTATTGTTATTTGTATCAACTGCTTCATTCGTTGATTTATCTTTATAAACATTCGCATGGCGAATTGCTATGTGGCTTCTGCAAGAATAATTTTATGCATTGAATTAATAAAATAAAGAAACCTATCAAATGAAAACAATTGGCATTATAGGAGGATTGAGCTGGCTTTCTACCATCGAATACTATCGGCTGATCAACGAGCAGGTGAATGAACGCCTTGGCGATGTTAATTCCGCAAAGATCATTTTGTATTCAGTAAATTTTTCGGAAATTAAAATGCTTACCCAACAGGATCGCTGGGAAGAAATAGCAACGATCATCTCCAACATTGCACGGAACTTACAGCGGGCAGGCGCCGATTGTATCCTGATTGGCGCTAACACTATGCACAAAATTGCGGCGCAAATCCAGGAAGCTATTACTATTCCCATCATTCATATTGCTGAAGTAACTGCTGCCGAAATCAAAAAACAAAAATTAAAAAAGGTCGCCCTGCTTGGAACAAAATATACGATGCAACTGGATTTTTATAAAGACAAACTTGGCGCGGAAGGTATTACAACGATCATTCCGGGCGAAGACGATATTACATTTATTAATGACGCCATCTACATAGAGATGGGCAAGGGAATTTTTTTACCCACCACCAAAGGAAAATTTCTGAATATCATCAATGCGCTTGTTATGAGCGGTGCAGAAGGAGTTATTTTAGGGTGCACGGAAATTCCATTACTGATCAAGCAGGCGGATTGCGCGGTAGCAGTTTTCGATACTACAATGATACATGCCACCGCGGCTGTAGAGTTTGCATTAAACGAGCGGGCTATTTTGGCACACAATTATATATAATCAGGAGAGGTAGAGATTAACGGTCGCCCAAAACCATATTGACGGATTTAAGCTGTCCAATTTCGTTTCAAAAATAAAAAAGTTCATGAAAAACAGCAGACTTCGAAAATACCTTGAACAAAAAGCTGGTAAGAAATCCGGCAATATAAGCGCTGATAACGAAAAGAATCCGGAGAAGCATACCAACCAGGATTTCAGGGGATATCCCGACGCACCTGCACAAGAGGAAATGATAAATCCAAAAACCGACCAGCAAAAGAAGGTGGCGGCATTAGATAGTAAAGACGGCGAAAAAATAATCGACCCACAAAGCAATAAAAAGGCAGGACCTCCTGCTACAAAACCAGGTGAAGAAAGATCCGACGGTTCGGCCAATGCTTTCGATGCTACCGAACGTGTACAAGAAGATGAATAAACATAAGCCTATCATAGCAACCAAGCTCTTTGGACAGCCAGGAGGCTGGTGCGGAATAGGTGATTCGTAAGAGGCGTAATAAAAAAGACTGTCTGGATCGGACAGTCTTCTTAGATTAGTTTATTTCAGTATCAAAAATAATTCAGCTTCAGCTCAACGCGGCGGTTTTTCTGGCGCCCCGCAGCGGTTTTATTGTCAGCGACCGGTTGTGCTTCACCAAAGCCTGAAGACACAAGCCTGCTTTCATCAATACCCTTTTTAACGAGATAGGCCTTTACCGCACCTGAGCGGCTTTCGCTAAGCTTTTGGTTAAGCTGATCGGCGCCCGTATTGTCAGTGTGGCCGTCAATTGCCAATTTTAATTCAGCGTCATCTTTCATAATCCGCACTACTTCATCCAATCCCTTGAACGATCTGCTTAGCAAAGTGGCTTTGCCGGTTGCGAAATATATATTCTGAGCCGCATAATTAATTTTCTTTACCACTTCTTCTTTAATCTCGGGGCAACCCTGGTTTTCTCTCGGTCCTGCAACAGTGGGACATTTATCATCAGGGTCAGGAATACCATCGTTATCCGTGTCTACAAAAGGGCATCCCTGGTTACTTGCAGGGCCAGCTTCTGCAGGACATTTATCTTCCTCATCATTGATACCATCTTTGTCTGTGTCTGGGATTGGACATCCCTGGTAACGGGCAAGGCCCGCCAGATCAGGGCATTTATCTTCATCATCATTGATTCCATCTTTGTCACTGTCAGGTACAGGGCATCCCTCATATTTTGCGAGGCCAGCTATCGTTGGACATTTATCAAGGCTGTCGATGATACCATCTTTATCAGTATCGACAGGCGGTGGGGGGGGAAGCGCCTTTAGTACGGGTTCTTTTTTGGCACCTATCCGGCCAGCTATCCCTACCTGGTTCAGGAAATGATAGTTGACTGTTTCTTTTGTAACCGGGATCCGGTACTGGCTGGTAACAAAAATATGCGCATCATCCAGGAGATTGACTTTGATACCTGCCCCTGTAGGAATAAAAGCACCGAAATAGGTACCCTGGTACATTTGCGCACCCACACCTACGATAAGGTACGGCTGCACCCAAAACTTTTCTGATACCATTTTCAGGTTTAGCGATGCATCAGCTTCTAATAAGAATTTATCGCCTGAAGTGTTAGGGCGGTTAAGAAGCGGGTAATTGACAAAAGACGCAGCAAGCGTACCTGCAAAATCGATATGTTTTCTTAACCCTTTAAAATAGCTAATGGCTATGCCGGGCGACATTTCTTTAAACTTTGCCCACTGTTTATTTGCAAGAACTCTTGATAATGAACCAGAACGAATACGATCTGCCGTGGTATAATCATTCAGGATAAAACTTACCCCAATGGCTGCTGGTCTTATTTCATCATCCTGCGAAAAAACCGCAGGAACAAATAAATACAATGCACATAGAGCAGCTAGGATCTTCTTCATAAGCAGATTGTTTTGTTAAGCTGGACAAAAATAGCGGGTATGTTCAATATCCTGAAATAAATTATTCTCATAATTACGCTTACTGTAACAGTAGAAAAGTATTGAAAAATAATAACCTTTGATCGATACTGTGGCTCTTTCCAGGAGGTAAATAAAACTACGCTTATACGTTTATTTTCCTGCAAGAAATTTCTCGCGGAGCATCTTATCTTCTCCATAAATATCGTCGTAAAACAAAATTTTTCCACCTTTTCCTTCGCATGTAAAATAGCGGATATAAACAGGCAGCCGTTGCTTTACCGGAATGGTGTGCTTTTCTTTTCGCTCAAGCCAGGCGTCGAGCGAATCTTTGGCGCCAACAGCATCTGCAGTGGCTCTGTCCCTGTAGTCGTACCGTATAATATAATTGGCCAGTTCTTTCCATTGCTGTACACGTACACAACCATGGCTGAGTGATCGCATTGCACGGCTGAAAAGATAGCGTTGGTTGGTGTCGTGCAGGTACACAGCGTACTTATTCGGAAAGTTGAACTTCAATATACCCAACGCATTCTCGTCGCCACTGCCCTGGACTACCTTGTAAGGAATACCCTTTTTATATTTCGTCCAGTCTACACTTCCGGGATTGATCACATCGCCCTTGACGTCGATCAGGCTATACCCCTTACGGGCAAGATAATTGGTATCTCTTTTCAGCGCCGGCAATATTTCTTTTACAATGATGCTATTGGGTATCGTCCATTGAGGATACGTGATCATATCGGAGATAGCACTTGTAAGTACAGGGGTTCGTGTGATATTCTTACCGCAAATGATTCTCGAAGTTAAAAGCACTGAATCGTCTTCTATTAAGGTCATGGAATATCCTGGTAAATTCACCCACACATACCGAAAAGGCATTTTTTCCGGCAACATTTTATAGCGGTCAAGTGCAATAGCGATTCGAACAAATTTGTCATTATCCGATTCATTTAATAACCTGATAGTTTCGTTTCCAGCTTTCCCATCTACAGTTATCTCTTTGCTGCGCTGGAAGTTTTTTACTGCTTCCGACAATTGTACGGAATCTGCCTGGATACTATCGTAAGCAATGTACCCGCCTTGGTATAGTCGCTGATGCAATAAATGTGCAAAACCCACACTTTCCTTTTTTACCGGAACAATGGTGTACACACGGTTATCGGCGCTGTCCAGGAATTGTTTTATTCCTTCCTTCAAAGCCTTGTAGCCACGGTGGGTTGGTTCCACTGACTGAAACACGGCTGTTAAGGAATTATTTTGTTGCAACGTCTGCAGTTGCTGAAGATAAAAACTATCGGACAAAACAGAATCTTTGCGCTGGGTCATACTATCCGCTGGCAAACGGCCTAATTTCAGATCCTTTATAATATGAAGAAACCCGTCCGTAAGCATCAGGTCTGCTTTTGCCCATTTTACAGCATCGGTACGGCTGGCGATGGCAAGTGTGTCTATCAAAAAGCTTTGGTTCAACGAATCCAACCTCGTAAAATGATAATCGGCAGGAAATAAGCCATACAACTTGCTGGCGGCGATAAAACGCATTAACGAATCGGCCAACGGCCTCCATTGCTCCTTACTACTCCACAAGGTGGCAAACTGGTTGCTTTCATAAATTGACTGCATCAGCTTTGTATAAACTAACCGGCTTGTATCATCGATCTTTCCCTCATTCGCTTCTGCGAACTTGAGTGCACCGTAAATAATGTCGCTTGCCTTAATATCCAGTTCCTCGGGAGTTTTTGCTATATCGGTTGCAGGAGGTTCCTTCGCATCATTGCATGCAGTAAAAATGCTATAGAAAAATGGGAAAAAGATGAGAAAATAAAAAGTGGTTTTTTTGTTCATAGAAATACAACGCTGGTGGTGACTCCATTTACATTTGGTGATACCGGAGGAATAACAAATTAAGCAATCATTTCTGGATTCCCCTTTTGGTTTTGTTATTTTTTACTACTTGAGGAAAACTGGTAAGTACACAGCGACTACTAAAACTTTCTACCCCTGAATGGGAGAAGTCCGTCACTGAATTATCAGGGAATATTACTATTTAAGTGGCCTGCAGGAATATGATTGCTACAGCTTACGCTTCAGCTTTGCAAAAGATCCCTCTTATCTGAATTTCGCAGTTTTTTCATCACCGGTAATATCAGCATTACTTCTTATTTGCAGTTGTATATTACTTATCCATTCTTTGCACCCCTTCGAATGCAGGTATTCATTGACGCTGTGGATTGCACGCATCACTGCCTCGTAGGTGCCCTCAAGTATTGTAGAAAATGGACCGACTTCGTGTTTGATACCAGATTTTTGTATAATTGCGATGGCCTCATCCACCCATTCATAAGGATGTTTATCCTGTACTACGGGCAATATTTGCAGGGAGGCATTTACGATGTACTGATGCATAGGTTTTTTTTTATATAGCGATCACATCTATCACCGCGTCAAGGTTGATAGGACCATAAACATGGGGAAACGTATCGAGGGAAGAGGGTGACCAGTCAAATACAAACCTGCTGGAAAGTTTGTCTGTATCAATTACCAGTTTTATTAACCCGGTTTTACCGGCGAAATATCTTTCCAGCACACCAGCTACCTGGTGCTCCTGCGAGCAATGAATAAATCCTTCCTCTTTTAATGAAGGAACTTCGTAATAACCTTTTTGTTTAGCTGCATTCCATTCCGCAGCAGTGGTTACATGATAAATGGTTGGCATGATCGTTAGTTCCTTTCTTTTTAAGATATAACTCTTTTACTATTTTGTTCAAGCAAAAATAAATCGACTAATGCAATGGCTGTTGCCGCTTCCAATATTACGGGGGCACGCAACGCCACACACAGGTCGTGGCGGCCTTTGATGGAAAAGTCTTCTACTTTACCTGTATCCCAGTTTAAGCTATTTTGTTGTTTGGGCGTAGACGCGGTTGGCTTAATAGCTATTCGAAATACCAGTTCGTTTGCGTTGGTGATACCACCCACTACCCCGCCCGCATGATTGGTTCTTGTTTTACCATCCATGGTTTCAATCGCGTCATTATGCTGTGAACCAAACATTTTAGCTGCTGCAAATCCACTTCCGAACTCAACGCCTTTTACTGCAGGAATAGCAAAGGCAATATGAGCAATCTGTGATTCAACAGAATCAAAAAACGGCTCCCCAAGTCCCACAGGTAACCCATTCACCCGGCATTCAACAATGCCACCCACTGAATCTTTTGCATCGATCGCATTCTGCAAACCTTTTTCTAAATCGGATTCGCCACCTATTTCGGTTACAGCAGATACTATACTTACACCATCCATTATTTTTTTTGCAATGACGCCCGCTGCTACTAACCCGGTTGTCAATCTTGCACTGAAATGACCGCCACCCCTGTAATCTTCGTGCCCCCCGTATTTCTGGTGTGCCACCCAATCGGCATGGCCGGGACGTGGAAAACTTCGTTGTTTTTCATAATCGCCGCTGCGGGTATTATTGTTTTCAAAAATTATCGTAATCGGGGCTCCGGTTGTTTTTCCATTAAACAAACCGCTTTTGAAAAATGGATAATCAGCTTCCTGCCGTGGAGTTGTTCCTTTTTGTTTGCCACCTTTTCTTCTTTCGAGATCACGCAGCAAATCTTCTGCAGATAAAGCAAGCCCTGCAGGGCAGCCATCAATAACAATGCCTACCGATTCGCCATGGGACTCGCCAAAAATATGTACACTGAATATGCGGCCAAATGAGTTCAAAATTGTTAAGTTGATTAGTTAATAAGTTGTACCGGTAAAGATAACGATGCGCCTAATGATTTCAGATCATGATAAAAATCAGGATATGATTTTTTTATTGCCTGCGCCTCATCAATGATCATTTCGCCTTTTGCTTTTAATGCAGCAACAGCACAGGCCATGGCTATTCGATGATCATGCCTCGAATGAACCCTTGCACCGATTACTATACGGTTGCCGTGAATGATCATCAAGTCATCCTTCAGTTCAACTTTCACTCCCATCTTGTCAAACTCTTCCTGCAAAGTCTGCGCCCGGTTACTTTCTTTATGTTCCAAGCGGTTCACTCCTTTTATGCTTGTGGCACCATTACAATAGGCAGCCAAGGCTACTAATGGGGGAAACAAATCAGGGCAATCGGTCGCATCAAATTCAAATGCGTTCATCTCAGCAGGAACAAGGTGAATGGCTCTACCATCCATGGCAATGCCTGCATTGGCTGACATCATCGCATCTATAATTGCTTTGTCTGCCTGTGTTGATGCCAGGTCTAAACCCCGAACCGCAATCGGTCCGGCAATGGCCCCCGCCACCAATAAAAAAGCGCCACCGCTCCAATCCCCTTCCACAATATAGTTACGGACTACAGGTTCTGAGTTATGAGTTTCATTCGCAAAATAGAACTCTTCATAATTCCTGTTCTCTGGTACTTTCAAACCATATTGTTTCATTACGTCGAGTGTAAGATTGATATAGGGTTTACTTTTGAGGTTTTTGACTTTGATAGAAACATCCTTTGCATCAGCGGCAGCATAAGCCATTAACAGGCCTGTTAAAAATTGTGAACTTAACGAGCCGTCAATTTCTATATCTGCTGGTTCTAATGGGCCCTGTATCACCAATGGCAGTTTGCCGTCATTGCTTTTTATTTTTACTTGCAATTGGGGGAAAACTTCATCAAAAAAATCCATAGGCCTTGTCAACAGGCTTCCTTCCCCGACGATGGTAATCTCTTCTTTACTTAATGCTGCTATTGAGGCAAACATTCTTATACTTAACCCGCTTTCACCACAATTCACTTTACTGACAACCGGGTCTATCCCATTGCTTTCAACATGCCACTCTGCATCCACTAGTTCAGTCGTAGCGCCCAATGATTGAATAATTCCCAATGCAGCTTTATCATCATTACTGTGCCCGGGATTCTGAATGATCGTTTTACCTTTTGCAAGCAATGCGGCTGCGCAAGCCCGTTGCATAGAACTTTTAGATGCAGGCGCCTGGATGATTCCTTTTAATTCAGATGGTTGTATTGTTACTTTCATGGCAAAGAGGAACACGGATAAAACAGATTAAACGGATAAACGCAGATGAATCCGGTTTATTGACATTCGTATTTTACAGTGTTCGATTAAAATTCATTAATAATTTTTTCCAACTCAGATAAAGGAATAGACTTCACCACTCCCTTCCCTATTTTCTCCAGCAAAACATAATTCATTTCTTTCCGTTCCCGCTTTTTATCCATCTTCAATACCTCAAATGCTTTTTGTTTGTCAAATGTTGCATAAGTAGGTAGGCCGAATTGCTCCAATACTTTTACAACTTTTTCGGTTTGTTTGAAACCTGTCAACTGTTCTGATATATGACAGGCATAGGTCATACCTATTGACACAGCCTGTCCATGCAATAATTCATATTGATTTTCCAAAGCATGTCCTAATGTGTGGCCGAAGTTCAACAACCTTCTTTCATTTTTTTCAAATTCATCCTGTCGCACTACTTTGGCTTTGATCATCGCATTGCGTTGCACCAGTTCACAGATAGCCGTTTTTTTTCCCTGGAAAGTTTTAAAAGAACTTGCCTCCAATTGCCTGAACATAGCTGCATCCTTAATGCAGGCATGTTTGATGATTTCTGCAAAACCATTCTCCCATTCCCTTTGTGGCAGCGTATTTAGAAAGATCATGTCATGCAGGATAAAAGCAGGTTGACGGATAATACCAACCATATTTTTATACACGCCTACGTCAATTCCATTCTTGCCACCAATTGATGCATCAACCAATGCGAGCAGCGAAGTTGGCACAAATCCAAAACGCAGACCCCGCATATACACGGATGCAACATAGCCTGTAATATCCGTGATCACTCCGCCACCAACTCCTACCAATGTGGTCTTCCGGTCAGCCTCCATTTCGATCAACTGTTCAATTACTGAATCAACCGTTGCCTGTACTTTAAATTCTTCGCCCGGTTTTAATACAATTGTATTCCAGCCTTTGAATCGCTTGCTGTGTAAATGGTAAACATTTTCATCCGTGATCAGTACCGTTGCCTTTTGATCAGTTATTTTTTTTAAATGACCGATACCTTCAGCGAAATAGAAATCAGTTGCTGAATTGGAAAACTTATACCTGATGCCCCCATCCCCTAAAGGCGTGTTTGGAAATTTTGTACTCATTTACCGAATAGAATTACAGAACGTTGAAGAGTGCGACGCAACAAAAGTCCAATCAGGGAGCTGAAGCTGGCAACGACAAAGCCCATCCCGCCTTCCCCGAAAGGGAAGGCCACCGTCACACAGCCCTCGCCTTCCAACGATAATACTTTATAAGGAAGAGTCGTTTAAACTCTGCTTTAAAGAATTATCAAAAAATAAAAGAACTATCAGACCTAACTTCCCCCTTCGGAGGACAGGGGCTTTAGCTGTCCATCACTTTTTTCTGGTGATTGATACTTTCCATATGCACCGCGTCGAAATACTTGGTGATAAATTCTTTGCTCAAGCCCATTTTCTCCGCTCTGGCAGAAGCTCTTTCCAGTATTTCATTCCAGCGGTTGGTTTGCAGGATCGTAATGTTATTATCTTTTTTATATTGACCTATCTTATCAGCGATCTTCATGCGTTGACCGAGTATCTGCATCAGCTCATCATCGAGATGATTGATCTGCTGGCGTAGTTTTTCCAGTGCCGCATGATACTCTTCGGAATTAATGTCTTCTTTTCTCCAGATAATTGTATCCAGCATTTCTTTCAACTGTTCCGGTGTGATCTGCTGTTTAGCATCGCTCCAGGCATTATCAGGATCAATGTGACTTTCGATCATGAGGCCATCGAAGTCGAGATCAATAGCACGCTGCGATACGTCCAGCAAAATATCACGACGGCCACAGATATGCGATGGATCATTAATGATCGGCATGTCGGGGTTACGACGTTTCATCTCAATTGCTAAATGCCACATAGGTGCATTGCGATATTCCGTATTGCCATAAGAAGAAAAGCCACGATGGATCAAACCAATTTGTTTAACACCGGCTCTGGCAACGCGTTCAACGGCGCCACTCCACAATTCCAAATCAGGATTGATAGGATTTTTTATCAGCACCGGTACATCTACTCCACGCAGTGCATCGGCTACTTCCTGTACGCTGAATGGATTTACCGTTGTTCTTGCGCCGATCCATAATACATCCACATCAAATGTCAATGCATCCTGCACCTGTTTACCGGTTGCCACTTCTACTGTTGTTGGAAGGCCTGTTATTTTTTTTGCCTGTTGCATCCAGGGTAAACCTTTGGCACCGATACCTTCAAACAAACCCGGTTTGGTACGGGGTTTCCAGATGCCTGCACGAAACATATCTACTTTGCCGGTTGCAGCTAAACGTTGCGCTGTCTCCAGCACCTGTGCCTCTGTCTCTGCACTGCAGGGCCCGCTGATAATTAATGGCCGCTTACCCCATGCCTGTTGCACGGTTTCTTTTGATGGTTGTTCTGTTGTTTGCATACTACTTTATTGGTTTGTAAAGTTAACCCTCATCACTTAAAGAGTGTT
>WUUC01020512.1_pt1 | contig 25778 bp, 22 predicted proteins | sample 6278441 | NCBI WGS metagenome assembly WUUC01 (sample SAMN13675441, study PRJNA597444) | soil metagenome | isolation source: soil | place: USA: Washington | collected 2017-10 | reverse complement strand
AGCTTGCGTGATGGCGGCCGGCGGGCGCAGCAACTGCGGCAGGAACCTGGAGTCGTGCCTTCCGCAATCCTCGGATAGAATCGAGGGGGCGATGCCGCTCTCTCGCGGCGCGGTCACCCCAGCGCGGCGGAAGGATGATCCGCTGCGCCCGTCAGCGACGCGACGCTCGCTGACGGGGCCACTTCCCCGGAACCTCCGAGCAGCGCTTTCAGGGCGTCCCCTTCGATGGTTTCCCGAGCGAGCAGCGCTTGGACCAGGCGATCGAGCTCGGATCGGTGCTCGGCCAGGAGCCGGCTCGCGCCATCGAGGGCGCGGCTGAGCGCGTCGCGGGTCTCCTGTTCGATGGCGTGCGTGGTCACGTCGCTGACTCCACCCTCCGTCGCGAGCTTCTGACCGAGAAACGGATGCTCGAGATCATGCTCGTAGTAGGCTGGCCCGAGCGTCTTGCTCATGCCGTAATGGGCAACCATGTTCGAGGCCAGGCGCGTGGCCTCTTTCAGATCGTTCTCGGCGCCCGTCGAAATGCTACCAAACACCAGGCGCTCGGCCGCGTATCCACCGAGCAGGACACGGAGCTGGGTTTCGAGCTCCGGTTGCGTGGAGATGTGGCGGTCCTCGGAAATGGCCTGCTGGGTGGCGCCGAGCGCCATGCCGCGCGGGATGATCGTGACTCGCCGGGGTAGCGCCGTCTCGCCCGAAAACCGCGCGACGACGGTGTGCCCCGACTCGTGTACTGCGACCCGCTGCATTTCGTCGGGGCTGAGCTTGGCCTCGCGCGCGTCCCCCAGGACGATCTTATCGTAGGCCTCAGAGAAGTCGGAAGCAGTGATCGCTTCGGCTCCGCGCCGCGTCGCGTTCAGCGCCGCCTCGTTGACGAGGTTGGCGAGATCCGCTCCCGAAAAGCCGGGCGTGGTCTTGGCCAGGGCGTCGAGGTCGACGTCCCGATCGAGAGGCTTCTTCCTCACGTGTACCGCCAGGATGGCACGGCGCGCGACGAGCTCGGGCCGCTCCAAGAGCACGCGGCGATCGAAGCGGCCGGGGCGCAGCAGGGCGGGGTCTAGCACGTCTGGACGGTTGGTAGCCGCGAGGACGATGACGAGATCGTGTCGATCAAAACCATCCATTTCCGAAAGCAGCTGGTTGAGCGTCTGCTCACGCTCGTCATGTCCTCCGCCGTAGCCGGCGCCCCGCGAACGACCGACGGCGTCGAGCTCGTCGATGAAGATGATGGCAGGAGCGCTGTTCTTGGCTTCCTCGAAGAGATCACGCACGCGGGCGGCGCCGACACCGACGAACATCTCGATGAACTCCGATGCGCTGATGCTGAAGAAGGGCACCCCGGATTCTCCCGCCACGGCGCGCGCCAACAGGGTCTTGCCGGTGCCCGGGGGTCCGACCAGGAGCACGCCCCGGGGGGCCTTGCCGCCAAGCCGCTGAAAGCGCTCCGGGTGCTTCAAGAATTGCACCACTTCCTGTAGGTCTCGCTTCGCGGTGGTGAGGCCAGCCACGTCGTCGAAGACGACGTTGACCGCCGTGATCTTTTCGAATCGCCGGCTCTTGCTCTTCAAGAACCCGGCGAGGGGTCCTGTGGTCGGCATCGTCGCTCGAGTGCGTCGGGCGCTCCAGATGAACACGCCGATCAGCACCGCCCAGGGGAGCAGGGCCAGGACGAGCTCGACGGCGAGCGGCTGCGCGTCATCCGCGACGCGGATTTCGACCTGCTTCTCACGGAGTAGCGGCAGCAGGGCCACGTCGCTTTCAGGTAATACGGTGCGAAACGAGGATGTCGCACGGCCGGCGATGTTCTCGGGGGACACGAACGAACCCTCGAGGGTCCGTTCACTCAGCACGACCGATTTGACCCGGCCTGCCTCCAGCCAGTGGAAGAAGACCGAATAGTCGACGGTGGGCTGGGCCGTCGCCGCACCCGCGCGCCATAGCCAGAGCGCCAGGCCGAGCATCGCGACGACGACGGACCATTGCCAGGCCATGCGCTCGAGCCGCGGCTGCGGTCCGGGCCCTCTCCCCGGCGGTGTCGGCGAGTCGTCGACCTGCTGTCGTGGCTTCGGTCGAGCGGTCTCGCTGCCGTTGGGGTGCTCCACGGAGGTGGCGGGCGTATGCACGCGGTGCGCTTCGTTCCAGAGGGTCATCGTTGCCTTGGGTCGGTTTGCGTGCCGAGGTCACGCTCGATGGTCTGCGACCATGCCGTCATCCGCCCGCAGAGCAAGTTGCGGACCACCGTGCCCGGCGCCGCGACAGAGGCTCGAGGGCGCGGACCTGCACTGGTTGCCGATCCGGGGGGCGGGATGCAGAACCTGCGCCGGAGTGATTCGTCAGCCGGAGGGGCAGCGGTCAACGCACGCCTGCGCTCTGGTGGCATGGGGCTTGCTGAGGACTGAGGAGGGACATGCGATAGCCGTCGCTCCGCTCGGCCTTCTCGTGTTCCACGCCTATCTCGTGATGGTGCCCCGGCGGCTGAGAACATGCAACGTAAGGCAGAGCGCCTCACTGGTTTTCGAAGACTCGCCACGGTACTGTGGGATGAGCCCGCGGATCCCCAGATCTATGGAGCGGTCGACATCGACGCGAGCGCGTTGATTGCGTTCATGAAACGGGTCAACGGCGACGGTGCACACGTGACGCCGACGCACCTGGTCGGTCGCGCGATAGGTCGCGCGCTCACGGAGGTTCCGGCGCTCAACGTGCGCCTGCTCCGAGGTCGCGCCGTGCCTCGCGCCAGCATCGATGTGTTCTTCATCGCCGCCATCAAGGCAGGCAAGGATCTGAGCGGCGTCAAGATCCAGAACATCGATACAAAGAGCGCCCGGCAAGTCGCGACCGAGCTAGCGGGGGAAGCGCAGCGCTTGCGCGTGGGGGAAGACCCCCATTTGGCGCGGGCGAAGGCCATCTTCGAGAGGCTGCCGCGGCCGCTCGCACGGGTGGTGCTGCGGCTCTCCGCCTGGGCAGCCGGCGACGCAGCGTGGAACATCCCCGCCCTCGGCGTCTCGGCCACTCCGTTTGGCAGCGCGATGGTGAGCAGCGTGGGCATGCTCGGGTTGCCGATGGGGTTCGCGCCCATTGCCTGGATGTACCGAGTCCCCCTCTTGATCCTGGTGGGAGAGATCGCCGCGCGCCCGCTCGTCGTGGACGGCACCGTGCAGGTGCGGCCGGTCCTGCCGCTGTGCGCGACCATCGACCATCGTTATGTGGATGGCGTCGAGCTCGGGCGAGCGCTCGCCGCGCTGAAGGACTACCTGCTCCACCCGTGCAACTACGAGTCCGAGCCGGCGAGTCAGGTGCCGCCAGACGGCGCGTCGAGCGACGCCTCGAAGCTGCCGGGCTGAGCGGGTGAACGCCCCTTCGCGAGGAACCCCGCACGGCGGAGCCGCAGCGATTGCGCTGCCGGTGGCCTCGGCGCAAGACCTTCGCCGGCGTTCCCTCCCATCGCGAGAACCGGCCGTCGGCGGCAGGCTCGCCCGGCGAGCGTTCTGGCCTGCTTCTTGCTCGAAGCAGTGCGTGCGATCAACGTCGGCAGCACCCTTCGCGCTAGAGATATGCGCCCGTCTGGGTCGGTCGAGCCTCGCCGTCGCGGGCGGCGTCGGGCACGGCGCGCTGTTCCTGGGCCGCGCCGTGGTGGCGCTGCCGCGGCGTCCATTCCGCATCAGGGCCGTGATCGAGCAGCTGCACTTCATCGGCAATCGCTCGATCGTCATCGTCGTGCTCACGAGCGCCTTTACCGGGCTGGTCCTCACGCTGCAGGGGTACAACGCGCTCTCGCGATTTGGGGCGGCGCGCATGGTGGGGGCGCTGGTCTCGCTCAGCCTCGTGCGCGAGCTGGCCCCCGTGCTCGCGGCGCTGATGATCACGGCGCGCGCGGGCTCTGCCATCGCGGCGACGCTCGGCAACATGCGCATCAGCGAGCAAATGGATGCGTTGCAGACGATGGCTATCGACCCGATCAGCTATACGGTGGTGCCGCGCATCTGGGCCAGCCTGCTGTCCGTCCCGCTGCTGTCGGCGCTGTTCACCGTGAGTGGGTTGTTCGTGGCGCGCGCCTTCGCCGTCAACGTTCTGGGGCTGGACGCCGCTGGCTTCGACGCGAGCGTCCAGAACGCGATCGAGTGGTCCGACGTCGTGGAGGGAATGAGCAAGGCATCTCTGTTCTCCGTGTTGATCGCCTGGATTTCGACCTACCGAGGTTACCACGCGAGCGGCGGCGCCAAGGGCGTCGGGCAGGCCACGACGCGCGCCGTGGTGGAGACATCCGTCCTGGTCCTCGCGCTCGACTACGTGCTCACTGCGCTCTTGTTCTAAAGGTCAGGGCTGACATGCAGACGCATACCAAACTGGAAGTCTCGGTGGGGCTCTTCGTGATCGTGGGCGCGGCCGCGCTCGCGTACCTTTCCTTTACGCTGGGGGGGCTGAAGGTGGCGGAACCTCGTTACGAGCTTCAGGCGCGCTTCTCCTCCGTCGGGGATCTGAAGCGCGGTGACGCGGTCAGGCTTGCCGGCGTCCACGTCGGCGAGGTCAGCGAGATCGCGCTCGTAGACTACACTGCGTCCGTGCGGCTCAGGATAACGCAATCACTCGAGCTGCCCCAGGATACGATTGCGTCCATTCAGACCTCCGGCTTGCTCGGTGACGCCTATGTCTCACTTTCCGCTGGAGCATCGAGCGAGAACCTCCCCCCGGGCGGACGCATTGGGCATACGGAGGCTGCGATCAGCATCAGCGAGCTGCTCGCGAAGTATGCCTTCGGCTCACTCGACACGGATGCGCCGGAGCCTGCCCCATCCCGCTCCGAAGGCGCGCCGCACACCGAGGACTTGCTGCAATGACCGCCGCGTGCCTGGTTCGATTTTGGGGGCGCAGCGCGGGCTGTGCATTCTCCATCGCTCTGGCGGTGCTCGGCGCGAGCAACGCCGCCGCCAGCCCCGCGCGCCTGTCGCGCGGCTCCGCCGTGGCCATCGCCCTGAGGCAGAACCCACGCATCGCGGCCGCGGCGGCGGGCGAGCAGGTGGCGCAGGCCCATCGCGGGCAGGCTCGAGCGGCGCGAGCACCGAACGTTACGGCGCTGCTCGGGACCGGGCCCTCCCTGCGCGCGAAGCTCGTGCCGGGCAGCGCGGTGGCGTCGACCGAGAACATCTATGGGGACGTTGGCCCCGGCGATCTCTCGGTCGTCATCGGCAGTCGCCTGGAGATCACCCAACCGCTCTACACCTTCGGCAAGATCGCGGAGCGCGAGCGGGCTGCAGAGCACGAGCTGTCGGCGCGCCGCTCCGAAACGGAGCTGACGCGCGCGGATGTCGCGCTGCGGGTCGCCCAGATGTACGAGGGGCTGCTGTTCGCGCGGGCCATCGAGCGCTTCTTCGAAGAAACGGAGCACTGGGTCTCGCGCTCGCTCGAGGACGCCCGCCGGGACGTTACGGCAGGCGGGGACGCAACCGAGCAGGACGTGCTGCGCCTCGAAGCTGCGCGGGCAGCGGCGCGCCTCGGTTGGCACCAGGGCCTCGCGGGCGCTCGCCAGGCGGAGGCGGGCTTGCTCGCCTATCTATCACTGGCTGCGGGCGCGCTCCCGCCGCTCGTCGAGACCGGGCTCGAGCCGCTATCGGTGGAGCTGCCCGAGCCGCAGGTGCTGGTGGCGCTGGCGCTTTCGCGCCGGCCGGAGCTGGTGGCGCTACGGGAGGGGAGCGCCGCTTACCAGGCGCTGGCCCGAGCCGAGGCCGCCGGCAACTTGCCCGACTTCTTCGCGCTCGCGTTTGCCTCGGCGGCTTACACGCCGGGCCGCGATCTCGCCGACAGCCGGTACGTGCAGGATCCCCTCAATGGCTTCTATCCGGGACTGCTCGTCGGGGCCCGCTGGCAGCTGACGCTCGGGATGCCCGATGCGCGGGCGAGCGAGCAGCGCGCCTTGGCTTCGCAGTTGTCGGAGCTCGCGCGTTTCGCCCGCAGCGGTATCCCGGCGGAAGTGCTCGTGGCCTACGAGGACATCCAGCGCGCCCGGGCCGATGGGGTCGATGCCCAGCTCGGCGTCACGGCGGCCAAGAGCTGGCTCGTGCGCGCGGAGGCCGACGCCGCGGTGGGCCTCGGAGCATCGCGAGACGTGACGGACGCCGCCCGCGCCTATGCCGAGCTGCGCGTGGCCTACTTCGACGCCGCCTATCGGCATAACGTCGCGCTCGCCGCGCTGGCCCGCGCGACCGGCACTTTGAACGACCCAGATTCCAGCCTTTACCCGAACGGGGACGAATGACGATGCCAGACAGCCCTGATGGGCGCCTCGAGCGGCGCGTCTTCCTCCAGGCTGCGGCGGTGCTCGGTTGGTGCGCCGCGGTCCGACCGGCCTCGTCCCAGCCGCCGGCGACGGCGACGCCGGCCGCGGAGCAGCTGATCCGACGCACGGTGGACGCCGTGTTTGCCATCCTGCGGGATCCGGAGCTGGCGAAGGACCGCCGCCTGCGTATGCAGCGGCTGCGCGAGGTGGTGGACCCAGTGTTCGACTGGGCGACGATGGCGCAGAGCTGCCTCGGCCACCACTGGCGGAAGCTGAGCGACACCGAGCGCGCCGAGTTCGTGCGCGTGTTCAAGGAGTTGCTCGCTCAGCGCTACAGGGATGACATCGATCGGTTTCGAGGCACCGAAGAGGTATTGGTGCGCGGCAGCGAAAAGCTCGAAGCGCTGGTTCGCGTCAAGACGGTGCTCATTACCGAGAGTCGCGAGCAGGTACCCATGGACTACACGCTCGACGAGCAGAGTGCAGGTCTGAAGGTGGTCGACCTGTCGATCGAGAGCGTGAGCCTCGTCAATCACTATCGCACGACGTTCGGTCGTTTTCTGGTCAACAAGCCCTTTGGCGAGCTTCTCGACCAGCTCAAGCGCAAGTTGGGGATCTCGTGAATCAGCCTGCAGCCAGCAAGCCCTCCATCACCGACCCCATCCAGCTCGTGGACGTGGGCGTTCGCTTCGGTGACGTCGTCGCGCTCGAGCACGTCAGCTTCAGCGTGCGACGCGGGGAAATTGCCGTCATCATCGGCGGCTCGGGCGCCGGCAAGACGACGCTCGGCCGCGTCATCGTCGGATTGCTGCGCCCGACGACCGGGTCCGTATACATCGAGGGTGAAGACGTCGCGACCCTGAGCGAGCGGGAGCTCAGGGCCGTCCGCGCCAAGTGCGGTGTGGTCTTCCAGTACTCCGCGCTGCTCGATTCGATGACCGTGATGGACAACGTCGCGCTGCCGCTCGTCGAGCACGAGAGGCTCGGCAAGAAGCAGGTCGAAGATCGTGTGCGCGCCATGCTCGACGCGCTGAACCTGGCGGGCTGTGAGGACCAGCTGCCGAGCCAGCTCTCTGGCGGTATGAGAAAGCGCGTGGCCCTCGCCCGAGCGTTGATCCGCAACCCGAGCATCGTGGTCTACGACGAGCCCGCCAGTGGGCTCGACCCGCTCGGCGCGCGCCGGGTGGACGAGCTGATCCTGCAAACGCGCGACCGGTTCGGCGTCACCAGCGTCGTCATCTCTCACGACATGACGCAGGCCTTCACGTTGGCTTCGTGCCTGCACGTGCTGGATAACGGGCGCCTCGTCGCCTCGGGGCCTCCGGCGGAGCTGCGCGAGCAAGTGGGCAGCCTGGCGGCTCGCTTCTTTGACGCGAGCCGCGCGTCGGCGAGCGCCACAGCGGCCGAGTCGAAATCGCGCGTTCAAGGGTAGCCTGCCCCGGGCACCATTCGAGACCGCGCAGTCTCTGCGTCCGGCGACGTCGTGGTGCACGACTCGCGCTCGTCGGGTCCATCGGCAATGTCCTGGCGCGTCGCCTGCGGCTGGCGGGGCCAGGGCGCGTGGAACGTGCGTCTCTGGCACGTCCCTTGCGAAGGGCGTCGACATGTTCGACGCCGCTCAACCGCCCGAAGCGCGCCGCACTTCGAGCGTTCTCAGCTGTGCGGGGCTTTGCAAGACGTATTCGATGGGTGAGGTCCTCGTCCGCGCGCTCGATCACGTGGATTTCTCGCTGCAGCGGAGTGAGCTCGTGGTCCTCCTCGGTGCGTCCGGCAGCGGCAAGTCGACCCTGCTCAACATCCTGGGCGGGCTCGATACCCCCAGCTCGGGCAGCGTGTTCTTTGGACCGCAGTCGCTGAGCGACGCCGACGAGGACGAGCTGACGGCGTACCGCCGGCACCACGTCGGCTTCGTCTTCCAGTTCTACAATCTCATCCCCAGCCTGACCGCCCGCGAGAACGTCCAGCTCGTGACCGAGATCGCCGACGACCCGCTGGATGCTGCAGAGGTTCTGGGGTTGGTGGGTCTCGGCGACCGACTCGACCACTTCCCGGGGCAGCTCTCGGGTGGTGAGCAACAGCGGGTGGCGATCGCGCGTGCGGTCGCGAAGCGTCCTTCGCTGCTCCTGTGCGATGAACCGACCGGCGCGCTGGACTTTCGGACCGGTATCGTCGTGCTCGACGTCATCGACCGGGTCAATCGCGAGCTCGGCACGGCGACCGTCCTGATCACGCACAACGCGCCGATCGCCAGGATGGCCGGGCGCGTGGTGACCCTGGCCGATGGCCGCGTTCAGAGCGATGTCCAGGTCGCCGAGCGCACGGCGCCCGGCGACCTCACGTGGTGAGCGCGACATGCTGACGACCATTCTCGAACGAAAACTGCTTCGGGAGCTCGGGCGGCTACGAGGGCAGATCCTCACGATCGCACTGGTCGTCGCGAGCGGCCTCACCAGCTTCATCTCCCTGCGCGGGACCTACGCCTCCATCGATGCCTCGCGGGAGCGCTACTACGACGCCCACCGGTTTGCGCACGTGTTCGCGAGCGCGACCCGGGTCCCGGAGGCGGTCGCCCGCAAGCTGGAGCTCATCCCGGGCGTCGCCACCCTCGAGACACGCATCGCGGAGGAGATCACGTTGCCGATCGAGGGCATGCCGCGCCCCGCCTACGGCCGGCTGCTGTCTCTGCCGGATGGGCGCTCACCGATCACCAACTCGCTCTATCTGCGGCGTGGGCGCTGGCCCGAGCGGGGCAGGCAGGACGAGGTGGTGGTGCTCGAGTCCTTTGCGCTCGCACACGGCCTCGGACCGACCGACTCGCTGCCGGCCGTGATCAACGGCAAGCTGCGGCGACTCACCATCGTTGGCGTGGCGCTCTCGCCCGAGTTCGTCTTTGCGATTCGCCCCGGGGCGCTCGCCGATGACCCCAAGCGCTACGCCGTGCTCTGGATGGAGCGCTCGGCGGCGGCGGCGGCGTACGGTCTGGAGGGCGCCTTCAACGAGCTGAGCGCCAGGCTCGGCCCAGGCGCCTCGGAAGACAGCATCCGAGCGGCGATCGACCGCCAGCTCTCGCAGTACGGAGGAACGGGCGCATTGGGACGCCAGAACCAGATCTCGCACCGCATCCTCAGTCAGGAGCTCAGCCAGCTGGCGGCGCTGTCGACGATGGTGCCCCTCATCTTCCTCGGCGTCGCCGTCTTCCTCGTCAACCTCGTCCTCGGGCGCCTGGTGCGTTTGCAGAGGCCGGAGATCGCAACGCTCAAGGCCATCGGCTACGGCAATCGTGCCATCGCCGCGCACTACCTCGGGCTGGTCGCGGTGGTGATTCTCCCGGGCGCCGGGCTCGGCATCGTCACGGGTCAGTGGCTCGGCGGGGTCGTGCTCGGGCAGTATGCCAGGGCCTTCCGATTCCCCGAGCTGACGTTCATCGTCCCGGCTTCGGTCGTAGCGGCGGGGCTGTTCGCGAGTACGATCGCGGCGGTCTTGGGCGCGCTCGGTGCAGTGCGCGGCGCGGTGCGTCTGCCGCCCGCGGAGGCGATGCGTCCCCCCGCGCCGGCCGTGTACCGGAGGAGCTGGCTCGAGCGGATGCGCATCAACGCCGTTGTCGGGCCGATCGGCATGATGGTGCTGCGCGAGGTCCAGCGTCGCCCCCTTCGAACCGCGCTCTCGTCGGTCGGGATGGCGGGGGCGGTCGCTTTGCTCATCCTCGGGCGCTTCGGGTGGGATTCGCTCAGCGCGTATTTCGAGAAGACGTTCGGCCGTGAACAACGCCAGGATCTCCAGGTCGCGTTCGATCACCCGCTGTCGCCGCGCGCGACGCGCGAGCTCGCGCGCCTGCCCGGGGTGGAGCGCGCCGAAAGCATGCGCGCGGTGCCGATCCGTATCCAGCAGGGGCACCTCTGGCGGGAGTCGGTGTTGATGGGGCTGGCGTCCGACACGACGCTGCGCCGCGTGGTCGGCAAGGGCGGGGTGATCGTTCCCGTACCGGAGGACGGCATCGTGGTGAGTTGGGCGCTGGGCGAGGTGCTCCACCTGCGCGTGGGGGATCGACCGGAGCTGCTTCTTCGAGAAGGCGAGCGCACCAGGTCGCGACCGCTCGTCGTCGGCTTCGTCGACGATGCGGTGGGGTTATCGGTGTATGCCCGGGCGGATCGGGTGGCATCGCTCGAGGGCGATCTCGGCGCCGTATCGTCGGTGCTGCTCCGCGTCGACCCTGACGCCAAGGGCGCCGTCGAGGAACGCTTGCGACGCTCCCCACACGTCCTCGACGTGTCGGACGTGCGCGCGGACATGAACCGATTGTTCGACATGAACGCCTCGATCATGGACATCTGGACGGCGATCTCCGTGGCGCTGGCGGCCAGCGTCGTCTTCGGCGTGGTGTACAACAACGCGCGCATCGCCGCGAGCCAGAGGAGCCGTGAGCTCGCGAGCCTGCGGGTGCTCGGCTTCTCGCGCCGCGAGGTGTCATCCATCCTGCTCTACGGTCTCGCCGTCGAGGTGGCGCTGGCGATCCCGCTCGGTCTCTGGCTCGGTCGCCTGTGGGCGGTCCAGTTCATGAGCACCGTCGATCGCGAGACGTTCCGCTGGGAGGTGGTGATCGCCCCTCAAACGTACGTGTTGGTGGTGTTCGTGGTGCTGTTCGCGGCAGCGGCCAGCGCCCTCTGGGTGCGACGCAACATCGACCAGCTCGACCTGATCGCGGTCCTCAAATCGAGAGAGTGAGTCATCGACATGCCAGCCTCGTCCACCACCGCCACATTCAGCCCGACGGAACAACCGTCGCTCCAACGCCCCGGTTCGAGCGTGGACCGACAGAAGCGCGAGCACCAGCGCTCGCGAAGGAAGCTCCTGCGTCAAGCCGCGTGGATCCTGCTGCTCACCGGGGCCGCGCTGATCACGGCGCTCTCGCTGCGGCCGCAGCCGGTGCTCGTCGATGTCGCGAAGGTGGACGTGGGAGAGCTCACGGTGGCCATCGAGGAGAGCGGCCGGACGCGCGTGAAGGATCGTTACATCGTCTCCGCGGTCACCACGGGACGGCTGTCACGCGTCTGGCTCGAGCCAGGCGACGTCGTTCGCGAGGGCGATACGCTCGCGGAGATCGCGCCGTCGCTCGCACCGCTGATCGACGCGCGCGCGCGCGTCGAGGCCGAGGCACGGGTCGGTGCGGCGCTGTCGAACGTCGGCCAGGCGCGCACGCGGCACGGCCGCGCCGTCGCGGCCCGTGAGCTCGCCGACCGCGACCTGATGCGTGCAGAGAAGCTGACGGCGTCGGGTGCGCTGTCGCCGCAGGAGCTCGACCGGGCTCGGTTTGCAGCGCGCACGGCGGCCGATGAGGTGACGTCCGCGCTGTTTGCCATCAAGGTGGCCGAGGAAGAGGGGCGCATGGCGCGGGCCGCGCTGGGCGGGCACGAGCGTGACGCGGCGACGGGAGGCCACATCGACGTCTTGGCACCGGCCTCCGGCCGGGTGCTGCGGGTCCTGCAGCAGAGCGCCGGCTTGGTGCAGGCGGGAACGCCGCTCGTCGAGGTGGGAGACCCGGCCGCGCTGGAAGGCGTGGTCGACCTCCTCACGACGGACGCCGTGCACGTTCATCCGGGCACGCCGGCCGTGATCGTCGGCTGGGGCGGCGAGCGCGGGATCGACGCTCGCGTCGTCAGCGTCGAGCCGTCGGGGTTTACGCGGCTGTCGGCGCTCGGCGTGGAGGAACAGCGCGTGAACGTCATCGTCGCCGTCACCGCGCCGGACGAGGCCTGGTCCGCGCTCGGTGACGGCTATCACATCGAGGCGCGCATCGTCCTCTGGCAGGCCGCGCGCGTGCTCAAGGCGCCGATTCTATCGGTCTTTCGGCACGGACCCGGGAGCGCCGTCTTCAAGGTCGAGGGAGATACCGTGCGACTCGTTCCGGTGACGCTCGGGCATCGGGGTGCCCTCGAGGTGGAGGTGGTGAGCGGCCTCGTCGCCGGCGACGTCGTGGTCGTTCACCCGGGCGACCGCGTGAAAGACGGGGTTCGCGTGAAGCCAGCGCCGTGACCCACGTCGGGGACCGGCAGGGCGCGGGCAGCTCCGCAGCGAACGGGCGCACCGACTGCGCGGAGCGGAGATGCCCGCAGATCTTGCGCGCAGCGTTTCCACGTTCACGCCTCCAGAGAGGAAGCCGCGTTGCTGCCGGAATGGCACATGGATTGCTCATGGCCACGCAGAGGATGATGATGAAGAACTGGCAGGATGTATGGCAGCGGCTCTGTAGCGGTCAGCATGTCGTATTGCGGCGTGAAGAGCGAATCCCCCCACCTGACCTGGGCCTGCTGCGGTTGGCGTCGGTGGACTGTGCCGCCTTTCCCGAGCCCCGGGGCGCGCTCGAAGAGGCACGCCGTCAGATTGACGTTCAGCGGACGAGCCCGATCGTCGACGCGGGCGCCCGCCGCTTGCGTGCCGGCCTGCGGCGCCACTTGCTCGGGGAAGATCCCGAGCAGATCGACGTGTCGCGATACGAAGACGCATTCGCTCGCGTCGTCGGCGCGGCTGAACGGCCCATGGCGCTCCTGCTGCGTGGGGTGGACCGGGCCGACCCGCGGAGCATAGAAATGCTGGTCCGCCTGTTCGCCGGTCAGCACAAGCCGAAATGGCCACTGCTCATCAGCTTCGAGCGGCGCCACCCGAGTGGGGTGGCGCGCTTGCTGCTCGAGCAACTCGAGCGCGTTTTACCCGCCGAAGCCTTCTGGCATGAGGCCGGTATCGGCGACGGCGGGTCCGCTGCCGTGTCCGAGCTACTGACGCGCACCTCGTCGGGGACGCTGCGCATCTTGCGAGCCGCCGCCGCCATGGGAGATCGATTCGAAATCGAGGTCGTTGGCCATTTGCTCGGTCTGGACGAGCTCACCGTGCTCGATGGCATCCAGGAGGCGCTCGATCTCGGCCTGTCCCTCGAGGACCGAGGGCAGGGCGTCTTTCGCTTCGACCCGAGCGTGGCCGCGGTCCTGCGCGAGCAGACGCTGCCGGCGCTCACGCGCGCCTGGCGCGAGCGACTCGCCGAGCGCTTTGGCGGGACCCCCGCGCCGGGCGAAGCCGTCGATGCCCAGCCATCCTCGGCAGCGCCTGGAACCACTGCCCTCGCGAACGGCGCGAGCGAGCTCGGGTGGTCCGAGTCGGCACCGCCGGGCTCTCTTGCCCACGCTCCCTCGACCGGCAGCGCCTCGAATCCACCGCCGACGGACGCTCCAGTCACCCCCCGAGAGGCTCGCGAGTGCTTCGAAGTGCCGGCTGGCCTCGCGGCCTTGCCCGGCGATCCCCGAACCGATGCCTGGTGGCAACGCCTGAACGCCGCGGCGATGCACGCTCATGCTGGCGGCGCGTCTCCCGGCGGCGAGCGGGCTGCCGCGTCCGAGCCTCGACTCATGGTTCTGTCCGGCGCTGCGCAGAGCGGCGTCGCGGGACCGGAGCCGAAAGCAGCCGATGGCCCTGGCGCGGCCGAGCTCGGGGACGGTCGATGCGAACGGGAGCTGGCAGCCGCCGAGCGGTTGGCGCTGCTCGGCCAGCATGAGCAGGCCCTGGCGAGCTCGGCTCTAGCCTTGGCGTTGGCCGATTCGGTCGACGATCCCGAGCGCCAGCGGGTGCTCCGCGCGCGCGCTCTGCTCATGATTGGACAATCGCGGTGGCAATATCGGGGCCCCGCCGCCGCCTCCTCCCTGGAGCTCGCGCTCGAACCGCTCGCCCAGGCGCGAGAGCTGGTGGCCAATGATGAGCCCCCCGAGCTCAGCGCGCAGATCGCCGCGATGATCGCCAATGTCTGTTACGACCTCGGCACGCCCGAGGCGCTGGAGCGCGCGCTGGTCGAGCTCACCCGAGCGAGCCAGGTGCTCCTCGCCGCGGAACGGCCGCTGGACGCGGCGCGGCTACTCAACGATGAGGCCGCGCTCTGGGTGAAGATAGGCGATCCGGTTCGCGCTCACTATCTGCTGGCGCGCTCGCGAGAAGTATTTGGCAAGGTGGCGGATGGCTATCCAGCAGCTCGACACGAGCTGCTGGAGACCGAGCACCTCCTGGCGCGGCTGGTGCTGCACGCCAGCGCCCGGCCGGGTCGAGAACGGGAAGCGGTTTACCTCGCTATCCAGCATGCCCTCGCTGCCGAGCAGGGATATCGGGAGCTGAAGGACGAGCGCGAGCTCGCCCGGGTGTGGGAAACGCTCGGTCGTCTGGAGCTGCGGCTGGGGCGACTCGACGAGGCCGCCCAGCGACTCGAGGATGCTCAGAGGCTGCAACGTCAGATCGGTGACGGCATAGGACTGGCGCGGTCGTCCAGCGCGATGAGCGATGTGTTCGTCGAGGCGCGGGACTATCCACGGGCGCTTTCGAACCTCGGCGAATCGATCACCTTGAATAGCGAGAAGGGCTCCGGCGCCGGCCTCCAAACCAACCTGGCCAGCCTGCGCAAGATCGAAGGCCAGTTGCCCGACGGGCTGCTCCCGGAAGCTCGCGCGCTTGGACAACGGCTGGTTCGCGCGCTGACTGTGAGCTGATGGGACGGAGGACGCGACTCCGGATCGCCTGGTGCTCATCATGTCACTCATCCGTTTGGTCGATCGCGTCGCGCAGTTGATTGAAGACGCGGGCGTTCATCGCGTCTTCGGCGTCGGTGGCGCAAACATCGAAGACATGTTTGCTGCCGTGCAACGGCGGCGGCCCGAGCTCGGGGTCGTGCTGGCCAAACACGAACATGGCGCGGGGACTGCCGCTGATGCCTATGCGCGCATCAGCGGTGGACTCGGTGTCGTGCTCGCGACGTCCGGCGGGGCAGCGATGAACCTGGTGCACTCGCTGGCGGAGGCCAAGGCGTCATCGGTTCCGCTTCTCGCCATCGTCGGTGAGCCGCCCCAGGAGCTCCAGGGGCAGGGTGCCTTCCAGGACACGAGTGGGCGCGGTGGAGCAGTGGACGCGGCGGCCGTCTTTAGCGCGGTGAGCGTCTGGTGCGTCCGTGCGGAACGGGCCAGCGAGGTGCCGTCGCTCGTGGCGCGAGCCATAGACGCCGCGCTCCAGGGACGGGGACCCGCCGTGCTTCTTCTGGCGAAGAACATCCAGCAAGCCGAGGTGGATGAAGGAACGGATCGCTGCGACAGCCGACCCCTGCCGGCAGCGCCCAAAGACACTGCTGGCCTGGAGCGCGGGGCTCGGCTCTTGGCGGCTCGTCCGGTGCTGGTGATCGCGGGCGACCAAGTCGCTCGGGGCCGGGGTCGCGCCCAGCTCGAGCGCTTCGCCGAGGCGCTGAACGCGAGTGTCGCGTCGACCCCCGACGCGCGGGATGCTTTTGATAACCTGAGCCCACGGTTCATCGGTGTCGCGGGTTCCATGGGCCACGCCGCGGTGGTCGAGGCGGCGAGCGCCGCGGCTGTATGTGTGCTGGCCGGCACACACATGCCCTTGCTGGCGAGGCAGGGCCTCGAAGGGGTGTTGAGTCGAACGCCCGTGGTCTCACTGGGGCGAGGGCGACCCTTCATCGGATTGAATGGGGGCGTGCACGTCGAGGGCGACGTCGCGGCTCTGCTCGGTGCCATGGCGACCCGGCTCGCCGGGGGTGAAGCGACGATGCTGCTCCCGGCGAGTGGCCAGGCGGCGCCCGAGTGGCTCGACCCGACGGGATCACTCGACTCGTCCGGGTCCTTCGACTCGAGGAGTGTGTTGTCACGTATCGCTGCCACCACTCCAGAGGGCACGGTGCTCCTGGTCGACGCAGGCAATACCGGCGCGAACGCTGCTCATTACCTGCCGGCGCCACGCGGCGGCCGCTGGCTGCTCGCGATGGGTATGGCGGGCATGGGATACACCTTCGGCGCTGCGGTGGGTGCGGCGTGTGCCACCGGGAAACGCTGTGTGGTGTGCGCGGGTGATGGGGCGTTCTTCATGCACGGCTTGGAGATCCACACGGCCATCGAGCACTCGCTGCCTATCACCTATGTCATCTTCAACAATCGAGCGCACGGGATGTGCTTGCTGCGAGAGCGCCTGTTGCTCGGCGAAGAGCACCAGTACAACACCTTCAAGCCCGCGCACATTGGCGCGGGGCTGGCGGCGATGTTCCCGGGTCTCTGGGCTCACGACTGCCGAACACTGCCAGAGCTCGAGAGCACGCTGGCGAGGACGCACGATACCCCTGGCCCCGTGGTTATCGGCATCGAGCTCGCGGAGGTCGAGGCCCCCCCTTCGCGGCCTTTCGTTCGGTGCATCCACCAATGAGGGGATGACGGTAGAGGAGATCAGAAACCATGAGCATGTCGACTCTGGGCTCGCTCGCGGGCATTGACGGGCTAGTTCGCTGCGAACAGTACAATCGCGAGGCGCTCGGTGAGCTCATCACCGAGATGACGCACACGGTCTATCCGCACGACTCCGTCTACGGGGAGTATTGCACGGTGCACGCGCACATCGAGTGCCCGATCCGCGAGGTGTTTGCCTACATGGCGGACCCCTATAGTCTGGCCGAGTGGACGTACAGCGTGCGCTCCCTGCGCCCGAGCGAGCGCCCCGGTGTGCTCGTCGGGGTCGACGCGGCGGACACGCCTATTTTTGTCCAGACGGTGAGCCACGCCATGGCGGCGACGGTCGACTATCACTGTGCGTGGGACCAAGGAGAGTCCCTCTGGATGGTCTATTTGAATCGCCTCGTGCCGGCCGAGGAGGTGCTGGGACGGCCCGGTACGGTCGTGATCTGGACCAACTGCCACCACCGCCATTACGACGAGAACCCATTCCCCGAGCTGTCACGGGATCGGAACCGAGCCTGGGTGGGTGAGTGGTGGCCGCTCTTCTACGCGGGTCACACCATCGAGCTCTTGAACCTCAAGCGCATCCTCGAGCACCGCCATCGGCACGGTTTGCTCACAAAGCCGTCGGAGCGCCAGGCGGGACGATCGTGACGGGCGTCAGCCTGCTCGGCGTGGCGAGCTACCTCCCCGAGAGGGTCATCCGCAACGACTTCTTCGCCGCGGGCGCGGCGGTGCGCCGCGGTATGTTCACGGCGCCGACGGAGCGCCGCCACGTCGGCCCCGAGGAAACGGCCGCGAGCATGATCGAGCAGGCTGCGAAGCGTCTCATCGAGCAATTGAACCTCAACCCCGTGAACGACATCGACATTCTCTTCACGAACGTCGCGGTACCCGATGAAGCCTTCACGGGTTGCGGGGCCGAGGTGGCTCATCGTATCGGAAGCCGACCTCGATGGGTCGTCGATCTCCACAACGGCGGGTGCGTTTCCTTCATCCACATGCTGGAGCTTGCCCGCCTGATGATACGAGCCGGTGACGCGCGTGGCGCGCTGCTGTGCAACGTGCAGAACGCTGGCGGACGGGTGTTCTCGGATCCACGGGTACGCCTCACCTCGCACGCCCCAGTGCCGGGTGATGGTGCCGGGGTGGGCTACGTCGCGGCGAGCAACATCTCGCCGCTCTTGTCCCTCGTTCAGGCCTGTCACGGTGAGTTCGCGGCGGACATGCGTGCCCGCGCAGCCGATGGCCGCCGCTACTGGCAACCCGGAGTCTCGCCACTGGATCTGTGTTTTGACGAGCGGCGGGTCGCCGCGATCATCAATCGGGGCAATCGCATCGTGCCTGAGATGGTGACCGCCGCGTGTGCGTCCGCAGGTGCGCGCACGAGCGACATCGACCTGCTCATCACCAACCAGCCGAACCCAATCTTCTTGCGCAACTGGCGGGAAGCGCTGGAGCTCCGCCCCGAGGCTCACCACGATACCTTCGATCGCTACGGTAACCTCTTTGGTGCGGCGCTGCCGATCAACCTGTCGGATGCGCTGGCCCGTGGCAAGCTGGCCCCTGGGGGCTTGCTCGCGCTCGGCGGGTTCTCGCACGCGGGAGATTACGCGGCGGCAGCGCTGCTTCGCTGGCAGCAGACGGAGCGCGGAGAGCCGTCGTGAGCCTGGTGTGGACGATCGAAGCAACGCGGCAGCGCCTCGAGATCGAGACCGCAGCTGGCGCATCACGCAGCGCGTGCGCGGAAGCGCAGGTCTTGCGCCGATTGGCTCATTCCAGAAGGAGCTGCCCGCAGACTCTGTCTGGCATATCGCGTGCAATGACGGTTGCCGAGTCCCCATCGAGGAGTCGAACCATGGCCAGAACCTGCATCATCGTCGCGGACGGCGCCCGAGCGCGCTTCATCACGCTAGAGATTCCAGAGGACCCCCCCATCGAAGGAGGCGCTCGCTTGGTCGAGCACGAGGACCTCGTCAATCCGGAAGCCGACGTGCCGGCGCGCGGCCTGTTCAGCGACCGCGCCGGCAGCGCGCATGCCTCCCCGAAGGGCGCCGCGCACGCGCTCGACGATCATCGGGAGGACCACGAGCGAGAGACGGAACGGCGCTACGTTCGCCAGCTCATGGAACATGCCGAGGGTTTCGTGAAGGCGCAACAGGCGACCCGGTTGATGTTCGTGGCCGAGCCCCGCCTGCTCGGCACATGGCGAGAGCAGCAGCCCTATGACCGGCTCCGCGCCGTGGAGATCGTCGAGGTCGGCGAGAACCTCTCTCGACGGCCGCTGGATCAGATCCAGTCCGTGCTGGCCCTGCGTGGCGCCGTGCCCGCCGCGAGAGCGCCCCAAAACGCCGTGTTCCGCCCGCGCGGCCAGGCGCCGGCTCGATGACGCTGTTCCGAGGTGAAGCCGTGATGAACGATTCGAGATGGTCCTCGCAGCAGCACGAGGAGCCGTGAGCGAGCCCGACATGCAGGAGCCGACAGGCCCGGGGTGGAAACGGATCGCTCGGGCACCGGGGGCGGACGAGCCAAGTGCTCTGGAGCGCATCATGGTCCTCGATCCCGTCCGCTCCACGCCCCGGGTGCCGGAGCCTTTGGTGGGGCGGCTCGACGTGCTCCGGTGCGCGCCGCTGCTGGCCGCGGCCATCCGGAGGCTGCACGTCGACGGTTCGCTGGTCGAGCTCGAGCGATAGGCGGCGATGTGGAGCGGCGCTCGGCGCCGGGCGGGGCCCGAAGGACGAGACGGAGCGTGTGGCGAGGCCTGATCGCGGCCGCCGGCGCGCTGGCGCTGGCCGCTGCGCCGGCCCGAGCGGACGCGGAGTTGCCTTCGCGAAATCGACAGCCGGCAGCTGACGCTACCGACCCGCCGCTACCGGATGAGGATCAGGGCCCGCGCCCCATGCCCGAGTACAGGCCGTTACCTTCCGCACCAGCGCGGCACCTGCTGTGGCTACCCCGCGTGCTGCTCGCCCCGTTGCACGTGACCAGCCACCTCGTCACGACTCCGGTAGCAGCGATCGCGATCGTCGCGGAACGATACCACTGGTGGCAGCGGCTGCATGACTTCTTCACGTTTGGACCGCGTGAGCAGTTCGGTCTATACCCTGCAGGGTACGTCGACCTCGGCTTTCGACCGACCGCCGGCATCTATTTCTTTTGGAAAGATCCGCTCTCGCCGAGCGATGTTCACCTCCGTGTCACCAGCGGCGGCAGAGATCATTGGGACGCCCGCGCGCTCTGGCAGTCGCCCCTCCGAGCTCCCGCGCTCGAGCTCATGGCTCGTTACACCCAGAGGGACGACCGGGCATTCCATGGACTCGGTCGCGAGAGCGCGCCGTCCGTCGCGCGTTATGGAGAACGAGGTGTCGAGGCGCAGCTCCGTTATCGGGTGTCACTCGCTCCCACCCTGTCTCTGACGAGCCGGGTCGCGCAGGAGGCCTGGGCGTTCGACCCTGCGCCGCCAGCGTACCCGGACGCTTCGCTCGTAGGCGCCATCGCCGAGGGACGAATCACGGCGCCGCCCGCGCTCGACGGGGGCCTGGTGGCGCTGGCGACGGGAGTGCAGCTCGACCTCGACACGCGCCGAGGTCGCATCGTGCGCCAGCCCCGGACCGAGGCGGACTACGCGCCCGTGGCGGGCGGCGGCGTCGCCTTGCACGGCGACCTGGCCAGTCACTGGGGGTTGCGACGGACGCGAGCGGAACCCGACGACCCCGCGCGTCTGCCGGCGTGGCTCTCGTACGGTGGCACCCTGACGGGCACGCTCGACCTCACGGGTACCCAGCGTCGTCTGGATCTCGAGCTGTTCGCGGACTTCACCGACCCGTGGCCGGGCGCCGCCGACGTGCCGTTCACGCGTGCCGTGAGCCTCGGCGGCGCGCGTCCGATGCGCGGTTTTGGAACGCAGCGTTTCATGGATCGAAGCGCCGTGGTGGGCACGCTCCGCTACCGGTGGCCCGTGTGGCAAGCGCTCGATGGCAGCCTGCATGCCGCGGCGGGCAACGTGTTCGGGCCTTGGCTCCGCGGGTTCGCACCCGAGGAGCTCCGTGCGTCGTTTGGCGCCGGCATGGCGACGGCGACGTCCTCGACGCAGGCGTTCGAGTTGCTCTTGGCGTTTGGGACTCGACCCTTCCGGGATGGCGGGGCCGTGGAAAGCATTCGCGTCGCGGTGGGCACCACGCTCACCTTCTGAGCGGACGCGCCGCGAGGGGCTCGCCTCAACTTCCAAAGCGCTCGATGCCAACGACGCGAAAGCGCTGGCCGCGACGCGCGGAGAGCTGGAAATGAATGGGCTTGGGCTCGGCTGCACTCGAGGCGAGATCGAGCGTCACGCGCACGCGCTGTGGGTTGCTGTCGGCGGCACCCGCGGCCCTGGGCAAGAGCACGCACGTCTCATCCAGAGTGGTCGAGCGGACGGGAAGCGTGCTCTGCGCGCCGGTGTCGGTGACAATCCGCGCGCGGTAGCCACGAGGATGCGCCACGCCAGCGCGCACCGCGAGATCGACGGCGCAGAGCCAGGACCGGGCGCCCTCGTGGCGCACGGTGGCGTCCGCAAGGGGCGACAAATGTCGCAGATAGCGCTCGAGGATCCTGCGACGGCGGCCGATCAGGATGCGTGTGAGCTCCGCGCGCAGCGGCGGAGGTACGTCAGCCGCGTCGAGCATCGGTTCCAGCAGGTTCTCTCCGAGCCGCGCGATGTTGCGCGCCATCCACGCTCCGTCGTGCTCCGTCATGCGCGAGAAGGCGGGGTTCGGATAGCGCGGCCGCCAGCCTTCGGGATCGAAATCCTCGACGCCATAATACCCGAGCGTCAGACCAAACGAGCCGAGCGCCGCTCGATCCCAAGGCCGCTCGATGCTCCCGAGCGTCAGCCAATCGACGATGATGCGGCCCGGATCGATCCAGTACTCATGGCCGCGGCGCCACGCTTCCTGGGCCGAGCCGCCCCAGACGCTGCCGAAGCAGTCACCGAAGTCGAGCAGGTGATGCATCACGTAGCCGCGGCCGCCTTCGGTCTGCCGCCACATGGCGAGGGTATTGCCTTCGCGCTGATCGACGTGATCGGTCCAAGCGGCCAGCAGGCGCGCGCCCCGTAGCTCACGGCGCTCCTCGTGCCGGACGATGTCGTTGCGATCGCCGGCTCGCCGCCCATGATAGCGCCAGGGCCCGAGCGGTCGTCCGTCGAGGTATTGGCTCACCACACTGCGATAGAGACCGTCCTTGCGTCGCAGCGAGCTCCGAAGGATGCGCGCGAGGTGCGCCTCGGTGAGCGGTACCTTCTTGCCGACCTCGTCTTCGGCGCGCGCGCCGGGGTCGACGATGAGCATCGAGGCGTCGAAGTACGCGATCGAGTTGCAGGGCACCCGATACCCTGCTGCGTGATAGATGCGCGATCCCAACACGTCCGCGAGTGACGCGCGTGGGCTCCCGGAGGCGCCGTCCACCTTGGCCAGGTAGCGCTGGCCACCGGGTGCCTCGAATACGAACCCTGGTGTCGCCCCATCCGGCTTGGCGGATACGACCCGCCAGGGACCCGCCTCTGCTGCCAGCGGCAGTCGACACGGCCCGCGACCGGCGTCTTCCGGCGTCATGGGAAAGCGGCTGACGCGATTCTCGAACCAGCTCGAGTCTGGCACCTCGTCCAGGGCGTTGACGTTGGTCGCTTCCGTCGGCGGCCGGACCGAGAGCGTGTCCGTCACTGGTAGAAGGAACGTCTTTTCGATCCTATCCCAGTCATGCGGGAAATACTGTGGTTTGAGCTGCGCGTTGAAGGGGCGCCGATCCGGGTCACGCCAGAGGGGCGCCTCGGGTGGGTACGAGCTCGTCGTGGGCTCACATCCGAATGTCCACTTCAGCACCAACAACGCCGCCCAGCACCAAGGCCGCGTCCGATTGGGGCGTTGCGCTCTTGGTGCGTGGCCGGACGATGAGGGAAAGGGCACGAGAGCCGAAGAGTTTGAGGTTCGAGGCGCGATGTCAAATCCAGGGCACGGCGCGTGCCACGAAGCATGCGCAAATCGTCGCTGACCTTCCCAGCCCTTCGATCGTGATTACTCTTTCGTTACCGGTCGCCGGGTTCGCACGGCGCGTCACTGGTTGACGGAGGGATTTTCCATGCAACATCGCCTGAAAGCATCTTCCATTTTGGTCTTGTCGATCGGCTGCGCATCCGCTTCCGATAGCAAGTTCGCCGCCGAGGGCACCGGCGACCTCTCGAACGGCTCCGCCGAACGGGTGCCGCCGGAGGCGCAGCGCTTCCCCGAATGCGGCTCCGGTGCGCTCGGGCCGAGCGGCGACGAGCGGCTCGATCGTGCACCGTATCTCCAGCAGGTGTCGGCCACTTCGGCCGACGTCCTGTTCACGCTCGATGCGACGAAGGTGTCGCGGCCGTTGGATCTGACGCGCCCGGATGGGACGGCCGCGGGCAGCGTGGCCGTCGAGGTCGACTCGTCGGACCCGAGCGGCTGGCAGCGCATCGCGCGCTTGACCGATCTCGAGCCCAACCAGACCTATTGTTACGCGATCGCCGGCCTGACGGAACCGGCCGGCTTTCGCACGGCACCCTTGCCGAACAGCGGGAGACCGGTGCAATTCGTGGTGTTTGGCGACTCGGGAGGGGGGCCGCTCCAGGGCGCGGTGCGGGACCAACTCGACACCGTTCGCTTCGATCTGATGCTGCACGTGGGCGACATCGCCTATGGCAGCGGCACGCTGGCGGAGCTCGAGAGCCAGTTCTTCGCCGAATACGCGCCCATCCTCGGCAACGTTCCCGTCTTTCCGACGAGCGGCAATCACGACTATAGTACCAATGACGGGGCCCCCTTTCGCCAGGTGTTCGCGCTTCCCGAGAATGGCATGCCCGGGGGCGTCGAGCGCTGGTACTCCTTTGATTGGGGAGACGTCCACTTCGTGGCGCTCGACACCGAGCGGGTGGACGCGACGCAGACTGCGTGGCTGGAGGACGATCTGTCGCGCAACCTCCTTCCGTGGACCATCGTTTATCTGCATCGCCCGCCCTATTCGTCCGGCGATCACGGTAGCGCCGACGGCGTGCGCCGGGCTTTCACTCCGCTCTTTGCAGAGTACGGGGTGAACGTCGTGTTCGCTGGGCACGACCACGACTACGAACGGACCGTCGACATCGATGGCGTCACCTACATCGTGACCGGCGGCGGCGGGCACGGCACTCGCCCAGTGGGGCGAAGCTCGTTTACTGCATACAGTGAGGATGTGCTCCATTTCGTCTACGGGGAGGTCACGGCCGAGCGCGTGCTGTTGCATGCCATCGATGCATCGGGGAGCGAGTTTGACTCGGTGCGCATCGACCAAGCGGTCTCCCTCGTGCCGCGTTGACGAGCATTTCACCCGCCTGCAAGTGTTGCGTCTAGGTGCCCTGCGCTCGAGGTCTGCGGAGCGTCGGCGCGCCCCGACCGACGGCGCCGCACCTGAACTCGTCGTGAAAGGTGATTGGGTCATCGCGCGGGCGACGGCTCCGGTGCTGGTGCGGGGGCGAAGACTCGCTTCATGTCGGGAGGAAGCTGCGCGCTGACGTCGGCAATTTCGCCGGCGCTGATGCTCTGCGCGAGCGCTCTCCCGACCTGCCGCACAAGCTCCTCGGCTCGGTCCGGGTCCACCGACAACCGCCGCATCACGGCGTGCTCGATCGTGCTGCGTGTGATTTCCCGATCCGCGCCGTCGAGCTCGGGCGCGACGCGGTCGGAGAGCAGGCTGGGGAGTTGCGCAAGGAATTGGCGAGCCTCCGCCGGGCGACTCCGGAGACCACCTCTTCGAGCGCCAGGTCGTCGCGGGCGCGGATAGGTGCGCCCGCAACGAATAGCCCCGGTGACGAGCGATCAACTCACCTTAACGGCGATGGCCTTGGGCTTTGCCTGCTCGGTCTTGGGCAAGCGCACGTTGAGCACGCCGTCCTTGTATTCGGCGGAGAGCTTCGCATCGTCGACGTTCGGCGGCAGCGTGAACGTCCTCATGAACGAGCCATAGCTGCGCTCGATGCGATGAATCTTCTTGCCCTTCTCCTCCTTCTCGCGTTTGCGTTCACCGGAGATGCGCAGCTCTCCATCCTCGACGGACACCTTGACATCCTCCTTCTTGACGTCGGGCAACTCGGCTTTGATCTCGAAGGCCTCGGCCGTCTCCGCGATGTCGACGGAGGGCGTCCAGTCGAACGTGAAGAGCCCCTCCGAGCTCGTGGCTCCGGGTATGGCGGCCAGCGCCGAACGCCCGAAGACCCGGTTCAGGCGATCGCTCATGTCTTCCAGCTCCCGAAATGGGTCCCAACGCGTGATGCTCATGTTCGTTTCTCCCGGGTGAAGCGAGCGCTGTCTTCGCGAGTGTTCACTCGACGGCGTCGCATTGAGTGACCCCCTCATGGAGGCACGCTCAGCCCTCAAGCATCGACCGTGCCAGCTCGATGGCGCGTCGAATCGAGGAAGACGAGCCGCATCGTCGCTCGCGCGAAGCGGAGTCGCGGCCCCGTCCCGCAGCGGATGCGCGGCAGTGCCTGGCGACGCAAGCGGTGCACCGAAGCAATCAGCCCGGGAGAGTGTGGCGGGCCGGTGAGCGCGCTCTCTCATCACCCAGCAGGCTACGCTCGATTCGCGCGCGCGGCTCATCGCTCGAGAAGGGCTTCACCATGAGGCCTGCAGAAGGCATGGCTCGGACGGCGTCAGCCCGCCAAACGGCGTAACCAGACATGAACTACACGCGCAACGTCGGCCGCCGATGCAGCAGGAGCGTGGCCACTTCGACGCCACTCATTGCGGGTATCAACCGATCACACAGGAGCAGGTCGACCCGCGCTTGCTCCCGCTCGAACAGATCGATCGCCTCGCCAGCACTGCGCGCCAGGAGCGGATGATGTCCCATCGCCTCCAGCATGTGTCCGACCACGCGCAGGACGGCGCCGTCATCATCGAGGACGAGGAGGGTCGCGCTGCGACGGGATGGGGCAGCCACGGCTGGGGTTCAGCGCCCTCGGGGTCCGCGACCGCAGAGCCGCCGGCGAGCGACAGGTAGACGTCGAACCGTGCGCCCTGGTTTGGCGCGCTGGTCACGTCGATACTGCCGCCGCTCTGCTCGACGGTGCCTCGGACGCACCCCACCGACCGCGCGGGAGCCCGCGGCGCGGGTCGGGGCGCAACGAGCTCACGGGGCGCATTCATAATCGGCAAACAGGCGACCCCACCCCGTCTCGACTCTCCACCGTTCGAACGTGCGCCGGTCCTTGTAGG
>WUUC01068244.1_pt1 | contig 25800 bp, 35 predicted proteins | sample 6278441 | NCBI WGS metagenome assembly WUUC01 (sample SAMN13675441, study PRJNA597444) | soil metagenome | isolation source: soil | place: USA: Washington | collected 2017-10 | reverse complement strand
GGAACGTCGATGTTTCTGTTGCCCAGTCCGGGATTGCACTGGCGTTGCAGTTCGCGCCCATCCTTGCCCACACCGGTGAAAAGGATGTGTCCATCGTCGAGGTTCACGCCCAGATGATGTACGACATTCAGACGCAGTGGTTCCCCACGTTCGAAAACATCAACATGCTGGGTGTGGTGATCGAGCCTGTTGTCGGTGACAAGATTCCGGTTGATCGTGCGGCTCGCATGACTGAACTGAATGACATGCTTGATCGGCGCGTGATTTCGACCAAGTATTACCGGCTGGAAGCTGCGAAGCTTGGATACCAGTTCCCGACCAACATCGATACCGAAATCGCGGAAGACATCGCGATGGCTGACCCCTTTGGGGCTCGGGCTGATGCGGAAATCGGATCAGGTGAGGAATGATGGGCGGTAAACCCAACAAGGGAACCAAGAAAGACCGACGGTTGTCGACCAATAAGAAGGGGAAAAAGAAATGATCTCCACCACTCCCGTTCCCCCCGGCAAGCGACCGGCGGCTGCAACTGGTACCCGTGTGGCTGCTCAGGTCTCTGGTCGCGTACGGTGGGATAACTCGGATGCGTTCAAGGGTCCGGCCGGTCAGCCCATTCCCAAGAAACCGTTCTAATGGCACGCGTCGTGTCGATGGCCACACGCATCAAGATTTCCCGGTCATTGAAGGGAAATCGCAATGCGTATCGAGGTGGTCCAAAAGCAAAATTGACCGCACGCCAGAAGGTGGCCAACATCAACTCGGCCATCACAAAGAAAAAGGGTACGTTGAGTCAGGCCCAGTTGGAAAATCGACGCAAGGCCGCTCAACGACTCCGCGCTGCCGCACGACGCGAAGAAGCGGGTATCAAGCCAAACGCCCCAAGTACAAAACCGTTGCCCACCCCTGCATCTGTCAAGAGCGATCCGGATGTACAGGAAGCTCGTGATCGGGCAAAAGGAAAGCTTCCCACTGTTCCCAATCATCGAAACTTTGGCCCCCCCGGTTTCCGGGAGAATCAAGATGTATTGGCCGAACAGTATCTGCAAATGCATGGGGATAAGGGGTTGAATCGTAAGATTCAGCAGTTGGAGAAACGCAAACGACTCAACGTTAAGGAACAGGGTGAACTTGGCGCACTCCAACGATTGGGCGATACCAGGCGTTCGTCCCGTGTGGATGGTGGCAATGACCCACTGGTTAAGGTGAGTCAACCGGCGGCGGTGCGGTACAAAGCGTTGAAGGATCAAGGTAAAACCCATAACGAAATTATGTCAATCCTGAATGGTAAACGGATTGATTCTTCGCGTGGGCGAACTGCCGATCGAATCGATGCCGCTGCACGACGGGGTAAAGTAAAGCGATAGGGGGTTTAGAATGGTTGCCCCCAACCCGCTTCAACAATTCTTACGAGTACAGCAAAAGATGGATGCGACGTTGCGCCGGTTGCTGGTCGAAGCGGCAATCGACGCGGCTCGGAAGATATATGCATTGGCGTCGAAACCTGGAATTGGTGCGCGTACTCGTGAAGCTCAATTCGGTTTGTTCTTGGAATATCTGAAAGAAGAACAAACCGAGCTCTGGGTAAATACCATCCAACCCTTGATCGAGCGATACCTTCCGCAATCCGCTGCGGTCGCTGAATCGGCTGCCGAGTACATCGACCAGGTGTTGAAAACCGCCGTCGGTGAACGCCAAGCGGAATTCTTGCTGGAAGGAATCAAGGTTCAAGCCCGAATCGCCCAATCATTTGACTTGTCCGCTCGGGCCAAACGCTTGTCCGGCAGGGTGTGGAAGAACGTCGATGTGAATACTGCCCGCATTCAGCGCAAGGTACAGAAACATTTGCTGACGGGCACGGTTAATCCACGCGAACTGGCGTCGGAGGTGAGACGGTTCATTGATCCCTCCACACCCGGAGGTGCTTCGTATGCTGCGATGCGCCTTGCACGAACGGAGATCAATGCGGCCTTTCACGATCGCCAACGTCAGATCGCAAAGGAAAGACCATGGGTTCAGTCAGCTAAATGGAACCTGAGCAAGACACATCGAATCAAGTGCGAGTGCGATGTGATTGCGCGCGGGCATGGGGAAGGATTGAAACGGGGTCATTATCCAGCCGATGAGATCCCGGATAAACCCCACCCCCATTGTCTGTGTTACGTGACGTACGACCTGATGAGTGACCGGGAAATGACCAATCTGTTGCGGGCGGAACTGGGTAAAGCTCCCTTGATCGCTTGATGATTGGGAGATAGGAAATGTTGGATGAACTAAAAAGGTGGCTTGGCGTTCATCGGCTTGAACGTCGAGTACGACGGTTGGAGAACCGAATGTCTCGTGTGGACGAAGCAATCGAACAGCTGAACACCGCAACTAACGATGTGGCGGACGACCTCGAACGCCTTCGTCAGGAAGTGGCGGGTTCCGACAGCGCGACGGCGGCCCGACTCACCCCGGTGATCGAGCGTCTTCGCGGTCTTGCTGTTGACCCGGAGAACCCTGTTCCCCCGATTGAACCTACCCCGTAAGTAAACCGGATGTGCGGGGGATGGTTGATCTTGGCTGTCCCCCGCACGTAAGGGGTTGTCATGGTTAGCAGTCGAGGCGGAAAACACGGATTTGTTTACAAGAGTCGCCATGATGTTTATCGAGCATTGAGGCGACAAGGTAAAAGCAAAAAGGTTGCTGCCATGATTGCTAACGCTGGCCGCAACAAGGTGGCCCGGAGCAACATGGCAAAGAAAGCTGCTCGTACGCGCAAGCGTCGAGGAAAATAACATCGGTCAGAGACCGTAAATGGCCAGAGGCCAAAAAAAAGGAGAAATCATGTCGGAAGACGGTACGCAGGACGCCACGCAGGACGCCACCACGGGAACTGGTGGAAATGACGGGGGTGATAACACCACCGATACCACCAAGACCGGTGACACGACCACCCAGGACTCCGGAAAGGGGTCTGATGCGGGTGGTTCGGAAAATGGTGGGAATGCCACCGTGACCCGTGAGGAATTCGACGCGTTGCAGCGTCGGATGCAGGCGGCTGATCGGCGTGCGACGGCTGCCGAAAACAAGCTGAAGGATGCCGACAAGGCGAAGCTCGGCGAACTCGAACGCGCCAAGCTCGAAGCGGAAGAAGCCAAGGCCGAATCGGGCAAGGCTGCGAACGACCTTCGTACCGCACGTCTGGAAAATGCATTCCTGACGGATTCCGTCAAGTGGCATGACTCCGCTGATGCTTTCCTCATTCTGTCCAGGGATTTCATGGATGGTGTGGAAATCAACGACCAGGGCAAGGTTGTGGGGATGGACGCCGCTGTCAAGAAGATGGTGAGGGTCAAGCCACACCTGGTCAAGACCGAAACCGCGTCAGAGGCGACTGGTTCGGCACACAACGGAACGCGTAAGGGAGATGGAAAGGACACCATTGACAAGACTGCAATGGCTTCCCGTTTCCCTGCCGCTTTCCCTCGGTAGGGAAGGAATGTGACCGGATTTCCGGTCGCCTCATCGAAAGGATACGACATTGTCTCGTATTGACAAGGTGATCGCGGGACACGGTAACTTCCGTGCTCCGTTGCTCGCCGCATACGGGTTTACGGCAAATCTGCCGGACAAGGATCACGCGGATATCGGCAAGGTCGTGGCGGTCTCTCTCGACGCTAACGGTCGTGTTGTGCGTGGTACCGCTGGTGCTGCTGGTTTCAAGGGCGTTATTTGCTTGGGTGAACCCAAGGGCGCTGGTGAGATCGTGGACGTCATGCAGATTGGCGAAATCGTGGAATTCACGACTGCCGCTGGTGCTGCTGCTGCGTCCGGTACCAATTACACCTCGAATGCGGATGGTACCTACGGGACCACCGTTCCCGGTGCTGCCAACTTCAAGATCGGTTTCACTGTCGAAGCGACGCGGCTCGTTGTCCGCTGCGCGATCTGAGAAGGGGGGTTAAGCAATGGGACAGGGATATAACCAGCACGGTGATGTGCTGAATCAGACCAAGGATGGTCGCGATCTCAACGGGCTGTGGGCGGATTACCAGGCGGTTCTTGCTGAGTACAACGCCCAGCGTCAGACGTTCGTTGACTTCGTGTCGTACAAGGAAACTCGACTGATTGTTGAAGTTCCGGTCATCGGTGCGGGTGGCGACTTCGAAGAAGCGTCCGAGTACGGTGTTCCGAAGGCGATTCGGCCGGGTGTCACGCATTACGACATGGCTCTGCCGTTCAAGTGGTACGACGCTGCGGCTCGTTTCACGTGGCAGTTCCTCGCGGATGCGACTCAGCAGCAGGTCGATGCCGTTCAGAATGCCGTGATCGAAGCGGATTCGCGTCTGGTGTTCAACAAGACGATGCGTCGTCTGTTCGACAACACCAATACTTACGCGATGATTTCCGGTCAGCCGTACAACTCGTACGCTTTCTGGAATGCTGATGGAACGGTTCCTCCGCCTTACCGGACGAACACTTTCCTTGGTACGCACAACCACTACACCACCACTGATGGTGCGACCCTGGACGCGACGGATCTCGATGACCTGATCGAGAACGTCACAGAGCATGGATACACGAAGACGCTGGGCTACCGCATTGTTGTGATGATCAACAAGGCACAGGCTCCGCGCATTCGTGCGTTCCGTTCGGCCTCTTCGAACGATGGTGTGGTCGATGCGACTCACGGCGATTGGGACTTCATTCCTTCCGCCGGTACTGCGTCGGCTCTCCTGCCGCGCGATGTGGTGTTGCAGGGATCGCAGCCCGCTCCGACGCTCAACGGCCTTACCGTTATCGGTTCTTACGGTGATGCCCTGATCGTTCAGGACGAATACATCCCGCCGGGCTACCTCCTGTGCTTCGCCACTGGTGGTCCGGCATCGTTGCAGAACCCGATCGGTTTCCGTGAGCACGCTAACCCCGCATTGCAGGGTATGCGATTGGTCAAGGGCCCGAACCCGGACTACCCCCTTATCGAATCGTACTACGTGCGAGGGATGGGTGTGGGTACGTTGCAGCGAGGTGGTGCGGCGATCATGCAGATTGTCACGGGTACGACGTACACGCCTCCGGCCGAATACGCGACTGTGTAAGGGAGTTGAACCATGGTCATGACTTACAAAGGCCGTGAATTCCCGCTCCCTCTTTCCGATGAAGATCGGGAATGGTTGCAGGCACGGTCGAAGGACACGATGATCTCCGCACTCGATCGTGAGTACGCGAACATCAAGCACCACGAGGAAATGATCGCTTCCAAGGAAGCCGAGGCGGACGAATCCGAAAGGGAGCTGTCCGATGAGGATGCCGAGGAAGACGATGACGACCCCGATTACGACAACTGGACGGTTGCAGAACTGACCAGCGAAATCGAGGAGCGCAACCAGGAAGAGGGTCGCGAGACCCCTATCCCCACCCAGGGGAAAAAGGCCGAACTCGTCGCACGTATCCGTGAGGATGACGCTCGCGAGGTAGCGGCGGAGTAAGTCGTTCATGGGGGCCGCTCATTTGGCTTGTGGCCGCCCCGACCGCTCACAATGCGTGTGTGGGTGGCCCCCATGGCGTTCCAGCCCGTTAGGAACCCGTTCAGATGATTGGTTTATATGGTCCCGAGGTCATCACGTGGTTAACGGGTGGCATCGGGCGAAATGTGCTCTGTACCGTTTACCTTCGCGGAACAACGACCAAAGCTTTGCTATACGCGGATCCTAACGGGTTCTCGGGTATCACCAATCCCTTGTTCTCCGATCAATACGGCCGGATCACGTTCTACGCTGAACTGGGCGAATACGATCTGATGATCGAGGGAACCACCACACCTGTTGAAATCACCGTGCCTAGTGGCGGTGTGGTCGACAGGTTGGATGAACTTCAAGACGTTTCGGTTGCTGGTGCCACACCGTTGCAAGTGCTTGCTTTCGATGGTGTGAACTGGACGGCCATGGATCAGTCCGGAGGCGAGGGTGGTTCCACACCTGACGCTACTGCGCTGATCAAGGGTAAATTGCGACTGACCGGTGATTTCGGTGGTACAGCCGATTCTCCCACTGTTCCGGGATTGGCTGATAAAGCCACAACGGCTGCATTAGCTTCTGGACTGGCGTCCAAACAAGACGCTGGTGACTATGCGACGAATGCGGCACTTACGTCGGGACTGGCCGGTAAACAAGCTGTTGGTGACTATGCGACTAATACCGCCTTGTCCAGTGGATTGGCTGGTAAACAGAACGCGGGTGACTACGTCACTGGTGCGTCATTGGCTACTACCCTCGCGGGATATGCCACTGACACCGAGCTGACGGATGGCTTGGCTACCAAACAAAATGCAGGAAGCTATGCCACCACAACCCAGTTAACCGATGGCCTGGCCACGAAACAACCCACTGGTGACTACGCCACCAATACAGCAATGGCGGCCAAATACACCAAGCCTGGTACCGGGATTCCGGAAGCTGACTTGACAGCAGCGATCAATGCTTCGCTTGATCTGGCGGATTCCTCCGTTCAACCAGCGGACTTGGCACTGGTCGCGACCTCGGGTGTGTATGCGGATCTGACTGGTAAGCCGTCATTGTTCAGTGGTGCGTACAGTGACTTGACTGGCAAACCCGTATTGTTTGATGGCACTTATGCTGCCCTGACAGGTAAACCGGATCTGACGGTTTATGCCACCAAGGCTTTTGTCGATGGTGTGGCAACCCTGACGGATGCCGCGACTATCGCCACTAATGCGGCGCTGGCTCCGGTATTCACTGTGACCCTGGCGGGCAACAGAACGCTTGGCGTACCGACGAACCCGTCGGACGGTATGAGGCGAACGTGGCGATTCAGGCAAGATGCCACAGGAACCCGAACAATCACTTTGGCTACCGGCACAGGTGGTTTCGTGCTGGGTTCGCAGATTGCCAATACGACCTTAACGGGAACAGCCAATAAGGTCGGATACATGACTGCGATGTATGATCTCAATTATCCTGGGGGAGCGCGTTGGTGCGTATTGGCTTTTGAACCCGGAGTGTAAATCATGTCAGGCAGGTCCGATGCAGCAACTGACCGAGTCAGCTTAGCGACTGCCCCAACTATAACGGCTTTGACGGTAGCCGCTTGGGTCAAGATTGCCGTCGACCTGGACGCCTTTTCAACAATTTGCCGACTTCATTCCAGTGGTGGGGGATCGACCTGCATGGTGCTGGGAATGAAGGGAAACGGCACTCAACCCGCCGTGTTCAGCCCCAACAACACCACAGGTGTTACGGGCGCGGACTTGTCGGTGGGGGTGTGGACATATTTGGGATTCGCCCTGGCTGGATCGGCGGTTTCCCTTTACCGGGGAACGACACCTGGCACATTGGTGAAAACAACCGGAACAGTAGCACCGGGTGCTGCACCTGACGGTTTAACATGGTTTGGCCGGTCGGTCGGAGACGGTTCTGAATACTTTAATGGTTCGATAGCTTACGGGCGAATCTGGCAAGCCACATTGTCGGATGTTGAAATGGCTGCGGAATCCCAGGTGTCAGCTAATGCCCGAACGGCTGACGCGTTTGAACACTGGCCGTTTAATGCGGCTTCGCTTCTCACCGGAGTCATTAACGGGCGAAACCTTTCGGCGGGCTCCACATCGCTGACGGCGGATACCGATCCGACATTGTCTTCGGGTCTTCGCCCATCGTCATTCTTCCATGCCGCATAAGGGGGTGATGAGATGGCTACACAGTCCGAAATTGATCAGGCTCGCGCATTGGTTCCGGATACGAAGTTGACCGACGAACAAATCGGTCTGATCATCGATAGTTCCGAATGCCTGAATGAGGCGGTTGGCAAGATGTGGGGTCAGTTGGCTGGTGGGTATTCCAAGTTGGTCGACATCAGCGAAGCGGGATCCTCGCGTTCATTCGGCCGGTTGCAAGATAACGCGCTGGGGATGGCGAAATACTACGCTGACCTGGGGTGTGGAAATGATGTTCCCGCCACTGGCGTGACGCGGACTCGTGCGATTGAGAGGCTATAATGCCTATCATCATTCCTGATCCCGATCCGCCTGGTGTGACTCCGACTGACATTGAGTTCGAGTTGGAACTTCAACGTCAGGCCACTCGGTATTTCATTGCCTGGCAACCATACGACGTGGTTCTTATCCCCACGATCAAGGTAAAGTCGGGTACGGGCAGCAAAAGGACCGATGGTCCCCCGCGTTCTGTGCAGCGCATGCGGTTGATCCCCCAGGCAGAAACGAATCCACCCACCACCATGGAGGATGGGGTAGAACGAATCGCGGACTTTGTGCTCTTGGGCGAATACGACTCGGTGATGATGATCGGTGATCACTGGCGTGATTCGCTTGGCTTTCTGTACGAGATCTTTGACGTGACCGCGACAAACGGTTACGAAGTCAAGGGAATGGTTCAGAAGCGAGGGGCCCAGTGAGTATTCGCGTGTCGGGTGCCACCGAAGTTGTCAACAACCTGGGTAAACTGGATGATGAGATGAAACGTGCGGTTGAACGCATCTTCCAATATTTCGCCCAGGTTGCGGAAAACGAGATGAAGACCGGCGCCCGATGGACTGATCAAACAGGTGTGGCACGCTCGGGTCTGGTCGCGCAAGCTGACAACGATGGTGAGTCCTTCACGTTGAACATGGCGTCGATGGCGTCATATGGCATATGGCTTGAAATTAGATGGTCAGGTAAATACGCCATCGTTGGGCCAGTCATGGAACAGATTTCCACTCGTATTGCGCGGATGATCGCAGACACCGCACTACCGTAGGGGGTGTTATGGCTAATCTCCGGCAATACATCTACGATAAAATTCGCACAGATTCGGTGATCAGTTCATTGGGGTTCGATGAGAATTCCATGTTCAACACCAACGATGTCGATACGCCCCAAGTCAGGCCGATGATGATTTTTCGGTGGGGCGCGGCATCGGTTGGCCTGGACATTGTGAACATCCGGTCTTTCCAGGTGTGGGTGCATGATGAACGGTCTGACTACACGTTGATTGATCAAGCCCTGGAACGCGTTCGTACCGTCTTGACATCCGTGGTGGGGGAATCCATTGGGGATGTGGGGAAATGGGTCGTACAGATTGAATGGACGGGTGATTCCGAGGATTTGGACGACGATGTTCAACAAACCGTCACCCGTTACAGCCAATTCAATCTTGTGGGGTCGGCAGGATGACAACAACTGAATTGCCCCGGAAAGAGATCCGGTGTCCCCACAAGCTGTACGCGGTGCTGATTGGTGACATGCTTGAAATCAAGTGTCGTTCATCATTCTGTGGTGCCAGTCCGGGTGTGGTGGTTATCCACCAGTTCGATTGCCACACCGGAGAATATATCGAGACCCGGACTTTCCGGGAACCACAAATGAAGGAAGGGATGGGGAATGTCTGACCCCTTGCCGCACGCGCTTCCGTATGGCCTGCGCGATGTCAAACTTACTTCGTACACGGATGGTTCTAATACCGTCCTCGGGATTCCGGTCGATCTTCCTGTCGCCCGAACTCTTTCGTTCACGGAAGCGGAGGAATTCAACGAGCTGGAAGGTGACGACGAAACTGTCGCCACTCACGGTGCTGGTCCCAAGGTCGAATGGGAACTGGAATCGGGCGGTATTTCGTTCGCCGCATGGGCGGTCATGTCTGGCGCCACTTACACTCCGGGAGCAACTGCTCGGGTGTTGAAGAAGAATGTGGCCCAGTCGCGTCCGTACTTCAAGATCGAGGGCCAGGTGATTTCGGATAGTGGTGGCGACATTCACTGCGAGATCTTCCGGGCCAAGGCCGATGATTCGCTGGAAGGTGAATTTGCCTATGGTGAATTCATGCTGACGGCTGCCTCGGGCAAGGGTTACGGCTCTCAGCTCGCGAACCCGACCGGAGATGAAACCACCGAGGTCAACATCGGTGACCTTTACCGATTCGTCCAGAACGACACGGTCAAGACCATTTCGGCCTTGCTGCCCGGTCCGACGGGTCTGTCCTCTGTGGACGTTACTACTACCACGGTGGATCTGGAATGGATCGCTACCACTCCGGTGCCTTCCACTGGCTACAAGGTTTACCAGCGGGTGTGGACTTCCGGGGGTACGAATCCTTGGGTTGCTTCGACCACCACACCGGCAAACGGCACGATCGCCACTACTACGGCGGAAGTTACCGGACTTACCCTCGACACTCACTACGAATTCTACGTCGTTGGCGTCAACGGTACTACGGAAACTGCCCGCTCGAACACCGATGATGCAACCACTGCGGCTGCGTAATCACATCACCTGTTAAACTGGACATTAGGAGCGCTAGGATGCCGTCCACCAACAAGAACAAGTATGGTAAAGGCTGGGGTGGGGATCAGGCTTTCGAGGATCTGGAATGCCCTTCGGGGACGTATTGCCAGATTCGCAAGCCCAACCCCCAGCAACTTATTTCGCTTGGGCTCATCGACAATCTGGACGCCCTTTCGGGGTTGGTCGACAAGAAGCATATCAAGCGGGTCAAGGGTACCAAGATTCCCACCGTGTCCACTGCCGGTGCCGAGAAACTTATGGAAAACCCGAAGGCCATTATGGACGTCTTGGCAGTCGCCGACAAAGTCATCGAGTACATGGTAGTGCAGCCCACCATCAAGCGACCGGTTTTCCACACCGGGCAGCTCGACAGCAAAGGTAAACCGATCGAGGAAATCCTGCCGTTCAATGATCGAGAGTCGGACGTCATTTACACCGACCAGCTCGACATGATCGACAAGATCTGGATCTTCCAATATTGCGCGGGGGGTTCCGGGGATCTGGCCCAGTTTCGTGAGTCGGTCGGCAAATCTGCTGTCGATTTGGGGGATGTCAACGAAGTGGAGGACACGTCCGTCTGAATTCTTAGGAATTGAACATCAGATGCAAGCGTATTACTTCGATAAGGCTGTGTACTTGTTCGGCACGACATTCGATGCTGATATTGAAGAGTATTCAAAGTCCAAGGGGAAGAAGCCCGACAAACCCCAACAGACACAGCAAAAGCGTGAGCGTCGTATTGCTGCCTGGCTCGCGGATGAAAGCGATTCCACACCCGCTGTTAAGCGGTTCCGTGATCCGGTGATGTAAGGGAGGCATTTGGCGATGGCCAGGAAATATGACCTCGGTTCGGTCGTTGGCAAGATTCATTTCGACTACGACAAAAACGGCATCATGCGTGCCCGCGACGATATGGGCAAGTTTATCAAGTCCACCGAGGTCGCGGATAAACGGTCAAGCATGGCTATCCGTCGGATGAATGCCAATTTCCTGTCCGTCGCCAAAGCCGTAGCGGGGGCGGCACTCGCCATCTCGTCGTTGAGCGCGTTGGGAGGCGGTATCCAGGCGCTCAGCGCGGTTGTGGTGGCTCTGGCCGGTGTGGGGACATTGCTCCCCGGCATTTTCGCGGCAGGCGCGGCGGCCGCTGCTGCGTTCGCTTTGGGCATGGACGGTATCAAGAAAGCATTCGAGGGGTTAAAGCCTCAGCTTGACCAGCTCAAGAAAGATGTTTCAGCATCCTTCGAAAAGGCATTGATTCCAGCGGTCAATAACTTGAAGGGATTGCTTCCGCAAGTCACCAAGCAATTTCAGGGGTTGGCGACCGCACTCGGCGGTGTGGCAACACGATTCACCATCATGCTGAAAGCCCCGGAGAACTTGAAGTCGATCCAGGGGATCATTACGTCTACGACCAAGATTGTCCAGAACTTGGGCAAAGCTTTGGCTCCCATTGGGCAGGCATTCATCGACATCGCCGCTGTCGGTGCAGAGGTGATGGTTGACCTCACGGCAGGTGCGGGATCGGCTGCTGAGGCGTTCGCAGCGTTCATTCGGCAAGCACGTGAATCCGGGGCGATCCGGTCGTTCATCGAGGCCGGTATCGCTGTCTTCAAACAACTTTACGCCATCATGGTCCAGGTCGTTGGGATCATTGACGCGGTCGTTCGCGGATTTGCGGCGGCAGGTACCACGGTTGGCGGATCGCTGGTTGAAGGCTTGCGTCAGATCAACGCATTTCTTTCCGGCATCCAAGGTCAAGAGATTCTGAAAAGCATCGCAACGTCCATCCAGCGGGTTGGTGTGGCGGTCAGCCAAATTTTGGTCAAGGCGTTGGAAACGCTTGGGCCGATCCTCCCCCCGTTGCTTGATGCCTTCGCACAGCTTGCGGAACAGTTGGTACCGGTGCTGACTGATATGCTGGAATTCTTGGCTCCGGTATTGATGAACATCGCCAATTTCCTGAAAGACAACATGGACTGGCTGGGCCCGCTTATCATCGGGTTCGGGGCTTTCATCGCGGTAGTGTCGGCATTGAACGCCATTCTAGGGCTGGGTCCCATCGGGTTGTTCATCGCGGCTATCGCTATCCTGGTCGGGCTCGTCGCCTTGATCATCACTTACTGGGAACCCATCTCGAATTTCTTCGAGAACCTGTGGAACACGGTGTGGAAATGGACGTCTGATCGAATCACTGATATCTGGAACTTCATTACCAGCATTTTCAGTAATGTGGCTTCTTTCTTCATGGGTATCGGTACTCGCATTGGCCAGGCGATCATAGGAATCCTTAACTGGTTTGCGGCCTTGCCTGGTCGAATCGGGGCATTCCTGGCGACACTCCCCGGTATTCTTTGGAATGCGTTCACGTCCGCACTGCAATTCGCAGCCACGGCAGTGTACGAGGGTATCCAGTGGATCATCGCTTTCTTCATCGCCATGCCGATCAATATTTTGTTGGCACTGCGTGATCTCGGGTTGTGGGTTGGTCAGAAGTTCCGTGAGATGACCATCTGGGTCATTCAGATTCTCACTGAATTCATCGCAAACGTTATTCGGTTCTTCCTGGAACTTCCGGGGAAAATCGTTGAAGCGCTGGTGAACCTGCGTGAGTGGGTCGGTAATTTGATCAGCGATGCATGGAACTGGGCTGTCGATATCACTCGGCGGACTATCGATAACATGATCAATTTCGTGCGGACTCTTCCGCAGAAGATCATGGATGGTATCCGGTCATTGAATGACTCGCTGAGGACCTTTTTCCACAATGCATGGAATCGGGCAAAAGAAGCGGTTATCACGGCAGCAGAAGCGATCTGGAACTTCGTCCGGAGTATTCCGGGTCGCATCATGGATGCGTTGGGCGACTTGGGAAACTTGTTGTGGAATGCCGGTAAGGCAATCGTCAACGGTCTGCTCAACGGTATCAAGTCGGCTATCGGTGCGGTGTGGGACTTCGTTGGTGGTATCGCGGACAAGATCGCTCGATTGAAGGGTCCGCTTCCGTATGACCTTCGCCTGCTGGTTCCCGCCGGTCTGGCGATTGCCCAGGGTTTGATGGACGGCCTTGAACAGGGTATGACGCAAGTGTTTTCGTACATGGGTAATGTGGCTGATCAGATTGCGGCCAGCATTGACACCGAGACGATTGTGACTCCGCTCGGACAGGCAGCTCAGGAAATCATTGACGCAATCACAGCCGGTAAGGCAGTGTTCGAAGATTTGTCGTTCTCTGGCAATTCCGATCTGGTCAGCCAATTCAATGACCAGTTGTTGGACATGTGGGCGGCATCCGGACAAAGGGGCGATGGTACGGCTGAGTCCGCTGCTGAATGGCTTCGGTCGGTTGTCGGTGCGAACACATCCACCCAGCAAGTTCGTGCTCCCATCGCGCCCATCTCGGCACCTCCGATCATTCAGAATCTGAACTTGAATGTCGCGGGTAACCTTGACCCCACGAACCCCACTGGATTCCGTAGGACCATGGTGGCCATTCAGGACGGAATTCGGACTGTTGAAAGGCAGAATGCATAATGGCCGTGTATCAGACAATTCGTTTAGGCCGGTTGACCATGCGAGAGGATTTCTCGGTTAGCGGAACGTCTGATGGCAAACTTTCGCTGTCCGGGCGAGAGTCCATGGGTGTCATGGGGCAGCGGACGAAGTTGCAGGTTGAACAGCGACGAGACGACGTCATTAACTTGATGGGTGATCTCGTCGCTGTTCGCTTTACCGAGAAGTCCAATTTGGACGGTTTTTACCTGGTCGAAAGTTCCCAGGCCGATCTGACCAACTGGGACAATCAGTGGACCATCTTGGACTGGTCATGCAACCTCATCAAAGTGGGATACGACAGTGAAGTCGATATCGAGTCCCGACTCTCCGGTGCGATCACCCGAGCCAATGACTTTTCCATCGTTGGGTCTCGGGCTCACGCTCCGGCAGTGGGTGCCAAGGCATATTGGTCTGGCGCTACCACACCCATCTATGTGGATCGGCCCGGATCAGAAGGAACCGTTCGTGTTTACCGATCCCTCGCACAAGGCGTAAACCCGCGTTGGGCGGTAGGTGTGGAGGATTACGAGAAGGGTCGCTCGCGGTTCATCGACCACAATGGATTGGAACGGTCCGGGGTGTCGTTTAAGACGGATGCGTCCGACTGGGAATTGCACAATAGCCTGGTTCGACTTCGTCCGGGAGCCGGAACCACATTCATTTTGGACGTGTGGGCGGCTGGTGCATGGGTGCCGAAAACGTGGGATCTGACGTACGGCACTGGTCCGGTGGTCACGCTCGGCCTGTTCGATTACGTGACTGTTCTCGACAACACCTACGAATCGGTTACCATCCGGTTGACTAAAGATCTTGCTCCGGGTCGCATGTCGGTTGACCTTACGTTGCGCCGAGGCTCGTCATTCGTGGAAATGTATGTGCAGCACCAATTCTCGACTACGCTGGTGCTCAAACGTGGGGGTGTGGTGGCGGGTACCGGGTCTCCCGGATACATCGCCGAAACCGCAGCCGACGCAAACGGCATGAAGACCATTGTGGGGTCTGCATTGACGTTCACGGCGGACGCGCCCAACATGTCCATCTCCAAGGCCGCCACGGCGACGCTGGATGCCTTTATCGGGGTGTCCATGTCCGCATCGGCGGGTGATGTCGCCGCTGATTTGCAAAAGCAATACCTGGCCGCTCCGGCAGAATTGACGAGGGGGGTGCGCCGATGAGTGTTACCGAAGTACTGAAAGGCTTGGGGGGTTGGGGACTTACCCTCAAAAACCTCCCCGCGCATATCGCTGATTCAATGAAGTATTACGGTCACGTCGCCATCCACACCGGGCGTGTGGACTACCGGGTCACCGGAGACGCGGCTCTTACATCCAGCCGGTACACGGGGGTCCTGCGGAAGAAAGCTTTGTCCGAGGATGAAACGGGTACATACCTGGAAATCGGCGGACCCGGCATGGCGATGTGGCTGGGGGACGAAGACGGTAAGGGCGAGGTGATTGAAAGCGAACTGATCATTACTGCCCAGTCGTTTGAGAACGCCATCCGCGCGGTTCTCCCCGACTCGGTGACCGAGGGGACGCTGTTCAATATCGGTGAAACGTTCAGTGGAACGTTTGTCTTCGTGAGTCCACGTGAAGCGGTTGACTACATCACTTCGACCGTTGGCGCGGAATGGATCGTGCGCGGAGACGGCTCCATCGACGCGGGCCTTGAATCGGACCTGTTCCGCACCATCCCCCGGACTATCGTGTCGCGGAAACAGGCCGGTGTGGACATGAACCTACTGGGACTGTTGGGAAATGCCAAGACAGACCAGGACGTTGAGGACTTCACCACTCGCGTGGTTCTGTTGGCCCAAGGTGAGGGCGGATCAACGGCAACGGCTGACGCAGATATCAACCCAGGGCTGAACCCGTACAAGGATGTTCATGGCAACTTCGTCAAATTCACTCGGCTGGTTTCGGAATCGGCCACGGATGCGACGAATGCTCCGGCCCGTGCACAACTCCAGTTGAACCGATTTTCCGACACCCGAGACGCTATGACGTTGGACTCGGGGGAATACGACATCAAGGGCGATTTGGTCGTTGGTGACTACATGTGGATTCACGACCCGGAAATCGACCTGGTCGATGGAGCCAATGAAGTTGTATTCCGGGGCAAGCGGATCAACCCCATGAAGTTGCGGCTGACCGAAATGACCTGGCCGGTGTCGGGGAAGTTCAGCGTCGGCTATCGAGACTGGAACGGGCAATGGTTCGACCTGACGGATTATGTCCAGCCTGAAACCGGTGAATCGACTTTGGTTGTTGGCGGGTACAACCGTTCGCTTACCGGGGGCGGTGCAGACGGGGGTGTAGGAGGATCGCGTCCTCAGCCGAATACGACGATTCCCGGCATTCCCGCTTGGACTGTCCCGTTTGCCCAGTCGGTGTATCAGTCCGCGATCAATGGCGACACCAAGGCTCAGGTCGAGTTGAAATGGACTCGGCCTAACAACACCGACGGCTCAGCCATTACCGATGGGGATCACTACGAAATCCGTTGGCGTACATCTTCCACACCCATCTTTCCGGTTACGTGGGCCCAGTTGGGTGCGTACCAATGGGATGAGTTGAACACCTGGGATGACCCGATTCAGTACGCGGTTGGTCCGTGGACTTTCCTTTATGTCCCATGGACTGACCTCACGGTGTTGATTCAGGAACTCGCCACGAATATGCCGTATGAGGCGGAGATCCGCGCGGTTGATGGAGCAGTGCCTCCGAACTACGGTGATTGGTCTACCACTGCGGTATTCCAAACGTCTGGGGATACGCTCCCCCCGGCAACACCCGCACCGCCGTCTGTGGCGGCTTCACGGATTTCGGTTCAAATCACCCACATGCTCGGACGTGCAGACGGCGGTACGTTCAACCTGGACGCCGATTTGCACCACTTCGACATCCACGGTCAATACGAACCGAACTTCGAACCGTCCGATGCGACATTGCTCGGTAAACTGGTCGCCAACAATTCGATGATCCAGGCCCATGTTCCGGCTGTGGGTAGTTTCAATATTGAGTCGACTAACCCGGTATATTTCAAAGTCATCGCAGTGGACCGGGATGGAAACCCGTCCGAACCTTCATCGGCGGTTGTTCAAACAGCCCAATTGATCGATGATGCGCACATTTCAAATCTGACCGTTTCCAAGGTCACGGCCGGTACGATTACGGCTGATTGGTTGGTAGGTGCGCGCATCGCGACGGCGTTCTCCGGTACCCGTGTGGAAATGGGGCCGTCGGGTATCGAGAGTTGGAACTCGGCAGGACTCCGCACTTTCCAAATGGACGCGGCTACCGGTGAAGTCGACATGATCGGTAACCTGAAATCTGGTACGACTGGCCGTCGAGTTGAGGTTGGTCCACGATCGGGTGTTCTCCTTCCCGAGATTAGGTTGTATCCGACTTCTGGATCTACCTTCGCTGTGATCAACGCATTTGATGCGGGCAGCAGTACTGTCGCCGGTATCGGTATGAACTCGGGTAGTGCGGATGGGGTCAATCAGTCTACGATTTTCTGTTCTCCCGGAACAGCATGGCTTGGTCGGTCAACGTTTGGACTCCCCAACGTCCCGCGTGGTGGCTACATGTACGGGGACAACAACAACGCCCGGATCGGTTATTTTATCTCGGGTGGAAACGACGCTTACTATCACATCGGTTCTGACCGTCACCATTACTGGCGCGGTGTGATGCATGAAGGAAACTTGCTTGGCGCCGAGCAAATGATCGTGGTTGGAAAGGTGGATGGAAACGCGTTTGATTCTTGGGTCCTTAGCTTTGGTGCTACTATGGCCAATGGGGTTAATGTGCTGGGCACTTTCTCTTCGTTCGGTGGATTTTCCCCAACCCAGGCGACGATCGTTTTCAACCTCACCCAAACGGGTGCGGCGATCAGTACAAACGCCCCAGGAGCGGGAAACAATGGTCGTTATTCTTGGATGATGTTCCAAACCCCCTAAGGATTTCACATGCGAATTACCATCCTCGATGCAACCCGCCGGGACGATCTGAATTCCTGGATCATCGAATTCAAGGAAGAATTCACGGAAGAAGAAAAAGCCGAACTTCCCGAATGGAGAACTGCTTCGGGAAAAACGGTCAAGTTAATGGCGCCCCTCGATACGATGGAATGGAGGGCAGCCGAATACAATCTGGAAATCCACGATATCAACACGTTGATCGACATCATGGTGTGTGAGCAATACATACAGCAAGGTTTCTTCGAGTCGGAAAATTCGCTGTTCAACGCTCCGGATATCGAGACGGCCCGCGTGACTTATCTTGCTGAGATTACCCGGATCAAACTTTTGTATCGGGTGTCGACGCGAGGCAAAACCAACCCACTGAATACCGTTCGGGAGAAGGTGGAATTCAACTCGGGAGTCATGGCTGTAAAAGCAATGGAAACCTTGTTGCTTCGTCATGAAAAGGGTTCCCAGGTATTAGACCCCGCTGTCCACACGGTACTGTCGCGTTTCCGCGATAACCTTCGGTTTGAAGACGGGAGCAAGATCAATGGCGACTAATACCGCACGGCTGGGACTCCGGAAACCTGATGGCGCGGACATTGTCCAGGTGTCATTGGACATCTCGGCTTCCATGGAAAAGCTCGACACTTCGATCAGTGCCGTGTGTACGACTGTCACCCGTCCCTCCACACCGTTCGTTGGCATGCGCGCGTATGAGACGGATACCAACGCCCAAATCGTTTGTACGTCGACTGGTCCGTCGGTGTGGCGGTATATGACCATCGTGAATGCATCGAGCGCGGCAGCCCGTGATGCGTTGACCCCCAAACATGAGGGGTTGACGGTTTACCGGACGGACAAAGACTGGAACGAAATTTGGGATGGTGGTGCTTGGCGAGTCCGGTCATTCGTGACCGTTGCCGCACTGGCCGATATCACCAATCCATACACTGACCAAGTGGTATTGCTGGCCAGTGATGACAAGATGTATCGGTGGAATGGTTCGGCTTGGACTGAATTGGTCAGCACAAGCACAAGTGGGGCTATGGTCGGATACGCCTCATACGTCGGTGCTTCGACCATTACTAGCTCGGATGGAATCAACGAGCCTCGGGCTACTGTTGCGAATGTTATCAACGGCCGTGTTTACGAAATAGTCTTGGTTCGTACAGAAGCGAATTCATCGGGTACCCCTATTCTTAGCGTCCGGGGTCGGGTTGCGGCGGGTTCTACGGTGGACCACACTGGAACTCAATTCGGGGACACAGCTACGAATGGGGGGACGGGAAGTTATACCACGTATTTCCGCACCATGTTGTGGACTGCTACTTTTACGGGTCAAGCTACTTTTGGCTTCAGTTCATCAACCAACTCAGGTGCGATATCAGTTGATCCCGCGCGGGCTCGGTACATCTGGGTCAAAGACGTTTCGCTGTAAGGGGAAATCAATGCCGTATCGAGGAGGGCGGCGATGGTTTTCTCTCGCTGCGTATATCATGTTTGTGGGTGTGGGAATAGCTTCCATGGTTAGTCCTATTCCCACTTTCACTTCCACGGTGAGTACGATCATCACCATTGCCTGGTCATCCGTCCTAACTCTTGGGGGTGTACTGGGCACGATAGGCATAATCCGAAAAACCCCATCCCTGGAATACGCGGCCTTGCCTTTACAATTCTCGGCAGTGGCGGCATTCGGGATATTGCTCTTGTTCCGGAGCTTATTCGGGGTCACTTCCTCGGTGTGGGGAACGCTTGTGGTAGGCATGCTTATGTTGGCTTTGACCTTCAAACTGCTGGCACGTTGGTTTGAAATCGGCTGGATTGTCAGAAGCAATGACAGTCGAAGACAAGGCGGTAAGAAATGATAAACCTTGATGTTCTTATCGGCCTGGTGTTTGGGGCTGGTGGAATTTTCAGTGTGTCGGGGTTCATCAAATACCGCGACTGGTCCCGGAACTCGAAACTGAAATTGGAAGATACTCACGTCACACGCCTGGAAGAAGAAAACAAACGGGCATTAAAAAGGGCCGACGATGCCGAAGAACGTGCTGACAAGGCGGAAGAAAAAGAAGCCCAATTACGTGAGCGAATTGCCAAACAATCTGACCAGATCGCCGAATACCGGGGGCGGTTAATACAGGCAAACCTGTTGAGGGTGAATCCTGATGACCAAGGATGAACAGTTAACTCCGCAAGCACAAGAATTAGTCCCCCGGCTGCGTGAGAAGCAAAGAATTCAACGACGAGCCCCGGTCCTCACCGCTACGATGATCGCTGCACTTGTCATGATCGTGGGCGCCCTCGTTTACGGCTTCGCTTCTTACACAGCTGCGGACGATGTTCTGAAAAAGCAGCAACAGCAAAACGTCAAAAGCATCGGTGATTTGCAAGAGCAAATGAAAGGTGTTTGCCGCAAAGTAGACGATTTCGGAAAGCTCACCACGCAAGAGCGGGAAGGTTGTTACCGCGCGGAAAACAGCATTCCACCGATACCGCCTTCCACACCAAACGAGCCAGTGGCCACTCCGGAATATCAGGGGTTGTCGCCATCCCAGATTCAAGCGATGATCAATCAATCTCTGGCGACACTCCCTCGGCCGTTAACCATAGACGACGTCATTCGGGCGGCCACGGATGTGTATAAAGCGAATCCTCCCAAGGATGGAAAAGACGTTACACCCGAACAAGTCGCGGCAACCGTGATTGCCGTGTGTGGTGTGGAAGAATGTCGGGGGCCAAAAGGGGAGGATGGAAAAGATGCTCCTCCCAGTACCGATAGTCAAATTTTGGCTCAAGTGACCACATTCTGTTCCGGTCCTGGGGAACCGTGCCGGTCGACTGTGGCTGGTCCGCCTGGTCAATCCCCCGCATGCCTTTCCGAGCCGACCCAATGCGTCGGACCCCAGGGTGTGGGGATATCGACTATCGAGCGGCATTGCGAAAACCCGTCGGAACCCTACCTTCGGTTCGTATTCGACCGGCCGCGCGCGGATGGTTCCACGGGATACGACGTCCCGATGCCTGTGACGTTCTGTGTGCCCTGATTACGGGGTTTGTCGGGGGAATCCATTCCACACCGGTGACAGCCGATTGTGGACGATCTGAGGCGGTAAAATGGTAGCTTGGACGATGTCCCCGTGTTTGGACCAACTGCTGAAACAAATCAACAGTTCGTTTCCGAACCGCAACAAAGCAAGTGATGGCGGTATCGGTGATGCGGCTCACGCGTCGCGAGGATCGGACCACAACCCGTGGTTTGTCCTCAATGGACGCAACTGGGTGACCGCGCGGGACTTCACTCACGATCCGGCACACGGTGCCGACATGAATCGTATGAGTGATGAACTGGCGGCCAGCCGTGACCCGCGTATCAAGTACATCATCTTCAATGGATTGATCCTGGATAGTCGTGTGGGTAATCGACCTTGGCAGTGGATGCCTTACCACGGAACGAATCCCCACACCAAGCACATGCACGTGTCTGTCATGCCCAACGCCTCCATTCTGTTAACGGCTCGGTGGAACTTGCCGATGCTTGGTGGTGGGGGCGGAGGTGCAACGCCCAGCAAGCCTATTCCCAATGTGGAGGAAATCATGACCGGTGTTGATTATGAAATGCTGCCGTACTCGGGAAACCACCCGGATGCGATCGAGGGCTGGGTGAACGTAGCCCTGCCGTGTGAAACCGGGGCCAACTCGTCCCTGATCGCCAACCAGTGGGTGGTGTTGAACTCCGCATGGGGGGACACCGATTACGAACTGATCCTGGTCGGTCCCAACCAGACTCTGGTGGCTCCGGCGGGCAGCAACGGGTTCCCCACGAACGGAACGCTCAACGACCGCGAGCGGGCGGTGTGGGAGGTTCCTTCCGGTTGCGAGGGGATCGCGTTGCGATACAAGAACAAGGGAGCATGGGTCCGCAGTGGACTCGGCCTGCCGCAGCGAACGAGGTGAGGTAAGCACATGTACGGTAAAGTTCTCTTGCAGATCCTGGCGGCTATCGCCATGGCGCTCATCGGTTTCCTGGATGACAATTTCTTGGACACCGTGGAGCTGATCAATACGGTTCTGGTCGCACTGACGGCTGTCGGTGTATGGCTGGTACCCAATCTGACGGGCGGAGCGGCCAAGTATGCGAAGATGGGGGTGGCGGCCCTGACTGCCGGATTCACGGTGCTTATTACGGCTGTGTCGGCAGGTGTGGATATGACGGAATGGTTCCAGGTGTTGGTGGCTGTTCTGGGTGCTATCGGAATCGTGGTTCCGGGTGCTCCCCAGCACAATCCCACACCTGCCATTCTTCGGCCGACTGACGGTTAATTCGCCATTTGCACGTGCAATTTGTTTTGTGGCTATGTATTGACTTTGCGGGGGCTGTGTGTGTAAGATCAAGTGTGATCGCTGTGTACGCGACTCGATACACACCTTGCGTCTTACCCCCATATACATGCCTATGTCCACACAAACACACGGGTGTTTAGGGGTGTGACGATTCTTTTTGTACACACCCCGCGAACAAGCTAAAAGGGAAAGCCCCCGCATTCAAACTGTCCTTAACGGATGGTCTGGTGCGGGGGCTTTTCTCATTTACAGGGGTTTGCAACTATTACGGGGCTTGGGTTTGCCTGCTTTCCAGATGTATTTGCACGTTGCACAGATCAATGCCGGGCGCCCATCGGCAGATTGACCGGGCTCCCAGTGGTGGGGTGTGGAGGCGCTGTCTTTGTTGGTGCACTTGAACTTGTGGCTGACGCGCCCCTGCTCGTCGCGGTCGTATCCACGGAATCCGTCACGAACGGCTTTCCCACAATTCTTGCACATGCCCACAACGGGCTGGTTGGCGCTGGTCATTTCTTCTCTCCATACGGTTCGGTGTGGTACTTGCGAACGTGGCGTTCAGCTCCGCGCAACGCGCGCGTGAAGCCGGATTCAACCATGCGGTAATACCCGCGTTGGTATCCCAGCCCGTTGGTGTGGATGATTCGATCTTGGGTCCATTGCACGTTAGTTTGACAAGTTCCCCCGACGTACCAATACTTTCCCTTGGCGTGAACGCGACACGTAGTGCATTCCCAACGCCACGTTTTCCACGCGGGGTTAAGACGTCGGATGCGAATTTTGAATCCTTTTTGCATGGGCCCTGGGCGTGCCCTCACTCGCACGTGTCGGTAATAAGGATCAGGTGTCATGCCCACATCGTCGCGCGGACTCACCGTCTCACGCAAATGGACAGCCCATGGTGTGGAGTCATATTGTTCCTGGCATGACCGACGACACGATCAACCTCACCCGCAAACCGACGGGACCTTCTCCGGCGGACATCAAGCCCATCAAGGCAAAGTCCAAGGTGGACACGTGGCAGGTTCGTACGTTGCCTCGTTCGGCCGGTGGCGGATTCGGCCTGTATTACAACGCGTACGAGAAGGCGGACCGTCACTGGTACGGTGAAGGCGGATACCACGCAGTGGCTCCCGAGGCGGCTTTCCGTTACCCCACAACGGAACTGGCCGCCAAGAAACGGGATCGCCTGAACAAATAAAACTCGTTGCGATTGCAAACGCTCCGGGAGTTTGACGTTCGCACCTGATCAAGAATATGGTGCCTGTATTAGCTTGATCCACACCGCACACAGAAACGGACACCAGAAATGCCCCCACGTACGAAGCGACCCGCCACCAAGACTCGGGCAAAGGCCAAACCGGAGCCGGTCGAGGAGGAAATCGACGAACTCGAGCTGGAAGAAGTCGAGGAGGAAGTCGAGGAAACCCCGAAGCCGAAGAAGCGCGGTCGTCCGGCCAAGAAGCCTGCTCCCGTTGTCGAGGATGACGACGACGAGGAGGACGAAGAAGAGGACGAGGACGAAGAGCCCGCACCGGCGCCGAAGAAGCGGGGTCGTCCGAAGAAGGCGGCTGCGAAGGCCGAGGACGACGAAGACGAGCCGGAGGAGAAGCCTAAGGCCAAGCGCGTTCCCCCGAGGCGCCCGGACATCAAGTACGGAACTTCGTGGCTGGCCACGTACATCGAGGAGCAGACCGGAAAGGCGTACACCCCGTACGACCTTCGGACGCTTCTCCGAAAGCTCGCAAAAAAGGGCGTCCTCGACCGTGAGGTCGGTACGGAACGGGCTCGGTACGAGTTTTCCGGCCCGAAGGACCCGGTCGTTGCCAAGATCGTCAAGGCGGTCAAGAATGGCGACATCGAGAAGGCCAAAAAGGATTCCCTCGATTCGTTGAAGGAAAAGACCGCCGCGAAGAAGGCGGCCGGTACCCCGAAGAAGCGTGCCGCGAAGAAGCCTGCCCCTGTCGAGGACGTCGATGATGAAGAGATCGATGACGACGACGATGACTTCGAGGAGCTCGAAGATTGATTCACGGGTAATCGCCTTATGATCTGATTGTGCTGGGTCGATGAGTATCAGATTATAAGGATGCAAAGGGGAAAGGGCCCGATCCGGTAACTGCTGAAAAATGCTTACCGGGTCGGGCTCCTCCGTAGCCATGAAAGGAATGCGCGATGACAACTCATGGACATTTCCTGATTGATTTGACTTACGGCCATGGACCGGCGGTGTGGAATGGGCAACGCATCTCCGTGGAATCGGGACCTACCGAATCGGGTCGGATGCAAATCAAGGATGGCCATGACCGGTATCGGTTGGTGTGGGGTCATGAGCTCGTATATCCGGGACACCAGATCAAACGTACGGTCTTGACAGGGGATGTCCGGGGGGATTCCACACCCACCGATGTTCAGGGCGGTTGCGGAGCCGTTGAAGACGCGGGATGATGGTTCTTATGACCGCATATGATGACTTCGTGGAACTGATGGCCGAACGCGATCGGTTCGAGGCGCAGAACGGCGAGTTGAACGTCGAGAACCAGGAATTGCGTGCGCGTGCCGAGGCAGCCGAGGACGCGTTGCACAAGATGACCGAACAACGCGATGGTTGGTCAATCATTGCCCGTCAGTTCGCCCGGTTGCGCAGGTGGTTGAGATGTTGATGGATAACGACCTGGATACCCTGTAACAGCTTGGTAACGACCTGTCCGACACCTGTTGACACGACGTCTGACCCATCGTAAGTTCTGAGTATGAACACGAACCGCACAGCTCCTGGGGGCCGAAAGCTCACCATTGATGACGTCGAGCTGGTCACGTTGGATGACCTGGTCGTTGGCGATGTGGTGATCGACTTCACCCCGTTGAACACGGACATCGTGAAACCTCCGACCCAACGTCAACTCAACAAACCGGTGCGCGGATTTCATACGGTGGACTCGATCACCGTGGAACACCGGCCGGTCGGTCGTATCCTTCGGTTCGCGCCCGATTGGGTGGGAGCTCCCTTCGCAAAAACCTGGCGGATCAAGCGATGAACACCTTGCGCGTGATGTTTTACCTGGCCCTTTTCTTCGGCGCGTTGTACGTGCTCGGATTCCTGATTGGAACTCCACGATGAACCCGTTCAAATCTTCGGCCCGTATCCTCTCCCTCATCGTCATCGGCCCGCTCATGGGTGTGGTGTTCCTGGCCCTCGCGATGTTCGGCGACAACGGCTGGACGATGCGGGGGACCACGGATGGTGTGGATTCGCTCGGTCGCGTGACCGTGGAAACCACCCGCTAGTTTTGCACATGCAACCTTTTGACCCCCCGCGAATCCGACACGCGGGAACCGTGGTAATGTTCGATTACATTTCACGAAACGCCTGGGAAAGGTATTGGGAATGAACACATCTGAGGCAGCCGCTGCTTTGGGCACGAAACCGCGCACCTTGCGCACATTCCTCCGCGCACACGTCGCATATCGAAACGCGGGATCTGGCGGACGGTACGACTTCACGACCGGCGATATCCCGGTCCTCAAAGCTCGATTCCAGGAATGGTCGAGCGGCAAGAAATCCGTGACGGTGACCACCCCCTCCGGAGAGAAAATCAAAACGGTCATTCCCGACACCCCTGGTATTCACCCCCGATACCTGCGTTCCCGCGACCCC
>WUUC01237901.1_pt1 | contig 25847 bp, 24 predicted proteins | sample 6278441 | NCBI WGS metagenome assembly WUUC01 (sample SAMN13675441, study PRJNA597444) | soil metagenome | isolation source: soil | place: USA: Washington | collected 2017-10 | reverse complement strand
TTGCCATGAAGCCGCGGCTACTGCTGCTTGATGAGATGGTCTCCGGCATGAACCAGGAAGAGACCGAGGACATCGCCCGCTTCATTCTCGATATCAAGGAACAGCTAGATGTAACCGTGCTCATGGTCGAGCACGACATGGGTATCGTGATGGATATCTCCGATCAGGTGGTAGTTCTCGAATTTGGTCAGAAGATCGGCCAAGGAACACCATCTGAAGTCTCGCAGAATCCCCGCGTGATGGCGGCCTATCTCGGAGGTCAGCCATGACAGCCGCTGTCCGCGACCAGGCGCGCCGCGGCTCGCTACCGCTCCCACAGTTTGTCAAACTGTGGAGCCAGGCACGGCCGACCGCCCTCGCATTTCGCGAAAAGGAATTAGGCATCTGGAAACAGATTACGTGGAGCGAATACGCCGCCAAAGTCGAATTTCTGGCTCTGGGCCTCGCCGAATTGGGTTTTTGCGCAGGAGAACGGTTGGCCATTGCCGGGGAGGGACGCCCGGCGTGGATGTATGCGGATATGGCGGCACTGTCGCTGGGCGGGGTCTGCGTCGGGCTGTATCCAACCAGCCCTTGGCCGGAATTAGCTTACATCCTGCGGCATTCCGGCGCCCGAATCGTCGTTTGTGGTGATCAGGAGCAGGTCGACAAGATCCTTGATGCGAGGCGGCAGGAAAAACTGCCTGAACTGCGCTGGATCATCTATGTCGACGGTAAAGGCATGCGCGGCTACCGTGATGACGGTCTCATAGACATCGCCGAGGTGATCACGCGCGGCCAGCGCAAGGCCGAACGCGAGCCATCCGCGCTGGACAGTTACAGAAACGACGCTCAGTCACGCGCTCCCGACGACCCCGCCATCATCGTCTACACATCCGGAACGACTGGTGCGCCAAAGGGGGCGATGCTGTCCCATCGCAATATGCTGATAGCTGCGTGCAGTGTGGTCGACACATTCGGATATGACAGCGGAAATCTTGAAGTTCTTTGTTACCTCCCGCTTTGCCATGTCGCGGAGCGGTCGTTTTCGACGGTGATGCAGCTGTGTTGCGGCTCGGCCGTGAATTTCGCAGAGTCCGTCGATACAGTCTCCGCGGACCTGCGCGAAATCGGTCCGTCGCTGTTTCTCGGCGTCCCGCGCATCTGGGAAAAACTGCAGCAAACGATCGAAATCAAGATTAAGGAATCCTATTCCTTTCACAGGTGGGCGTTTCAAACCGCTCTCTCGCTTGCCATTCCCATAGCACGCCGTGAGATCAAGGCTGGCGGAAGGCGCGCTGGGCTGCGCGACAAGGTCGTTTCAACGCTCCTGTACGGCTTGCTCTTTCGCAATATCCAGAGATTCGCCGGGCTCCACCGTGCGGCAGTCTGCTTTTGCGGCGCAGCGTCCGTCTCTCCGGAGACATTGCTGTTCTTCCGGGCGATAGGGCTTCCAATCTATCAGGTCTATGGCATGACAGAGACCGCCGCCGTTGCATTCCAGCAACAGCCGGGCCGGACGGCCTTCGGTTGCGTCGGGGTACCGATACCATCGCTCCAGTACCGCCTTGGAGAAGATGGCGAGTTGCTGATGAAGGGGCCAACCGTCTTCCTCGGATATCTCAATGCGCCGGAGGCCACGGCGGCGGTGTTGCAGGACGGTTGGCTATCGTCGGGCGATATCGCGCGCGTCGTCGACGACGAGGTACAGATCATCGATCGCAAGAAGGACCTGATTATCACATCGGGTGGCAAGAACATCTCGCCGTCGGAAATCGAGCACGCGTTGAAAGAGAGCCCCTACATTCGAGAAGCGATTGTGATCGGGGATGGCCGCAATTTTGTCTCGGCGCTACTTCAGATCGATTACGACACAGTTGGTAAGTGGGCTCAGGAACGGCAACTGTCGTTCACGACTTACCGAAGTCTCGCGCTGCTTTCGGAAGTGCGCCTGCTGATTGAAGAGGAAGTCAATCGCGTCAATACCCGCTTCGCACGGGTGTCGCAGGTTCGAAAATTCTCGTTGTTAACCAAGGAGCTCGACCACGATGACGGCGAGCTGACGGCGACGATGAAAGTTAGGCGCAAAGCAATCGAACAGAAATTCGTCAGCGAGATCGCTGAAATCTACGGAGCGAGCGCTTGAGTTACTTTTTTGCATTGGTTGGATCGGGACTGGCAGCCGGTGCGGTCTACGGTCTGGTCGCCATTGGTTTCGCAGTTGTGTACAAGGCGACCCGCGTCATCAACTTCGCCCATGGCGAGATGATGATGGTCAGCGCATATCTCTCTCACACCATTGCGGTCCAAACCGGTGTCGGGTTCTGGACGTTGGTCCCGGTTGTTATCGTGGTTTCGATGATCGTCGGATTGCTGGTGGAATATTTCTTGATCCGCCCGATGATCGGCGAGCCGACCATTTCCATTGTAATGATGACCGTGGGGTTGGCGATTTTCATTCGTTCCCTGGTGGTCCTGATCTGGGGCGCTGCACCGCTCGAATTCCCTGCGATGTTGGGCGATGACGTCCTGGTGCTCGGTCCCATTCGCCTGTATCTGGCGCAAGCCGTCGCCATCGGGTTTCTTGTTGCCATCATGGCCGGATTTGCAGCGTTCTACCGTTACACACGCTCCGGCCTTGCAATGCGCGCCGCAGCAAACAATGAGACGGTCGCGTTGTTGATGGGGATCGACGTGCGCCGCATCTACGCGCTGGCATGGGCACTGGCGGCCAGTACGGCAGGGCTGGCGGGGTTGTTGATCTCCACGATCTACGAGATTGGTCCCGACATGTCGGCCTTTGGCCTGAGAGCCTTTCCAGCAACGATCCTCGGCGGACTCGATGCCGCAGGCGGCTCGGCGATCGGTGGACTCATCATCGGCGTCCTGGAAAACCTTGGCGAGGGATATGTCGGCCGCGGGCTGAAGGAGATCGTCGGCTTTGTGATCATTTTGGTGGTGCTGATGATTCGCCCATTTGGGCTGTTTGGTACCCGCGATGTGGAGCGGGTCTGATGCGAGCCGGTCATTTCAAGCAAAGTTATCCCGAACTTGTCGCCTTTACCGATTCGACTGCGGTCAAGGCTTGGATTGCTATCCTGCTTTTGGCTTGCCTGGCTTTGCCCGCTGTGGTGGGTCCTTATTTCCTGACATTGGCAACCACGATCGTCATCACCGTAATTGGTGTGGTGGGTCTGAACCTGCTTACCGGGGTTTGCGGTCTGATCTCGCTTGGCCAGGCCGGCTTTCTGGCTGTCGGAGCCTACACGGCCGGCATTTTAGCTGTCGACTACTCGATATCGATCGTGCCGGGCATCATATGCAGTGGACTGCTCTCGGCACTCCTTTCCTTGCTTGTCGGCATACCGTCGCTAAGGCTGAAGGGGCTGTATCTGGCTATTACGACGCTCGCCTTTACCGTTATTGCCACCCATACAATCCTCAATCTCGACTGGATTACGCGCGGATCGGCGGGTCTGTTCTTGCCTGTACCAAGCCTGTTTGGATTCCCACTTTCGACCAAGACGGCCTTCTACTATTTCAGCCTGGCCACAGCGCTGCTTTTCGTCATCGCCGCAATGAACATCATGCGCAGCCGTGTCGGACGAGCGTTTGCAGCTATCCATGACCACGATACGGCGGCCGAGATGATGGGCATCAATCAAGTTGCCTATAAACTGATGGCATTTGCTATCTCGGCATTTTTTACCGGAGCCGCAGGCGCGCTCTCGGCGTTTCAGGTGCGGTACATCAACGTGGACAGCTTCGCATTGCTGGTCAGCATCGAAGCGCTAGCCATGATCATTGTGGGTGGGCTCGGGTCGATTGCCGGCGCCATCCTTGGCACGATCTTCATGTCGCTGTTGCCCGAAGTGACGCGATGGCTGTTCGACACGTTGGGCAGCGGTCTCACGGAGGTGTTCTCGACGCGAGCGCTGGAAGTTCGCGGCCTGATCTACGGAGTTGTCATTATGGCAGTGCTACGGCTTCAGCCAGACGGGCTGATGGGCCTTTGGCACGACGTCAAACGCCTTTGGGGCAATTGGCCCTTTCGATACTGACACTTTCATCGAGGAGGGGAAAATGCGTTTTATCAAGAGTATGGCGGGAATGTTGGTCGCTGGTACCTTTGCTGCGTCTGCTTATGCGGCGGAGCCGGGGCTTAGTGCTACCGAGATCAAGATCGGCGAGATTCTGCCGCTCACGGGCCCAGTCAGTTTTGCAGGCGAGGCTCATTATCTCGGCACCAAGATCGCGTTGGCGGAAGCAAATGCAACCGGCGGCGTTGCGGGACGAAAGATCGTCGCGTTGACCGAGGATGACGGCTACGTGCCGGCGCGTTCGTTTCAGGCCGCCCAGAAGTTGCTGTCTGATGGTGTATTCGCGATCACCGGTACTTCGGGAACGAGCCATCTGAACGCAATGCTGCCGATGTTTATCGAACAGAACGTGCTGACAATCGTTTCGATCAATCCTGCCGAACAGGCTTACAACCCCGTAAAGAAGAATATCTTTGTCATCGGTACCGACTATGCCAACGCGATCTATGCGGGTGTCAAGTACGCCGTCGACAAGCTCGGGAAGAAATCGGCTCGCTTTGGTCTGATTTACCAGGACGACGATTTCGGTGCGAATAATAAGGCTGGTTACGAACGCGCGATGAAGGAGTTCGGGCTGAAGAGCGCGGTCGAGATTCCCTACAAGCGCGGCCAAAAGGATTTCTCGGCAGAAATGTTGCGTGTGCAGAACGAGAAAGTCGACTTTCTAGTCTCGGGCGGCATCATTGCGGAGAATGTGGCGATCTTCAAGGAGGCCAAGAAGCTCGGGATGACTGATCTCGGTGTAACTACCGTTTGGACGGCGCATTTGCCTATTGTGCAGCAACTGTCCAAAGACGCTGGCGACGGATACTATACCGCTGATTACATGGCGGACCTGTCGGATGCAGAGGCCGCGCCGTTCGTCGAAGCGGCGAAGAAATATCTCTCTGCGGACGAAATGAAGAAGGTCAACCGCTACACAATGGCGGCCTATAGCGGCGCCAGCATTCTCATTCAGTCGATGCGTTCTTGCGAGAAGGATCTGACGCGCGAATGTGTGGTTGGTCAGCTGGAAAGTGGAAGGAAGTTCTCCGTTAATGGCGCGACAGAGCCGTTCGGATTTTCGCCGGCAAAACATTTCTCGGATTCGCCGGTTCGGATCATGCGGAGCGATACCAAGAATTCGCGCTTTGTCCGGGCGCCTTGACAGGGCTGTCGATACCCCCTTCCAAGCAGGTTCGCACAAGCGTTTTTTGCAAGCCGGGATGTTATAAGGAACGACGGAGAATCGAAGTTTCGGGGGTGGAGTGGATGGCCAGAACGACAGGCTCGACGGGAGTCAAGACCAAGGAGACAATCCGTCGAGCCGCCATCAAGCGGATTTACCAGCACGGCTTCGAGGCGATGAAGCTGCGAGACCTCGCGGACGACGTCGGAATTCAGGCCGGATCGCTCTATAACTATATCAGATATAAGGAAGATTTCCTTTATTTGCTGCTCAAGGAGGTGCTGCTCGAACTGCTCGACGGGCTGGCAAAAGAGCTCGACGGAGCCAAGACGCCGCTTGCGGCCCTCGACGCCTTCATCGCGTTCCACCTGCGTTGGCATACGGCCCGCCGGGAAGAGGTGTTCATTGGCAATATGGAGCTTCGCAGCCTGTCGGGACCGCATTCCACGGAGATCGTGGCTCTTCGCGACACCTACGAGAAGAAGCTGCGCGGCATCCTCGAGTGGGGAAACAAGGAAAAGATCTGGCAGGTCCGCGACTCCAAGATCGCCACCTATGGAATCATCGCCATGCTCACGGGAGTCTGCACCTGGTACCGGCCGCGCGGCCGGCTTTCACAAGACCAGATTATCGAGACTTATCGTGAACTGGTGCTGCAAGGCATCGGTCTAATCAGGAAATAAATCCTAAGAATAGCAGAAGGCCGCCCGCCCTTCCGACACCCAAGAAAAAAACGGTCAACCGCTTGTTTTAGTAGCCTGGATCATTTAGCTGTCGAGCATGCACAAAACTGAGCCGGCCGAATTGAGCGGCGGCTCGACGAAGAGAGGGTGAGATGCGATATCGGAAGCCACTTGCCTTTTCCCATGGGATCGCGGCGACCTTCAGCGGAGTTGAAACTGCGCCGGCTGCGGCCATCCGAGGACTGCAGGAGGAGCGCCTTCGTCGCCAGCTTGACTACCTTGAGACTCGCTCGACCCTTTATCGACGTCGGTTTCGTGAAGCCGGCATTGATGTCCGGAACATTCGTGCGCTCGAGGATCTGGCGCGGATCCCATTCACCACCAAACAGGATCTGCGTGACAGCCTTGCGGCCGCACCGCCGCTCGGCGAGCATTTGGCGGCGCCGCTCGAAGACGTCGTTCAGATCCAGGCTTCGTCAGGTACGACCGGCAGCCCGTCCTATGTGGGTTTGACGGAAAACGATGTTCTGGCATGGCAGGAGATGACAGCGCGCGCACTGTTCGCGTGCGGGATGCGGCCCGGCGACCTGGTGCTGCACGGCTTCTCCATGAGCAAGGGATTTGTTGGCGGCATCCCGATCTTTCAAGCGATCCAGTATCTTGGTGCGCGGGACATTCCGATAGGCGCCGATGGCGGCTTCGATCGTTTGCTGATCGCATGTCGCGATCTCCGGCCGCGTTGTATCGTTGGCACCCCGAATTTTCTGCTCTTTCTCGCCGACAAGGCCAAGGAGTTGACCGGTTTTGAGGCCCGCGATCTCGGCGTGGAATGTCTGATCGTTGGCGGCGAACCGGGCGGGGGGATACCCGCCATTCGCGAGGCAATCCAGGAGCGATGGAATGCGACCTGCCGTGAACTGATGGGCGGCACCGATCTGGGCTGTACTTATTGGGCCGAGAGCAACTCCCACGACGGCATGTACATGGTTGGACCGGACCATATCCTGGTCGAATTGATCGATCCGGAGAGTGGGGACGTTCGTCCCTTCAAGGAGGGGATTACTGGGGAACTGGTCTACACCTCGCTCGGACGGGAGGCGTCGCCGGTACTTCGATTCCGCAGCGGCGATCACGTCGTTGTCACCAGCGAGGGCCGGTCGGGAGGGCGAACGACGCCCGCGATCCGGTGCTTTGGGCGCACCGATGACATGCTGATCGTGCGGGGCGTCAATCTCTTCCCATCGGCGGTGCAGGATATCGTGGCGGCGATGCCCGAGACCAACCGCGTGATGCGCATCGTGGCCGATTTCGCGGGGCATACCACGCAGGACAATCTCAAGGTAATCATCGAACGCAGCGAGGCGGCGAACCCTCAGGCCGACGCGGCGCTCAAACACGCTGCTGAGGAGCGCATCCGCAACGCGTTGTCGGTGAAGGCGGACGTAAGGATTGTTGACGCAAATTTCTTCGAGAAGCCGGGCGCGAAGAAGGTCTCGCTTACGTTACGCGAGATGCCGTCGTTGAAGGGTCTCATTCATGAACAGTAGGTCGGAGATGACCCAGGCTCCCATATCCGCCGCCGACCTCAATCGTGAGGCCTATCGCAAATTGCTCGAAGAGCTGTTTGAGCGGCGGCGGGCGGCGCGGATTGGAGGACCGGAATCAGCACGTCAGAAGCATCGCGAGCGAGGCAAGCTTCTTGCCCGCGAGCGCATCGACGTCTTGGTTGATCCTGGCTCGCCATTTCTCGAACTGGCGGAGTTCGCTGGACAGGGTCTATACGAAGGTGTCCCGCCGGGCGCCGGCATGATCACCGGTGTCGGTACCATCGCTGGCCGCCCGTGCATGATCATCGCCAATGACGCAACGGTAAAAGGCGGTACCTATTTCGGCATGACGTGCCGCAAGCACGTCCGGGCACAACGCTTCGCATGGGAGAATCGGCTGCCTTGCGTGACGCTTGTCGATTCTGGCGGCGCGTTCCTTCCCGATCAGGCAAACATTTTCCCCGACGAAGGCCTGTTCGGCTCGATCTTTCATAATCAGGTAGGCATGTCCGCCGACGGCATTCCACAGATCGCCGTGGTGCTCGGGGCTTGCACCGCGGGCGGAGCGTATATCCCGGCGTTGTGTGATGAGGTCGTCATCGTCCGGGGACAGGGTTTCATGTATCTCGGTGGCCCACAACTAGTGCAGGCCGCGACCGGAGAGCAGATCGATGCGGAAGCCCTAGGCGGTGCCATGATGCACAGCCGCGTAAGCGGCGTTACCGACCATCTCGCCGAAAATGACGCGCATGCGTTGGCGATCACGCGCCGTATCGTTGGGGAGTTGCCGGCGCCGCCGCCATCGCGTTGGAGCCCGCAGGTGTCGATTCCAACCCAGTATCCGGCTGAACGCATCTATGAGATTGTCAGTCGCGATGTCCGAAAGCCAACGGATACGCGGGGAATCCTCAAATGCCTGCTCGACGCCGGAGAACTGCAGGAGTTCAAGGGCGAATACGGCAATACGCTGATTACCGGTTTCGGCCGCATTAACGGCCACCAGGTCGGAGTGCTGGCGAATGCCGGCGTGCTCTTCACCGAGTCGGCGCTAAAGGCCACGCACTTCATCAATCTGTGTTGCCAGCGTGACGTCCCGTTACTGTTCTTTGCCGACGTTTCCGGATTCATGGTGGGCCGCGAGGCAGAGGCTGGCGGCATTGCCAAGGCGGGCGCAAAATTCATCACCGCCATGAGCTCGGCTTCGGTGCCGAAATACACCATCATCATCGGTGGTTCCTATGGTGCGGGCTATCTTGCAATGTGTGGGCGCGCCTTCAAACCAACCGCCATGTTCATGTGGCCGAACGGTCGCGCTGCAATCATGGGGCCGGAACAGGCGGCGACAACGCTGGCCCTGGTGCGACGCCAGATCGTTGAGCGTAGCGGGAAGGAGTGGACCGCCGAAGCTGAAGAGGCGTTCAAGGCGCCAATACGCAGCGAGTACGAGACGTTTGCAAATGCCTACAATTTTGCGCGAAATCTCTGGGTCGATGGTGTGATCGAACCCGGGGAAACGCGCGCCGTATTGACACTTCTTCTCGATTTAGCCAGTCGCACGCCGCGCTGTCCTACGCGCTTTGGCGTGTTTCGAATGTAGCGCAGGTCAAAAGCAATGTTCCGCAAGATTCTAATTGCCAACCGCGGAGAGATCGCCTGCCGGATTGCGCGCACCTGTCGCCGCCTCGGGATCGGCGTGGCTACCGTGCATTCTGCGGCCGACCGGACCGCGTTGCATGTGCGGGAGATCGGCGAGTCAGTTGAAATAGGTGCTGCTCCGGCAAGTGAGAGCTACCTCGTTATCGACCGTATCGTCGAAGCCGCGTTGCGTGTGGGCGCTGACGCGGTTCATCCGGGATACGGTTTCCTTGCAGAGAATGGCGACTTCGCCGAAGCCCTTGCTCGCAAGGGGCTCGCCTTCATTGGACCATCGCCGGGCGTACTCCGCAGCTTCGGGAATAAGGCGTCGGCCAAGCAAATCGCCAAACGAGCCGGCGTACCGGTGGTGCCGGGCACGGAACTTCCGAGCGCCTCCATCGAGGAGATCGAAATTGCAGTCTCGGACATGCGGCTTCCAGTGTTGCTTAAGGCGGCAGCCGGCGGTGGCGGCAAGGGAATGCGGGTGGTAACGAATGCCGCGACCGTACGCGCCGACATCCAATCCGCGATGCGGGAAGGCAAAAGTTCCTTCGGTGATCCGAGCTTGATCGTCGAGCAATTTCTGCCGGATGCCCGTCACATCGAAGTGCAGATCCTTGGCGACGGTAGGGGCAATGTCGTCCATCTGTTCGACCGCGAATGCAGCTTGCAGAGGCGCCATCAGAAAGTAATTGAGGAGGCACCCGTTCTAAGCCTCGATCCGGCTTTGCGGGCCAGCATTCTCGCCCACGCGGTGCGGCTCGGCGTCGAGGTGCACTACGCAGGCCTCGGTACCGTGGAATTTATCGTGAAGGACGGCGCTGCCTTCTTCCTGGAAGTCAACCCACGCATTCAGGTCGAGCATCCCGTGACAGAAAGCGTGACGGGGCTCGACCTTGTGGAACTGCAGATCCGCGCCGTCGCAGATGGTGAATTGGCCGTTGCTCAGTCCGATGTCAGCGTATCCGGCGTGGCAATTGAGGCGCGGCTCTATGCGGAAGATGCCGACAATGGGTTCCTGCCGTCGACGGGAACAGTCGAGAACCTGCGCCTGACCAGCCTCGTTCGCGTCGATGCCGGTATCGGTGCCGGCATGGCGATCACGCCGTACTATGATCCCATGATCGCAAAGCTGATTGCGATCGCGCCGACGCGGAGTGAGGCCTATACGCGGCTCGATGCCGCGTTGCGGGACTGTATCGTCAGCGGTGTAACCACTAACCTGGGCTTTCTTCGCAGGATCGTGTCGGACCCGGGCGTTCAGGCAAACGACGTGCACACCGGCACCATAGATGCCATGGTCGCGTCGGGTCTCAAGACATCGCGGTTTGAATTTGACGCTCAGATCGCAGCGGGCCTGTGGCTGTGGTCGCGTCGAAACGGCCAGACATGGTGCGGCCGGCAAGGTCTGACCGCATGGCGATTGGGTGTGGGAGCACCCGAGCCTGCGCTCGCGCCAGCAATCCGGCTAAGGGCTTCGGGACGAAATCACGACGTGGCGTACGGCTATGCCGGACGGCCCGATACCCTTCTGGTCAGCGTCGACAACCAGGCGGTAGAGATCGAGTTTCATCAGCATGATAATGGACAAGTGACCGTCAACTATCGTGGCATTGCCATGACGGTGACGCCGGCGCTTTCAGATCGCTTCGCAGGTTTTGTATCGGTTACTGCCACCGCAGGCTTCGGAATCGATCCCTATCTGTCCGGGGCGATGCTGGCGCATATCGGGGCCAATGATGGACAGGTGAGGGCACCCATGATGGGTCGCGTCGTCTCCGTCAATGTGGAGATAGGTCAGACGATCGCAGCCGACGAGGTGCTTGCGGTGATGGAGTCGATGAAGATGGAGCTGACGATAGCTTCGCCATCGGCCGGACGCGTTACAGAAATCAACTGCGTCGCCGGGGCAACGGTCGAACGGGACCAGGCCGTCTTCGTCATCTGCTCTGTGGAGAAGGCCGCATGAGCGATCTGCCATCGCGTATCGAAATTCACGAAGAAGGCCCGCGCGAGGGATTTCAGTTCGAGAAGGCGAGGTTTCCGCTGGCGGATCGAATAGCGCTGGTGAACGCTCTGTCGCGCAGTGGGCTTAAGCAAATCCAGGTCGGATCTTTCGTGAGTCCGAAACACATCCCACAGATGGCCGATATAGCGGAACTCTTTGGGGGGATCGACAAACCACATGGCGTCCAGCACACAGCGCTGTGGTTGAACGAAAAAGGCTTCTTGCGAGCGCAGCAGACTAAGAACGTCGACCTGAAGGGCATCCTGCTGCTTTACGCATCAGATGCTTTTGCGCGACAAAACAACGGCTGTGACGCTGCCCAGATGCGGACGCGGCAAGATCGCTGGATCGAACTCTACAAGAAGGCCGGCGTTGCCATTGAAGCGGTTTATGTGATGACGGCGTTCGGTTGCAACTTGCAGGGTAGTATCTCTGTCAGGCATGTGCTCGACAACGTGCAGTGGATTCTCGACCGGTTTGCCGACGAGAAACTACCTGCGATCTATCTCGCGGATACCGTTGGTTGGGCGGTGCCAACGGATGTTGAACGCCGCATCGGCGCAGTCCGTAATCACGCGCCCTTGGCACGAATCGGGTTGCATCTCCACGATACCCGTGGCGCAGCGATGGCGAGTTTCTTCGCTGCGTTGAGAATGGGTGTTGACCTTTTTGACAGTTCCGTTGCCGGATTGGGAGGCTGCCCGTTTGCGGGCCATGCGCATGGCGCCCCTGCCGGAAATATATGTACGGAAGATATGGTCTTTATGGCTCATGAGATGGGGATTTCGACTGGGATCGACTTGGAAATGCTGGTGGACGCAGCGCGACTGGCTGAACGTATCGTCGATCACCCATTAGCGGGCCGGATCATGCATAGCGGAATCCCCAGGAGACCTTGAGAAGTTCGCCAGACGATGAGGTGATCAATATCCAGCATACCTAAATTTCATGGCAACGTTTCGAAATTCCAACCTCAACGAGGCAGTCTGTTCTCCCAAACTAGGGCTGCTTGTTTCAGCAGGCGGCCCAATTTTTTGCAGATCCTGGGCATTTCTTCGGTAGCATGGAGGTTGCTGGAGTCCCTATGGTTGCGGCCTGCGCAGGTCGGGTTGAGGCCGGAAGAGAGAATGTATCGTTCTATCGATTCAAACGCCTATTGCGGTTTCTTCTCGCATTCAATCACTGGAGGTGAGTCAGTTCATGCGGACTTCGTATCAGATCCCTGAGCACGTGGATATAATCGCCGACAGGCTGGGTTCATATGGCGGCATCTCGGCGAGGGCCGTAAGGCAGCCTGCAAGTCGCGATAGCCTGCTCCCGTGCAAATGGCGCCCCAGCGTGGATGAAACCGATAACTACGTTTTCCGCTGGCGTACTCTGATATTGCCGCCGCGTATTCGCGAGAGCGACCCGGAGCATTCCAGTCCGGCCAACGGCAAAATCGACTGAACCCCAATTTCATATGCGGCGAAGCGCCGGCGCATGTCAGATTACTTGCGGGCGGTCAGGTTGGGGGCGCGATGCCCTGGCGCCGCCGTCCCTAAGGCTGCGGCCAGCACATCGACCAAGCCGCGGCCGGCGCTGTTGTCCTCGTCAAGGCGAGGATTGTAGATGGCGACCTCGAGGCCGACCACCTTTCCGCTCGCGAGGATGATGCTCAACGCAGCCCCAAGCTCGTTCCAAGACAGGCCGCCCGGCACACGGAAATCGACCGCCGGCATAATAGCGTCGTCGAGACAATCGGCGTCGAGGTGAATGAAGAAGCCATCGAGCTCCGCCTTCGTCAGGTGCTCCATGGCAGCGCGGGTGGCGCTTTCCACGCCCATGCGACGCACGTTGTGGAGATCACAGGCGTGCAGCTTCGGGGGTAAAGGCTGGCTGCCGAATTTGGCCTGGTCTTCGTGATCGCGAAAGGCGAATGCGACAACATCCTCGGGACGCACCAGCGGCGCCAGGCCCTCGATATTGGTCAGCAGAGCCGGCCCATAGCCGGTGACGAAGGCGAGATCCATAGATGCACCCTCACCATTGGGTTCCGCCTCAGGCTGGAAGAAGTCGGCGTTGCCGTCGATGAAGAACAGTCCATAGCGGCCGCGCCGCCGCAGCGCGAGCATCGAGCCCAACACGATTGTGCAGTCGCCGCCGAGCACCACCGGAAACTCACCCGCCTCCAGCACCTCCTCCACAGCGTCGGCGAGCCTGGGTGACCACGCCGCGATCGCCTTGGCGTTCAGGGTCCGGGTTTCGGGGTCAGGCACGGGGTCCTTCGGCGGCACGCCCAGCCGCCCGGCGCGGCGCGCGAGGATGCGCTCTGCAAGACCCAGCTCCAGAAGCCGGCCGGGTAAGCCTTCCACACCATCAGTTACCAGACCCAGCGTGGAAGGAGCTTCGAGGACTGCATAGGAACGGCTTGGCATCGCAGACTCCGGCTGCTGCGAGTCGAAACGTGCGCAATAACGGAATGGTTCCCCGCCAATGAACCAAAGGGCGTTGACCGGCGTGGCCCAGGGTAATGAAACGTAGGAATCGTAGATTCGGCGGATGATGGCGCCGTGGATGAAAGTGATAACTACGTTTCCGCTGGAGCACTCCCCTGTTGCGACCGCGGGCTCGAAGCGTTCCCTCAGGGCACCCGCGATTAGCCAAGGTCCGCTACTTCGTTGTAAGTCGGCGCCGCTCAGGCAGCGTCACTCATGCGCCAGCGTTCCTTCGCTTTTCCGTTGGGTTTGCCCGATGATCGTGCCCGGGACGGGGCAGGCCCTTCTCCAACCCGTCAGCCGGTCAGCCGGTTTCGAGCCCAACGCCATTACCTCAGCTTTGGCCGACATCGCTTGCCGCGGCGTCCGACGACAATTGTCGAATGGCGCTCAGCACCTCATCCGGCGCCTCCCGCGGAATGAAATGCCCTACGCTTGGCAGGACGCGTCTTTCATAAGAGCCGGCAAAGAACCGCTCTTTGCCCTCCGAGGTCTCGGGAAAATTGTCAGCATCATCGGCGCCCTGCAGCATCAGCGTGGGAACTCGGATAGGCGGGTTTTCAAGCAGCTGCTTTTCGAGCTGCTCATGCTCAGGTGCGCCCGCGGCCTCTCCCCAGCGCTGCAGGTAGGCGTGAATGCTGATCGGCGCCCAGTCGCCGTTCTCCCAGGACGCGGCTGTAGCCTCGAACTCCGCATCATCGAACGACCAGCCGCCGTAATGCAGATTGACACCAGGACGCCCCGCCCGAACGTCGGGCGAGGCAAGTCCTTCAGGGGTTCACGGATACGGCTTTCACATTTTGGCGGATCGGGCGCGCCAGCTCACTGATGTCGGTTAGTTTGCGTCCCAAGCATCCCTGAACAGCGTCATTTGTCCGTAGCCAGCCACGCTTCATTGGATCGAATTGCAAAAGCGCAAAAGATCGCCGGCAAGCGTTGGGGGCAGAGTCAATGCAGGATAATGCCCGCCACTACTATGGACGGTGTAGTTGACAACCCGATGGATGCGGCGGGCCCAAGATTCGGGAGGTGGTGGAAAAAAGCCGTTGGCAAAGAGGGAGAACCCTACCGGCACGTCGCCGGTGCCGCCCACAGGCGCAATGGTGTCGTCCTGGGCTCGAACGGCGGCATAGATCCAGTTGGCGGAAGAGATGGTACCGGCCAGCCAGTAACCGGTGACGATGGCGGCAAGATCGTCGAGCCTGACCGGTGGATCGCCCTGCGCTTTGCCTCCATTCCAGCCATGGAATTTCTCGGCGATCCACCCGGCGAGCGCTGCGGGAGAATCGGCCAAGCCGACTGCGGCGGTGTTGGGCTTGGTGGCCTGGATCTCACGATATCCGGAGTCCTGTTCCAGCCTGCGTTGGACGATCTTGATCCATGCCGATTCAGCTTCGTTGGGTTTCGGCGTCCCCTCGACAAATTTCGGCTTGAGCCCCATCATCGAGACGTGAATCCCGCGCACGAGTTCCGGATGATCGATCGCGAGCCAGGACGCGACCGTGCTGCCCCAGTCGTTGCCGTGCACTATCAGGTCGCGAAGCCCGAGACCATCAACCAGCGTTTCCTTTACCAGTTTTGCAATGGCCCGGGGACCAACGGGAAGCGGGGTAGGGGCCGAAAAGCCGAATCCGGGCAGATCCACCAGCACGGGCATCACGCCGGTGTCGCGCAAGTGCTCGGAGATGTGGACGAACTCGAAACTCGAACTCGGCCAGCCGTGCAGCATCACGAGAGGCTTTGCTTCAGCAATGAGGCCGAGTGGGAAATTCACGTGAACTGCGAGAGGTGTCCCGTCGTTGCCCGGAACGTGCACCTTGAGATGGCGGCCGCCGAACCGCGCACGATCCGCCTCCCATGAATAATCCCTGGCAAGAAACACCGCGAAGCGACGCAGGAAGTCGATGTGGATGCCGCCGGTCCATTCGTCACAGGCGCTTGCCGGAAAGCGGGTAGCTAAAAGCCTGCGGCGCATGTCCTCGATCTGATCCGCCGGGTTTGGAAGCGCCCACTCCTCGATCGATATCGCGGCCATTAGTTTAACCCTTCGTCTCCGCAACCCACCTCGTGTTCACAGCACCCGCGCCCGGAGCAGCCGCGTCGGCGGCGCGCGTCTTGACGAGAATACGCATGACGATGCTGCAGACGATCTTGCCGTGCTGATTGTGCACATCCCAGCGAACGTCGAGGATCCCGCTTTCCGCGTCACGCGGCTGAAGCTTTTCGATGGTCGCGACTACGTTCAACGTGTCGCCAATAAGGGTCGCATTCGGGTAGCGGATACGATCGGTGCCGTAATTGGCGATCACGGTTTTAGTCTGCGGCGGAACGGCGAGGCCGCCGGCGATCGCAAAAACCATCACGCCAGGCGCAATGCGCTGGCCGAACCTGCTTTCCGTCGCATAGACGATATCGCAATGGATCGGGAACCAGTCGCCGGTGAACATGCACCAATTGGTGACATCCGTCTCGGTGATGGTGCGACGATGGGTCACCTCGGTTTGCCCGACCGCGAGATCGTCGAAATACATTTCGAGCATTCTCATTTGTGAGTCATCCCGTCAATCCTGTTGCGAGCCATGGGGTGGGCCTCCTTGAAGCAAATCATTGTCCGACGACGTAGCGATCGCGTTCGGCCCGCTTCAATATCTTGCCGGTAGCACCGCGTATCAGGGCATCCCGAACTTCGACAGATTTGGGAATTTTAAACTGCGCCACTTTTCCGTGGCACCACGACTTGATCTCGTCCTCGGCGAGCGTACAGCCGTCCCGCGGCACCACCGCGACATGGATCGCCTCGCCCCATTTGTCATCTGGAATGCCGAACACGCAGACTTCCAGCACGCCCGGATGGGCCGCTACGACATTCTCGACCTCGATCGGATAGACGTTGTACCCGCCGGTAATGATCATGAATTGCTTGCGATCGACCAGGTAGACGTAGCCATTTTCGTCCATCCTGCCCATGTCGCCGGTCAGGAGCCAGCCGTCCCGCAAAGCCTGCCGCGTGACTTCCGCTTCCTTGTAGTAACCCTTCATCACGAAGTCGCCGCGGACGACGATCTCTCCGACATCGCCGGTTGCGCAGAGGCTGCCGTCGGGTTTTTGGATGCGGACGTTGGAATGGATCATCGGCTTGCCGCAGGAGGTCAGTAATTCCTCATTGCCCTCGAGCGCACGGCGGTGATCCCGCGGCGACAATTTGGTGAAAAATCCGCCCGCCCCCTCGGTCGAACCATAGATCTGCTCGAACTCGATTCCCTCGAACACCCGGTTGCCGCGCCGGATCAGCGCCGGAGGAGTCGATGCCGAGCCATACAGGATCTTGCGCATGGAAGTAACGTCGCGCGGCCTGGCGTCGGCTTCCTCGCAGACCGCGGTCAGCATCGTCGGGATGAAAAGCGTTGTGGTGCAGCGATGCTTTTCGATTAGGTCCAGCGCGAGAGCCGCCTGAAAGCGCGGCATGATCACGCTCGTAAACCCGAGCATCGCATTCCAGGAAGCCAACACCGAGGGAACGCCCGCGGCCGGCAGACAATGCAGATAGATATCGTCTTCGCGGAAGTTCAGGTCAAGCAGCGTAAATCCCATGGCATGGATCAGCCCGCTGTGCGACCACATGGCTCCTTTCGGGTTTCCGGTCGATCCCGAAGTATAACAGATTTGCGCGAGCTCGGATCCGGTCCCGCGCCAATCGGGTGCCGATGCCGAAAAGTCGAGGGATGCCTCGTATTCCCCCCGATCGGCCTGTCCGTCGCCTGCCGTAATGACTCCGAATTCCGGCGAGCACCCCGCGGTTAGGTCAGTCAGACCCGTCTCGACGATGATGACCTTGGCACCCGAATGGGCCGCAAGCTTTTCGATGTCGGCCGGCGCGAAGCGGTAGTTGAGACCGACACGGACCGCTCCGATCCGCGCAGTTGCATAGAGCGCTTCGATCTGTACAGGGCCGTCGGTGGTACAGACCCCGACGACGTCGCCCGGGCGAATGCCGCGCCGCCAAAGCGTGGCGGACAGCGCATCGATCCGCCGATCGAGCTCCTTCCAGGTGATGCTGCCGTGAAGATAAGTATAGGCGACATGGTCGGGGCGACGGATCGCATGCGTGCGCAGAAAATCAGAAATCGTCGAGACGCCCACGGCAGCCCCTCCTTACCCTGGTCCCCTTGGCAAGGGTCGCGCTCACAGCGTTCTAGAGCGAGCTGCCTGCCAATCGGCGGTATTGAATGGGCGCGTTTATACCACAGAATATAGAAATGCTAATCCTTTTTTGTATTATATCTAGGCCCCGTGCTAGAGCGCGCCCGAGAAGCGTTCGAACAGCCGGGCGTCGGCGGCCGGGGCGATGCCTCCCTCCGCCTGAAACATCTGGTCGAGATACGCTTCGGAATGGACCAGCAGGCCGCCATAGGCGGCGCGGATCAGGCGAAAGGCCCGTTCTCCCGGCCATTCATTGGCGAAGAGATTTTCGGGCAGCCGTGGATCGCGCAGCGCCAGGCGGCGGAATTGATGCACCATCAATGTCCGCAGCGCAAAGGCGATCGGCGGGGCAGGCGTTTCCTTTTCGAGCAAGGTTGGAAGGTCCTCGAAGTTCGATATAAATTCGCCATAAGCCTTGCGGACTTCGTTGAGGTCCCATGCCGCGCTCACCAGCTGGCGCATCATGGCGAGGCTCTGATCCATTTCCTTGGCGAAGAAGGCGATACCGGCATCATTGCCTTTGCCATTGGTCGAAATGATATGGCGAACGGCAGACTTCGCGATGCTGGGATGGATGAAGATCAGCGGGGCGAGTTGCCCGAAACCGGACTGGGCCAGCGTCTGGCGAAGCTTGTAGATCGTCTTGCGGTCGAGGCGGTTTCCGAACATGCGAAAGATGGTCCAGCCGTTGCGTCGCAGTTCGTCGCTGGTCGAATATATCTGGCTTCGATAGGCGGCGTCGGCGGCAGCGTATTCCGCAGTCATCGAGTAATAACTGAGCTTGCCGGATTGCTGGCGGACCAGCCAGCCATCATTCACCAGCCGTAGCGCCGATGTCCGAACCAGCGCCTCGTCAAGTCCGAATTCCGCAGCTAGCTTCACGATACTGCCGAGCCAGATCACTCCGCCCCGCGGCACGACACTGTCGCCGAAGATCGTCATAATCAGCGATTTCGGTTTGATCGGCCGAAGCTTCATTGCTTGCGCCAACACGGCTTCGAAACTGTCGACCGAATGCCTCCGCTTGCCGTCGATGGCCTCAATTTTGGTGTGTTTTACGCGTGGACCCATGGTTCTCTCTCGGTTCGTTCGATCATAGCAGAAGTTTTTCCTTGCCATCAAAAGCCCAGACAGGGCTCTGCGGCCTTGAAGGTACGTACCGCGGCATTGGCGGCATCCTCGCGGCGAGTTCATCGGTGCGGTGAACCCACGGGTTCTAAAGACCAATTCGTCGCAGCTATGGCAATAGAACAGATTGTGGTATTCAAAGCGAATATTTGTGTTATACTTTCAAAAATCTTCCGATGCGGCAGTCGGAGCAGGCACCGATAATCGCGTGCATTTGGATGGGGGAAGCGCGCATGAGTAAACTCGTTATCGTTGAACGCAATGGTGATTGCCTTGTCATAAGGCTGAACCGGCCGGCCAGCATGAATGCAATCACGATAGGAATGCATGGCGAACTTGCTGCGGCGCTAGAATTGGCTAAGGACGAAACGCTCCGCAGCGTCATCTTTACAGGGAATGGGCGCGCGTTCTGCGCCGGCCAGGATCTTCAGGAGACCCTGGCCGAGGACAGTCCGATCTCCGATTTCGGCGATCATCTTGATCGCTACTATAACCCGCTGGTCCGGGCGATCCGCGCGCTGCCGATACCCGTATTGGCGGCCGTCAACGGGGTCGCGGCAGGCGCCGGTGCGAACCTCGCGTTCGCCTGCGACATCGTCATTGCCGCGCGCTCTGCGCGGTTCATCCAGTCCTTCGCCAAGATCGGGCTGGTGCCGGATTCCGGCGGGACTTGGCTGCTTCCCCGCCTGGTAGGGCCGCATCGTGCGCGCGCGCTCGCGATGCTGGGGGAGCCTCTGGATGCTGAGACGGCTCATCGATGGGGATTGGTTTGGAATGTCGTTGATGACGAAGCGCTGCTCGACGCGGCGCTTGTCATGGCGAACAAGCTGGCCGCATTGCCGCCTTCAGGCCTAGCTCTGATCAAACAGGCGCTCGACGACGCCATGGGCACCTCGTTCGACGAGCAGCTAAATGTCGAGAGCAAGTTGCAAAGGGTGGCAGGCGCTTCTCCGGATCACCGCGAGGGCGTGCGCGCGTTCATTGAAAAGCGTGCCCCGAATTTCGCGCCGCGGAGCTCGGCGTAGTGAAAACTACCATTCTATCAGATCCGGATCGCCTGCCGAAGGCATGCTCCGACGTGATGTGGGCGATAGATCGTGCGAGCCAGAGTCTTGGCATTGTCATCGACGAGGTGGGCCCGGGTTCGTCGACCTCGTCGACCTTGTCGGTGGTGATCGGTGAAAGCAGGGTCAATCGTCACAACATGGCGCATGGCGGCTTCATCTTCCTGTTGGCCGATTCAGCCTTCGCTTTTGCATGCAACAGCCATAACAATCTAGCGGTCGCACAGTTTTGCAGCGTGACCATTCTCAACCACGCCAAAAAAGCCGACAGGTTGATCGCGCGCGGAAGAGCGTGCCTGAAGACCGTTCGGGCATCTACGACGTGTCGGCGGTCGATCAGGACAAGGCCATCGCCGAATTTCGCGGTCACTCGCGGCAAATTCCGGGTGCGTTCTTCCCGGAGTTGCCGAACCCGCATGAATAGGACCCAAGTGCTTTGTGCTTCGGCGCAACAGGTCTCTTCGAAGGTGAAAAGCAGATATGAACAAGGGAGGAAATGTTGAAAAATATTTTGACTACGGCCGCCGCCGCCCTAACCACGCTCACTGTCCTGATCGGGCCAACAGCGGCCGCCGATCCCATCAAGATCGGCGCGGTCATATCGAAGACCGGTCCGGCGGCATTTCTCGGCGAACCCCAGCAGATTACGCTGAAACACTATGCCGACAAGATCAACAAGGAGGGCGGCGTGCTCGGCCGGCCGATCGAGCTTATCACCTATGATGACGCATCCGACGCCAATACGGCGCGCACCTTCGCCACCCGATTGATCGAAAATGACGCGGTGGTGGCGGCGATCGGCACCAGCACGACCGGCGGCACGCTTGCGATAGCGCCGGTGTTCGAAGACGCGAAAATTCCGCTGATTTCGCTGGCCGCAGGCATCGAGATCACCGAACCGGTCCGCCCCTATATCTTCAAGACGCCTCATACCGACCGAATGGTTTGCGCCAGGATTGCCGCCGACATGAAGGCGCATGGCTTCAACAACATCGCGCTGATAACCGGCACCGACGGGGTCGGCAAGTCCATGCGCAAGGAATGCACCGACGCCGCGGCGGCCAAATCCATGACCATCGTCGCCAATGAGAGCTTCAACCCCAGAGACGTCGACATGACACCGCAGCTCACCAAGATCAAGAACACCAAGGGCGTCGATGCCGTCTTCGTGGGTGGCTTCGGTCAGTCGCTCTCGGTCGTCACCCGCAACTACGGCCAGCTTGGACTGACGATTCCTCAATATCACGCCCACGGCTCGGCATCGAAAACCTACATCGAACTCGCTGGTCCCGCGAGCGAGGGCGTTCGTCTCACCGGACCGTTGCTGATCGTCGCCGACCAGCTTCGCGACAACGATCCGCTCAAGCCGGCTGCTGTCGAATACGCAAAGACCTACCGCGAGCTGACCGGAAAGGACGTGTCCACTTTCGGCGGCTACAGCTACGATGCGCTTCTGCTCATCGTCGACGCCATCAAGCGCGCGGGTTCGACCAAGCCATCCGCAATTCGCGACGCGCTCGAGAAGACCAAGAATCTTCCCGGTGTGACCGGCATGTTCAACATGGCGCCGGAGAACCACCTCGGCATCAACGAAAACTCACTCTACATGGTCAACATCAAGAAAGGCGACTGGGTCTTGGCGCAGTAGCATCCGAGCCATGCCACCGACGTGGCTTTGGTCCGTCGGTGGTGCCATCTCCCTGTCGCGATAGGTGTCGAAGATCGCAGGATCTCCTCATGTCTGAGCTTCTTCAGTTTTTTTTCTCCGGGATCACGGTGGGGGTCATCTATGGCGCGGTCGCTCTCGGCTTCACCCTGATCTATAACGCCTCGCATGTGGTCAATTTCGCCCAAGGCGAATTCGTTATGCTTGGCGCGCTACTGACCGTGTTCGGAATCGCCGCAGGAATACCTTACCCGCTTGCCGCTCTGATTGCGGTCGCGGGAACGGTGCTTGTCAGCGTCGCGCTGTATGACTTTGCCCTGCGTCCTGCAGGCAATGCGCCGATCTTCGCGCTGATCATCATCACGATCGGCGCCTCTATCCTGCTGCGGGGCATCGCGCGGGTTGCATTCGGAACCAATTACTTTTCGCTGCCGCCTGTCGCGGGCGCCGATCCGATCGCGATCGGCGGTGCCGTGCTCTTGCCGCAGAGCCTCGTCGTCGTGTTCGGCACGATCTTCACCGTTTTCGTGCTCCGTCTGCTCATGCAAAACACATTGTTGGGCAAGGCCGTCATAGCAACGTCGAGCGACTCGATGGCGGCTAATCTTGTCGGTATCAACGTCAGCTCGATCGTTCGACTGAGCTTTGCAATCTCGGGGGCGATCGGCGCGCTGGCGGGCATCCTGATCGCGCCGATTGCGCTCGCCAGCCATGACATGGGCGCACTCTTGGCGCTAAAGGGGTTCGCGGCTGCCATGCTCGGAGGCATGGGAAGCCCGGTCGGTGCGCTGGTCGGCGGCTTACTCGTCGGCCTGAGCGAGACATTGTCGGCAGGTTATATTTCGTCCGACTACAAGGACGCGACCGCTTTCATCATCATCCTTCTGGTGCTCTCGGCATTTCCGAACGGACTTTTCGGAAAGGGCGGCTATGATCGCGTCTAGGCGAGCGGCATGGTTCCTGCAGGGACGCGGCAGCCTGTTGATGCTGGCTGCGGCGGTTCTGCTGCTGCCGCTCATTGTCAGCACCAATTTTCACTACCGAGTGCTGGTTCTGGTTTGGGTTTTTTCACTCGCGGTGATCGGCCTCAATCTTCTCATGGGCTATGCCGGCCAGGTCAGTCTGGGACATGCCGGCTTCTTCGCGCTCGGCGCCTATTCGACGGCACTTGGGCCGCCTTTGCTGAACATGCCACCCTGGGCAAGCTTGCCTGCCGGAATCGTATTGTCAGCATTGGTTGCATTCGTCATTGGACGGCCGATCCTTCGGCTGAAGGGGCACTATCTCGCGGTCGCCACCCTCGGCTTTGGCGTTCTGGTCTACATGGCGCTGAGCAACGAGATCAGGCTGACGGGCGGTCCCGACGGAATGCGGGTCGAGCGGCTGCTGCTGTTCGGCTGGTCGGTTCGTGGCAACGACACCTGGTATTGGATCACAGGCGGCCTGATGTTACTCGGAGCATGGCTCGCGCTCAATCTCGTCGGAAGCCCGTCCGGCCGCGCGATCCGGGCCATCCACGACAGCGAAGTGGCGGCTTCCGCACTCGGTATCGATGCCGCAGCCTACAAGCTGCTGGTATTCGTGATCTCGGCGGCTTACGCCTCCGCCGCAGGTGGATTGCTGGCACTGTTCAATGGCCACGTCACGCCGGGCCTTTCCGATTTCCTGATTTCCGTCCAGTTCGTCACCATGGTCGTGCTGGGAGGAATGGGTTCGATACTGGGCTCAGTGGTCGGCGCGGCGCTTCTGGTCCTGCTGCCGCAGATTCTGACCTTCCTTCAAGATTATGAGCATGCCTTCCTTGGTCTCATCATGATCCTGACCATGATCTTCCTTCGTTCGGGCCTAGTACCGGGGCTTTTGAAGCTACTCGCAAAGGACGGCCATGAAGGAAATCCTTAAGGCCGAAAACCTCGGCATCAAATTCGGGGGAGTGAAGGCCGTCGACAATATCTCCATCGCCGCCAACGCCGGTGAGATCGTGTCCGTGATCGGGCCGAATGGCGCCGGCAAGACAACCCTGTTCAACCTGATCTCGGGCGTGTACCGGCCGCGAACGGGAAGGATATTCCTGCATGGCAAAGACGTAACCGGCCTGCCGCCGCACCGATTGGCATACCACGGCCTGACCCGGACATTCCAGAATCTACAAATTTTCTTTCGAATGACCGCCGCCGAGAATGTCATGGTCGGCCGCCATCTGTACGAACGGCGCAATGTGCTGGCGCATCTACTGTCGATGCCCTCGGCGGCACGGCAGCAGGCCGAATCCCGCGACCGGGCGCTGGACCTCATCGACCGTGTCGGCCTTCGCGCCGTGGCGGACAGGTTTGCAGGATCGCTGCCCTATGGCGCCTTGAAGCGTCTCGAAATCGCACGCGCCCTCGCGGCCGAACCTGCGGTGCTGTTGCTCGACGAGCCGGCGGCGGGCTGCAATCCGCGCGAGACCGAGGAAATCGACGAGATAATCCAAAGGATCGCGGCATCCGGCGTCGCGGTCGTCCTCGTCGAGCACGACATGCGGCTGGTCATGAAGATTTCGAGCCACATCGTGGTGCTCAATTTCGGGCGGAAGCTGATCGAAGGCAACGCGGAGCGCGTGAAGAATGATCCGAGCGTGCTTGAGGCTTATCTGGGCCAAAAAAAAGAAAGGGTGCGCGCCGTTGCTGTCGATCGTTGATCTTCATTCCTGCTACGGACGAGTGGAGGTACTGCACGGTATCACCATGGACGTGCGGCGCGGCGAAGTGATTGCCGTGATTGGCGCCAATGGTGCGGGCAAGACCACGCTGTTGCGCGCGATATCCGGGGTTCAGCCGGTCTCCGCGGGTTCCATCAGTTTCGATGACAAGCCGCTTTTGAATTTCTCGGCGCATCATCGTGCCGGATTGGGCATCGCGCATGTGCCTGAAGGCCGGCACGTCTTTGCGCCCCTTTCAGTGGAAGACAACCTTCTTGTCGGCGGATGGTCGGTGAAACGTTCAGCGACGCCTGACAGGTCGCAGATCGAATGGACCTACGATGCGTTCCCTATCCTGAAGGAAAAACGAAAGGTTCCTGCCGGCAGCCTTTCCGGCGGCCAGCAACAGATGCTGGCCATTGCGCGAGCCATGATGTCTCGCCCAAAGCTCCTGTTGCTCGACGAGCCAAGCATGGGCCTGGCGCCCATTATTAGCTCGCAGATCTTCGACACGCTCGAGCGGCTCAAGGCAGAGGGAATGACAATCGTCATCGTCGAACAGAATGCCAATGCCGCGCTGGAGTTTTCCGATCGCGCCTATGTCGTGGAAACCGGCGCAATCATCCTGGAAGGCCCATCGAGCGCCATTTCGGCGGATCCGCGCGTCCGCGAAGCCTATCTTGGTGCGTGATCTGCATGGTTCTTGGCGACGGCGGGAAGTACGACAAAATCTGGTTGACAGGAGGAAATTTGTCGTATTAGATCGGGTCAGAAAATCGGGAGGATTTGCATGTATCCGCAAGGGCTGATCGGTGGCGACCTGAAATCAACCGAGGACGTTGGTGAGGTAACGTCCATGACGGATTTCGAAAACCTGCTCTCACGCTTTGGCGCAGCCGTCGCCGCGAACGACGGCAAGACCCTTGTCGCGCTGTTCGGCTCCGACGGCGTCTATGACGACGGCTTCTTCGGTGAATTCGCCGGCCGCGAAGCGATCGCGGGAATGCTGCAGCATTTTCACGAGACCGGAATGAACCTCCGCTGGGATTTCTTCGACGCGATCTCGGACGGGCGAACGGGCTATGCGCGCTACCGCTTCAGCTACGCCTCAAAGATGCCTGGGGCAGAGGGCAAGCCCGTGGTGTTCGAGGGCATCGGGCACTTCACGTTTCAGGGCGGCCTGATTGAGCGCTACTCGGAAATGTTCGATCGCGGTGTGGCACTAGCGCAGCAGGATTTCTCACCCGAACGGATCAAGCGCATATTGATGAAGTACGCGGCCAAGCAGAATGCGCAAGCCGGGCCGAAGGAACATTTGGCACGGCTGCAAAAGGGCCACTAACCCAGTTTCGTCCCTGCGAAAACAGGGATTCCATGATCACCGAAGCCGCAGCAGCGCAGAGTGATCGACGCGCGCACGAACAACAAACGCTCGCACGAGGTTCACATCCGCTCGGCGGATCCGCGCGTCCGCGAAGCCGATCTTGGTGCTAGATCTGCTTTGGTGCTTGC
>WUUC01018588.1_pt1 | contig 25861 bp, 22 predicted proteins | sample 6278441 | NCBI WGS metagenome assembly WUUC01 (sample SAMN13675441, study PRJNA597444) | soil metagenome | isolation source: soil | place: USA: Washington | collected 2017-10 | reverse complement strand
AATATGCCGCTGGAGAAATCGTCGACTTGAAAGCGTTGATGTACACCACGGCCGTGTGTCCCTACTGCCTAATGGCCGAACGGTTGCTTGCCTCGAAAGGCCTCGAGATCGAAAAGGTGCGCGTCGATCTAAATCCGGAACGGCGCGTTGAGATGATGGAGAGAACCGGACGCCGGACGGTGCCCCAGATCTACATAGGCGAAACCCACGTGGGCGGCTACGATGATCTCGCGGCCCTCGATCGCGCAGGCAAGCTGGATCCGCTCCTGAAATCGGCGGGTTAGCCCTCAAACAACCGGAACACAAATGAGCGAACAGGCACAACCCGAGCAGCAGGCGCAACAACCCGTCTTCGGCGTAGAAAAAGTCTACCTGAAGGACATGTCTCTCGAGTTGCCGAACGCGCCGCAGGTGTTTTTTGAGCGCGAGGCCCCGCAGATCCAGGTGAACATCCATAACGAAGGATCGCCGCTTGCACAGGAGGGGCTGTTCGAAGTCGTGCTGACCGTTACGGTCACTGCGAAAATCCAGGATCGCACGATTTTTCTGGTCGAGGCTGCGCAAGCCGGGATCTTTCAGATCCGCAACGTGCCACAGGAGGATGTAGAGGCCGTGCTTGGGACGATTTGTCCTAACACGCTGCTTCCATATGCCCGCGAGGCGGTGGCGAGCATCATCCAGCGCGCGGGATTCCCGCCTGTGACTCTGCAACACATGAACTTCGACCTGGTCTATCACCAGCGCATGCAACAGATCCGCGAGCAGCAGGCTGCTGCAACGCCGGCTCAGGCCCACTGAAGTGCGCCGCTCTCGCGCAAGCATGGCCGCGATGCTGTGCCTGTGCCTGGCGTCCGCGCCAGCTTTCGGTCTCGAGTTCCGCGCGGTCAGCGATCACGCTGCGATCCTTTACGACGCCCCGTCAGCCAAGTCGAGCAAGTTGTATGTCGTAAATCGCGGCTACCCGCTTGAGGTGATCTTGGTTGTGGAAGGGTGGGTCAAGGTCCGTGACGCCAACGGAAGCCTGGCTTGGGTCGAGAGCAAGCAGCTCGCCGATAAACAAAGAACCGTTATGGTCAAAGTGCCCGTTGCACACGTGCGCCAGGCGCCGGACGACAATGCACCTGTCGCTTTTCAGGCCCAGCAAAACGTGCTGCTCGAGCTCGTCGAAGTCGCGGGGGGATGGCTCCACGTGCGTCACCGAGACGGCGGCACAGGCTACGTGAAAACCCAGCAGGTCTGGGGCGCCTGACTCGCGAACGATGAAAATCGCCGTCTTGGGCGCAGGAGCCTGGGGCACGGCCGTTTCGATCAATCAGGCTGAGCGTCACCAAGTCGCGTTGTGGGCGCGCGACCCCGAGTGCGTTGCGTCCATGCAGGCGCAACGTATCAACCACCGCTATCTGCCCGGTGAGCGGCTGCCGCAGCCACTGGCGATCACAAGTGAGTTGGACGCCGCTCTCGACGGCGCCGAACTCGTGATGATCGCGGTGCCTACGTCGGGACTGCGCGAAACATTACGGCGACTCAAGCGGCGCCGCGGCGTGGGCCTGATCTGGTTGTGCAAAGGCTTCGAGCCCGGTCGATCGCAGCTGCCGCATCAGGTGTGTTCGGAGGAACTGGGCGATGTCTCGGATTGTGGCGTGCTCTCGGGCCCGAGCTTCGCTCAGGAAGTCGCGCGCTGTTTGCCGACTGCCGTTACGATTGCATCGTCGTCGTCCGAATTCGCGCGAGCTGCCGTCGCTGCCCTGCACAGCCACGCGTTTCGCGTATATTCCAGTGACGACGTAATAGGCGTAGAGGTAGCCGGTGCCGTGAAAAACGTCATGGCTATTGCCGCAGGGATTAGCGATGGGCTGCACTACGGATTCAACGCACGTGCGGCCCTCATTACGCGGGGGCTCGCCGAGATCCGTCGGCTCGGCGTTGCCCTTGGCGGTCGCCCCGAGACTTTCATGGGACTTGCTGGAGCGGGTGATCTCATCCTGACCTGCACCGGCGATCTTTCTCGAAATCGCCAGGTGGGACTGCAGCTCGCGCGCGGCAATCCGCTTACGAAGGTCCTCGCTGATCTGGGGCACGTGGCAGAGGGGGTGAATACAGCCCCTGAGCTCAAGGGACTCGCCGTACGCCTCGGCGTTGATATGCCGATAACCAGCGCGGTTTGTCGAGTCCTCGACGACCACACAGAAGCGCGACGCGTGGCTGACGAGCTGTTGCAACGCGAACCGAAGTCCGAGCGCTGAGCGTCCCTTAGATCGCGGTCGTGATGTAATTCTCCGAGCGAGAGCGCATCTCGCCTTCGCTGCTTGTCACGCTAAATAAAAAACGCTACCGTGCGAGCGCGTTTCAGTCCGACCCAATTAGAACGTAAAAAAAGGCGCAACGCGACCGTCATGGCGAAACCGGAAAAGCTCCGATTAGGGGAGATCCTCGTACGCCAGAACGTGCTCACCGAAGAGGCGCTCGAGCTCGCACTGGCCGAGCAAAAAAATAACCCGCGCAAGCTTGGTCGATCACGCCGACTGGGGCGCGTGCTGATCGAGAAAGGCTACGTCGCAGAGTCCAAAGTCGCCGAGGCTTTGGCACTCCAGCTCGAGCTTCCGTATATCGATCTAAAGCACTACAACATCAAACCCGAAATCGCCCAGCGCCTACCCGAGTCCCAGGCACGACGCTATCGCGCAATCCTCCTCGAGGACAACGGCAAAGCCGTTACGGTTGCCATGTCCGACCCGACAGATCTGAATGCATACGACGACATCGCGCGAACGTTGCACCGCGAGATCCAGATCGTCGTAGTCACGGATTCGCAGCTCCTCGCGACCATCGATCGTGTGTACCGTCGCACGGGCGAAATCAGTGGGCTTGCGCGCGAGCTCGGTGCATCGATCGGGGATGCGCCAGTCGAGTTCGGCGGAATCGCGGAAACCCCGGGTATCGAGGAAGCGCCGGTAGTCAAGCTGCTGCAGACCGTGTTCGAGGATGCGGCCCAGGTGAGAGCTTCGGACATTCACATCGAGCCACAGGAAAGTAGGGTCACGATACGGTTCCGCATTGACGGCGTGCTTTCGTTGCAGACGGAAGCTGAAGCGCGAATCAGCTCGGCGCTGGTGCTGCGGCTCAAGCTGATGTCCGGTCTCGATATATCGGAAAAGCGGTTGCCTCAGGACGGCCGCTTCAACGTCACCACACGAAGCACGCGGATGGATGTCCGCATCTCAACGATGCCGACCCAATTCGGCGAATCGGTGGTGATGCGCCTGCTGAACCATGATGGCGGCGTGCTGACACTCGACAGAATCGGCATGCCCGCGTTCATGCTCGAACGCGTGCAGAGCGTGCTCCGCCGGCAGAGCGGAATGATTCTGGTAACGGGGCCTACCGGCAGTGGCAAAACGACCACGCTCTACGCTGGGCTTAACGCGATCAATACTCCGGAGCGCAAGATCGTCACCGTTGAAGATCCCGTCGAGTATCGCTTGGCCGGTGTGAACCAAGTCCAGGTCCACGACAAGATCGAGCTGACTTTCGGTCGTGTCCTGCGCTCAGCGCTGAGGCACGATCCTGACGTCATCCTCGTGGGCGAGATGCGGGACAAGGAGACGGTTGAGACTGGCCTGCGCGCTGCCATGACAGGTCACCTGGTGCTGTCTACGCTGCATACGAACGACGCGGTGACGACTCCGATTCGCTTGCTGGATATGGGCGCGCCGCGATACATGGTCGCGTTCTCGCTTCAGCTTGTTATCGCGCAGCGTCTGCTGCGAGTCGTTTGCGAAGGATGTGCGCAACCTCATGAGCTCATGCCGGTTGAGGCGCAGTGGCTCGCCGATGCGAAACACGGCTTCGATCCACAAAGAACCCGCGTTATGCAGGGCAAAGGGTGCTCGCACTGCAACGGGAGCGGTTACCTGGGCCGAACCGGTGTTTATGAAATGCTCGAGATGACAGGGCCCGTCGTCGAAGCAGCAAACCGTGAGGACCCGGCAGCATTCATTGCGGCAGCGACGCGAGAAATGGCCGGGAATACGCTGCGCAGTCACGCCGCATCCCTTGCGGAGGCCGGCAAGACCACCGTGCAAGAGGCAATGCGCGTGACGAGCCAGCTCGAAGACTAAGAGCGACGTGGGTCACTTCGCGTACAAAGCACGCAACGCCGACGGGCAGCTCGTCGAAGGCGTTCTCGAAAGCGCGGACAGCAGTGCTGTAGCAACGCAACTATTCGGCCTGGGTGTTTCCCCGATCGATATCCGTCCAGCGCCCGCTCCTAAACAATCGACGGCGATCGGAATGGGCGCGTTCTCGGCGCCGAAGATCGATACGCTCGAGTTGATGCTCTTCAGCCGTCAGATGCACGCATTGCTGAAAGCGGGCGTGCCGATGATGCGCGCACTGGCAGGCCTGCAGGAATCGACGGGCAACAAAGCGTTCGCGGAGATCATCAGGGATTTGCGTGAAGGCCTCGATGCAGGCCGTGAGCTCTCATTTTCGCTCAAGCGTCATCCGCGGGTCTTTTCGGCGTTCTACGTAAACATGGTGAGCATTGGGGAAATGACGGGTCGGCTCGAGGAGATCTTCCTTCGCCTTTTCCATCATCTCGAGTTCGAGAAGTTCATGGCCGAGCAGGTGAAGTCGGCAACGCGCTATCCGATATTCGTGCTGACGGCTATGGCGGCGGCAATCGTCATCATCAATCTGTTCGTCATACCCGCGTTCGCTAAGGTGTACAAGAGCATGAATGCGAAGTTGCCGGCGATGACCGAGCTGCTGATCGACTTCTCAGGCTTTATGACCACGTGGTGGCCTTTGCTTCTGTTGGGTGCGGTAGCGGGATTTTTCGCGTTTCGCTACTGGATCCGCCATCCAGCGGGCAAACTCGCATGGGACGGTATGAAACTGCGAATCCCGGTTGCCGGGAAGATCGTGCTCAAGGCAACCTTAGCGCGGTTCGCACGGAGCTTCGCGCTAGCGGGGCGCAGCGGCGTGCCGATCGTGCCTGCGCTCACGACTGTTGCGGCCACGGTCGACAACGAATTCATAGCGCGAAAAATCCTGGACATGCGTGAAGGTGTGGAACGAGGGGAGTCAGTACTGCGCACCGCCGCTGCGTCACGCGTCTTTACGCCTGTCGTGCTGCAGATGATCGCTGTTGGCGAGGAGTCTGGCGCGCTGGACGAGTTGATGCAGGAGATCGCGGACGCATATCAGCGCGAAGTCGAATACGAACTCAAGACATTGTCCTCACAGATCGAACCCATTCTGATCGTGTGCCTTGGCGGCCTCGTGCTGATCCTCGCGCTCGGCGTTTTCCTGCCGATCTGGGATCTCGGCTCGAATATGATGAAGCGCTGATTCGCCGAGCGTGGCGATCGAGCCGACGCACGGCACGATTACCCTAACTGATTGAGACAAAAGTGTGCGCGGTTGCGCCATGCCTTCAGTAGCATCGCGCACTGATCGTGAACTACTGACGAAGCGAGTCGAAACTCACTTTCCGGTGTGTAGGACTCGTGCAAGTTCGCGCGACGCCGTCGGAGAAATTCTCAATCACGCTTGGGGGGAACAATGAAAGCGAAGCAGCAAGGCTTTACGCTCGTAGAACTTGTCGTCGTCATAGCCATTCTCGGCATTCTTGCGGCCGTTGCCATACCGCGTTACGTCAACTACACGACAGAAGCGCGGCGCGCTGCTATCAATGGCCTGGCAGGCGCGATTCGTTCTTCCGTAATGCTGGTGCAGTCGCGTTATGTAGTGAGCGGCGACAATACCTCGACGACTGTGGTGATGTCAGACGGCACGAACGTTACTGTTGCTGCCGGCACGGGCATTCCGACGGCAGCCGCCGCAGGGATCGGAAACGCGCTCACATACGAAGGCTTTACCTTGGCCGGCGGTGTGTTCAATTTCACTACTGCTGTTGCAAACTGCAACGTGACTTATACCGCCGCCACGGGCGCAGCGACAGTCGACCCGACGGGTTGCTAGAGACGCGCTAGCAGCAAGCCGCCCCAGAGCGGCAGCTATAGACGATGGGGTGGTGGCTGCGCCGTCGAAGCGCGGCACGCCACCCCTTCTCTTTTGTATGGGTAACGAGAGCACACCATGAGAACTGCCCTTGGTGCGGCAGCAGCAGGCTTCTCGCTCGTAGAGCTCGTTGCGACTGTGGCGGTCGTCGCGATCATCGCGGTTTTTGCGGTTCCGCGATTCTCGGATCGCGGCGCGTTCGAGTCCCGAGGTTTCTATGATCAGGCCCAGGCGATCGTCCGATATGCACAGAAAATCGCAATAGCGCAGCGGCAGTCAGCGCCGAAGCTTCCGGTTTTTGTGGTGATAACCGCAAATCAGATCCACGTCTGCTACGACCCTGCATGCGCTTCGGCGGTTAACGACGCTGCAACCGGTGCTCCGCTTGCTCTCAGTGCGCCGGCCAACGTGACGCTGGTTCCGGCAACCACTTTCAGCTTCAGCGGCTCCGGTGCACCCAGCTTCGGCGCGCAACTCGCCATCAACGTCAACAGCACGGCGACGGGCGATGTGAACCGCACGTTCTTCGTTGAAGCGCAGACAGGGTATGTGCATGACTAGGGCGCGCGGATTCACTCTCGCCGAACTGGTTCTGTTCATCGCGATCGTCGGTATCGCAGTAGCAGGCGTGCTGGGCGCATATGACCACGCGGCACGTGACAGCGCCGATCCGATTCTGAAAAAGCAGGCTTTGGCGATCGCGGAATCGCTGCTGGAGGAAATTCAGCAGATGCCGTTCACATACTGCGACCCCGACGACCCGATAGTGGCCACTGCACCGAACAGCGGGGCGTGTACCACCGCCGAGGCTGTGGGACCCGAAGTAGGGGAATCGCGCTACAGCGCAAACACACCGTTCGACAACGTCAACGATTATCACAACTACAACACCGCTATGGAAGTGCCGCCTGGCGTCAAGGACATCAGCGGCACGCCTATCGCTGGCCTGGATGCGTACAACGCTCAGGTTACCGTTTCGAATGCTGCGCTTCCGGGCGTTGCCGCAGGAGAGTCACTGCTGATCAGGATAGTCGTGACGGCCCCGGGCAATCTCTCCGTGACCCTCGATGGTTATCGAACGCGATATGCGCCCCAACTCTAGAACTTCGCGGGCGTTTACGCTGGTCGAGATGATCGCGGTGATTGCGATCACGGGTATCATAGCCGCAGCCGTCGGTGTCTTCCTGCGCGTGCCCCTGCAGTCCTACGTCGACGTGCAGCGCCGCGGCTCCATTACGGATGCTGCAGACACGGCGTTCGCGCTCTTCAAACGCGACCTGCAGACGGCGCTGCCTAACAGCGTCCGCGTGACGAATGCAGGGGCAATCTTCTACCTCGAATTTCTGCAGACACGTACGGGCGGCCGCTATCGTGCCGACGAGCCAGCGCCAAGCGCTCCTTCCTCTGCGAACGCGTGCCCTGACACCGACAGTGACTCGATTGCTGACGAGAACGTTCTTCAATTCGGCGTCGCCGACACGTGCTTCACGACGCTCGGCACTGTGTCGAACCTCACCAGCATTGTGCCGAACAGCGACTTCGTGGCCGTCTACAACCTGGGTCCAGGCTTTACCAACGCTGACGCGTATGCGAGCGGCGCTGCGACGGGCGGCAACAAGAGCTTGCTCACGTCTGCGGGCGCCGGCGCGGGCGGCGAGAACGTAATTGCCTTCCAATCGCACGTCTTTACTCTGGAGTCACCGGGCCGGCGATTCCATGTGGTCTCGGGTCCAGTTTCTTATGTGTGTGATCCAGGTGCGGGGACTCTACGACGAGTTTCAGGGTACGCAATTTCGGCGACGCAGCCCACACCGCCTGCCGGGACGTCCGTGCTGCTCGCGCAGCGCGTCGCCGCGTGCACGATCGTATATGACCAGAACGTGATTAATCAGCGACAGGGAGTCGTCTCGTTATCATTGCGCCTCGCGGAGCCTGCGGGAGGCGCCGCGGTAAACCTGTTTCAGCAAGTGCAGGTGAGCAACGTGCCATGAGTGCTTGCCGTGCTAGCTGCATCCGAGCATCTCAGAAGGGCTTCACGCTCGTGTCCGCGGTCTTCCTCATCGCGATACTGGCTGGACTCAGCGCCTATCTCATCAATCTGCGCGTTTACCAGGAAGCCGGCTCCGCGCTCGACACGCTGGGAACGCGTGCGTACGCTGCGGCGCGCGCTGGAGTCGAGTGGGCTGCATACAGTTCCTTACGCAACAACCTGTGTGCCGCCTCTACAACGCTTGCGCTTGGTGGCACCCTGAGTGGATATACCGTCACGGTCGCGTGCACGCGCAGCACATATAACGAAGCCGGTAGCAGCGTCAATGTCGACACGATCGTTTCGACCGCGTGCAACAACGCAACGTGTCCGCAAGCAACGCCTGGCCCGAATTACGTAGAGCGGCAGATTACCGTGATGGTGGGTCAATGATAGCGCTTCAGGCTAGTGCGGTGGGATTGCGTCCGGATGCGCAGCGGACAGCCAGCCGTCGCGTGCGCTTTGCGCAGTTATTTGTGTTTGCCCTGCTTGCCTGCGGCATGTCGACGCTTCACGCACAGATCGCATTCCGCAGCGCCGCCTCCGGTTCGGCACAACAACCTTCGTTGCGCGCCTCAGCTCAAGCTGCCAATGCGAGGGCACCCATCATTTCCTTCGTCGGGGCGGGCGCACAAGTCGCCGGCGTCGGCGCCAGCATCACACCGGTGATACCTGCTTTCCAGCCAGGCGACTTCGCGCTGCTGGTGGTCGCGGGGCGGCCGCCCGATAACACCGAACCGTCTGCGCCTGTGGGCTGGACCTTGCGCAGCTCGCTGCGGAACACCGGGCCGACTCCAGACCTCAGGATCGTGACGTTTCATCGCATTTTGCAGACTGGAGATGCTAATCCCCCCGTTACGTTGCCGGTCTCCTGGCGGGACACTGCGAACGGCATGTCGGCGCAGATCGCTGTGTGGCGTGGCGTTGACTCAACCACGCCTTTCGACGTCGCGGACGCGACAGGCACGTCAGGAGCCGCACAGAACTGGACTCCGTCGCCCATTACCACTGTAACTGATGGGGCGTGGGTCGTGTCCGCCGTCTCGACGAGCGACGATAATGCACTGACCGTTCAGACAGCCCAGGGATTCACCGGGCGGATGACGGGAGGCGCATACGACACGACCACCGGCGGCGATTTCTCAGTAGGCCTAGCCGATGTGCTCAAGTCGACCGCTGGTGCGACGACGATGCTCACCTGGCGCCAGACGGCCAACAACAACGACCAATGGGCCGGAATTACGTTCGCGCTGCGGCCTGCGCAGGCGCTTACGATTGCGGTCCCGACAGGCACCGCTCAGAACGACGTGATGATCGCAAGTATCGCGTTTCGGCCGCGTCAACCGGGAGCGACGACCGATGTCGATATCACGGCACCTGCAGGATGGACGCTCGTGCGCAGGATGAACAACACCGGAGCGAGTGCCAATGCGTTGGCGGTGTTCAGAAGAGTGGCGGGGGCGGGCGAGCCTGCGTCATACAGATGGACCTTTGCCTGCTATGCAACGTGCGTAACTGCCGAGTTCGAGAGTGCCGTCGGCGGGATCAAGACTTTTTCCGGAGTGGACACGACCAATCCCGTGGACGTGGAGAACGGCCAGGCTACGGCGATCGGCGCGCACACGGCACCGAGTATCAATACGACGGTTGCGAATACGCTGCTCGTCGCGTCGCACGCCTACGCATCGAGCGGCACGTGGTCGGCACCGGCCGGAATGGCAGAGACGGTCGATGTTCAATCGAGTCAGCTGACGATTGAGATGAGTTATGCAAGTCAAGCCGCTGCGGCAGCAACCGGCGCCAAGCAGGCCACGCCTAATCCCGACGACGATATCGGGAACGCTCATCTTCTCGCATTGAGACCCGCTGCCCAGGGTCTCACGGTGAACGTGCCGCCGGGCACCACACTCGATGACGTCATGATTGCGTCCGTCGCGGTGCGCCCGTCTACCGCCACGATCACGCCACCTGCCGGATGGACCCTCGTGAGGCGCGTCGATAACGCGAATGCAAGCTCCAATTCTCTTGTCGTGTACCAGCGTGTCGCCGGGGGATCCGAGCCTGCGTCATACACCTGGGCTCTTTCGGGTGCGGCCGATGTGGCTGGCGGCATCCTGAGCTTTTCAGGAGTCGACCGGGCCGCTCCGATCGACGTCGAGAACGGGCAGTGCACACCGTCCCCTTGTTCGGATGCAAGTCAGCTCGTGCACGCCACACCGAGCGTGATGACGACGGTCACCGACACAATGATCGTGACCAGCCATACTTTTGCGTCGTCGAGGACGTGGGCGCCTCCGGCCGGCATGACTGAGGGCTTTGACGTGGCGAGCCAGACTGCGGGCAGCAATGGTCAGGCGATCGAAAGCAACTACGCTCTGCAGACATCAGCCGGCGCTACGGGAGCGAAGAGCGCTACCGCTGCGGGCGATGCCGATGTCGGTAACACACACATCCTTGCATTGAAGCCGCCGCCACCGCCACCTCCACCGGTCGGAGGCTTCAATGGCTTTGAAACGGCCACCGCCGCAGGTGCGACCACGGGCATCATAAAGACGAAGATCGCCGGCTCGCCGATCACTGTCGATATCGTTGCGCTGAATGCAGATAAAACCGCCGTGCTCACCACGTTCACTGGCGCCGTCAAAGTGGAAGTGATCGATGCCAGCAACAATTCAGGCGCGCTCGACAGCAACGGATGTCGCCCGAGTTGGTCCGTGATCCAGACACTCTCGAATCCAACGTTCGCTACGGCTGACAGCGGCCGGAAAACCATCACGTTCACCCAGGCGAACTCGTATCCGGACGTGAGACTGAGGATCACGTATCCGACTGCATCGCCGACTAATACGGGCTGTTCTACGGACAATTTCGCGATCCGGCCGAGTACGTTTGGGAATTTCACGGTGACCGACACGAACTGGGAGACGGCTGGTTCTCCGGGACGTGCGTTAAGCGATCTGACGATCACTGCGCCGGCGAGCGGGGGTGTCGTCCACAAGGCGGGTCGGCCGTTCAGCGTACGCGCAACGGCGTTGAACGCAGCGGGCACGCCTGCGACCGCGACGAACTATACGGGCGCTCCCACGGCGACTCTGAGCGCGTGTGCAGGGGTGGCGTGCACATCTTCTTTTGGCGCGTTGACGCTTGATACCACGTTTTCTGGCGGGCAACTCGCGTCCGACCTGGCGTCATACAGCGAGGTGGGCGCTTTCTACTTGCAACTGGTCGACACTGCTTTTGCGAGCGTGGATGCAGCGGATTCCTCAACGGCAGAGCGCTACGTGACATCGGGCGTGATCGCCGTCGGACGTTTCGTGCCAGATCATTTTGCGGTCAGTTTCAACACGCCGCTGTTTGCCACTGCCTGCACGGGTTTCAGCTACGCGGGTCAGGCTTTCAACTATTCGACTGCACCGGTTATCACAGTGACCGCGCAAGACTTTTCGAATAACACGACAGCCCTCTACGCGGGAACGTGGTTCCGCGTCAGCAACTCGACCGTCACAAACAAGATCTACAGCGCTGCGAGCGGCACCGTGGACACGGGCGGCTTGCCTTCCCCTGATCCGATCGTGGCTGCAACGGGGGGCGGGGTCGGCACGCTGACCTTTGGCTCTGGCACCGGACTTTTCTTTACCCGCACCCTGGCCGCACCTTTCAACGCCGAAGTCAGCCTCTCGATCGACGTCATCGATGCCGATGGCATCCAGTTCGCAAGCAATCCCGCCCGCTTCGGTGCGCCTTCCGCCGGCAACGGCATAGCCTTCAGCGACGCGAATCCAGCCACGACGAATGATAAGTCCATTCGGTTCGGCCGCCTCCGGTTGAGCAATGCGAACGGCTCTCAACTCATCGCCATGCCGCTGCGGCTCGAAACGCAATACTGGAACGGTAGCGGCTTCGTGACCAACACCGACGATTCGTGCACAGTGCTCGCGCCCGGAAACATCGCGCTCGGGAACTATCAGCGCAACCTCAGTTCCGGAGAAACCGCCGTGACTATCAGCATGCCCATATCGAGCGGAGTAGGGCAGCTGCGGCTTTCACCGCCCGGAGCCGCGAACGACGGCAGTGTGGACGTGTCGGTCAACTTGACGGCGGGAGCCGCGGGCGCTTCGTGCACCGCAGGCATGCCGGCCACCGCGGGCTCCGGGCTCGGCCACCTGCAGGGCGCGTGGTGCGGAGCACCGGCGAATCGCGATCCAACCGCGCGCGCGACGTTTGGTGTGTACAGAAACAGTGATCGAATTATTTATCAGCGCGAGAATTTTTGATCGATGCGTCTGCGCAATGACAGTCGCATTGACAACAAGGGCACCTTACCGTAGGTTGCAGCAGACCCAGGAAAATAAGGAAAAATGAACTGGATCAATAGGAGCAAAAAGCAGCCGGGATGGCTCGCGCTCCAGGTGTACGACACCGATGTAGAGTTGGTGCACGTTCGGTTGAAGTCCGATGGCGTACCCGAGATCGGTCTCTGTGACTCTTTCCGCAAGGAAGAGTCCGACGCCTCGACCCTTTCCAGGCTGCGCAAAGAGCTCAAGCTCGACCGCTACTTCTGCACGACGCTGCTCGCCGGCGAGCACTATCAGCTGCACGAGATCGAAGCTCCCAATGTCCCTGCCGCCGAAATGAAGTCCGCCGTACGCTGGCGGATGAAAGACATCATCGATTACCCACTCGATTTGGCGACTGTGGACGTGCTCACGATACCCGGCAATTCCGAGGAGCGCGAGCGAAGCTCGAGTCTGTATGCGGTGGCTGCAAGAACCGGCGGCATTGAGACGTGCATGGCGCCCTTTGCAGCCGCCGGTCTGGAGCTGCACGCGATCGATGTGCTCGAGCTTGCGCAGCGTAACGTAGCGACCTTGTTCGAGGGCACGGATGGAGGAGGTATCGCGATGCTCGCCTTCTATCCGACCGGCGGTCTTCTCACCTTTACGCGCGCTGGCGAGCTCTATGCGTCACGCCGCATCGAGATCCCGCTGGCGCAACTCATGGAGGCGAATTACAAACAGCGTGCGGAGCACCTCGAACGTATTGCCCTCGAAGTTCAGCGCTCGCTCGATCATTTCGAACGCCAGTTTCACTATGTACCCCTTTCCAAGCTCCTGCTCGGCCCTATGCCTCGCGACATCGGCCTGCACGAGTATCTCGCGTCGAGTATAGACGGGCTCGTTGAGGCCGCTGATCTCAGCTCCGTAATGGATTTCTCCACGGTCTCCGCTCTCGGTGCGATCGACAGTCAATCGCGGTATTTGCCGCTCATCGGAGCGGCGCTGCGCGACGAGGGGGCGGTCGCATGAGCCAGCAGATCAATCTGCTCAATCGCGGCTTCGCCAAGAAGGCTTTCTCCTTCACGTCGGCGCGTGCCATGGTTTACGGCGTCAGCATGGCGGTGTCGCTGACCGCCATCGTCGCGGTCATTCAGGCTTATCGAGCGCGCGCCGTAGAAGCGGAGGCAGCCCGAGTCGCGAGGGTCTTCAAGGAGACCACTGCGGCTCAAGCGGTCCCGGCACGTGAAACTCCGCGAAAGGCCGACCCCTCGCTCGAGCTCAAGGTGCGCGCACTTGAGGCGCAACTAAAAGGCCGCCAGGACATCGTCGACGCCATGAGGAACGGGCTGATTGGCTCGAGCGATGGATTTTCGGAATACATGCGCGTTTTTTCCCGGCAGAACCTCGATGGTCTATGGCTGACCGGCTTCGACGTTGCCGCGGGCGGAGAAGAGCTCACGATCGCGGGTCGAGCGCTCACCGCCGACCTCGTGCCCGTCTATCTCCAGCGACTCAACCGCGAAACGTCTATCCAGGGCCGGCAGTTCACGTCGATGCTGATCAATCAGCCAAAGCTCGCGGCCACCAATGACGCTGCCACGAGCTATGTCGAGTTCCGGGTTGCTTCGGGTGCCGGCGAGGACGTCAAGCGGGCAGGTTCGTCGCAGCCGACTGGGACTGCGATTCCGCCGCGGCCTCGAGCTGACGACGCGCCGCGTGCGTTCAAAGGGAATCCATGAAACAGCTGTGGACGGCGTGTGCATCGAAAGTAGATGCGCTCAGCAAGCGCGAGCGCATCAGCGTCTTCGTCGCTCTGGTCGCCGTTGCCGTCTATAGTGTGTTCGCGGTCGCTATCGAACCCACGCAGAGACGCGTCACGCTGCTCCGCGCCCAGATCGCACAGCAACAGGCGGAGATTTCAGCTGCGAAGTCGCGCGCGCCCAAACCTGCGCCAGCTGATCCGGACGCACCCAACCGCGCTCGCACCGAAGAGCTCCAGCGGCGCATCGACGCGCTCGATTCAAGTCTTAGCGCGCTGCAGCGCGAGCTGGTACCCGCGGACCGCATGAACGTACTGCTCCAGGAAGTTCTCGGGCGCGACGCCGGTTTGCAGCTGGTCGCGCTGCGTACACTGCCAGCGGCGCCGCTGATCGCCAAAAAACAGGGAGGCGGCCGCGATTCGGATCAGAAAGCCGGCGCGTCCGAATCCGAAGCCGATGTCTACAAGCACGGCGTCGAGATCACGGTGCGCGGCGAATACACCAATCTGCACGCGTATCTCGCCCGGCTCGAACGCTCTCCGTGGCGCATGTTCTGGTGGCGCGCGCGGATGACGGCCGATGAGGCTTCGAAGCTCACGCTGATCATCACGATCTACACGTTGAGTCTCGACAAGGGATGGTTGCAAGTATGAGCTGCCTTTGCGGAAAGACGTATAGCTGGGCTGCACTGGCGGTGCTCTTCTGGGCGGCTGCGGTTGGCGCTCAGACCATGGCCGATCCGACGCGTCCGCCGCGTGCTGTGCCTGCTGAAGCTACGCCAGAGCAGCCCGGGGCTCCGGTCCTGCAGAGCGTCATCATTACGCCCGAACGACGCGCTGCCATCATCAATGGTGAGCGCGTCGAGTTGGGCGGGGTTTACGGGGACGCTCGCGTGTCGAGAATCACGGAAACCGAAGTCGTGTTGCGCTCAGCGGCGCGCACAGAGGTTCTGAAGTTGTATCCGAACGTAGACAAGTCGATAAAACGAGACGAGCCCGCGCGCGCCGCCGGTTCCCGCATACGGAACTAGAGCGCAGCCACGAGAACTCCTGAGAGGACGGCATGAGACTCAGCCTGTCATTGGTACTTCTGACCACCGTGTTGTGCGGTTGTCATCCTTTGCGCATACCTTCCGGTGACGTGCAAGGCTCGATAGACACTGCAGTGAAGCGCGCGGCGCAACCAAACGTGGCGTCGCCGCCTCCCGCCGCTGTCAGTCAGGCTCTTCTGCCGCCGCTGTCCGTGCAAATGCCGACGACTTCGAAGCTGCTCGAACAACGATTCGATCTCGCGGTGAACAATGCGCCGGCGAACCAGGTCTTCAGTGCGCTTGTCTCGGGCACCCGCTACAGCATGCTGGTCCATCCGGACATCAAGGAAACAATTTCCATCAATCTCAAGGATGTGACGCTCGCGGAAGCCCTCGAAGCCATTCGAGAGGTCTACGGCTACGAGCACAAGATCCAGGGCTCGCGCGTCTACATCGAGCCCGTCACGTTGCAGACTCAGATCTTTCACGTCAACTACCTGGCGGGGCGGCGTGCCGGGAGGGCTGACGTGCGCGTGAGTTCGGGATCCATTCAAGCTGCGGCGACGCCGCCCCCTGCCATTCAGCCATTCGGTCCCTCTTCCATTCCGATACCGATCGCCCCTGGCGGGCCGGGCATCCCAGGCGCAACGGGCTCACCTCAGCCGGCCGAAAGCAGCCGGGTAACGACCCATTCCGAAAACGACTTCTGGAACGATCTTCACGGCGCGATTCGGACAATCATCGGTGGCGAAGGCGGCCGCAGCGTAATCGTAAACTCGAACGCCGGCGTGATCATGGTACGCGCGATGCCGAAGGAGCTTCGGGCGATAGAGCAGTACTTGAAAGCGACATCGATCGTGGTCGAGCGTCAGGTGATGCTGGAAGCGAAGATCATCGAAGTGTCGCTTTCGGATCAATATTCCACTGGTATCAACTGGGCCGCGTTCAGGACTTCGCCGAACAGCCGGTTTGCTGGAGGCGTGATCGGGCCCGGCACCACACTGCGCACCGACGGCAGTGTTCAGAATCCGAACATGGTGATCGACCCGACCAGAACACCCCTGCTTTCGCCGGATCCGCTCACCCCCTCCCTGGTGGGCTCCATCGGGGCGGTGGGCAAGAGCTTGCAAACAATCCCCACGGCACCGGCCTCCATATTCGGGCTCGCGTTCCAGACGGGCAGCTTCGCGGCGCTGCTGAATTTCCTCGAATCGCAGGGCACCGTGCATGTCCTGTCCAGCCCGAGGATTGCCACGCTCAACAATCAGAAGGCGGTCATCAAGGTCGGAACCGACGAGTTCTTCGTCACCAACGTCAGTACCACGACGACTGCCTCCGGGAACTCCACGGTCGTATCGCCGACGATCACGACGCAGCCGTTTTTCTCCGGAATCGCGCTCGACGTGACGCCGCAAATTTCGGAGGCCGACCAGATCACACTGCATATCCATCCGTCAGTGAGCGTCGTAACGGACAAGACGAAGATAGTGAATCTCGGCACCCTCGGAACGTTCACGCTGCCGCTCGCGTCGAGCAACATCAACGAGAGTGACACCATCGTGCGTGTGCAGAACGGAACGATCGCTGCGATCGGGGGCCTCATGCGTCAGCAGCAGTCGAACAGCAGATCCGGGCTGCCCGGCGCGAGCGGCCCACTCATGGGAACGCTTTTCGGCACACGTGACCAGCAGCTCACGAAAAGCGAGCTCGTGATTCTGCTTAAGGTCACGGTCATTCGGGGCGATGCGGCGTGGCAGCAGGAGGCACAGGAGCTCAACGAGCGCATGATGAACCTGCAGTCGGGAGCGCGCGGGGATCGATGATGCGTTCGCGCTGCCGAGATTGTGTCCGGAGACGGCGCGTACGCGCATAGCCTATGTACGAAGCTCATTTCGGTCTGCGTGAACTCCCGTTCGGCCTGACGCCTGACACCTCCTACGCTTACACGTGCGCAAGCCACCAGGCAGCGCTGAATACGCTTCTCGTAGCAGTAAAGAACGGCGAAGGGTTCATCAAGATCACGGGTGAAGTCGGAACGGGGAAGACCCTGCTCTGCCGCACGTTTCTCGGCGCGCTCGATGCGAGCTACGCATCCGCCTACATCCCCAATCCTTATCTCGAGCCGCGCACGCTGCTGCTCGCGCTGGCGGAAGAGCTCAACGTGAAGCTGCCGAACGCGCAGGACCAGCATCACGTCATCAGAGGTCTCACTTACGCGCTTCTCGGCTACGCGGCTAAAGGCCGCCGCGTGGTGGTATGTCTGGACGAGGCGCAGGCAATGCCGATCGAGACTTTCGAGGCGCTTCGCTTACTCACGAACCTTGAAACCGAGAAGCGGAAGCTGCTGCAGGTCGTGTTGTTCGGGCAGCCGGAGCTCGACGCGCGTCTCGCGCACCGCTCGGTCAGGCAGCTGCGCCAGCGCATCACGTTCCAATACACGCTCGACGGGCTTGCGAAGCACGAGCTCGATCACTATCTCGACCACCGGCTGCGCGTCGCGGGCTATCGCGCCGGCCGACTGTTCGCGGAGACTGCCGTGCGGGCGCTACACCACGCGAGCCGCGGCATACCGCGGCTGGTGAACATCATCGCTCACAAATCCATGCTGCTCGCTTTCGGAGAAGGCGGCCAGCAGGTATTTGCGCGGCACGTCCGATCCGCAACGACCGATACCCCCGCTGCGCGGCACGCCTGGTGGGCCTCGTGGCCTTTTGCAACGTCCAGCCACAGCCGCGCATCTCACGACATTCCAGCCAGCCGGGAAGCTGTATGAGCCTCATCAACGACATGCTGCAGGATCTGGAAAAACGTTCGGCGTCGGAACGCAGCGCGGTACCGCGGCACGTGCGCGTGCTGCCGCCTGTCCGCCGGCGACGCGCGCAGCACTATGCGCTGAGTGGTGCTATCGGCGCAGCGGCCATCGCCGCCGTCGCGCTCTATCTATATCAGCCTGGTTTTGCCATTCCCGAACAGCAACCGCTCATCGTGACGCAAGCTGCGGCCGCGCCGCACATAGCCATACGGGAAGAGGCACCGGCGTCGCCACCGCCGGCACAGACACGACCCCCCGTCTCCGCCGCCGCGGTTCTGGCCGCTGACACGGCATCGACCGAGTCAGTCGTGCAACCCGCAGCCGAACCGGCAGCGCCGACATCCGCCCCACCTAGCGCTGCCAAGGGGGCCGGGGCACGCGCAGAGCTTCCGACAATCGACGCTACGAGCGCGATTTTCAGTCTCAGGATGGACGCGTTGCCTGCGGAACGCGCAGTCACGCGGGCAGGCACGCCGAATGACACTGGGCAACCGGTCATCGAACGCAAAGTCCGGGAACTCACTGTGTACCAGATCGCGGAGAACGAATACCGCGCCGGGGCGAATTTGCTCAACCACGGGCGCCTCGCAGAAGCGCAGGAGCGTTTTACCGCCGCTTTGCGACATGCTCCGAACCACGTCGGTGCGCGTCAAGCTCTTCTCGGTCTCCTGGTGCAGGCGAACAGAGTCGCGGAGGCAGAGCACATTCTGCACGAGGGCTTGAAAGTCGATCTTGCTCAGCCTGGTTTCGCAATGGCGCTTGCGCGCCTGCAGATCGACCGTGGCGACAGCGCCGCGGCCGTCGAGACGCTGCAGAGATCTCTCGCCTCTGCTGCAGCGAGCCCGGACTATCTGGCCTTTCTGGCAGCCTTGCTGCAGGGGCAGGGACGCCACGTGCAGGCGGCCGAGCTTTATCATTCGGCACTCGCGCTTGCGCCCCGCTCAGGCGTATGGCTCATGGGTCTGGGCATCTCCTTGCAGGCGCTGAATCGGAACGCGGAGGCGCAGGAGGCGTTCCGTCGCGCAAAAGCGAGCGACACATTGAACGGCGAGCTGCAGGCGTTCGTCGATCATCGGCTGAGACAGCTGCAGTAGGCCTCTGCGGCGGTTACGCCGCTGTCAGCGCGGTTCGTCCAGAACGCTGCTCCCAGCGTATCCGTGTTGTCGCCACGCCTCATAGACGACGATCGACACGGCGTTCGAGAGGTTGATGCTGCGATTGCCGAGCCGCATCGGCACGCGGATTCGACGATCCGGCGCGACTGCGTCGACCAGCCCCTGCGGCAGCCCACGAGTTTCGGACCCGAATACGAACGTGTCCTCCGGCGCGTAGGCGGGCACGTCGATGCATGTCGTCCCGCGCGTTGTCACCGCGAAAACGCGCCGGTCACCGAGCCAGCCGAGACATGCACTCCAGTCGTCGTGCACCGTCACGTCCGCGCGATCCGCGTAGTCCATTCCGGCGCGCACGAGTTGCCGATCGCGCAGTGAAAAACCGAGCGGCCGCACGAGATGCAGCCGTGCCCCAGTGTTGGAGGCAAGCCGCATCGCATTGCCCGTATTCGGCGCGATCTCCGGTTCGTACAGGACGATGTGGAACACGACAATGGGACGCGTTTGACAGTCGTCGTGGTAGTGACGGTAACTGTCAGGACGTACTCAGCGACCAGCCTGCGGCCGATCAGATCTTCGCGGGAGGGATGAGCGGATCGCGAGGCGCGCCCTCGACCCGCTCGGGACCGACGCGTTGTCCGAACTCCTCTAACCGCTGGTCGATGATGAGCCGAGGCTCACCGGTTGGAAAGCGCGCCCTCGAGTCGCTCGCCGTTCGGGCGTTGTCCGTCATCACCGCGTCGTCGATCCGCGTGCCGATCGCGATCCCGATCAGCAGCGCCGCAGCTGCGGACGCGGTCGCCCAGACGCGCATTCGGCGAATACGGGTGTCGGCGCCGGCCGGAGACGCCGACGCGCCGTGTTCGATGCGTTTGCGTGCATCGACCTGCACGGCGAGGTGGCCTTCCGCGGCGGCGCGTTCGTGAGTTGCCGCTGCGGCACGCTCCTCGGCCAAGCGGCGCGCTTCTGCTACTTTGACCGCTTCGGCCTCCGCCGCCGCGCGCTGCTCGGCGTGCGCCTTCAGCTCGAGCTCGCGAGCCGTGCGCTCACGCGCGACCATGCACGCGCGCCTGTCCGCCTCCGCATGTGCACGCGCTGCACGCTCGGCTTCCTGCTCGGCTTGCGCAAGTGCGGCAGTGCGTTCGATTTGCCGCTGTTCGGCCGCATGTCGTTCGTTCGCGGCGGCTGCGGCGCTCGCCTCGGCCTCACGGCGCGCATTCGCCCGAGCGAGCTCTTCATTTTGGGCCACCGCGCCCGTTTCTGCCTGTGCGCGCGCTTCAAGTTCGGCCGCCTCCCGGCGCTTCGCCGTTTCGATGGCCCGGGCTTCGGCGAGGGCGCGGTCTCGGGCGCGGGCTTCCGCAGTACGGTCGGCCTCGAGCCGCGCCGCGGCTTCCTGTTGCAGCTCGGCTTCTGCGCGCTCGCTGGCGAGTGCAGCGTCCAGCGCCTTCTGTTCCGCCGCTGAGCGAGCTTCCGCCGCGAGCCGAGCCTCCTGTTCGGCGCGTGCGCGGCCTTCTGCGGCCTCCTGCGCGGCGAGTAGCGCCGCTGCGGATGCCTGGGCCTGTACTTGGGCAGCCTCGTCGGCCGCCTCTCGCGCACGCGCTGCGGCCTGTGCCTCGAGTTCTGCTGCCTCGCGCTTCTTTGCTTTTTCAGCAGCACGCATGTCGGATGCCAGGCGGCGGGCGCTTTCCTTCTCCAGCGCGGCTTCGGCCTCGATGCGCTTTTGCGCGGCGAGAGTCGCCTGCCGCTCCGCCTGCTCACGTGCAGCGGCTTCTTCGTTCGCTCGTTCTTCTGCGGCGATGCGTTCGAGCGTCATCGCCTCCGCGCGCTGGTCCGCCGCAAGCCGAACTTCGGCCGCATGTCGCGCTTCGGCTTCGATTTGTGCACGGCTGGCGGCCTGAATCCTGGCAAGCTCTTCGGCCGCCTCGCGCGCGCGCGCCTGATCATGGGCGTGGGTCTCGGCTTCGGCCCGGGCGCGACCTTCGATTTCCGCTGCACGATCAGCTTCGATGCGCGACTTGATCTGCTTCTGAAGTGCGCGATCCGAGTTTGCCCTCTCTTTCGCAGCTTCAAGCGCGTCGTGCTCGGCCGATAGCCGTGCTTTCGCGGTTTCTTCGGCTTCGCGTTCGGCAGTCGCGCGCGCAGTGGCTTCCTGAGCGGCCAGACGGTCCGCGGCGCTGCGTTCGCGCGCTGCCGACTCCAGCGCGGTCTCTGTGTCTCTTCGCTCCCGCTCGCGCGCCGCGGCTTCGATGTCGGCACGCATGCGCTGCTGCGCAGCGGCGGCCGCTTGGAGCTCGGCAGCTTCGCGGGCCTGCATCTCTTTCAGGGCGCGCGCATCGGCTTCGCTGCGTGCGATCGCTGCCGATTCGGCCGCCTGCTCCGCTTGCGCGCGCTGCTCGGCTTCGCGGGCGAGCGCCGCTTCGGCGATCGCTCGTGCGTTCGCCGCGTCGCGCGCTTGCTCTTCCGCGGATGCGCGCGCCCTTGCAGCTTCAAGCTGGACCCGTTCGGCCTGCGCGCGGGCGCTCGCCTGTTCTGCCGCAACTGCATCAGCCGCAGTCCGTTCTCTAGCTGCCGTCTCGGCTCGACGTTCGGCCTGCTCGCGCGAACGCGCCAGCTCCGCCGCCTGGGCCTCGGCTTCTGCGCGGCGGCCGGCAAGCATCTTCTGCTCGACTTCGGCTGCCTGGCGCGCTTCTGCAGCCGCGAGCGCCTCTGCCTCTGCAGCCTGGCGGGCAAGCGCGGCCGCTTCCGCTTCGCGCTCCTCGTCGGCGCGTGCGGCGGCGATACGCGCCGCTTCCGCGTCGGCGCCGGCACGTGCCGAGGCCGCAGCCTGAGCGCGCCGCTCGCCTTGCAGGCGCGCTTCTGCGGCAGCCAGCGCATCGCGTTCCGTTTCTGCGCGGTGCTCGGCGGCCGCCTTCGCCTGCAGCTCGAGTGTCTCGCGCGCCTCAGCTTCGCCTCGGGCTCGCGACTCGGCCTCGGCACGCGCCTGTTCCGTTGCCGCGGCAGCCTGGTCGGCATCGATGCGCGATTGCGTCTGCGCCTGGAGACGCGATTCGGCTTCGACGCGCTCGGCTGCGAACCGCGCGGCTTTCGCTTCTTCTGCTTCGCGGGCGCGTGACGCTGCTTCGGCGTGTTTTTCGGCTTCGTGCCGAGCTAGTGCTTCTTCTCGTGCGCGCCGCTCCGCGTCAGCGCGTCGGTGCGCTTCTGCGGCGAGCGCCGTTTCGGACTCGGACCGCTTGCGCGCGGCCGCAGCGAGCTCCTGCTCGGCTTGGGCGCGTGAGAGGGCAGTAGCCGCTGCCTGTGCCTCAGCCTCCTGCCGTTCGCGCAAAGTCTGATCGGCCCGTACTTCCGCCGCCGCGCGATCGAGCGCAGCCTGCTGGGCTGCGCGTTCGCTGGCGTGCCGCGCAGAGGCTTCTTGTTCGGCGTGTGCCTCGGCAGTCGCCCGGTCGGCTGCTGCGGCTGCAGCACGCGCTTCGGCTTCGGCGAGCGCCTCTGCGACCTGCCGTGCTTGTGCCTCTGCCTCTGCCCGAGCGTGTGCTTGCGTCTGCGCGATCCGCTCCGCCGCCTCCCGCGCCTCGGCCACTTCGCGGGATCGGTTCTCCACATCCGCGCGTTCGCGAGCAGCCGCCTCGGCTGCGCGGTCCGACTCGGCCCGCGCAAGGGCCTGCTGCTGCAGCTCTGATTCTGAGTGTTCACGTGCCCGCGCCGACTCGAGGGCGTCGCGTTCGGCGGCGGAGCGCGCTCTTGCCGCTTCGGTCGCCGCCTCCTCGGCAGCCGTTCTGGCCTTTGCTGTGGTCTCGGCGAACCGTTCAGCTTCCAGGCGTAAAGCGGCCTGACGCTCGAGGTCCGCCTCGGCTTCTGCACGGGCCGTCTCGGATTCGATCGCTTTCTGATCCGCTGCAGCGCGTGCCTTGGCTGCTTCGGCGGAGCGCGCCTCGGCGGCGGCGCGTGATTTCGCGAACGATTCCGCGGCACGCTCCACTTTCCTGCGCGCGGCGGCGTGTTGCTGTGCTTCGGCTTCGGCTGTGAGTCTGGCGTGTGCGGTTTCGACGGCTCGCTGGTCGGCGGCGGCTCGCGCCTGGGCGGCGAGCTGAGCTTCCCTTTCCGCCTGCTCGCGCGCCTGCGCCTCCTCGATCGCGCGCACGTTGGCAGCGATGCGGCTTTGCGCCCGCATCTCAGCCTGGCGCTCCATTTCGGCTCGCTGCAGTGCAAGCCGTGCGGCGTTGCGGTCGGCTTCGGCACGCGCGGCAGCCTGTGCGGCGCTCGCGCTCTCGGCGGCTTTACGTGCGCGCGCGGCGACGAGGGCTCTGCGCTCGGCATCCGGGGTGGTCTTGAGATCCAGCCGACCGTTTTCCTGCGCCTCGACAGGATCGCCTGGGAGCGGCGGGTCGGTTTGCGCATCAGCCCGTGGGGATGCGTCCGGTGCCGGTTCCGCCTCGCTGGTATGCAACGCGCGTTGCAGTTCCTGCTCCCGCCGGACCAGCTCTGCACGTTGGATGTCCCGGAACAGCTTGCTCAATCCGATCTCCGTATCGACGGCGACAGCGGCTCACGTCGGCGCCTCATTATACGGCGACTTCCCGGCCGAACCGGAGGTCGAAGTGAGTCCGCCGCACCGCTCGCGCTGTCTGCACAAACGTGTCCGGGTCTGCTTGTCACGTCAGAGATCGCGGTTTATCGTGTGGCGGCTCTTCATCAAAACACAACATACGCCGGCGTAAGGCAGGGAGGGGCGCTGAAATCCGACGGGGGCACCGGAATTACCGGCGCGATTGATCGCGGCGCCGAGCGACGGCATGAGTCTGCGCGTTTCGCCGTCGCGGTCGCGTGGAAATAGCATGTCTCGCGCCTCACGCCGTCAGACGACTCGAGCCCTCGCGGCGGGCGCGGGTGTTGCGCGTCTGGCGCTCGGATTTCTGGCGGGTGTCGTCTTTGCGCTCGTTCCGCTCTTTTTTTCTGCTGGTCGAGGGCCGGGCGCCCCTTCCGTGCCCGGCGCTCCGGCCACGGGCGAAGACGGCGCTCCCTCGGCGCCTGCGGCAGTTCGATTCGTGTCCCGCCTGACTTACGCCTTGCACGAAGTGCCGGAGGACCTGCCCGGGCACGAGGCGGTGCCGCCGCCGCTCCAGTTTCGGCCGATACAGGACGAGCTTGGGCGTGCGTCGCGGGTCGCGAATCCCAAACCAATCGTCGCGTCCCCGCTTGCGCCGCGCGACACGACCCGCGGCATCGATGACGAGCGCCGGCGCGGTGAGTATCGGCAGCCCGCGCATTCTCAGCCCCGCAGCCAAGCACGTTTTGTCGACGGACGGGATCTCTTCGTCGCGTCGGGAGTGAAGACGGCCGAAGTGACTGCCGGCGCCGCACGCGGAGCGGCGGCTGAACACCTCGACATCGAAAGCCGCCTCGCGGCGACGCGCGAATGGCTGTTTGCGGCTGCGAACACCACCTACACCATACAGGTCGCCGCGGCGACGACCGAAGATCAGCTTCGACACCATCTACGGGCGCTTTCAGCCGTCCTCGATCCAAACAGGACGTATATCTTCAGGAGTACGGCGCACGGGCGGCAGACGATCAAGGTCGTATACGGTGAGTACATCGAGCGCGCAGCAGCAGTGGAGGCCCTCTCGGCGCTCCCTCCCACAGTCGCCCTGAACCGGCCGACCCTCCGGACGGTGAAAGGCATCAAGGCCGAAATTACGCGCAAAGCGGCGTCCTGAAAGATCAGCGCAGCGTGCGCGCGACGATCCAGCCGGTGACGCGCGAGGCGCCCGCGCGTTTGAGATTGCGTGCCAGCTCGTTCAGCGTGGCTCCGGTCGTCATCACGTCGTCTACGACCGCGACATTTCTCCCGGTCAGGCTCGCATCACACACGAACGCTCCGCGCACATTGCGCGCGCGTTCGGCCCACGGCAAGGATGCCTGCGGCGACGTGTTGGCTACTTTGCGGCATCCACGCCCGAGCAATGGCACTCCGATGCGTGCCGCGAGGTGTCGAGCGAGTTCGTGGGCCTGGTTGAAGCCGCGCTCCCGTAGTCGACTGTCGGAGAGCGGCATCGCGACGATCAAGTCGGGCTTATCGGTGATCTCGGCCGCGAGGAGATTCGCAAGCACCGGCGCGAGGTACAGGTTCCCTCTGTACTTAAATGCGTGGATCAGTGCGTCTACAGGAAAGGCGTAAGCAAAAGCCGCGGTGACGCTGTCGTAGAAAGGCGTCCGATGCAGGCATTCGCCGCATAGCGCCCCGCTCCCTAAGGGCAGTGCGCAGATGCTGCAGCGTGCTTTGCCGAGCTGCGGCAGCGAACCCATACAGCCGACGCACAGCGATCCGTGTAACGCGCGCGAGCCGCAGAGCGCGCACTGCGCGGGCAGCAAGGCCCGCACAACCTGCAGGCATTGGTTCAAAGCAAGGGTCGCCTGATTTGACAAGCGAGGTGCGCCTCCTTGAAGATCGATGACTTTTCGGAGCGGCCTGTGCTTTGGTCGCAGACCCCATGCCTTTTTCCACCGTTAACGAACGTGCCCCCGCGCGCGCCGACACGATTCGCAGGCCTGCTCTGCAGTGGACCATCGAAGCCGTAGAGGCATTGTATGCACTGCCGTTCAGCGATTTGATTTATCGCGCCCAGTCCGTGCATCGACAGAACTTCGATCCCAACGCAGTCCAGCTCTCGACGCTCCTTTCGATCAAGACCGGCGGCTGTCCGGAGGATTGCGGGTACTGCCCGCAGGCCGCGCGCTACAACACCGGCATCGAAAACGAGGCGCTGATGTCGGTCGAAGCCGTTGTTGCGGCCGCGCAGGCCGCGAAGGAAAAAGGCGC
>WUUC01238016.1_pt1 | contig 25871 bp, 24 predicted proteins | sample 6278441 | NCBI WGS metagenome assembly WUUC01 (sample SAMN13675441, study PRJNA597444) | soil metagenome | isolation source: soil | place: USA: Washington | collected 2017-10 | reverse complement strand
TGTCGGCCGCCATCTCGCGCTCGCCTTGGAAGACGCGGATCGTCACCGCGTTCTGATTGTCTTCGGCGGTGGAGAAGACTTGGCTCTTCTTCGTCGGGATCGTCGTGTTCCGGTCGATGAGGCGCGTAAACACGCCGCCGAGCGTCTCGATGCCAAGCGAGAGCGGGGTCACGTCGAGGAGCAGCACGTCCTTGACGTCGCCCTGGAGCACGCCCGCCTGGATTGCTGCGCCGATCGCCACGACCTCGTCCGGGTTCACGCCTTTGTGCGGCTCGCGGCCGAAGAAGTTCTTCACCGTCTCGACCACTTTCGGCATGCGCGTCATGCCGCCGACGAGCACAACCTCGTCGATCTCCGCAGGCTTCAGCCCGGCGTCCTTCAGCGCGCTTTGGCAGGGGCCTATGGTCTTCTGGATGAGGTCGTCCACGAGGCTCTCGAGCTTCGCCCGCGTGAGCTTCATGGTGAGGTGCTTCGGGCCGGTTTTATCTGCGGTGATGAAGGGAAGATTGATCTCGGTCTGCGTTGTCGAGGACAGCTCGATCTTCGCCTTCTCCGCGGCCTCTTTCAGGCGCTGGAGGGCGAGCTTGTCGCCTCGAAGATCGATACCGCTTTCCTTCTTGAACTCGTTGGCGAGATAATCGACGAGGCGCATGTCGAAGTCCTCGCCACCGAGGAAGGTGTCGCCGTTCGTCGACTTCACCTCGAACACTCCGTCGCCGATCTCGAGAATGGAAATGTCGAAAGTGCCGCCGCCGAGGTCGTAGACGGCGATGGTCTTTGACTCCTTCTTCTTGTCGAGGCCGTAGGCGAGCGCCGCCGCGGTCGGCTCGTTGATGATCCGTAACACTTCGAGGCCGGCAATCTTGCCGGCGTCCTTGGTCGCTTGCCGCTGCGCGTCGTTGAAATAGGCGGGAACGGTGATGACCGCCTGCTCGACCTTCTCACCGAGATAGGCCTCGGCCGTCTCCTTCATCTTCTGCAGGATGAAGGCAGAGATCTGCGACGGCGAATAGGTCTTGCCGCGGGAGTCGACCCAGGCGTCGCCGTTCGAGGCGCGAACGATCTTGTAGGGGACGAGCTTCTTGTCCTTCTCCACCATCGGATCGTCGTAACGACGACCGATCAGGCGCTTGATGGCGAAGAATGTGTTTTCAGGATTGGTGACTGCTTGCCGCTTCGCCGGGAGGCCGACCAGCCTCTCGCCATCCTCCGTGAAAGCGACCATCGAGGGTGTGGTCCGCATCCCTTCGGCGTTTTCGATAACCTTCGGGTTCTTGCCCTCCATGACCGCGACACACGAATTCGTCGTGCCGAGATCGATTCCGATCACTTTTGCCATTCCCACAGCCTCTCTTTCTGGCAGACCGTCCGGGCCCAGAACGGCACCCGGTTAAACTCATTCGCACGCCCCGCAATGCTGCCGCGCGGCGCCGGTCCCCTATTCACTCGGCGCAAGCCCCCGCCGACTCAAATCCGGCGGGTTCCGCGGTTATATAAGTGCCAACCCTATGGGCCGCAAGGATGAGCGCGGCAGATGAAGCGATCGTCTCAGCTGCGGATTGGAGGCGAAAAGCGTGGCGTTCCGACATCTCCCAGGACTGCTCGATTCAGAGGAACAGCAAGGGCTCCTGAAAGCTCTCCGGAGCATCGTCGCTGAGGCACCCCTTTATACTCCGACCATGCCGGGTTCTGGGCGGCCGATGTCTGTGCGCATGACCAATTGCGGACCGCTCGGCTGGGTGACGGACAAAGCGCGGGGTTATCGGTACGAAGCTTGCCATCCGGTGACCGGCAAGCCCTGGCCCGCCATGCCGGCTATGCTCCTCTCATTGTGGAATGAGCTTGCTGATTATCCTTCCCCGCCCGAGGCATGCCTCATCAACTATTATGCGAACAGCGCGAGTATGGGGCTGCATCAGGATCGCGATGAGGCCGATCTCTCGGCCCCGGTTCTGTCCGTTTCGCTCGGCGATACGGCGGTCTTTCGGGTCGGCGGACGCACGAGAAGGGCGCCCACAACACGCTTGGAGCTTGCGTCCGGAGACGTGGTGCTGCTTGCGGGCGAGGACCGGCTCGCCTTTCACGGCGTCGATCGGATTATTCCTGGCAGCTCCGACCTCCTCGAGGAAGGCGGGCGCTTCAACCTCACGCTGCGGCGGGTGACGCTCTAATTGTTGCCGCTGGTTCCCGGACCTGCCGGCCCGCGCGGCGGAACGCGATTTGGGTAATCATCGTTTGCGGCGCGCGGAGGCGTTTCCGGGGCAGGCTTCAGACCTCCTTTGGCGACGGCCACGAGAGCCGGCCGCAAGGTGCGGTCGCCGATCACGTATCCCGCCTGTAGCACGTCCACCACGGTTCCTTCCGGCACATCCGGGTTCGGAACCTCGTACATCGCCTGATGGCTGTTCGGATCGAAGCGCTGACCGATCGGCTCGATGCGCTTGACGCCGTAGCGCTCGAGCACGTTGTGCAGTTCCCGCTCCGTCAGTTCCACGCCTTCGAGGAAGTTCTTGAGAGCCGGATCTTGGGCTGCCGCTTCCGCGGGCACATGCTCAATAGTGCGCCGCAGATTGTCGCCGATGGTCAGAATATCGCGCGCAAACTTGGCGATGCCGTAGCGGGCGATGTCGTCCTTTTCCCGCTCGACGCGCCTGCGCAAATTCTCCATATCGGCCAGGGTCCTGAGCACGCGGTCGCGCAGATCGGCATTCTCGGCGGCGAGGGCTTGGAGATCTTCCCTCGGCTGCGCCGCAGGATCGCCGTTCGGCCGCCTCAGCTCGGAATTAGCGGCGTTCGCCTGATCCTCGTTGCCGGTCCGCGGACCGGATTTCTTCTCGGACATTGGCTCTCTGGGTTGCTGCGCCGGACAGACATGCGGGATATCAACCGGTAGGCCGCAAAAATCAAGGGACGAGCCGTCCGAGCAGGCGTGCGGTGTAGTCGACCATCGGAATGATGCGGGCGTAATTCAGTCGCGTCGGACCGATGACGCCGAGAACGCCGACGATGCGCCGATCAGTATCCTCGAACGGCGAGACGATCAGCGACGAGCCTGAGAGCGAGAACAGCTTGTTCTCGGAACCGATGAAGATGCGCACTCCCTCGGCGCGTTCGGCGAGGCCGAGCAGCTGAATCAAATCCTTCTTGGCGTCCAGATCCTCGAATAGGAGTCGCACCCGCTCAAGGTCCTCCATCGCCTTCACGTCTTCGAGCAGATGCGATCGGCCGCAGACGATAAGGCTTTTGTGTTCGGCCTCGTCTCCCGACCACATGGCGAGGCCGTCTGTTACGAACCGGGCCGTCAGCGCGTCCAGCTGCGCGCGCCGCTCATCGATCTCGGCCTCGATGCGCGCGCGCGCGTCAACGAGCGTGAGCCCGGCAATGCGCGCCTTCAAATAGTTGGAGGCTTCGATCAGCGCCGAATGCGGCAGCCCTTCGGGCAGGCTGATGATCCGGTTCTCGACGTCGCCATCTTCGCTGACGAGAACCGCAAGCGCCCGTCCCGGGCCGAGATTAACGAACTCGATCTGCTTCAGCGGCTTTGAGTGCTTCTCCACGAGCACGACCCCGGCGCAACCGGAGAGGCCCGACAACATGTCTCCGGCTTCGGCGAGGAAATCCTCCACCGCGCGGCGGCGTGCGCTCTCGGCCATCCGTCGCTCGATCTCGTGCCGCTCCTCCTCGCTGATATCCCCGACTTCGAGGAGGCCATCGACGAAGAGGCGAAGGCCGGATTGCGTCGGCAGCCTCCCGGCGCTCGTATGCGGGGCGTAGATGAGGCCGAGGGCCTCGAGATCCGACATGACGTTCCGCACCGAGGCCGGTGACAACGTCATCGGCAGGGCGCGGCTGAGATTGCGGGAACCGACAGGACCGCCGGTCGAAAGATAGGTGTCGACAATGCGCTTGAAGATCTCGCGTGAGCGTTCATTGAGCTCGCGCAGATTGACCACTCCCTCGCCTGCGGGCCTGAAGGTCTTCGCGTCGTTGTGGTGCATAGCCCGGGAATTTAAGATTGCACCCGCCCAGCGTCAAATCGCGCCGCACATCGCTGCTCAGCGGGATGCGCTAGTTGAGCGCCACAAACTCTGCCGGGCTCGGCTCGCGGAATTCGTCCGGCTCGCCGAAATGGGCAAAATAACGGGTGCGGATCGACTCGACCGGTAGAATGATGAGCACATCGGTCGTGCCGAATTGCTGATCGATGACCGCCCCGTCGCCGATATAGGCGCCGAGCCTGAGATAACCTTTGATGAGTGGCGGAAGCGATTTGAGCGCGGCTCTCGCGTTCACGGCTTCCCGCGGAAGCATGTTCATATCCACACGCAAATGCGGATGCGCGCTCACCCGCCATTCGGTGGGCGCCAGCGCGGTGTGATGGAGGAAGCTCAAAGCATGGGCATGCTTTTTCGGGTCGATGCCCTCGAAGCTGGCGCAGCCGATCATGACGTCGACGCCGTGCTCACGCACATAGGTCCAAATGCCCTGCCAGAGCAGCTCGACGGTTCGGCGCGTGCGATAGGGCTTCAATACGCAGGAGCGGCCAAGCTCCATGAAGCGGTAATGCGGGCCCTTTGATTTGAGCAGCGGGAGGATGTCGTACTCGCCTTGGGTGTAGAAGCCGTCATAGAGGTCCGCAACATCCTGGCGAAGAACACGATAGGTGCCCACGACACGGGCGCGCCGCCAGCGCCGGCCATTTACCGGATCGCCCCGATCGACGACGAGGAGATGATCGAAAACGGGGTCGAAAGCATCCTCGTCGCGCCGCGAAAGCATGGCGAGCGCGCCGGGAATGGCGGACATCTCTTCGTAGAACACTTTGTAGCGGAGGCGCTGGGCCTGACGGATCTCGCTTTTCTTGCGGGCGAGGCGCACCTCAAGCGATCCGAACCGGCCGTAGATCTTCGGCGGCTGCCAGCCGCCGAGCCTTCGCGGCTTCGGGCGGCGCCGCGCCGTGAACGGGAAGGGAAAGAAGAGGCCCGTAGGGTTCGGTCTTAGGGCAAAGTACGGGAATATCGGGTTACTGCGGAATCGCCCCGCAAATCGCCCGGCAGACAGTTTGTTCGACATACCTTTGCCCGATCCGGTGAGGCGTCCGCGCGGAGTGTTTCACCAGCGCTTTCGGCACTCGGCGCGGCGGCCCGATTCGGCCACATCAGAAGCCGGTTAGCAAACCATTTCGAACGCTGTATGACAGCTTGGGGATAGAGGGAACAGTTTCAAGCCGCGGCGAGGGCCCGGCGAAGCGTCTCGCCCCGATAACTCAAGGCTTCGGCGATGTGGATGCGCAACACCTGTGGTTCGCCGTCGAGGTCGGCGAGGGTGCGCGCAACGCGAAGCGTGCGGTGATAGCCGCGGGCGCTCAAACCAAGCGCCTCGGCAGCCTCGTGCAACAGCTTGCGTCCGGCAGTGTCCGGCGCGGCGATGTCCTCGAGCATGTTGCCATCGCAATCGGCGTTGGTTCATGCCTTTGGGAGCGCGCCGAACCGCTCCATCTGAGTGGCACGCGCGGCCGACACGCGCGCCCGCACCTCGGCGCTGCCTTCGGCAGCCGCTGGTAAGGCAAGATCGGCGGCGGAAACCGCCGGCACCTCGATCTGCAGATCAATTCGGTCGAGAAGCGGGCCGGAGATCCGCGCCTGGTAGCGCTCGGCGCAAGCGCGGCCCTGACGGCAACTATAGCCCGGCTCGCCGGCACGTCCGCAGCGGCACGGATTCATCGCCGCGACGAGCTGCACGCGCGACGGATAAGCGATGCGGTGATTGGCGCGCGCGATCACCGTCTCGCCGGATTCGAGCGGCTGCCGCAACGCATCGAGCACTTGCGGCGGAAACTCGGGAAGCTCGTCGAGGAAGAGAACGCCGAGATGCGCAAGCGCGACTTCGCCCGGCCGCGGGCGTGTTCCGCCGCCGACAAGCGCCGCCATGCTGGCAGAATGATGCGGGGCGCGAAACGGCCTGACCCGGCTGATGCGCCCGCCGGCAAGATCCGAGGCAAGGCTGCGGATCATGCTCACTTCCAGCATCTGCCGAGCATCTCCGCCGGTTCGAGCGGTGGAAGGAGCGAGGGGAGCCGCCGCGCCAGCATCGACTTGCCTGCGCCAGGCGGCCCGATCATTAGGAGGTGGTGGCCGCCGGCAGCCGCAACCTCAAGCGCGCGCTTGGCGCTTTCCTGGCCCTTGATGTCCCTCAGATCAGGCATCGCCTCCTCGCCGGGATCGGCGTTTGGAAGCGGCCGCCGCAGCGTTTGCAGGCCTTTGAAATGGTTGATCAGCTGGAGGAGGTTCTGCGGCGCGAGGATGGGCATTTCGGCGGAGGCCCAGGCAGCCTCGGCACCGGAACTTTGCGGGCAGATGAGCCCCTTGCCGATCGCGTTCGCCCCGATCGCCGCGGGAAGCGCGCCGGCGACCGGCGCGATCGAGCCGTCAAGCGCAAGCTCCCCGAGCACGCAGAAGCCGTCCATGGCATCGTGCGGGACCGCCCCGACGGCAGTCATCAATCCAAGAGCGATGGGAAGGTCGTAGTGGCTTCCCTCCTTGGGCAGGTCGGCGGGGGCGAGATTGACGGTGATGCGCTTCGGCGGCAGGGCAAGGCCAATGGCGTTCAATGCCCCCCGGACCCGCTCCCGGCTTTCTGCGACCGCCTTGTCCGGAAGGCCGACGATGGCGAAGGTCGCAAAGCCTGGGCCGATCTGCACCTGAACGTCGACAGCACGGGCCTCGATGCCCTCAAAGGCGACCGTTGTGACTCGCGCGAACATGAGACGCCCCCGTTCGAGCCGTTTTTAGCCCGAGGCCACTCTAATCCAGGGTTGCAGAACATCCGGCCGTTCAACCCGCCGCCTTCCGCGGCTTGCGGTTCGCCTTCACCTTCGCCTCGACCGCGTCCCAGATCATCGCGGCGATATCGGCGCCCCCGAAGGTAGCAATCTGGCGGATGCCAGTCGGCGAGGTGACGTTGATCTCGGTGAGATAGGGGCCGATCACGTCGATGCCGACGAAGATGAGGCCCCGCTTCTTCAGCTCCGGCCCGAGACGGGCGCAGACCTCCCTGTCGCGCGCCGTCAATATCGCAGGCTCGGCCCGGCCGCCGACATGCAAGTTCGAGCGCGTCTCGTCAGGTGCGGGGACGCGGTTGATGGCTCCGGCGACCTCGCCGTCGACGAGAATGATGCGCTTGTCGCCCTCGCGCACTTCAGGGAGATAGCGCTGCACCATGATCGGCTCGCGGAAGGTGAGGCCGAGAAGCTCGATCAGCGAGTTGAGATTGGTGTCGCCGGGCGGGATGTGGAACACCGCCGCCCCGCCGTTTCCGTAAAGCGGCTTCACGACGATGTCTTTGTGCTTCTCGCGGAAGGCGCGTACGGCGTCCGGCGACCGCGTAACGAGTGTCGGCGGCATCAGATCGAGAAAATCGAGGACGAACACCTTCTCCGGCGCATTCCGCACCGCGGCCGGATCGTTCACCACGAGCGTCTTCGGATGGATGCGTTCCAGCAGATGTGTGGTGGTGACATAGGCCATGTCGAAGGGGGGATCCTGGCGCAGATGCACCACATCGAAGCGCGAGAGGTCTTCCTCGCGCTCGTAAGCCAGGCGGTAATGATCGCCGGGCTTGTCCTCAACCGTGAGGCTGTGGCCGAGCGCGACGAGCTTCCCGTCTCTCAGAGTGAGATTGTCAGGCGTGTAATAGAACACGTCATGCCCGCGCCATTGCGCTTCGAGCAGGAGCGCGAAGGTGGAATCGCCCCTGATATCGATGCGCTCGATAGGGTCCATCTGAAAGGCGACTTTGAGTGCCATGGCGTTCCTTATAGGCGGGGCTTGTCACAGCTGGAAGGCATTGGCGATGTGGCGCGGGCGGACCCAAGGCGCCGCAAGCACGACGTCGAAGGTGATGTCGTGACCGGCAAAATCCGGATGTCCCGCAAGCCAATATTGGGCGGATCTGATGATGCGCCGCCGCGATCGGGAAGGCAGTGCGAAATCCGTGTCCTCGAAACGTCGCCGGTGCTTTACTTCGACGAAGCAAAGCCGCTTGCCCTTCAGCGCCACAAGGTCGATCTCGCCGACCGGAGTCTTGTAGCGCCGCGCGAGAATGCGATGCCCTTTGAGCCGCAAGAGAAATGCGGCGACTGCTTCGGCAAATAAGCCGTGGCGATACGCCCTAAGACGCCTCTCGGTCACTTCAATCAGCGCTCTTTGCGCTCAAGCTCGAGGCCGAGCTCGTAGACGCGGCTGCGTTTTACCTTGAGGCGTTCGGCCACGCTCCGCACGGCGTCGCGGAACGTCTCGCGGGCAAGCGCGTGTTCAAGCCCTTCCATGATGTCCGCGTCGTTGACTTCCGACTCGCCGGGTTCCGGCGGCGCCACGAGAAGAACGAACTCGCCTCGCGCATCACCCATGTCGGCCATTTGCGTTGCGACCTCCGGCAGACGGCCGCGAGAAAGTTGTTCGTGCAGCTTCGTCAGCTCTTTTGCGACGACCCCCTCCCGGTTTGGGAAGACCGCCGCCATTTCTGCCAAGGTCTGCTCGAGCCGCTGGCCGGTCTCGAAAAAGACAAGCGTCGCCGGCACCCGCTTCAACTCTTCGAGACGGTTCCGGCGCGGCCCGCTCTTCGGGGGCAGGAAACCCGCGAACAGAAAAGTGTCGGTCGGGAGTCCGGCGCTCGTCAGCGCTGTGATTGCCGCTGAGGCGCCGGGAATGCTGGTGACGAGGAGACCGTCTTCGATCGCTTCGCGCACGAGCTTGTAGCCTGGGTCCGAGATGAGCGGGGTGCCGGCATCCGAGATCAGCGCGACGGAAAACCCGGCGCGAACGCGGGCAAGCAGCCTCGGCCGCTCCCGCGCGGCATTGTGCTCGTGATAGGGTGTGAGTTCAGCCTTAATGCCGAAATGGGAGAGAAGCTTCTTCGAGTGGCGGGTATCTTCCGCCGCGATGAGATCGGCGCGCGCCAGGACTGAGAGTGCGCGCAGCGTGATGTCGCCGAGATTGCCGATCGGCGTGGCGACGAGATAGAGGCCAGGTGCGAGCTCCGCCTCCAGCTGCTCGTGAAGAACCTCACTTGCCCGCTCGAGCAGAAGGGCTTGGGTCCGGCCCGTCCCTCCATTTTTCTGCGGCTTGCTCATCGGATCGGGGCGACTCCTCCGGCCTGCGCACCAGCGATTCGGGCTGACCTCTGTTGACGGACTACCATGCTATAGTGACGCGCCGCGCATCAAGATTGGGCCATAGTTACGGTCGAGAGTTCCGTTTGGGGCGGCTCCGGGCGCCGCTCGGGGGTTAACCCGTCTGCCAAACGTGAAACACGTCCGGTAAGCGGCCGCTGGGGGCCGGCCTTTGCGACAAGGGATCATGGGTTTTCGGACGAAGATCGATTCTCGCCTGACTGGGGCGAAGCTCGCTCTATGCGCTCTTGTGCTCGGCTTCGTAGCCGCCTGCGGTACCTCGAGCGGCGGAGGTCCGGGGCCGCAGCTTCCGCTGTCCAGTGGCGGCGGCAACGTTAAGGTTGCCCTCCTCCTGCCCATCACCGGTTCCGGAAACACGCCGGCGGTGGCCAAAGCCCTGAAGCAGGCGGCCGAGCTTGCCCTCTTCGACTTCGACAATCCGGCAATCACGCTTGTGCCGAAAGACACGCGGGGCACTCCGGATGGCGCAAGGGCCGCGGCCGAGAGCGCGGCAAGCGAAGGGGCAGAACTGATCATCGGCCCGCTTTTCGCGCAAGAGGTTGCCGCCGCGGCGCCCGCGGCGCGCCAATCCGGCGTGCCGATGGTCGCGCTTTCGAGCGACCAGAAGGTTGCGGGCGACGGTGTCTATCTTTTGAGCTTCCTTGCCGGGCGCGACGTCCCTCGAATCGTCTCTTACGCAATGGCGCAAGGGAACCGGAACTTCGCGGTGCTCGTGCCGCAATCGCCTTACGGCCGACTGGCCGAAGAACAATTTGCAAGAAGCGTCTCGCAAGCCGGCGGCCAGACGGTCGTGCGCGCAAGCTTCGCGGCCGGTGACGGAACCGCGATGCTCGGCCCCGTGCGGCAAGTGGCGAACGCCGTGAAGTCCGGAAATAAAGTGGACGCGGTGTTTTTGCCCGCCGGCCCGGAAGACCTGCAGACGCTCGCCCCGCTCCTTGCCTCCAACGGCTTGACGGGCGCGAGCGTTCAGTTCCTCGGCACGGGCCAATGGGATTCGCCGGCGCTCGGACGCGAGAAGGCACTTATCGGCGGTTGGTATGCGGCTCCCGATCCAAAAGGCTGGAGCAATTTCTCGGCGAATTACGCAAAGACCTACGGCTCGACGCCGCCGCGGATTGCGAGCCTCGGCTATGACGCCGTGAGCCTTGCGGTGACCCTTTCGCAAAATCCGCGCGGCGAGCGCTACACGATGGCACAGCTCACCCGCCCGAGCGGTTTCTCCGGAGTGGATGGGCTCTTCCGCCTGCTCCCCGACGGAACGAGCGAACGCGGCCTCGCGATTCTGCAATTGCGGGAATACGGGCCGCAGGTGATCCAGCCAGCGCCGAACAGCTTCGCCAGCGCGCAATATTAGGCTGCCAGCTCCAAGATGAGACGATCGAGCACCAGCCGGCCCATCGGCGTCGCTCTGAGGCGCCGATCGTTTCGCTCGATCAATCCTTCTTCGACAAGCCGCGCGACACGCGTTTCCGGGAACGCGCGTCCGTCGATTTTCGCGAGACGGTTCAGGTCGATACCTTCCGATAGACGAAGTGCCATCAGGAGATATTCGTCGGCCGCTTCCGACTCGCTCAAGGTTTCGGCTTGTTCGATCCCGTTTCCGGCCGCTTCGACCGCTTCGAGCCAAGCCTCCGGCGATTTGCGCACGACGATCGCCTGTTTGCGCCCCCGACGGGTGATGCGGCTATGCGCGCCAGGCCCGACCCCGGCATAGTCATATCCCCGCCAATAGAGGAGGTTGTGCCGGCATTCAGCGCCAGGCCGTGCGTAATTTGAGATCTCGTAGGCCGGAAGACCCGCTCCTTCGCAAAGCTTCTGCGTGACCACGTAGAGCTCCTGCGCCGTTTCGCTGCTCGGAACGCGCAGGGTGCCGGCGGAATGCCGCGCGGCAAAGGGCGTGCCCTCTTCAATGGTGAGCTGATAGAGCGAAAGATGGTCGGCGGCGTGCTGCAAGGCGCGTTGAAGTTCCTCGCGCCACTCCGAAACGGTTTGCCCCTGGCGGGCATAGATCAGGTCGAAGGAGACGCGCTCGAAATGCCGCTTGGCCACGGCGAGAGCATCGAGCGCCTCCGCGCTCGAATGCATGCGGCCCAGCGCCTTCAGGCTCACATCGTCGAGCGCCTGCACGCCGAGCGAAAGGCGATTGACGCCCGCCGCGCGATAGCCGGCGAAGCGGTCCGCCTCGACGCTCGTTGGATTGGCCTCCAGCGTGACTTCCGCTTCCGGCGCGACGGACCAAAGCGCGGCAATCTCATCGAGGATCGCGGAGACGGTCTGGGGCCCCATGAGAGACGGCGTGCCGCCGCCGAAGAAGATGCTCGTCACTATTCGGCCGGGCGCAAGTCCGGCGAAGTGCCGTAGTTCGGCGAGATAGGCCGCGCCAAATCGCTTTTCATCGATACCGCCGTGGCGGACATGCGAGTTGAAGTCGCAATAGGGGCACTTGGCGAGGCAAAACGGCCAGTGGACATAGATGCCGAATGGCTCGTCCCCCTCACCCGGCTCGGACCTTCGGTCCTCGCCACCCTCTCCCACAAGGGGAGAGGGAATTGAATGGCGCGGTCTACGGCCCCTCTCCCCTCGTGGGAGAGGGTAGGGCCCGCCGCTGAAAGCGGCGGGAGGGTGAGGGGGCGGCAGAGTCATCGCAAGCTCGCGATCAGCTTGCCGAAAGCGCGCGCCCGGTGCGACAGCGCGTGCTTCCGCGACGGCTCCATTTCTCCGAACGTCTCCGCGTGCCCGTTGGGGACGAAAATCGGATCATAGCCGAAGCCCCGAGTGCCGCGCGAGGGCCAGGCGATCGTCCCGAACACTTTGCCCTCGAAAATCTCGACCGTCCCGTCCGGTGTGGCAAGGGCAAGGGCGCAGGTGAAGTTGGCGCGCAGGTCCGTAGCGTTTACGGCTTCGAGCTCGCAATGCACGCGCTCCATCGCAAGGCCGAAATCTTTGGCCTCTCCACCCCAGCGTGCCGAATGGATGCCGGGTTCACCGCCGAGGGCATGCACTTCAAGGCCGGAATCGTCCGATAGGGCGGGCATGCCGGCAGTTTTAGCGGCCGCGCGCGCCTTGAGTGCCGCGTTTTCTGCGAATGTTTCGCCTATCTCTTCGGGTTCGTCCAATCCGAGGTCGGAGGCTGCCACGGCCTCGATCCCGAACGGCGCGAGCAGCTCCGCAATCTCCCGCACCTTCCCCGGGTTATGGCTTGCGATGAGGAGCTTCGTTCCCGGCCTTAGGGCGACAGGCATTAGGCGACGGCAAGCTTTTGCAGCTGCACGATCTCCGCGATGCCGCGCCGTGCAAGCGCCATCAGGGCGTCGAACTGCTCTCGGCTGAATGCCTCGCCTTCCGCCGTTCCCTGCACCTCGACGATGCCGCCGGCTCCCGTCATCACAAAATTCGCATCGGCCTGCGCTTCCGAATCTTCCGCATAGTCGAGATCAAGAACGGCTTCCCCGGCATAGAGGCCGCAGGAAACGGCGGCAACATGGTCGCGGAGCACGCCGTTTTTGGTCATGCCGCGCGCTTCCATCCAGGCGATCGCATCATGGAGAGCGATCCAGGCACCATTGATCGCCGCAGTGCGGGTTCCTCCGTCTGCTTGAAGCACGTCGCAATCGACTGTGATTTGGCGCTCGCCAAGTTTTGGAAGATCGGTGACCGCACGGAGCGACCTCCCGATCAGGCGCTGGATCTCCTGCGTCCTTCCGGACTGCCGGCCTGCGGCCGCCTCGCGGCGCGAGCGCTCCGTGGTCGCCCGGGGCAGCATGCCATATTCGGCCGTCACCCAGCCTTTGCCGGTTCCTTTCAGCCATCCGGGTATGGGCTCTCCGACGGTTGCGGTGCAAAGCACATGCGTGTCGCCGAAGCGCACAAGGCACGAGCCTTCGGCATGGCGCGAAGTGCCGCGTTCGAAGCTGACCGGCCTTAATGCGTCGGCGGCGCGTCTGGATGGACGAGGTATGGCAGGTCTCCCTTGCTCGGTGGCGCGCACCCTAGAGGAGCCTCCGCCGACGGGAAAGGGGCTGTGAGAAAGACGGCCGCGCGCTCGCCACGATCCTTCCGTCAATGCATACTGGCGCGCCGTCGTGTGGGTCCTGGAGAAGAAGGTGGAGCAATCGGCATCAGCAGTGTCGGGAAAGGCTGCACGTTCGCAGGAAACGGACGCGGCAACGCCGATGATCGCCCAATATTTGGAGATCAAGGCCGCGAACTCCGATTGCCTCCTCTTCTACCGCATGGGCGATTTCTATGAGCTGTTTTTTGAAGACGCGGCGATTGCATCAAGGGCGCTCGGCATCGCGCTGACGAAGCGCGGAAAGCATCTCGGCGAGGACATCCCGATGTGCGGCGTGCCTGTCCACGCGGCAGACGAGTATTTGCAACGACTGATCGCGCTCCGCCATCGCGTCGCTGTCTGCGAGCAGATTGAGGATCCGGCGGAAGCGCGGAAGCGCGGGCCGAAGGCCGTGGTCCGCCGCGACGTGGTTCGCCTCGTCACCCCCGGCACGCTGACCGAAGACAGCCTCCTCGATTCGCGCGCGCACAATTTCCTCACCGCGCTTTTTTCAGCCCCACGTCCAGAAGGGACCGGGCGGTCCTTCGTCCTCGCCTCGCTCGACATCTCCACAGGCGAGCTTCTGACGGCGGTTGTGAGGGAAGGCGATCTTGCCGGCGATCTCGCAAGGCTTGCCTCACGGGAAACTCTCGTCGGCGACGACCAGGCCGGAGACCGTGCGCTTCGGGCGGCGATAGAGCAGAGCGGAGCGGCGCTCACGCCTGTCCCGCGCGCGCATTTCGACTCCGCTCGCGGTGAGCGGGCGCTGAAGGGAAGGCTTGGCGTCGCAACACTCGACGGTATCGGCGAATTCTCGCGCCCCGAACTCGCTGCCCTCGGCGCGCTGCTGACGTATGTAGAGATCACCCAGGTCGGGCATTCGCCCCTTCTTCGCCCGCCGCGGCGGCAGGCGGAAGGAAGCCTGCTCGTCATCGATGCCGCGACGCGTGCGAGCCTCGAGCTTGTGCGCTCAAATCACGGCAGCCGCAGCGGGAGCCTGCTCGGCGCCGTCGATCGAACGGTGACAGGTCCCGGCGCGCGCGAGCTCGCGAGCCGCATCACGAGCCCTCTCACCGACGCCGCAGCCATCAATGCACGCCTTGATTCTGTCGGCTATCTCGCGAACCAGCCTCGCCTTCGGGGCCTCTTGCGCGAGGAGATGAAGGCCGTGCCGGATCTTGCCCGGGCCCTCTCGCGGTTGTCGCTCCGTCGGGGCGGACCGCGCGATTTGGGGGCAGTCCTCGATGCCATCGCCGCAGCGCACAAGCTCGCAGGGCATTTAGGGGAGGCGGGGCGGGGACTCGGGCTTCCAAGCGAACTGTCCGGCATTCTGCTTAGACTTAAGGACGTGCCGGCAGAGGTGGAGCAGGCGCTTGCGACGGCTCTCGCCGACGGTCTCCCCATCAACAAGGGCGATGGCGATTTTGTTCGCGACGGCTTCGACCGAGGCCTCGACGAGCAGCGCAAGCTGCGCGACGGGAGCCGGCAAGTGATCGCCGGTTTGCAGACGCGCTATGCCGAGGCAACCGGCGTCAAATCGCTGAAAGTCCGGCACAACAATGTGCTCGGCTATTTCGTCGAGGTGACCGCGACGAATGCGGGCGTTCTCGCCAAGCCGCCGCATGCCGAGGCGTTCCGGCACAGGCAGACGCTCGCGAATGTCATGCGCTTCACGACGCTGGAGCTTTCCGAGCTCGAAGGCCGCATCACGGCGGCGGCGGAGCGTGCGCTCGCAATCGAGCTCGAGGTCTTCGCGCAGCTTTGCGAGCGCGTCTTGGCTTCGGAGCGCCGCCTTGCCGAAGCCGGTGCGGCGCTCGCCGAGTTCGATGTCTACGCCGCACTTGCCGAGCTTGCGGTCGAGCAGCGTTACGTTCGCCCGAAGGTCGATGAGACGCTTCGCTTTGCCATCGTGGAAGGCCGGCACCCGATTGTGGAACAGACTCTTGCCTCGGGCGACGCCACGACGTTCGTCGGAAACGATCTCTCACTCGGCGGAATGGACGGAGAAGGAGCCCGCCTCCTCCTCGTCACCGGTCCGAACATGGGCGGCAAATCCACCTTTCTCCGCCAGAACGCTCTGATCGTGGTACTCGCGCAAGCGGGGTCGTTCGTGCCGGCGAAATCTGCTGAGATCGGGATCGTGGATCGCCTCTTCAGCCGTGTCGGCGCCTCCGACGACCTTGCCCGCGGACGCTCGACCTTCATGGTCGAGATGGTTGAAACGGCGGCAATCCTCAATCAGGCGAGCGAGCGATCGTTTGTGATCCTCGACGAGATCGGCCGGGGCACCGCGACCTTCGACGGTCTGTCGATCGCCTGGGCCGCGCTCGAATATCTGCATGAGGTCAATCGTTGCCGGGTTCTGTTCGCAACCCATTATCACGAGCTCACGGCGCTCGCCGAGCGGCTGCCGCGCGCCGCCAACGCCACGGTCGAAGTGAAGGAATGGAAGGACGAGATCGTCTTCCTCTACCGCGTGGTCCCCGGAGCTGCAGACCGCTCTTACGGCATCCACGTCGCAAAGCTTGCCGGGCTGCCGGGGCCAGTGCTTGTTCGAGCCAACGAGGTGCTGTCTGCGCTCGAAGGGGCCGACAGCCGTAAGGGTCCCGCACAATTTGCCGACGATCTGCCGTTGCTCAGCGCTGCTCGCAGCTCTTCCCCCAAGATTGCGCAAGGACCTTCGCCGCTTGAGGCGGCAGTCGAGGCGCTCGGGCCCGATTCCATGACACCGCGCCAGGCGCTTGAGGCGATTTACACCTTGAAGGGGCTCCTGACGCGCCACTCGGAGCCCTGATTCCCGATGTGCTAGACTCTTCCGATGGACCAGCCGCTTGCGAGATCCGCGCCTTATTTCGACTTCGAAGCCCTGCGCGAGGAGATGTCGGGGCTTGCCGAGAAGCATGCGGGCCGCGAGGGCGCTCTGCGCATTGCGCTTCTGGAGCGGCTGCGGCGACTGGTTGAGGAGGCGCGCGGCGAAGCAAAGCGCCAGCTTGAACGGGACGGCGACGGACGAGTATGTGCGGAAGGCTTGAGCGCCTTCCAGGATGCTCTGATCAGGCTCGCCTACGAATTCGTCACCAATCACGTCTATAGCGCCAAGATTCCGACCGCCGCCGAGCGCATGGCGATCGTGGCCCAAGGCGGCTACGGCCGCGGCATGCTCGCGCCTGGCTCCGACATCGATCTCCTGTTCCTGCTTCCCTACAAGCAGACGGCCTGGGGCGAGAGCGTCGCCGAATACATGCTCTACCTCCTCTGGGACCTCGGCTTCAAAGTCGGACACGCCACACGCACGGTGGATCAATGCGTGCGCCTGTCGCTCAACGACATGACCATCCGCACCGCGCTTCTCGATGCGCGCTTGGTGCTCGGCGAGGAGCCGCTCTTTGCCGAGTTCCAGCAGCGTTTCCGCAAGGACGTGTTGGAAGGCAATGCGAAGCCCTTCATCGAGGCAAAGCTCGAGGAACAGAACGCGCGTCACGCGCGCGCCGGCGCATCGCGCTATCTCGTTGAGCCGAATATCAAGGACGGCAAGGGCGGATTGCGCGATCTGCACACGCTTCACTGGCTCGCCAAGCACCTCTACCCCGACAAGGGCGAAGAGGATTTCATAGAGGCAGGCGTATTCACGCATGCGGAATATCGAAGCTTCCGCCGCTGCGAGGGCTTTCTATGGGCGGTCCGCTGCCATTTGCACTTTCTCACGGGGCGCCCCGAGGAGCGGCTGAGCTTCGACGTTCAGCAGCAGATGGCGGAACATCTCGGCTACAACGACCGCGCGGGCTTGCGGGCGGTCGAGCGCTTCATGAAGCACTATTTCCTGATCGCCAAGGAGGTCGGGGAGCTGACCCGGATTGTCTGCACCGCGCTCGAGATGAAGCAGCTGAAATCGCTGCCGTTGATCGGCACGCTGCTGTCGCCTTCAGGCTGGCGGAAGCGCGCGAAACTCCGGCGCAGCACCGATTTCCGCATCGAGAGCGGCCGCATCAACGCCGCTCATAAAGACATTTTCACCAAGGACCCTGTCAATTTCATCCGCCTCTTTGCCGTCGCGGATGATCAGCAAGCCGATCTCAGCCCGGACATTCTTCGGCTTGTCCGCTCGAATTTGCGGCTGATCGATGATGCCCTGAGAGCCGACCCCGCGGCGAACAAGCTTTTCCTCCGCCTCCTCACGGATGCGCGAAATCCGGAAGGGGTTTTGCGCAGCATGAACGAGGCGGGCGTGCTCGGCGCATTCATTTCCGATTTCGGGCGCGTGGTCTCGATGATGCAATTCAACATGTACCACCACTTCACGGTGGACGAGCATCTGATCCGCACCATCGGCTATCTGTCCCGCATTGAGCGCGGCGATTTCTCTTATGAGCACCCCGTCTCGACGGAGATCATCGGCACGATTGACAACCGCAGGGCGCTTTATCTCGCTGCCCTCCTGCATGACATAGCCAAAGGTCGCGACGAGGACCATTCGCTCGAAGGCGCACAGATCGCGCGCGAGCTTGGCCCGCGACTTGGTCTAACCCCGTCGGAGACCGAGACTGTGTCTTGGCTCGTGGAACATCACCTCGCCATGAGCACCTTCGCCCAAAGCCGCGACCTGAACGATCCAAAGACTATCCGCGACTTTGCCGATCTCGTGCAGAGCCGCGAAAGATTGAAGCTTCTCATGATCCTGACCGTCGCCGATGTCCGCGCGGTCGGCCCCGGGGTTTGGACAGGCTGGAAGGGCCAATTGCTGCGCACCCTTTATTTCGAGACGGAGCCGTTGCTCGGCGGCGGACATACGACGCTCACCCGCAGCCAGCGTGTTTCGCAGGCGCAGGAAGCGCTGCGCGATCGGCTCACGGAATGGCCGAAGCGGGACCTCGATCGCTTCATCGACCGGCATTATCCGTCCTATTGGCTGCGAACCGACCTCGATGTGGTCGCGGAGCACGCGAAGCTGGTTCGGGACACGGAGGCGAAAGGCAAGACCCTCGTCACCCATGTCTCGACTGACGCATTCCGCGGGGTTACTGAGATCACTCTCCTTGCGCCAAACCATCCGCGGTTGCTCGCCATGGTGGCCGGCGCCTGTGCCGGCGCCGGCGCCAACATTGTCGACGCACAAATCTCGACCACGCGCGACGGCATGGCGCTCGACACCATTCACCTTGAGCGCGAATTCGATCATGCCGACGACGAGGAGAGGCGCGCGCGGAAGATCGGCGCCATTATCGAGCGTCTCCTGCGCGGAGAGGCGCGGCTTGCCGAAGTGGTGGCGAGCAAGAAGAAGCCGAAGGGCCGGTTGTCGGCCTTCAGGGTCGAGCCGCAAGTGGCGATCGACAACACGCTTTCCGATGCGCTGACGGTGATCGAGGTCAATGGGCTCGATCGCCCCGGCTTCCTCTATGACGTGACGCAGGCAATCTCCGACCTCAACCTCGATATCGCGTCCGCACACATCGCCACATTCGGCGAGAAGGCGGTCGACGTGTTCTACGTCACCGATCTCACCGGCAAGAAGATCACGAGCTCGAGCCGCGAGAACGCAATCCGCGAACGCCTGACGAAGACGCTTCAGGCGCGGCCCGAGGCCTTGCGCGCGCATGCTTGAGCTGCGCATCACCTCCCGCTGACATGCCGCTCTACCGCGCTTTCGCCACCGTCGGCGCGATGACCGGCATCAGCCGGGTCCTCGGCTTCATCCGCGATGTGCTCGTCGCGGCTGTTCTCGGCGCGGGGCCTGTCGCCGATGCGTTTTTCGTCGCCTTCCGCATTCCCAATCTGTTCCGCCGCATCTTCGCGGAAGGCGCTTTCAGCGCGGCCTTCATCCCCCTCTTCGCCAAGCACCATCATGGCGAGGGAGGAGAGGCGGCGGGCCGCGCTTTTGCCGAACAGGCCCTTGCCTGCCTCACCCTCGCGCTCATCGTCTTCACCATTTTCGGCGAGATCTTCATGCCCTGGCTCATGCTCCTGCTTGCGCCCGGCTTTTTTGCCGACCCCGAGAAGCTCGATCTTGCCGTGTTGCTTGCACGCATCTCGCTCCCTTACCTTCTCTGCATGTCGCTTGCAGCGCTCTATTCCGGCATCCTGAACGCCCTTGGAAAATTCGCTGCCGCCGCCTTTGCGCCGAGCCTGCTCAACGTGGTGCTCATCATCGTTCTCGTCGGCTTGATCGCGCTCGGTGAGGAGGGGCATTGCAGGGCTGCCGTCGCGCTTGCCTGGGGCATCTCGATTTCCGGCGCGCTGCAGGTTCTGATCGTAATGGCGGCCGCCGCAAGAGCCGGTATGCGTTTGGCGCCGCGCCTCCCGCGCTTCAGCGAGGACATGAAACGGCTGCTCGCGCTCGGAGCGCCGGCCGTGATTGCGGGCGGCGTCACTCAAATCGCGGCGATCCTCACCACGATCATCGCCTCGCTTCAGGACCGGGTCGTGTCCTGGCTCTATTATGCCGACCGGCTGTTCCAACTGCCGCTCGGCATTATCGGCGTCGCCATCGGCGTCGTGCTCCTCCCCGACCTCAGCCGCAAGCTTCGCGCCGATGACCATGCCGCGGCGCTCGAGAGCGAGAACCGCTCGCTCGAAGTCGCGCTCTTGCTCACGCTTCCGGCCTCGGTCGCGCTTCTCGTCGCCGCGCATCCGATTGTGAGCGTTCTCTTCGAGCGGGGTGCCTTCGCGTCTGAAGACGCGAACGCGACGGCGGCCATGTTGGCGGCTCTCGCGCCTGGGCTCCCGGCCTATGTTCTGATCAGGGTTCTCCATCCCGGCTTCTTCGCGCGCGAGGATACGAAAGCACCGATGCTTTATGCCGGCATCGGCATGGCCGCGAATGCCGCGCTGAGCCTCGTGCTGTTCCTTGCAATCGGTCCTGTCGGCATTGCCGTAGGGACAACGATCGCGGGATGGCTGCAGGTGGCGCTGCTCGCCGGCACACTTCGGCACCGCGGCGATTTTGTCCTCGACCAGACCTTCCGGCGCAGGGCTCCGGCAATTTGTCTTGCCAGCGCCATAGTGGGCGTGGCGCTTTGGTTTCTCGTCGGCGCCCTTCAGGGTTGGCTGATGTCGGGGTCGCTCCTCGCCCAAATCGCGGCCCTCGGCGCGCTCGTGGGGGGAGGTCTTCTGACCTACGGCCTTATTGCCGAGTGGCTCGGGGCGACCGAATTGAAGTCGCTCCTCAAGGCCTTAGCGGGACGTTAGCACCCGCCCACACTATTTTTTCCTCCTCTTGGGGCGGGCCGACCGTAGCGCCAGACGCTTGTTTGGCTTATGCTGCGCTGCACAATATCGAATAGGGGGCATCGATGCAGACGCGGCCGCGCCGAAGCGTGCTCTATATGCCGGGATCGAATGCAAGAGCCTTGGAGAAGTCCAAAACCCTACCGGCCGACGCGCTAATACTCGATCTCGAAGACTCCGTCGCGCCTGATGCAAAGCGCATCGCTCGCGATCAGGTTTGCGCTTCAGTGAAGCGGGGCGGCTATGGCCCGCGTGAGCTGATCATCCGCGTCAACGCGCTCGAGACGCCATGGGGCACCGAGGATTTGCTCGCCGCCTGCCAAGCGGCGCCGGACGCCATCCTCGTGCCGAAAGTCGTGCATCCCGGCGATGTCATCAGCGTCGCCAAGATCCTCGAAGGGGCGCACGCGCCCGCCAGGATCCGGCTCTGGGCGATGATGGAAACGCCAATGGCAATCCTCAACGCACGCACCATCGCGGCCACGGCCGTGCATGCCGAGAACCGCCTCTCCTGCCTCGTGATGGGAACGAACGACCTCCTCAAGGAGTCACGGGCGCGAGCGCTTCACAATCGCTTTGCCGTCGTTCCGTGGCTCGCCATGACCATCGTCGCCGCGCGTGCCTATCGCCTTGACGTTCTCGACGGCGTCTATAACGACTTCCGTGACGAGCCAGGCTTGCGCGAGGAATGCGAGCACGGCCGCACGCTTGGAATGGATGGCAAAACCCTCATCCATCCGAGCCAGATCGCCGCCTGCAACGAGATCTTCTCGCCGACGGGGGAGGAAGTCGCCTGGGCGCGGAAAGTGATCGACGCCTTCGGCCAGCCCGAGAACGCCCATAAGGGCGTTATTGTCGTCGAAGGCCGCATGGTGGAGCGCCTGCACTTCGCTATGGCGCAGCGGACCGTGCAGATCGCAGAGTCCATTCGCGCCCTCGAACAGGCTTGCGCCTGAGCATCTTGCATGGGCTTCCCGGCCACGCCATAAGGGCCGGAAATCCGATCGGGGCGAAAGATGCAAGAGACGAGGCCCTCCGCGCCGCAGCGACTAAAGACGCGCGTCTTCTCCGGTGTTCAGCCGACCGGCAATCTGCATCTCGGCAATTATCTCGGCGCGATCACGCGATTCGTTTCGCTGCAGGCCGATCACGATTGCCTCTATTGCGTGGTCGATCTTCATGCCGTCACCGTTTTTCAGGATCCGGACGAGCTGAATCGAAACACGCGCGAGGTGACGGCCGCGTTCATCGCCGCCGGGATCGACCCTGCTCGTCACATCGTCTTCAATCAGAGCCAGGTTTCGGGCCACGCGGAACTTGCCTGGATCTTCAATTGCGTCGCCCGCATGGGCTGGCTGAATCGAATGACGCAGTTCAAGGAAAAGGCGGGCAAGGACCGGGAGAATGCCTCTGCGGGCCTTTACGTCTATCCGAACCTGATGGCCGCCGACATTTTGCTCTATCACGCGACCCACGTTCCCGTCGGCGAAGACCAGAAGCAGCACCTCGAGCTTGCGCGCGACATCGCGCAGAAGTTCAACAACGATTTCGCCGGTACGATCGCGCGTGCCGGCTATGAGGACGGCTTCTTCCCCCTGCCGGAACCGCTCATCGCAGGACCGGCGACGCGTGTCATGAACCTTCGTGACGGCACCAAGAAGATGTCGAAGTCAGATCCCTCGGAAATGACGCGCATCAACCTTACCGATGATGCGGATGCCATCGCGAAGAAGATCCGAAAGGCGAAGACGGATCCTGAACCGCTTCCATCAGAGTCGAAAGGACTGGACGCAAGGCCGGAGGCCGACAACCTCGTCGGCATCTATGCCGCGCTCGCCGAGACCGACAAGGAAACCGTCCTTCGCGACTTCGGCAATTCGTCTTTCTCGGCGTTCAAAGACGCGCTCGCGGAGCTCGCCGCCGCGCGCCTCGTACCGATTGGTGCTGAAATGCGGCGACTGATGTCGGATCCCGCCGAGATCGACCGCATCCTTGCCGACGGAGCGCGACGGGCGCATGCAATCGCCGACCCCATTCTCGCCAAGACGAAGGACATCGTCGGCTTCATTCGCGGCTAGCGAGCGCCCGCTGGCGGGCGCGACAAACATCCCGACAAATGGCAGCATGCTCGCCATGACGAAGGAGAAGGAAGGCCTCGAGACGCCGAAGCCGCCTGCCGCCGAAGCGGCGAAGATGCGTAAGCTCCGGCAGATCTTCACCGAGGGCCATAAGCGCAAATTCCTCGTCGTCGTCGACGAGACGCCGGAATGCGAGAGCGCGCTTGCTTTCGCCGCGAGTCGCGCCCAGCGCACCAACGGTCAGCTCGCCCTCCTCTACGTCATCGAGCCAGGCGTCGATTTCCACCCTTGGCTCGGCGTCGAGGAGGTCGCGCGGGAGGAGGGACAAAACAAAGCGCGGGCCGTGTTCCGGCTCTTCGGCCGCAAGCTGCGGGCGATGGGGTTCGAAGCGCTCGTGCCGGAGGAGATCGTGCGCGAGGGTGTCAAGGCGGACGAGATCACAAAGCTGATCGACGAGGATCAGGATATCGGCGTGCTCGTGCTCGGTGCTTCGAAGGATCCGTCCGGCCCCGGCCCGCTCGTTTCGACGCTTGCCGGCGGCAGGCTCGCCGGCACTTTCCCCGTCCCGATCACGGTCGTGCCTGGCCACCTCACTATCGAGGAACTTCTTGCTCTCGCCTGAGCGACGAGATCTCAGGTGAATTGATTTAGGCGGCGCAGCCGATCCGCGAGAGTACGCATCACCGAAAGTGCGAAACTCGGGGTCTCGTGGACGAGAAACAAGAACGTCTTCTCGGTAATCGGCGCGACCTCGCAGTCTTGGCTGGCCCTTGCGGTGGCGCAACGTTTCGAGCCATCGATGAGCGCCATTTCTCCGAGAATATCGCCCGCGCCGAGCGTCGCCAGGATCTTGCCATCCTTCTCAATTGCGACCTCGCCGGAACGCACTACGTACATCCGGTCGCCCTCGCTGCCTTCCTCAAAAATCACCTCGCCGGCGCCAAAATTCTCGGTACCAGCACCGGCGTTCGCGATGAGCTGATAATTGAGCGTCCCGTGCAGCATGGGTTTCTCCCCTCTACATCGTCGCTGACTTAAGAGTATATCTGGTCTCAAGTGTGACGTCTGAGTCTGCGGATGATCGATTCACAGAGCACAGATTTGTGACAGCGGTTTATCTTCGGCCGGAGCGTGCTGGACATTCTTGCGAAGGCTGCATCGGGCAATTCACCGAGGCGCGGCTGCTTGACTTTGGCGGCCACGAGGCCAAGTATGAGCTAGAATCGTTCTAAAATTCGGCTTGAGGCCTATCCACGGTTTCAGCCGAAACGAGGCCGGCGAAAAGAGGCGTTCATGTTCATTCAAACGGAAGCCACTCCGAACCCTGCAACCCTGAAGTTTCTGCCAGGCCGTCCCGTGCTCGGTCAGGGAACGCTCGAATACCGAGCTGGAGAGGAGATGCAGGACTCGCCTCTTGCCCAGCGTCTCTTCGAGATCGAGGGCGTCACTGGCGTCTTCCTCGGCTCGGATTTCATCAGCGTGACCAAAGGCGACGGGGAGTGGCAGCACCTGAAGCCGGCGATCCTCGGCGCCATCATGGAGCACTACCTCTCCGGCGACCCCGTCGCTCGGGGCGACCAGGACACCTCGGGCGAGGAGGAGGGCGAGTTCTTCGCTCCGGAGGACGAGGAGATCGTCAGCACGATCAAGGAGCTGCTCGAGACGCGCGTGCGCCCGGCTGTCGCCCAGGACGGCGGCGACATCACCTTCCAGGGCTTCCGCGATGGCGTGGTTTATCTGCATATGCGCGGCGCCTGCTCGGGCTGCCCGAGCTCGACTGCGACCCTTCGGCACGGTATCGAAAACCTGCTCCGGCATTTCATTCCGGAGGTGCAGGAGGTTCGCCCGGTTTGATCGAGGGTGACCTTCCGATCGGCGCGGTATAAGAGGCATGTAGCCTCTGGCCTTTCATGAACATCCTTGCGCTTGAAACCAGCATGGGCGCCTGTGGCGTCGCTGTGGTCAGAACCGAAAACGGCGAGCGCTCCGCCTTCTTTCGCGAAGAGAGGATGGCGAAGGGCCATGCCGAGGCGCTGATGCCGATGCTCGCCGAGGTCATGGCGGAGGCGCAGCTCGACTTCAACCAGCTCAATCTCATCGCCGCCACGCTCGGTCCCGGAAGCTTCACGGGCGTGCGCATCGCCATTGCCGCGGCGCGTGGGCTTGCTCTCGTAACCCCAGCGAAACTTTGGGGAACGGACAGCCTTAGCGTCATGGCGAGGTCGGCTACTTCGACGGGCGCGCTGAGTGACAACCCCACGCCGTTTGCCATCGCGGTCGATGCGAGGGCGGGTCAACTCTATTTCGGGGTCTTCGAGGCCGACGGGCAGAAGCGCCAAGGCCCCCTGCTTCTCTCTTACGAGGAGGCTGCGGAGACTTTGCCGGCCGAGACCGTCTTCGCAATGGGAAGCGGCGCTGCAGCGCTCGCTGCTGCTGCCCCCCGCGGGCTTCAGCTTGCGGTGCGGCTTGAGGATCTCCAGCCGAGCGCCGTCTCCCTCGGGGAGCTCGCTTCCGCGGCGCAGGAAGCGCTTCCGACCTTGCGGCCGCTCTATCTCCGGGCCCCCGACGCCAAGCCGCAGAACGCAGCGTTGGCAAGGCAATGACAGAAGCGGTCTCGATAGCGCCGTTTGTCAGGCCTGCTGGCCTGGCAGACGCTCCGATACTGGCAGCGATTCACGCAACAAGTTTCGAGCGAAACTGGCAGGCAGCGGAGATGGCGCAATTTTTGGCTGGCCCGGGCTGCCTCACGCTCCTCGTTTCGCCGGCGGAAGGGCAGCTCCCGAAAGGCATGATCATCGTGCAGCGGGGAGGCGATGAAGCCGAGATCCTGACACTCGCCGTGGCCCCGGACAGCCGCCGGTGCGGTTTGGCACGATGCCTTCTTGCGGCAGCAATCGAAGCGCTGCGAAGCGCCGGTGTGAAGACTCTGTTTCTCGAAGTCGAGGACGGCAACGGGGCCGGCCAAGCTCTCTATCGCTCCCTGGGCGCGATAGAGGCGGGCGCCCGGAGGCGTTATTACGAGAGCGGGGCCGATGCCTTCATCTTCAGCCTTGCCCTTTGAGGCCAGCCTGCCGATGATGCGGGCGAAAATCCGAGGCGCTGAGCCAAGCGATCATGCCTAAGACGTTGAGACGGGAGAGCCGGCTCGAGCGCCTGTGTGCCGAGCGTGGCATGCGGATGACCGGCCAGCGGCGGGTGATCGCGAGTGTTCTGTCCGAGGCCGGCGATCACCCTGACGTCGAGGAAGTGCATCGCCGTGCAAGCGCCCGCGACCCGCGCATCTCGCTCTCTACCGTCTATCGCACCGTGCGCCTGTTGGAAGGCGCCGGCA
>WUUC01118642.1_pt1 | contig 25929 bp, 19 predicted proteins | sample 6278441 | NCBI WGS metagenome assembly WUUC01 (sample SAMN13675441, study PRJNA597444) | soil metagenome | isolation source: soil | place: USA: Washington | collected 2017-10 | reverse complement strand
CTGTTCAGGTGGAAATTTCGTCGGAATTTCGTTATAAAAATCCCATTGTACCTCACGGAACTTTTGTCATAGCCATCAGCCAGTCAGGTGAAACCGCGGATACCCTCGCAGCCTTTAGAGAATTGAAAGCCAAAGGTGCAAAAGTTCTCGGTATCTGCAATGTTTATGGTTCTACATTGTCTCGTGAAGCAGACAGCACGCTCTTTTTAAAAGCAGGACCAGAAATCGGTGTATGTTCTACCAAAGCTTTTATCTCGCAAGTCACAGTTCTATCTTTGGTTAGCCTTCTTCTCGCAAGAATGCGTCATATGAGTAAGAACGAGGGGCAAGCATTTATTCAGTCTTTGAAAATTCTGCCCGAACAAGCACAAAAAGTACTTAATCAATCTAAGCATATTCACGCTCTTGCTAAAAAATATGCGAGGTATCAGAACTTTTTTTATCTCGGCAGACGTTACATGTACCCAACGGCTTTGGAAGGTGCTTTGAAATTGAAGGAAATTTCCTATATCAATGCAAATGGTTATCCTGCCGGAGAGCTAAAGCACGGACCCATCGCCTTGATTAACGAAGATTGCCCTTCTGTGGCCTTTTGTGCGAATAAAATGACGGCCGACAAACTTCTGAGCAACTTGATGGAGATTAAGGCAAGAAGCGGCAAAGTCATCGCTATTGCAGAAGAAGGATATGACATCATCAAAGATATTGCCGATGACATTATCTGGGTGCCGGAAACAATCGATGAAATCGCCACCATTCCTTCTACCATAGCCGCCCAGCTTTTTGCATACTACGTCGCCTATGAAAGAGGAGAGGATATCGATCGTCCGCGCAATCTTGCCAAATCGGTTACTGTAGAGTAACACTATTATTTTCAGTCGTCCTTCGGGCTCAAATAACCCTTATCTTGACTTTCCTAAGTTCGCTCACAGGCTCAATTACAAAGGCTTTAAAATCGGATCATTTGTTGAAAAAGAGAAACTGCCTCCTTAATTTAATGAAATCTTAACAAGATACTGCTATAATAATATAGAATTTAAAGAAAATAGTTGGTTTTTATGATCAAATCGGGCGGTTTAGTAGGTGGAACATTACTCGTGGCCGGGACTTGCATCGGCGGGGGAATGTTAGCCCTTCCTGTACTCACCAGCATGGGAGGATTTATTCCTTCTCTGGCTCTTTATCTTGTTTGTTGGGCATTTATGATCTGTACGGGATTGCTTTATTTAGAGGCCTGCCATTGGATGGAAGGAGAGTCCAATATCATTTCGATGGCGGAAAAAACGTTGGGCCCTATAGGAAAAGCCGCGACTTGGGTCGTGTACTTATTCCTTTTTTATTGCCTTACTGTAGCCTATGTCGTAGGGTGCGGAAACCTTTTGATTCAGGTGCTTCCCATTCCAGAATGGGCAGGGTCCATCCTTTTCGTCGCCTTATTTGCGCCATTTATTTTTGCGGGCGCAAAAGCTGTAGGCAAAATTAATTTTTATTTGATGATCGGTTTGGGCGTTTCTTATATTGCCTTTGTCATTCTTGGATACAAATTCGTAAATTCTGAGCTTCTCGTCCCAAAGGACTGGTCTTTGTCTATCCTTGCCCTACCTGTGGCATTCACTTCTTTTGGCTATCAAGGAATTATTCCTACACTTAACACCTACATGAATCGCGATATCATTAAGACTAGAATTGCAATCATCATAGGCAGCTTCATACCCCTTATTGCATACATCATTTGGCAATGGCTGATCTTAGGCATCGTTCCAGCTTATGGTGAGGGTGGCCTTGTAGAAGCTATGAAAAATGGCCAAAATGCCGTAGTTCCTCTAAAAAATTTCATCAATAACCCCAATGTTTTGATCCTTGGGCAATTCTTTGCCTTCTTCGCATTGACAACTTCATTTTTCGGGGTCACGCTAGGACTCCTCGATTTCTTGGCTGATGGTCTTAATGTAGAGAAAAACAACAAGGGCAAGTTTTTTCTTTCTTTGATTGTTTTTCTACCCCCTCTTCTAATAGCAATTGTAAATCCCAATATCTTTCTCATGGCTTTAGACTTTGCTGGAGGATATGGAGCAGCTCTTCTTTTAGGACTTCTACCGATTCTCATGGTATGGTCGGGACGCTACTGTCTTAATCTTCCTTCACATATCACTCTTCCTGGAGGAAAGATCCTACTGGTCCTGCTGGCGGCGTTTGTGGCATTCGAACTATGCTTCGAAACGGCGCATTTGATTTTTGGATAAGCCCTTTAGATTCTGCTTTAGCTAGGATTCAACGCATGTGTTAAATTTTTTAAAGTCTTTTTCGACAAAAAAAATCGGCTGATCTACAATACCGATCAGCCGAGTGAAAACCAAGAATTTGGCTTAGAAACTACCTAATTTATCCTAAAAAATAAGCCTGATCTTGGTCTTCCATACCAACCCCAATCCGGATTGTTATAATAATAGCTGTTATAATATCCAGGGAAACGATAACCACTACGATAAGGTCCATAAAAGCCATGATGACGATAACTATGTCTATAATATCCAGGGAAACGATAACCACTACGATAAGGTCCGTAATGACCGTAATGGCGTCCATAACCACGGCCCCAATGACCGTCTCCAAATCTAAAGGATACTCCAGCTATTTCTTCTCCAGATGGTTTGTATGTTGTTGTGGTTGTTGCATTTGCCTCAGTAAATGAACTAGGCATAAATACAACGGATGCTAGTGTAAGAATTCCAACTAAAACACCCTTAAACCAATACATACTTACCCCCTTTGTTAGGGATTTGATGTAAATATGACATGCTGGGAGGGAGAGTCAAAGCAGGGTTGCAAATCGTCCAAATAGCGAATCATTATTGATTCAAATTGGTTTTTTTAAGAGGGCGATTGAAGCTACCTGTAAAAACGATAACTCTCCCTCCCTAACTTTATTATAAGTTAGTTTGCATAGGCTGTCAAATATTTATTTTACCTACGATTGGAATGTAGGGTGTTGGAGAATTATCAGACTAATCAAACAGGGCAGCAGCAAAATTTTCAGGGTTAAATGGTTCGATATCGTCGAGAGTTTCGCCAACTCCTATAAATTTAACTGGAATGCCCAATTGGCCATGGATATTGATAATGATACCCCCTTTGGCGGTTCCGTCCAGCTTTGTGAGGATCATCCCAGTAATGGGAGTAAATTGGTTAAAGATTTTTGCTTGGTCGATGGCGTTTTGTCCTATGGTGGCATCAAGAACCAAAAGAGTTTCATGGGGACTATTGGGAAGCATTTTATGGCAAGCTCTTTTAATCTTTTCGAGTTCTTTCATGAGATCGCTTCGGGTGTGAAGCCTGCCGGCAGTATCGATAATGACAACATCAGATCCGCGTGCTTTAGCGGCATTAAGAGCATCGTATGCTACAGCTGCAGAATCGCTTTTTGGAGCACCTTTGACAATATCCACCTGGATGCGTTGAGCCCAGATTTCCAATTGTTCAATCGCTGCGGCTCGGAAAGTATCTGCTGCTGCAATAAGCACTTTTTTCCCGCTGTCATGGTATCTTTTTGCCAGTTTTGCAACGGATGTCGTTTTTCCATTTCCATTGACACCGACGACTAGAATCACCATAGGACCTTCGCTTTTGGGGACTTCTTTCATATCAACAGGTGTTTTAGAAAGAAGCTTTACAATTTCGGTGCGGATTTCTACGATGAGTCCGTCTGCGTTGAGTGAAGGATTTTTGCGGTAAAATTCCTGGACTTTTGTTGAAAGTTCTTTTGAAGCGGCAATGCCGATGTCGGCCTCATAAAAAAGCTGCTCTAGTTTTTCTAGAGTTTCTTCATCGATTTTCCCTTGGAAGAGTGCACGTATTTTATTTCCCAATAAAGAACGTGTTTTAGAGAGGGCATTTTTTACTTTATTAAAGCTGGATTTTAAGAATTTTAGTACCACCTGATTCTTCTCTATGGTATTGTGGTTTTGGGAATGTTATACTAGCATGAACGGGAGCAAAGTGAAAAGAGGAAAGTCATGAATACTCATGAGTATCAAGCAAAAATGATTTTGGAAAAGTTTGGTATCCCAATTCCCGAGTTTCGTGTTATTTCAAATTCCAGTGAGATTGAAAAAGTGATCGATGATATGGGGATCCAATCTGCCGTAGTAAAGGTGCAAGTCCATGCCGGGGGGAGAGGAAAAGCGGGGGGAGTCAAGCTGGCAAAAAATCGAGATGAGATCATTAAATATGCTAAAATGCTCCTTGGCATGCGTATCGTCAATAATCAAACAGGTAAAGAAGGGGTTGTCGCCCATAAAATCCTTATTAGTCCAATTGCTCCTATCAAAAAAGAATATTACATGGGAGCTGTCATCGATAGGGCAAATGCTTGTGCGGTGTTGATGGTGTCACCTGAAGGTGGGGTGGATATTGAGGAAGTCGCTGCAAAACATCCTGAAAAAATCCTGAAGATGCTAATCAGCCTTAATGGGACCTTTCGCCACAATAGTTTAGTAGAAATGGCAAATTTTATGGGGTGGCAGGGAGAGACTGCTAGGCAAGGAATGAAGCTTGCTTCCAACTTGGCAGAAGCCTTCGTCAAAACAGATGCCTCGCTTTTAGAGGTAAATCCTTTGGTAGAAACACTTCAAGGAGATCTGCTGGCTTTGGATGCTAAATTGACAGTGGATGACAACGCCATTTTTCGTCAGCAAGAAATAGCTGAATTCTATGACCCTACTCAAATTCCGGCTAATGAGGCACAAGCGCATGAGAATGATCTTGCCTTTGTGGCTTTAGATGGTGAGATAGGTTGCATGGTGAACGGGGCCGGTCTGGCGATGGCGACGATGGATATCATTCATTATCATGGAGGAAATCCAGCAAATTTTCTTGATGTTGGAGGGGGAGCTACGAAAGAAAAAGTAGCCGAAGGTTTTAAAATCCTACTTTCTGATCCTAAAGTTAATGCAATACTTGTCAATATTTTTGGCGGGATCATGAATTGTGCGACAATTGCAGAAGGAATCATCGCTGCAGCAAAGGAATTGGAATTAAAGGTTCCTCTTGTTGTTCGAATGGAAGGAACAAATGTCGAGCAAGGTCGGAATATGATCTCCAAATCGGGACTCAATATCGTCCTTGCAAGCAACCTTTCTGAAGCGGCGGAAAAGGTTGTTGCAGCATCGAAGGCAAGGAGAAATTAAAGGATGGCTATCTTAGTCAATAAGCAGACAAAAGTAATCACGCAAGGCATAACCGGCAAAGCAGGTAAATTTCATACCCAGCAATGCATTGAATATGGGACAAATATAGTAGGGGGGGTAACCCCGGGCAAAGGGGGGCAAACTTCGCTGGGAGTTCCTGTTTTCGATACCGTTAAAGAAGCAAAGTTTGAAACCGATTGCGATGCAACCATGATCTTCGTACCTCCTCCATTTGCGGCAGAAGCGATTATGGAAGCAGAGGAAGCCAAAATTCCTCTTATCGTATGCATCACAGAGGGAATTCCTGTAAGGGATATGCTTGAAGTCAGTCAAAAAATGAGAAACAGCAAAACAAGCCGGTTAATAGGGCCTAATTGTCCTGGGGTGATTACTCCTGGAGAATGCAAAATAGGCATTATGCCCGGATACATCCATTCGAGAGGTTCGATAGGAATCGTTTCTCGATCAGGAACTTTAACTTATGAAGCTGTATGGCAGACAACACAGCAACAGCTGGGACAGTCAACATGCGTCGGGATTGGAGGAGATCCTTTAAACGGAACAAACTTTATCGACGTCTTAAAACTCTTTCAAAGCGATCCTGAAACCAAAGGCATATTGTTGATCGGTGAAATCGGAGGGGACGCCGAAGAAAACGCTGCAGAGTGGATAGCAAAGAACTGCACAAAGCCCGTAGCAGCTTTTATTGCAGGAGTTACGGCGCCTCCTGGAAGACGCATGGGGCATGCAGGAGCAATCATTTCAGGCGATCAGGGAACAGCGCAAAGCAAAATTGAATCTCTCAGAAATGCCGGTGTCATTGTAGCAAACTCTCCTGCTTCCATGGGCGACTATATGAAACAAGCAATGAAATCCAGAAATATTTGAACGAGAAATGCCATGCCGATTTTGCCAGGAAGAATCCCCGTAAAGTTAAACCCCCTTTTTTTAGTATTAATTGGCCTCATCGGTTGGCTCAATAGCAACACTATTGAAGGAACACTTATTTGGTGTGCGGTGATTTTTATCTCAGTCCTGGTACATGAATTCGGCCACGCATTGACAGCTATCGCTTTTGGTCAAGAAGCAGAAATTGAGCTCTATGGCATGGGAGGGGTCACTAAAAGACAAGGCCCTCCAATCAAACTATGGCAAGAGTTTCTCATCGTTCTGAATGGCCCCTTAGCAGGCCTTGCTTTATTTTTTTTCGCTTTTGAAATTTGGAATATTATGGGTTTGAACGAAAAACCCATGAATCTGTGGCTTTATGCTCTTCAAATTACCATCTACGTCAATTTATTTTGGACGATTGTAAATTTGATGCCTGTCCATCCGCTAGACGGGGGTCATCTATTGAGAATCATGCTCGAAGGATTGTTTGGAACACGAGGCATTAAGATTGCAATGTTCATTAGCATGAGCCTTGCAGGTGTATTAGCATTGTTGTTTTTCAAAATAGGAGCCTTGATCATAGGGGTGATTTTCTTAATCCTCACCTTCGAAAGTTATCGAAGCTGGCAAAGTGCCATGTCTCTAACAGATCATGACAGGGATACAGAAATTCAAAATAATTTGAAAAATGCAGAAACTGCTATCCGCTCTGGAAATTATCAAGAGGCTCTACGAATCCTTACAGACATACGTAAAAAAACAAAAAGCGGAATTATTTACAGGGCAGCCACGGAGTACACGGGACAAGTACTGAATGAGCAAGGTCTAACTCAAGAAGCATATGACCTGCTCAAACCCGTGAGGAAACAACTCAGCCCAGAAGGGCTTAGCCTTTTGCATCAATTAGCTTACAAATTGGGGCAATGGGAAGATGCTATAGACCTAGGAAATACGACTTTTCAATATTACCCAAATTACCAGACAGCAGTCCTAAATGCTTTATCTCATGCTGCCTTAGGCCAAGTAGAGCCTGCCTTGGGTTGGCTGCAGACAGCACTCAGTCAAGGACTTCCAAATCTCTCTGAGGTTTTAAAAAAGCGAGAATTCGACCATATGCGCAACGATCCGCAGTTTCAACATTTATTAGATCAATCCAATAATGTTTAAAGAAAACAAGCGGTTTGCGCATAAAGTTCTGGATATTTTTAGGGCCGGAAGCCTTTTTCAAAAGAGCCCAGGGAAGGTTTTGGGAAAATAAGACAACGGTATAGAGCCTTGCAAAGGATGGCTCGTTAGTAAAGTCTTCCAATCATATTACAACCTATTCATCTTGAAGTATTTTTATGCAGGGACCGCGAAGAAGTTTTCGCGAAGAAAGCGGTTTTTCGCGAGGTGAAGTGGTCCAATTGTTTTAGCTTCTTTTTCTAGATCCAAAAGTGAGCAGAGTGATAATATGCTGGCCCTCATAAGGCTTTGACGCAGAACAATTCATAGGAGGTCGCATGAATCGATATAAGAATGTATTACTAGCAATCATTCTTTTAGCATCATTAACAACCTCATTATCATTTTTGCCGACGAAAAAATCGGAATTAAAATCATCATCTTCCCGAATCATTGAAATTGATCATTTTTCTGATCTCCTAAAGTACATTAAGCCCAATTCTCTCGTTCTCTTAGATATAGATGATACTCTTATGGAAGCAAAGCAAACTATGGGAACAGATCGGTGGTTTATTTGGCGTATCGACTATTATAAAAAGAATGGACTAGATCCAAATCTCGCTAAAGAAAAAGCTTTGATGGATTGGGTCTCAGTGCAATGTTTAACGGAGGTCAGGCTCACAGAAGAGGGGACAAATCAGATTGTCAAACGAATTCAAGACGAGGGATTCCACACAATGGGTCTTACAACTCGTGGAGGCTCTCTTGCCACCCGCACAACTCAACAGCTTAAAACAATAGACATCGATCTATCTCGCTCGGCCCCTGTTAAAGAGGAGATATTATTTCTCAATCCCATCGAAGTTATGTTTAAAAATGGAGCCCTTTTTACATCCGGCACGCATAAAGGCAAGTCGTTATTTATATTCTTAGATTTAATCAAAGAGAAATTCCCTCAAAATAAGATTGAAGAGGTTGTCTTCATTAATGACAAAAAGTCTCATTTGTCTGAAATCAAGGAAATCTGCGAGGAAAGAGGGGTGCCATTTATTGGCCTGCGCTACGGGTATTCCGATGAGAGGGTTAGGAATTTTTCTGAAGAGATTGCTGCGTTTCAGTTTGAGCAATTTGGCAAAATTATCAGCGATGAAGACGCCATCAGAGAAATGAACATGGAATAAATCGATCGGGATTATTGAACCGCGAAGATAGCGAATTGCGCGAAGAAAAAAATAACAGGAAGTGCAGGATAGACAGATTTGTGCACGGTTTGAGTCCCACTATAACTATCTAAAATTGGTCCAAAAAAAATAATTAGATTACTATTTTAAAAAAATCTTCGCGTATCCTCGTTCCGTTGGATGAACAAGTGTAATTCAAACGGTTATAGGAAAATCGAAATTTATGTGTTATAAAATTCTTATACTTATCTGATTAAAAAAAGTTTGAGTTAATTTTCCCCAGAGAGTAAAGATCAAGGTAGTACGTTTAGTATACTAAACCCCTCATTTGTGTACTCACTAGAGTAAGTTTTCCATCCTTTGTGAGAATTTAACATCATTATGGAGGCGGCCCATGTCCCTGGATTGTGTTCAAAGTGTAACTTCAAAACTTCAAGAAGAATCCCTAAGTGCTTTAAGAGACTATTTCAATGTGTCGACAGACGCCCTTTTTACCCTTTTCCATAACTGTGTTTATAACCAAGAATGGGCAACTAAAAACCCTGTATTAAGTCTGAAAGCTTTTGCATTGCTCGATCCACGATCCCAAGGTACAGAAGAGTCTTTAACTATCTTGAGAATCATCTTTGCTGCAAAAGTATTGATTAAAGATACCAATGGAATTGTCGCGCAGATTCTTACAGATGCTATCAGCAATAAAAATTGGGTATTTGTATTTAAGTTAATTGAATGTGGCGTTTCAAAAGACTTCATTTGGCCGGATAATCAAACCCTCTTGCATCAAGCTTGCCTTTTTAACATGAGTGCTGAAGCTATGACTTTAATCCGCATGGGTATAAATATTCATATTATCAACAGTGATGGAGATTCCGCGCTTCATCTTGCGTGCGGTAATGCTTTGGAAGATGTTTGCGAAGAACTATTAAAAAGAAGAGCTCACCCTATATTGAAGAACAATTCAGGAAAATCGTCTTTAAACTATGCTTGCCAATTGGGAAATGCGCGGATTCTAGGATTTTTTAAGGAGCTTTTCAGCAAATATGAATGGGAAGCGGTGCTAACCGCATCACTTGTAGAGTTAGAAAGAGATGAGGAGGCTAAGGGCGTCGTATCTGGATTGGAGAATTGTCATGAGCTCGGAAATTATTTCATCCACGCTGTTAAATTACCAAAGCTAATGGTTTTTTTGATTTCCAATTTCAGAGAGTTGATTAACAAAAACCTTGTATGGATTCGAAAAAGTTGCAGTTCTTTAGGATTGGAACAGAAGCTTGGGCTTTTGCAATTAATGCATCCTGCAGATATCGTTAGCACTGTTTCGAGCATTTCTGAAAAAAAGATCGAGCGTTGGCTTCGTCAGATGATTGTCGTTGAAGAAATTCCCGGAGAACCCAGTGTAAGAAATACTGTGGAAGGGGCGATTAGAGAAGTAAACGAAGTATGGATTCCCAATATTGAATGGAATAGCGACGATCCAGATAATGGCTATTTAGTGAATCGAATTTCTTTTGTTTTGGGAAAAATTCCCCTGCCGACCCTATCTGCAATGGCTATGAGCGCAGAGTTATGTCCACTCCTAGAGCCGTGTATTCGCATCATGAATTTTGATCAAATTTGTGTGGTGCTTCCTCATTTATCTAACGAAAGATTCATAAGTGTTGTGAAAGCTCATCCCATTCAAGAACAAATCGCTCTGGTAAAAGCAGCAACCGATGAACAAAATCTTCAATATATCAAAGTGGTAGCGCTTTTAAGTTCCCCTGTCGTAAAACGATGGCATTACGGAGATCATGAAGAACTTTGCAGAGGTTTAGAATTCGTAGAGGATGCCAGATATGCTAATAATGAAAATCCTAGAGCCCTTTTTGAAAAGCTCCTGGCAAAGTTTGAGTCGATTCTTTTGCGGCTTCCTTTTGCCGTAGAAAGAGAAATCATTTTATTAAAATCCATGAAAGGCGCTTTATTGTATAATTGTAGTCATATAAGTATCATGCGGTTTATTACAAATGAGATAGATGCCATGATATACAAAAACTCAGTAATCCAAACTCAGATAGATCGCTTTAAAGAGATTTTTTACAAGGATGTTATTTACCATGAATTAATGAAAGAAATTCCCGATGAACTTTCCCCTGAATTTCTTTGCGGCATTTTAAAGGAGCCTATGACGCATCCAGTAACGGCTTGCCACACTTTTCAAAAAGAAGCCATTAGCGAGTGGTTGAAAAACAGTAAAGAGTGTCCCATTTGCCGCCAAAAGGTTACAATAGATGATTTTAAAGACAATGAAGAATTACGCCTAAAAATTGAGAATAGCTAAATCGTATAAGGCTAGATAACAGAAGAAACGTAATAACCCTAAAGTGAGATTCCAAAAGGCGATGGATATTGTGTGATCTCTTGCATGCGTCAATTCTTCAGGGTAAAAAATATGATACTTGCAAAATGAATCAATGGACGGTGTAGTAGAAATAACCATAGTTCCTCCTATGGTTTGCCATGCACTCAAAAAATAGTTTCCCGAGATTATTTATAAGGAAATTCTTTAAAAAAAATATTTATTAATTTCTGCCATCTAAGTTTGAGAATCAAGTGTATCAAGAGAGTTGTCGAAAAATTTAGATTGGTTTTCTAAATTTTCATAATTCTTTTCTAGATCTTGATATAAAGCATTGCATCCTTTTTGCGTCTCACCTATTTTCTTGGTTAGCTGTGAAACGTGGAAGTTGTTGTTGTTTTGGATTGCTAGTTCCAATTCTTTATTAAGTTCTGCAAGTTTTTGTTCACCCTTTGCAATCTTCTTTTCAATCTGTTCAATTCCAATTTTGATGGGTGCTAAAACACGAGAGCGCTCTTGTACAAGTTCCGCTCTTTTCTTTTTTGCCTCTTTTCTATTGTCTTTACCTGCTTTTTTCTTTTTCTCTGGGTCATCTTCCCAACCCACTTTTTCAAGAAAATAAGGATAATCTCCATGGAAGTATTCTTGCTTTCCCTGACTGCAGATAATAAGTTTGTCAGGTATTCTTTTTAAGATCTCCTCGTCATGGCTCACAATGACGACACTGCCTGGAAATGTTTCCAAAGCTTCAAGCAAGGCTTCAACAGATTCGATGTCTAAATGGTTGGTGGGCTCATCCAAAAGTAGCAAATTGCATGCTGAAGCTAATATTTTCCCTAAAAGAACGCGACTTTTCTCTCCACCGGAAAGAACGCGGATTTTTTTCTCGGCATGCTTTCCAGAAAACATCATCATCCCGCAAATTTTTCGCACTTCATAAAAGGGAAGATTGAGATTTGCTTGGTGAATTTCTTCTTCTATAGAGTGCGAAGCATTGAGCTTAAGTATGTTTGTTTGGCCGAAAAATCCAATTTTTAAATTTTCAGAATAAGTGACAGAGCCTTTATCCGGAGATAGATCTCCTGCGAGAAGCCGCAGCAAAGTAGACTTTCCTCTGCCGTTCTTTCCGACAATAGCTATCCTGTCTCCCGGTTCGATTTCAAAAGAAAGATTGTTAATGAGCGGTTCTTCAAGGGAAGGATATTTAAATTCAATATCATCGATCAGGAGCTGGCGCCTACCGGGAAATGGCGATGCGTTAAAACGAAAATCTAATCCTTCCATTTGTGCTAATTTCTCCAGGGAGGGGAGTCGGTCAATCGTCTTCTGCCTTGACTGAGCCTGCTTGGCTTTGGTTGCCTTAGCGCCGAAACGGCGGATAAAATCTTCGGCATGATCCTTTTGTTTTTCTATTTTTTGCCGGGTTTTTTCATGCACTTCTTCAATTTGAAGAACATGATCATAAAAAGGCTTGCATCCACCTTCTACACGAAATAGCTTCCCCCTATGAATTCCCATGGTGTGGGTAGAAACGGAATCCAGAAATACTTTATCATGGGAAATGAGAATCATTTCACCTTTCCAGCTTCTCAAAAAGTTCTCTAACCATCGAATTGATACAATATCAAGATAGTTTGTCGGTTCATCCAATAGAAGACAATCGGGCTCTTTAATAAGCGTCTTTGCTAACTGAACTCTGAGTTGATATCCGCCGGAGAAAGAAGAAGGTGCTTTTTCTAAGTCTTCTTCGTTGAAACCAAGGCCAAACAAAATGGCTTCGGCTCGATACGGCGTGGGTCTCTCATCTTCAGAAAGCGCAAGCGCGGCTTCTTCAAGCAGGGTAGGTTGCGAAAAAGAGATATGCTGCTCCAAATAACCGATGAGGTAATTTTTTGGAAGGGTGACATTGCCTTTGTCAGATGCCTCCTGCCCAAGGATTATTCTGAGAAGAGTACTTTTACCCGATCCATTTCTTCCAATGAGGCTGCATCTTTCTCCTTTTGTCAGTTGGAAAGAAACATCGTTGAAAAGCGATTGGCCTCCATAACTTTTTGACAGTCCTTCTACTTTTAGCATAATCTTATTACGAGGGGGTTTTCTTTATTGATGAAATTCGGTGCGGATTTTATGGTAAGCCTCTTTAAATGACATGGGATTTTGAGGCAGCGTTGCTTCCCAATCTATTTTGCCATCCCTGCCTTGGTGTGAATATAGAGTAAGTTTTTCCATAGATTTTGGCAGATTGATATCTGCGCGGATAGTGCCAGGAGAGAATCTGATCTCTTTTTCTTCCTTTACATTGTAAAAAAGAGAGAAGCTTGATTTTACAGAGGTGAAGTTTGAGTCGATGATGATACAGTTTCGAGCTTCTATGGACTCTGCATTAACCCCAATGAGAATGCTATTAGTTATTTTTCCAGAGCGCACATTGCAATTAATCAGGCAAGAGCCTTCATCTTTAATTACTCTATTGCTGCTTTCGCGTTGCGTTTTGGGGTCAATTTTAAAAAAGAAGCGCATGACCTGTGCTTCATGATCCAAGGCTGCAATTTTGAGGATGTTTTGATAATAGGATTTGATCGATCCGTAATCCCACCAGTAACTGTTAGGGCCGATATCGACTACACCAAAGAAGCCTTTATCTGAATGAAGCCGGAAAAATTTTGTTTTAAAAGCCTTCATTCTTTCGTAATGGGATTTCGATTTATCCTCTGCAACGCCTTTAGAAGACATTAAGTTGAGATAAGTATCACTATCCAATGTAAGAGGCATCCAAAAATGGGGATCGCTGTCGAATTTTCCTGATCGATGTTCCAGTTCATTTTCGAATTCTCTAAGGAGTGCGAAAGTCATTTGAGGAGATAGACTGAATGAGCCTAGGCTCGTTGCGATTGAATGATTTTGGGAAATCTTTTTCTCAAAAATTAAATTTTGCAAAGTTTGATAATCCAATTTTTCAAGAAGCTTGGTCTCATTATTGTTGCCAATGCTCAGCAAGCCATAATTTGCAAGACCTAGCTTGTCCCATTCTGCTGGGGATGGAAAAGGATTTTGCTTTCCAATAATTTCAATATGGTAATCACCGGCCCTCGAATGATTTTTAGATGGGATAAAAATTTGATCTCCCCAGAAAACATGTAAACGTCCCTTTCTTTGATCGAAAAAACGACTGGTTTGTGCAATCACTGCTTCAAGAATGGTTATTTGCCTATGATCAATAACACCGGGCAGTTTTATGGAAGACTTGTCATTGAACTCGCTTGCTGTAACGGGATACATCCTTTTGCCCTGGCCTGCTGTATGATAAATAGCGATCGAAGCGCCATTTCTCTGCATTTCATACAGGTCTGAACGATACATATATTTCGACTTCTCTTGCGCTTTGTGGTACGCGTAAAGGGTCCCGAGTCCATTGCCTGCTCCTCCTGGCCAATCCTCGGTTACAGCAAGAACCACTGCGTTAGGATTTAATATTACCCCGCGCAGCTCTTTCAATCTTTTTTGCCAAAAATCTTCTTGATGCTGGGTATTAGTCGAAACAATGAGAATATCTGGTCCTGAAGAGATTGTTTTGTTTTCCATGATATGCCCTGAGTTACGTGCCCGTGCCCGATACCTCTTTTAACCTTTCTTCTGCGCCATTTTTGTCACGAAAAGATTCGTGGAAGAGCGATGCCGTTCAGGCATCGCTCTTAAAGTCTAGTTTACCTTTATTGATACAAAGTGCATGTATTCTCCTTGTTTAACAAGAAGAAGAACAGGTTTTTTTTCATCGCTCTCACTAAGCAATCTTCTAAAATCATCAGAATTTTTTATTTCTTTATGATTCACGGCTACAATGAGGCTGCCAGCTCGGAGACCTGCTAATGAAGCTGGACTACCTGATTTAACACTTTTGATGACCGCTCCGGTTAAATTAATATAACCGTGATTTTTAGCCATTTCAGGTGTAAGCGTATCGATTTCGATACCCAGCTTGCTTTCTTTGACGGAATTGGATTGCTTATCGTCATCAGGGTTGGTTCCAATTGTTAATGAAACGTTCATCTTTTTTCCGCCTCGGAGCAGAGTCAATGTTACTTTTGAACCTGGTTTCATTAAAGAAACGGAGTTTCTTAACATTGCAATGTTATCAACTCTTTTATTGTTGTATTCAACGATAACGTCGCCTTGTTTGATGCCTGCTATTTCAGCTGGAGAATTTTTAGAAACCTCAGAGACTAAAGCTCCTTCCATCTTTTCCAAACCGAAAGCTTGTGCCAAGTCGTTGTTAATCTGCTGAAGGCTGACTCCCATGAATCCTCGAGTGACACTACCTGTAGCAATGAGTTCTTCCATTATATGATGGATAATGTTGCTGGGAATTGCAAAACCAATACCCATGTACCCGCCGGAACTCATATTAGTGACAATTGCTGTGTTCATTCCGATTACTTCGCTATTCAAGCTCAGAAGAGGGCCGCCCGAGTTTCCTCTGTTGATAGAAGCGTCCGTTTGAATAAAATCTTCAACTCTTGCCAATGATAGATTGTTGCGTCCCTTGGCGCTAACTACTCCGGCGGTGACTGAAGTTTGCAAGCCCAGCGGATTGCCAATGGCCACTACCCATTGTCCTACTTCTAAGGAATCCGAGTTTCCAAGTGAAAGAAACGGTAAGTTAGTTCCATCGATTTTTACAACAGCTACATCAGTATTGGTGTCTGCTCCAATAACTTTCCCTTGATATTCTTTTCCATCGGTCAGCAGAACTGTAATTTCTTCTGCATTTTGCACGACGTGAGCATTCGTTAAAACATAGCCGTCATGGCTAACAATAAAACCTGAAGCTTGGCCTGTTTGGAATCGCTGACGCGGGGAGCGTTCTTTTCTTTGAGATCCGAAGAATTCTTGTAAAAATTTGTCATTAAAAAAATCGTAGGGTTCATCAAATTGATAACCCGGTTGTCCTTGAAGGAAAATGGAAGGTCGATTTTGAACAGAAAATTTTACATTGATTGATACAACGGCAGGGGTTGCTTTTTTTGCTACATCAGTAATCGATGCAGTACCTGCCCCTTGGTTTGCATCTGCAGGAAAGCCTTGCATAGGGATGCAAACAAAAGCAAAAAGTGTTGCGAACAAGGTAAATCGTTTCATACCGGAAAATAATTCGACATTTTTAGTCATGAGAAAGCCTCCTATATAGATAACATACAAAAGTGTATTAAATAGTGTATTTATGAATCGTTTACTGTCAAGAGGAGAGTGCTCTAAAAATTTAAGTAAAATGCTATGATAATAAGCATTACAGCCTTGATTAGTTACGGAGAACATGGAAAACATGAAGAAAAGAAACAAAAAATTGATTCTAATTATTCCAATTTCATAAATTTTTTGCTTAATGTAAGGTTCGTTTTACTTCCATCCCTTCTTATTTTTTCTCCAAGTCCTCCATGACCTCCTGGCGTAATTTTTTTACATGTCTGCCAAGATCTCAATCGCGCGTGCAATGATCAACGCTCCTTTTTCGAGTCTATCGATGCCAAAGTGTTCATTAGGGGCGTGGATTTTGTCATCCTGCAATCCTAATCCCAATAAAACAACCGTAGATTTGCTTGCTTCGGCGAGTTCGCTGATAATCGGAATAGAGCCCCCGGCAAATATGTACTTAGTCTTCTTGTTGAATACATCTTCATAAGCTTGGGAAAATGCCTGCACTACTTTGGACGATACGCTGGAACGAACCGCCGCACCGACTCCGGGACGTATTTTCACATCGACTTTGATACCATCCGGAGCTAATGACTTGATATAACTTGCCACCAGCTTTCCGATCCTCATGGGGTCTTGATGAGGTACGAGCCGACAAGAAATTTTAGCGTGAGCCTTAGCAGGGATGACTGTTTTAAATCCGCTACCGGCATATCCTCCTGAAATACCATTGATTTCAAGTGCGGGGCGAGTCCAGGCACGCTCGAGAGGTTCGTACCTTTTTTCCCCTCCGGAGGGAATGGCGGCGAATGTTTTTTTGTATTCTTTGGGGTTAAAGTCAAGGTGCAGCTGGGCTTTCTCTTTTTGCGATATCGGTTGAACGTCGTCGTAAAATCCAGGAACAGTTACAGATCCCTTTTTATCGCGAAGTTTACTGAGGATTTCGATGAGGGCGTGAATAGGGTTGAAAACAATCCCCCCATGAGAGCCTGAGTGTAGATCTGTGTTGGATCCTTCCAGCTCTACATCCATTGTGACAATTCCTCGTACGCCAAGGGTAATTGCAGGCTGATCCGGCTTGGGTATGCCTAGATCGACGATTGCCAAGTAATCCGCTAAGAGTTCCTTTCTTTTGTTTTTTAAAATTTTCGAAAGTCCGGCGCTTCCGGTTTCCTCTTCGCCTTCAATGCAAAGTTTGATATTGATAGGAAGGGTGCCGTCTCTTTTTAATAGGAGATTCAAAGCTTGAAGGACGTAAAAGCACTGTCCTTTATTATCTTGAGCGCCGCGTGCATAAATTTCTCCATCTTTGATTGCCGGTTCAAAAGGAGGTGATTCCCATAATTCTAAGGGATCTACGGGTTGTACGTCGTAATGATTGTAGATGAGCAGGGTAGGTTTATCGGGACCTGCTTCTAGAAACGATGCAAAAAGGACAGGATGACCGGAAGTTTCCCAAAGCTCTGTTTTAAATCCCATTTTTTGAACATATTTTTGCAGCCATTTCGCGCATTGCAATATATCCTTTTTATGTTCATCCTCCGAGCTTACGCTTTCAAATTTCAAAAAAGTGATAAAGTCTTGTAGGTTTTTTTCTTTTGATTCTTCATAAAGGTTTTTTAGGGATTTAATTTCTGTAGTCATCATTTTCTCCTTACTTCCTGCGTCCCATTTTTTGGAGGGCTTGTAAATGGTTTTTTTTTAATTCTTCCGTTTCGGGACCATGATATTCTCTTATAATTTGTTCTGTGAGTAAAGAGAAATCGTTGAGGACTTCAGGTTTTTTTAACTTCTCATCCATGGAACTCCAGACCACCGACATTAATTTTGCACTGGGTCGATATTCGCCGACTAGTAGCAAATCTTTTGCGGTGAGATATTCTATAGCTCCTGGAAGAGAAACGTATCTAAAATTTTTCATATTTTTTAACAGCAGAGAATGAACGATTTGGGAATCTCCGGGAAGTTGATAATTTTTGATATAACTGTCTGCTAACTTATTTCGAAGATCTGAATTAAAATAGCTTGAAATAATCCCGCTGCTAGCATTGCTAAATTGTGCGAGTTGTGTAAATAGGGGAATATCAATCAAGAGAGGGGAAATCGCCAATCCTGTAAAAATGGTCAAAATGAAAAAATAAACTCCCACATTTTTCTTAACCCGCCTGTGATGCTTATGAACTAGTGAATTGTCGCTTGCTGCTTCGTTCAAAAATATCATTCTTTCTCGAATGCTATGGTGATGCCAGCTTGGAAGATTGTGGGAATTGCCTGTCAATTGGCCTAGCTCATCTAGTGCTAAATACATAGATTCAGGTGGAAGATCAAGTTCAAAAACATGTAGATCCGCCTGTCTTTCAAAAAGTCGTGAGTAATAACCGAAGACCAGCCGGAAATATATGGCTGCAATTAAAGCGTAGGGAATGAGAATCGCAAAAGGGTAGAGTATCATCCATAATGAAGAGGGATGAAGAATGTCTTGCAAAATGAAAAACTCATCGATTCCTTCCGAAAAAAAAAGTGAGAATAGCGCGGTAGCTACAATCATCCCGCATATGATGAAAGGATAGATCAGTAGATGCTTACGGTAGCTATGTCCGATTTCGTGGGCGAGGATGGCTTCAATGGATTCTATAGAAAGCCCATCCAGAAGTTTTCTGGTGAACATCACGTATCGGAATCGAGGAAGGACCCCAATGATTCCTGCTGTATAGGTATGATTCATGACTGTCCAGGTCATCATTCCAGCGTGCCGGAAATTAGCTTTTCTGCAGATCGCTTCCAAGCTTTGTTTTAAGTCGGGATTTTTGATGGGTTTGCATTTCCATATTTTCTGTATTAATGGAGGAAAAAAGAGGATTGTGGCAACAATAAAACATCCCATTAAGCAAAACAAAATTGCAAGGGTCGTAATGCTTTCCACATTTTGAAACAAAATCTTATCAAGACCTCCATCGGGGTATAAAGAGAGAAGGTCTATGAGTAAGGAGAAAAAAAGGAATGGAAGGAAAAAGGGGATTAAAAAGCGCACTTGCAGCATTGCGTATTCATAAGAGGAACTTGTTATCCCTCTTGAGCTGTGTGAAAGAAAGGGATAGGAGGTAAAATGGAACACATAGAGCGCAAAAAGATAGAGAGAAAGAGAAAAAAATACATTCATTCCCGATGAAAACTGGAATACTCGGTGCCCGGCAATAATGAAATGGTAAAATAAGAGAAATGCCAGCATGTCGAAATTCACCATTGCAAGTAGAAGGTGCTTGCGATTTCTTATGCTCTTTTTAAGAAGTTTATTTTGAATAGCAATGACCGCTACTACGATCGCATAGACGCCCATTGCTATTCCAAAAGCTTCATGAGGCGATGATATCCAATTGTTTTCATTTGCAATGGGAGAAAAACCGATCAGCAAAAGCACGAGGACTAAAAATAAAATGCTTGTAAACAAGTAATGCATGCTCCTAGGAATGTTATAGTTATTATCTGCAAAACTCCATTTATGACAATCATGCTTGTAGGAAAATAGGGCATTCCTTATTAATAAAAATTTTAGTGTACATGTGAAAGGGAAACCTTCCTGAAATTCTTTTTTTCCTCAAATAACCATATGGGAATCAATATTGAATTCCTAAACAACTTAGAATGTATGCTTTAAGAATTTTTAATTCTAATTACAAACATAGGTTGGTAAGTATGTTGTTATGTTCTTCGCTTCCTGTTCGAGAAGCAGACCGCTATTTCGAACTATTTCGTCCCCTCATCCAACTAAACCAAGATACCAAATTAGTTGAGGTTTTTGAAGATTGTGAAATTGCCGGAAAAGGCAGAGGACTAATTTCTATTTTATATTCCACTGATAATTTAAAAGTACCAGCAAAAAATATAAGGAATAAAATTGATCTTTGGTCTGAAAAACTTGACAAAGAGTTAGAGGCGGTTAGATATAACCCTGATCAACTTTCTCGGTTGCAAGAAATTGCAAGAAAGGTTTTTTCAGATCGAAAAACGGTGCTTTTAAAAGACAAACTGGAGCAAGAAGGTTTTATCTCGTTAAAAATGATCAAATCGCTGGAACGTTTTGATCTTCTATTGCATCGCCTCATGACTGTTCCAAAACTGGAATTGTCTCAACCCTTTTCATTAATGAGAAGAGGAACCATTGTGAATAGGCAAAGGCCAATGTTTGGTTCGGTAGGATTTATCAGTCATTTTTGCCAATTTGCTCCATTGCAAAATGTTTTTCCAAAAGCAAAAGCAAAGAAAACTATTATACTCCCGTTTAGAAAAACTAAGAGCGCCTCTGATCTTTTAGATATGAATAAAGATCATGAAAAACCAATAAAAAGGCCAAGGAATTTGAGTGGAATAAGAAAAGAAATTGAAACAAAACATCGTGAAATAATGGATAAAAAAATGGCTTTAGAGATCAGCATTTATCATCCCAAATGGGGTAAGGGATGGGATGAAAAACTGATCGCGAGAATCAATGTTGTTAACGATCAGCGTGTTTTGATGGCATTAGGTCCTGAATTGGAAACGATGCAAATGCTGGCACTCATCAATTACTTGATTCATGATCAATCTCAGGAGTGGAAGCTTGTTTATTTACTCGGGACTTTAAACCATGCCATCTTTGTAGAGGTTCTGCATTCTTTTTCCCCTGATATTTTAAGGCTTGCAAATGATGTCTTGAAAAGATCTTCTTTAATCCGCAGAGAATGGTTTGAAGAAGCTTTCACTCAGCATCGAGATGGTTTTATTGAGACCTGCAATCGAATGAAAGAGAAAATTGATGCATTGGCCTGCACATTCAGACAAGATCTAAAGGGTTATTTGCTGACAAGCGCCGATCTAAAATGCATCGGTGAGTTCAAAGATAACATCACCTTAAGAATGAAAGGCATCGAAGATTATCTGAGACCTTTGATTGATGGTGTTATCTGGCATCCAAATACACGTTCCGTTTTATTCGAACAGGCAATTGAAGAATATAAAACTCTTTTAAAAAGACTGGAAGAATCTAGTGACATTAAACGTCTTCCACCTGGAAGTTTATGGCCAATCATCTATGGAAATGCGTTCGTTCGGGCCCGTCTTGAAGACGACGATGATGCCATACTTGCTTTTGGCGATTGGAGCCTCACATCGATAGAGGAGTATCGAAGGGTTGGATTGTTTGGAGACATTACTGATGAACAATGGGATCTTTTGAAAAAAAGAGAAAAAGCAGAACAAAATAAGGAACAGGACAAATTTAAAATATTTAACTTAGGAGGAATTGAACATCTAAAAAAACTAGGTATCGTTTTAATTGAAGATTGGAAAAAGGTAAGGATATTCAATTTAACAATGTTAGAAGAATTTTTAAAACGAAAAGAAAACCAGGAAAAACTAACACAATGGACCTTGGAAGCTCTTAAACCTATGAATATTCTTTAAACCAATAGATGTGGAATCGATTTTTTGATATAGCTAATTACCATTAAGCATAGTAAAAAATGCAATGAAAAACGACGTATTAATTAAAGTCTTCGTTGCGATGGCTTTGGCAGTTATCGCGGGATTTCTCACGGGCCCTGATACAGAATTTTTCGGAATTCCTTTCCTTTCTTTTTACAATCTGATTGGACAACTTTTTCTAAATGCTTTGACGCTTGTGGTGGTTCCTCTTGTTGCTTCTTCCATAATCATCGGCAGCGCACGTTTGGGAAGAGAGCAGGGTTTTGGAAAATTAGGATTGAGAACATTTTACCTTTTTTTACTGACAACTTCCATTGCTGTTCTTATTGGAGTGAGTATTGTGGCCCTAGTTTCTCCAGGAACTAACATTGATCCAAGCACAATTAAACATCTAATAGGTCCAAATACTCTGAATCAGATTGAAACAGGAGCTTCGGGTGGAATCTATGCCAAAATTGAACAGATAGTATATAGGCTGGTTCCTTCCAACATCATCTCTGTAGCCTCTCAAGGGCAAATGTTGGGATTAATCTTTTTTACACTACTTTTCGGTTATTTCAGTTCGAAGATTGAACCTGTATTATCAGAAACGATATTCAATTTTTGGAATGCGATATTCCAAATCATGATGAAGATGACGCAGCTGATAATGCGCGCTCTTCCGATCGGCGTTTTCGGATTGATGGCAAAAGTAGTAGCTACAACAGGTTTGGATGCTATTAAGCCTGTGCTCATTTATTTTGTTTGCATCATCGCCGGACTTTCCCTGTTTATGTTTGTTGTGCTGCCACTTCTTCTTAAAATTATTGGCGGAATAGATCCCATCAAACATTTTAAAGCTGTCATTCCTGCGTTATTAACCGCATTTTCTACAAGCTCATCCGCCGCGACCTTGCCAATTACTATAGACAGCATGGAAAAACGGGCGGGCGTGCCAAACCGTATATGCAGTTTTGTGCTTCCGCTAGGAACAACGCTCAATCTTGCCGGATCAGCTCTTTTCGCTGCCGGCGCTGTGGTTTTCATCGCGCAAGTTTATGGAATGCATCTGAACGCCGCAAACTATTTTGTCATTACCCTCATGGGAGTTTTTGCTGGACTGGGCATGGTTGCAGGAATTCCTTCTGCCAGCCTCATTACGATAGTGATCATCCTGCAAGCAATAGGCTTGCCCCCTGATGGTATTGTCTTGCTGTTAGTTGTAGAAAGAATTTTAGACATGTGCCGCACCACAGCTACAGTGTTCACGCATACTTGCTGCGCTGCATTAGTCTATCGCCTTGAAAAGCCTCTACCAGTGGAAAGTGTTTAGTTAGCGAAAGGTCGAAGACCGCCAAGATTTTGCGAAGATAATCATCAAAAAACTTAGTTTAAGCTTCTTTATTTTCTGAAAGGCTTTTGCAAAATTTTCTCAGTTGTTGCTGTCTTCGAGGCTTTTCGAGTTTAATCCAACTTTAGATTTTTTATTACTAAGCAAGATTCCAGCTGCTTCGCTTTTAATTTTTGGAATTAATCAATTCTTTTGCTATAATTTCTTTTATTTTCAACAATTTTAAATTAATAAATGACTAACCAACCCAAAAAAATTATTGTCGGCATGTCAGGAGGCGTGGACTCTTCAGTTTCAGCTTTTTTGCTCAAACAGCAAGGCCATGAGGTCATTGGCATGTTTATGAAAAACTGGGAAGAAAAGGACGAAAATGGAGTTTGCCGTGCTGCCCAAGAATACGAAGATGTAATCCGTGTTTGCGATCACATCGGCATTCCATATTATACAGTGAACTTTGCGAAGGAATATTGGGATAACGTATTTTCCTCTTGCATTGAAGATTTTAAAAATGGATATACCCCTAATCCCGATGTGCTTTGCAACCGCGAAATCAAATTTAAATCGCTTCTTGAAAAAGCAAAAGAGCTCGGAGGGGATTTTCTTGCGACTGGACATTATTGCCGTATAGGAAATGATAGGGATGAATATCAACTATTAAAAGGCTTGGATCCAAACAAAGATCAAAGTTATTTTCTGCACATGGTCAAAAGTGAGGCGCTTAAACAAACTTTGTTTCCTATTGGGGGCATGGAAAAATCGGTAGTCAGAGAAATCGCCCGCAAGAATGGAATACCAACGGCTGAAAAGAAGGACAGTACCGGAATTTGTTTCATCGGCAAGCGCAATTTTAAAGAGTTCTTGGGCCAATATATCGACTTCAAACCAGGAAATTTTGAAAACACTAAAGGGGAAGTCATTGGACAGCACGATGGTGTCTCTTTTTACACCATAGGTCAACGGAAAGGCCTCAGCATCGGCGGTCCCGGAGAAGCTTGGTTTGTAGTAGGAAAAGATGTTGCACGGAATGTTGTTGTGATTGAACAAGGTTCGGACCATCCTGCTTTATTTGCTTATGTACTCGAGGCTGCCGATTTAACTTGGGTCTCGCCAAAAGGTCCTCCTGCTTTGCCTTTCAAATGCCATTCCAAAATCCGCTATCGGCAAAGCGATAATCCGTGCGTAATCAAAGAAATAAAAGATGGAAAAGCAACCATTGAGTTTCTTGTGCCGCAACGTGCGGTCACTCCTAGGCAATCTATTGTGCTTTATGATGGAGATATTTGCTTAGGCGGGGGAATTATCCAATGATAGTGAGGGAAAATGTATAAAGTTGCGATCTTATCACTTATCACCGTATTTTTTTGCGGAGCAGTATTCAGTCAAAGCACATTCTCAAGAGGCGGTACTATGGAAAATTACAAAACTATTCACAATCCAGAAAGAATAATAATCGGAATTGAATGCCGCACCTCCAATGCACCTGAGGCAGGGCCTATTGATATTCCAAAGCATTGGGAAAAATTTTTCCGTGATAACATCATGAATCAAATACCTGACAAATGCTCCGATGAGATCATTGCTCTTTATTGCGATTATGAAGGAGATTATACAGAACCTTATTCTATTGTGATCGGATGTACTGTGAATTCGCTGAGCCAAATTCCCGAAGGGATGGTTTACAAAACGATTCCTGAAGGCAATTATGTTCTTTTTCGCGCAGTCGGCGAGCATCCAAAGACTTTAATTGAGACTTGGAGAACGATTTGGAATACTCCCTTGAAGCGCACCTACACTGGTGATTATGAATATTATGGTGACAAGTTTATGTCGGGCTCACCTCAAGAAGTTGAGATTTTCATTGCAATCGAATAAAGCACCCACGACTATTCGCTGAATGAATCCCACCCTGTTTTAATTCCAATAAGGTGGATAAATTAACATCCCGCGCGTAGTTTTGGTGTCGATAATGTAAATTTCATGGATGTGTAAAGCCTTCATAAACGCTAATACGAGGATGGCATTAGAAACATCTACGTTTGCAAAAGGATTGTCCAATTCTTCATCCGTCAACCCAATAGATTCATCGATAAAAGTTCTTAAATCTTTTCGCGTAACAACTCCATCTTGTCCTATAGGGCCAACGCTGCTAGAGAACAAACGGCCAATTCCTATCAAAATAGTTTCGGGGCGTTTGATTTTCTCCTTAATGATGGGATATGCCTTCCTACCGAGTGATCGGGCAAATCGATCTGCGCCCTTCACATCTTCATCGGTCATTGGATTCGGTGTGGAAATTTCATCAGAGTTTTTACCTTGAATCAAATCAATAATGTAATTGCGGAATGGAATAGAACCGACGCCTCCCATAAATACCGAAAGATCCTGAGAGCCGTTCATGGTCGTTATTTGAAAACTGCCCGTTCCAATGTCCCAGACAATCAGTCCTTCAGAGTCATAACCGCTGCTGGCCATCCCGCTAAAGAAAGCTAAAGTGCCTTCCTCTTTTTGTGGAATCACTCTTAAAGGAATTCCTGTCTCTTTCTGAACTTCATTTGCAAAACGGTCGCCATTTGATGCATCGCGAAAAGCAGCTGTTGCGACAGCTGCAACTTTTATAACCTGGTAATCCTCGGTGATTTCTTTAATTTGATGGAACGTTTTTAATCCTAAATTGCGAATGCTCACATCAAACGAGCCATCTAAGGAAGACTCTAAAGACGCCTGATAGGGAACCGGAAATGATTCTTCAAATACTACCTCAATAATTTTTTGATGTGTCGTATCTACATCGGCAATGGTCACTTTTGTTGATCCAGATCCAACATCAATGGAAGCCCTTCTCTCCATGTTAGACACTTCAGCTGCCGCTAAATTTCCAAGATAGGCTGCTGAAAAAACTATTAGAAGGAGTCGCTTAGAGTTATTAATTGAAAAAAAGGATGATAATAATTTAGTAATGCCTAAAAATAGATAATTGATGGATAAAGTCATAATAGTTAACCTCTTTGTCTTTATCCTTGCCTATTTTATAGATGTAGGATTAATTAATCAATAGCATAGTTAACTTTTTAAATAATCAACTTTAATTAAAATTTATTTTAATGGTATTATAATAGTAGGTAAATAGTAATTCTACAATGGAGACTATTATGTCTGGTGTGGGCTGGTTTCAAAACTTTTCAAATTATT
>WUUC01059507.1_pt1 | contig 25942 bp, 41 predicted proteins | sample 6278441 | NCBI WGS metagenome assembly WUUC01 (sample SAMN13675441, study PRJNA597444) | soil metagenome | isolation source: soil | place: USA: Washington | collected 2017-10 | reverse complement strand
TGCCGGAGAAGTTTTGCGGGGTGCGCGTCGTGGACACTTGAACTACATCACTCCCTTGATCTGCGCGAGCACTTCCACGCCGTGCTCATGTTCGATCAGGGCGAACATCTGGAGGCGAAGGTCACGTCGTAGCGTCTCGTTTTCCTCAGTCAAGCAGCCTGCTTCAACCTGCTCACATATCATCTCCGCCAACGCCAGGCGCATCGCTGTATATTCGAAGGCTTTGGCAATGCGCCAGAGCGCGAGCGTGTGGTGATTGTCCTGCGAGTACTCGTAAACTTTTTCCAGTAATTCGGGAGTGACGTTCTTGCAGAGTGTGATCACCACATTGCCGGTGAGGCGTTCACTCTTCGGCGCGTGACTTAGAGGGTCAACAATCAGCTTGCCGTTCTTATCTTCCACAAAGCAGAGTGCATAGCCTTCAACGTCGTCGGCCTCGTAGCAGCGGCGCGAGACTTCGACACCGTCAACCCATGCGCGAGCCTTCCTCGCCACCATCGGATTTTCTTTAACTGAAATTTTCATTAGCTAATATCCCTCGTCTCTTCGAGGATGATGTCTTGCCCGGAGACAAGCTGCTTTCCTCCGTCCACCCAGACGAAGAGGCTCGCGTCTATTTCGTCCGTTAGGTAATGGACGGGGATGTAGAACTCGCCCGTCCACGTGAGCGAAAGACCGTTCGCGGGCGCGCTCGTGAAGGTGACGATGCCCGTGGCGTAGTCAACCGTGTAGTGCGTCGTGACGGTCTGGAGGAGGGCGTTCTTGTAGATCGCAAGCGTGCCGGACTTCGGCTTGTAGATTTCGCGGATGTAGCTGTTCGCCGCGTTCCCTTCGTCAATCTTTAATTGGAAGGCGGTGGTCGAGCCGTCGCCCGTGCCGAAGGCTTCGGCGACGGAGACTTTATAGAGCGTGCGGTCGGTGAGGGGAAAAGCGTGCACCATGCCGCGCATGGCGTTGTGGTGACGGAGGACGGCGTTGAAGTCGGAGAGCGTGCGGATGCCGGGCGTGATGTTGTAGAGGCGAAGCTGGTCAGACCACTCGGCGTTCGTCTGCCGCGCGCCTGATTTTGTGCGGATGTCCGTGCTCTGCCAGCGGGGGCGCACGTGCATCGCGGTCGGCTCGATGGGGAAGACCGCGCTCGGATATGGGGCAGCGTTGAAGAAGGTCATTGCAGGGAAGCGGGCGGGAGCGTCAGGAGGAAGGGGCGGGCAGGGTGCCAGCCGCGAGGGGTATTTCTACTCAACCGTGCGCGGCGTGTGAAGCGTTCGATCCAGAGGTGAGCTTATTTGCTAGAATGCGGGGCATGGAATGGGACGAGGTTCTATACGACGAGGACGAGTGGCCGGAGGAGATCGAGTTGTCGGAGGATGATCCGCCCTGCATGTCGCTCGACGTTCCGACGATGGGCGATGCGATCTTCACTGAAGTGGGGATCAATGTGTCGCTTGAGGTTTCCGACGCCATTAAGGCCGGTGAGTTTATTACTATCAACGACGATCTTTACCGCGTGAGTGCCGTACTCTGCCGCACAGAAACGGTGGACAGTTTCATCAGGGGGCAGGTCGCTCTGAGGCTACGTATTGAACCTGTGTCGGACTAGAAGCTATCTGGCTTGTAAGCCAGATGCAGGGAGCTAAGAGAGAGAAATGGGCAACTTAATTACAATCACGCTGCCGAACGGCAACACGATCAAAGTTCCATTCGGGGCGCCGCTCAAAGTAAGCTACTCCGAGACGGGGATCGCCGTGCTGACGGAGACGGAGCAGAATGAAACCATCTATTTCAACGACACACCCCTGAGCATTGCGCCCGGTTGTTGGTTAATCCTTGCCGAAGGCTTGTTTAAGTTCCCGCTGTCTGTTACGCACGCGGTTGACGCGGCGGGCACGCAGACCGCTTATCACGATTCAGGCACGACCTTCAGGACAAGAGAGTGGACAACCTTGACCTTTGACACGGAACAGCACGACCTATCCGGCTTGCATGACGGATAGCCGCATCACCCAAGCTGCGCTTGCCTCTCCAGCATTCCCATAAATGCACGCATCATCTGCGCTTCCGTCGCTTTTGCCTCACGACGATCTCTCACGTGCGGGAAACTAAAGTTGACGTTCTGAATGTTCAGCCCACGCCGCATTTCACCGTCCCCGCGCTCGCCGAGAGCCTTTCTGATCTCATCGTTTGAGATGATCTGCCCCGCTGCGTCAGGCCAGAAAAGTTCTTTGCCCCGCTCGCCCACAATTGACGGACGATCAAGGGGCGGGCGTCCTCCGTCTGCGAATCCAAGCATCGAACCCATACCGACGCCGCCGCTCGACGCGCCGCCGCCCGCACCGCCGCCGAAGCCACCCGCCGCCGCGCTGACTCCGATTCCTAATATCTTTAGGAAGCTACCAACCCATCCAGTGCCACCGTCTTTACCACCCCCGAAAAGGGCATCACTGATTCTTGCGGCGGCGGCTTTTAACAACATCTCTTGCAGCATAGAGGCGAAGCTTTGCAGCATATCTAAAACTACAGCGTCGAACCCTTCACCGATACGATCAAACGCGCCGACAAAAGCATCTTCAAAATCACTTTTGAAATCGCGTAGCTTGTCCTTCGCTTCTTCGATTTGCTTTAAGAGATTCGTCAGGCCGCTCGGATGCGGGTCGTTTTCGTTTCCTCCAACGATGATCCCGCGCTCAAGTTCAGCCATGCCGGAAGGGTTAGGCAGCACGCCATGTTCAGCTTGCATCGCCGCGATGATGCGGCGACTTGCCTTTACCGCTTCGTTAGCGCGATCTTGATCTAGCTTGATAAGCGCGTTGCCGATTGCAGTCTTACGATCCAGCGTCGTGCCGAACTGCTTTAATTCCAGTTCAAGTAAAATCTTCTGTTCGTTAAAAGCCTCCTGTGCGAGTTCCGCGCGCCGCTTTTCGTACTCCGTCTGTGTGGCTATTCCGGCGTTCGCAAGAGCCTCCAACCTATCCAGCACGCCTTCGCGGATTGACTCTTGCGTGTCGGCAAGCTGTCTCTCTAGTGAGAGCGTTGAGGATGCTTGGGCGCGGAGCGCGTCGTCACTGATTCGCTGCCGCTCTTTGTAAAAGGCGTCCTCCGCGTCGGCGCGGTCAAGTTTTATATCTTCGAGTTTGTTCTTTAGGTCTGTCGCGTTCTTCGCGTGCGCGCGTGCGATCTGTTCTTCGCGGGCGAACGCGCGCAACTGATTGTTATAGTGTTCTTCGTTTTCATCGTTCGCCCGTTCGACGTATTCATCTAACTTGACGATCCCTAGTTGATACTCGCGCTCTAGTATTTCATTGTGCTGGCGTGCGACGGCTTCCAGTTCACGATTGAATAAGGCGAGTTGCCTGAGTTCGTTTTGCTCTGCGCTGTTTGATGCGCCGCTGCGCCCGCCGCCGCGCTTGCCACTTGGCGCAGTAGGGAAGCTAGGCTTCGAGGGAGGCGCGGAGTTGCCCCAAGTGTTCATCTCCGCTCTCTGCGCGTATGCGTCATCCCACGGCGCGTTGAGAGGTTTTATGCGCGGGTTGCCTTCCATCGTCCGCAGCGTCGCTTCAAGGGCAATCATCTCCGACGGTGCGTGGCGCATTAAAGCGTTATGTAAGGAGTTGCCGTATGCGTCTGCCTTTGCCTTAGCTTGATCAAGCCAGTTGCCGACTTCCGCAAGTGCGCTAATGACCCCCGCAGCACTGCTAGCAAAACTCCCCATATCGCGCCCTAGCTGCTGCCAGCCGCCGCTGTTATCGCCTACCTTACCCGTCAATTCGTCAACGGCTTTTTGAAGTTCGGGCAAAGCTCCGCGCGCCAGATCGAGAAACGCACCTTCGGCTTTGAGCTTCATCAACTCAAAAGTGTCTCCGAGCTTGTCGCTTTTGTCTGCCAGATCGCGATCAATGGTCACCCCCAGATCACGCGCCGTCTGTTCGAGCCGTTGCCAATTGCCGTCCATCTCCAGGGCGATGGCGGCGAGTTCCTTGCCGCTTTTTCCGGCGAGCTTTTGCGCGGCGTCCACGCGCTCGGCGGCGTTAGGTATGGCGGCGAGTTTTGTAAGTAAATCTTTGAGGGCTTGGTCTGGATTTTCAAAAGCGGCTTTAACGTCTATGCCGAACCGCTCAAAATCTTTCCTCGCCTCTTTGTTGCCGTTGGCAGCTTCGGCTATTTTTATGAAATATTTGCTTGCGGCGTTAGCAGCACTATCAATGCCGATGCCAGCTTGTCGCGCGGCGACATTCAGCACGCTTAAAGTTTCGATGCCAACGCCTGTTTCCTGTGATAAATCCTTTAAGCTGGATGCGTACTCAATCGCATTTTGCACGCCTGCGTACATCGCAGTTGCGGCAGCACCGATGCCAACCGCCAGCCCACCGATTCCTACATCGAAAGAGTTGACGGTCGAGAGCAGGCTACCAAGCCGACCTTTCAGCCCGTCAGACGACGCGCCGAGAGTGTTCACGCCCTTGCCGAGACCTGTAACCTTTTTATCGGCCTTCTCGGCTTCGTCGCCGACAGCTTTAAATTTTTGCTGTGTGCCAACGAGTGAGCGATCTGCCTTGTCGTTTTCGACAATGATCGAGGCGATTAGCTCTGCTATCTTCATTCTGGGTTGATCTGAGGTGGGTGGAGGGGTTACAAGGCAGGAAAACGTGGCGGCTTTTTGTGAAGCGTTCGATCTGGAGGAGAGGCTGTGCGGCTTAACCCCCGCTAGCACCCTCTGCTAGAATCCCGCGCATGGCTCTTACCACTTGCTCGGAATGTGGCGCGTGGATAGCCGAAAACGCCCGCACTTGTCCGAACTGCTTACATGACCGGCGAAGCGCGGAGACGTATAGGTTTATTCTCTACATCGCCGCCGTGGGTCTGCTCTTTTATGCTGTCTATAGAATGTTCGGTTAGTATGTAGCTCATCTTTGCGGGTGATAACATTCCATCTTCCACTCCCGCGTGCCATGAAAGCGGTATAACCGCGTTGCACTTTACAGCTTCACTCCCGCTGTTTGCTGCGCCGCCCCAAGTCCGGGGTTGACGCTATTGCGCTGCCGCTCGATCTCACGTTGTAGCCGCTCGCCTTCACCTTCGGCTTGCGCGCTGATACACGCCGCCTGCGTCCACTCAAACCAATCATCTCTGCCGATCAACTCGAACACGGAACAGTTGAGTTCCCGCGCCGCGTTCCTGATTCTCCGCAAAGGCCAGTACCAATCCGGCGGGCAACCTTCCGCCCCCTTCGTGCCTATGTATTTTGCAAGTTGACCGGCTTGAGAGGGCGCAGAATTTCCGTTTGGATGGCTTGGAAGAAGACGGCGGGCAGCACGTCTCCGAGCGAGCGCACGCTCTGTGCCGTGACGGGGAGTGGTTGCCCGTCTTCGCCGTCAATCGCCTCGCCGTTGACTTTCCACGAGCAGATGATCTCGGCCATAAACGCGGCGTCTTGCATCTTGCGCCGCTCGCGCGACTCTTCGCGATATGCAGCGTGCGCGGCGCGGTACGCTTCGAGTGCTGCGTTGTACTCGATCTCCGCATCGTGCGTCGCATCATCTGCCGGCTTAGCGGGTTCATCGGGTTCGGGCGAAAGCGGCGGCACGGACGCTTCGGCGCGCGCGCGCACGTCGTCGTCGTTGAACTTCTCCGTGTGCACGCCGAGTTCGAATGTTAAGCCGCGATAATCAATGGTGATCGGCGCGACCAAGTTTTTGATGTCACTTACTTTCATTGGTCTGTCCTTTGGTGGAGGTGTGGCCGGGCGCGTTCGTGAGGTCACGCCCAGCCAGTTGTCCGCAGTCAGGCGCTAGGGATTAACCGTAAAGCTGACATCCCCAGTCACTTTGAACTGCGCCGTGAACTGCAACTTGTCGTCCACCTTCATGGGCAGGTCGAACTTAACGAGGTTGCATTCGCCTGAGATGAGCGGGTAGCCGCTCGTCGTCCCTTCGGGGGAGATGTTGAAGGTCTTCGAAGCCGCCGCGCCGTAGATGCCCGTGATGATCGCCCACGAGCCGGTCGAGGCCGTGCGGTCGTAGAGGAACGTGACGGAAAACGTCGCGCCCTTGAGGCCGATGATGTGCGCTTCCGATGATGCGCCGAGCGTGGTCGTCATGTGCGTCGCGATCTCGTTCGAGATTTCGACGCCCTCAGTGAATGCGGAAACGTCCGTGAGCGTCCCCGCGCTGTTATCGATCTTGAGCGAACCGCTCTTGCCGTGGCCGAATGGCATGGTGTGTGTACCTCTATCTGTTTAAGTTGAATTAGCGGCGCGCGAAGGCGACCGTGAAGGTGAAGGAAGGGTCTGTGCCGCCGATGGTGTAGATGGCGCGAAGATACCGGTTGACGGTCGTGCCCGCGGCGACCACGATGCGCTCGCCGGTGGCGGCGGAAGCCTGCGTGAAGGTGACGAGGTCTGCCCACGTCGAGTTGTTGGCCGAGTGCTGAATCTTGACCGTGATCGTCGGCGTCGTCCCCGACGCGGCGGTGACGTGCAGGTGCCCGACGCCTCCGTTCGAACTGGATGCCGCGTTGTCTACGCTCGCGTCGTTGGCGGTCGCAGTCGCCGCGGCGAGGGCGCGCAGGGAGACGCCGTTTGCGTCAACGCCGCCCGTCGCCTTGAGGTAGGCCGCGACCGAGACGAGCGATTCGATTTTGACCGAGTCGTCGTACTTCGTTTCGTTCGCGCCGATGAGGACGCACGGGTAGCCGGCGGTGAACCCTTCGGGGGCGCAGGCGGCGACGCGCGCGGCTGCCGCGCCGAGCGCGGCCGACAAGACGGCGTGGCTGCCGCTCGAATCCGTGCGCTCGAAGAAGCCGCCGAGCTGGAGGCCGCCCGACGTGATGCCGGTCTGGTGCGACTGTGAGTTCTGGCCGAAGACGGTCGAGTCGTGCGTCGAGATTTCGGCGGAGATTTCGGCGGAGTTGAGGTAAGCGGAGAGATCGAATCCGTTGACTAAAACCGCGCCCGCCTTGCCGTGTCCGAATGGCATTTACTTTTCCCCTTCCGTTTCTTCGACGACTAAGCCCTGCTCTAAGAGCCACGGCGCGTCTCGCACGATCTCGGCGTCGATGAACTGACCGTCCGTGAATTCCTGTTTTGCTTGCGTCGGCGTCGCGTCCTGCGTGATGCCGACGCGGGCGCGGTAGCGTTTGGGCGGTGCGGATGGCGTTTGCGCCTTAACCTTTGGCATCTTTGGCTCTTCCTTTTTGTAAGAGCAGCGTGACGACGCGCGATCCGGTCATCTCATGCGTTTCGCTCGTCGCTCCTGTCTGGGTCGTCTCGCGGGTTAACACACTGTCGCTGTAAACAACAGACTCGAACTCGCCACGCTCAATTTGCTCGGCCAGTCGCTGCAAATTTGCCGATGCCGCGCGCGCGGCATCCTCTCTTGATGCTGGTTGTATGTCTTTGTTCATGTGTACTAATCCGTGCCGCCTGAGAAGCCCGTCACCGTGAGGTTCGTCGCTCTGTCTTCGAGCGTGATCCCGTTGCCCGCCGTGCCCGCCGTGTTCGCCGTCAGCGTGAGCACGAGGCCGCTCCTCGCGGCGGTGCACTGTGCGCCCCCGCTCAAGCTGTTGATCGAGTTCGTCAAGTTCTGCGCAATGGTCGCCGCGTCGCCCGACGAGAGGCTGACCTCGCTGTTCGAGGCAGGCACGCCTGAGACAAACGTGAAAGACTCATCGCCGACCAATATCTCGCCTCCGTTTGCGGGCACGCCCGTCAAGGTGATGGTGGCCGTCGCTGCGGTGGGCGGCGGCGGCGCGACCTCGATGCGGAACAGCCCGCCGACGTGATAAATAGCCTGCTTCGTCTCCGGGTCGTTTTCGATGTATTCCACGTCGGAGACCTTCCGCAGATAAAGCAAAGTCTTCCCCGCGACCGGCAGCGCATAGTCCGTCAAAACCGCGTCGATGCGCTCGGCAATCGTCCCGGCAATTTTGCGCCCGCCCTCGTTCGCAGAGTCCACGGCGACGCCCTTGGCGAGATAGAGCATGTTGTCCGCGGCGCGCTGCGTGAACGTGTAGCTTGGCGTCCCCGTCTGCTTTTGAAAGATCACGTAGGGCGGCGACTTCGTTTGCGGCGCGCGCCCGTAGTGGATGCCGCCGGTCGAGAGCGTCTTAACGCCGCCCGCGCCGTTGTCCCCGTCCATGCGGGCGAAGAGTGCGGTGTTGACGGCGTTCATCGGAGTTCGTCCTTGATTGAATCGCCGACGATTGAGGCGAGGCGGGCGCGCACGCTCTCGGCGGCGGGGAGGAGGAATGGCCTTGCACCCATTCGACTGGTGCCGAATTCAATGAGCGACCCCGCGCCACCTACCACAACATCCGTGCGAGAGCCGTTGACGCCTCGCGCGATGATCGTGTCGCGGGTGTGAACGTGGCCGGGCTCGTTGTTGTCACTGACTGGACAGTTGGCTCGCGCTATCCCCGCAATCTCTTCCGCCGCCTGTCGCAGTCCGACACCCGCACCGCGCGGGATGGCGACCCTGATCTTCTCGGTGTTGTCTTTTCGCTTGACGCTCATTGAAAGAGGGATGAAAGCGGGTTACTGGTTGAGGAGGAGAGCGCGCACCTGAATGATGATCCCTTGAATCTGTTCGACGCCCGTGACCTGAAAAGTGCGCGCCGGCTGGTTGCCCCGTGCCGCCACTCTCACCTGGTCGCGCCCCGTGACATCGACGGCGGTGCCGCTGTGCGTGACGGGCAGGTAGATGATGTAATCGCCGACCGCCTCCGCTTTGTCGCCCGCGACGCGTTCGTTTGATCGCTTCGCCTCGTAGAAGCAGGGGATGCCGGTCGGCGAGACGGTGGCCGGGGTGCCTTGCGCCTGCCCGCCCGCGCCGTCGGACGAGGTCGTCACACGCAGCACGTCGCAGGTGTCCGGCGCGACGGACAGCATGATCGCCGTGACATCGGTTGCGAGATCGTCGAAGAGAGCCATGAGGAAAAGGAGTCGGCGTTAGCCGAAGCTGAGCGGGGCGTACTTATTCGCCATCTCCAGGCAATGGCGATAGACCTGTTCGAGTTCGAAGCTGAGCGAGCCGATCTTCAAGTTGAAGTTCTTGGAGACCTTCGCGGCTTTGAGCATCCACGCCTCGTGCGCCGCCGCGCGCACGTCGTAGATGTTCGCGTAGTCCGGGCCGTCCTCGGCCCAGGTGAGAAGCGGGTCGCTCGTGCCGTCGGTTTGTCGCGCATCGTTGCGTTTGAGCCAGTCCGGCTCGTCGGCCGCCAGCGCCGCGCTCGTGCCCGCCTGCACGCATTTGTAGCGGTGGCCGTTCCTCACGGTCGGCAACACGACCGCGCCGTGCACGTATGCGGTATTGGCCGCCCACGTCGTAGCCCTCCGGTGCGCATCGAGAATGACATCGATCTCGCTCGACCCCGCCGGCGACGTGGTGAGCGCGGGCGTCACCGTCGGCTCGACGAGCGTGATGAGCCGGGCGCGGGCTGCTGTGCGGTCTGAGGCGTCGCTCATGCTTCGTAGGTGGGAAGTCGGCGGATGGTGGGCGCGGTGAGTTAGGGGAGCAGAGTGCCGTATGGCACAAGCGCGAACGTCTCGCTTTCGACCACGACCGCGAAGGTGTCTCGTTCGAGATCGTAGTGTGCGCGGACGATCTTCGCATCCGAGGGCAGCGGATTTGCTACGACCTCGAACATGCCGCTCCCCATCCAGATCAGGAGCTCGGGCGTCATGCGAAGGATGGCGAGCCGCGCACCTTTAACCTCTCCGGACTCGGAGACAGGCGGAGCCGGAGGGGGCGGAAGCTGTTGATAGAACTCTTTGAGAGGAAGGCGCTCGCTCATCTGCGTCCGCCTTTATTTTCGCCGGGTTTGACAGACTTATTCTGAGGAGCGTTCTTGACGGCTTTCGTGTCGGGTTGAGGCTCGCTCGGTTTGAGCACGACGTGGTCTGTGTGTGTGCGCACCATCTGGCCGTCCTTTAACTGCATCTCCACCGACTCGCCGCGCATCCTGAGCACGCGCGCCGGAATGAGGACATCGTCGCCGGGTTTGAAATTGGTAGCCATAACAGAAAGGGCGAAGGATTAAAGGTGAGGAATGATGGCCGTGTGCGGGCGCGCCCGCGTGTCAGGAATTATTTTGAGACCCGACCACGGCCACCATGATCGCCGTCCGTTTAGACGGAGACGGCAGTGGCGTCCTGGGAGACCGCCGCGTTGCGAGGATTGAAGAGCAGGATCGACGCCGAGCAGAGGTCAATCGGCGACGTGCCGGAGACATCGGCCACGACGCGCAGGTAGCGCAGGCGCTTCTCCAGGTTGAGGTTGATGAGATAGATGTTGCCGCTCGTGGCGTTCGGGGTCACGTCGCCGAGCGCGCCGGTCGTGGCATCCGTTACAGCAGCCCACGTGGAATTGTCCGAGGACTCTTCGACTTTGAACGCGATGGTCTCGTCGCCCGTGGTGCGGTCGTGCGCGCCGAGATGGGCGATGACGAGCGCGCGGTCGAAGCCCCGGCAATCAACGCCGAGGCCGTTCGCGTCAGCGGTGCGCGATTCAGGATCGAGACTCGGCTTCACGAGGACTTGCGCCGAGGGAGTGTGAGTTTTCATGTGCTTTCGTTTGCTCCTAAGTTTAGCGGGCGGCGGGATCGGGTAAATCTCCGTCCCGCCGCGTATCCGCATCGATCAATTGTTTTCTCTAAGCCGTGTCAGCGTGCGATTAGGTCGAGCACTTCTGAATTTTCAGCTTGAACTCTTCCGCGACCTGTCCACCGAAGCGAACGCGTCCGACGAGGCGGATTTCGTTCTGCTCGGCTCCGACTTCTCTCAAGACTTGGATCGAGAAGCCCACGCGGTTGACGTGGTAGTAGCCGGTCGGGTCGCCGAAGATGACGGGGTAGGCGTTCGCCGCGATGTCGGGCATGAACGCGCTATAAGCGTAGTCATACCCGAGCAGGTCTTTCGGACGCGCCGAGGCGATGCCGCTGTTTTCTTGGCCGGTCGAGAAGAGGTAGCGGTTATCCGCGTCCTTGAGCTTCGCGATGGCTCTGCCGGAAGAGGTCTTGTTGAAGATGAACGCCGCGTTCTCGTCGTACTGTTCAGGCAGGGAGTAGGAGAGATCGATCAGTCCGTCCGCCGTGAGTGCCGCGGCTGAACCGGAGACGACCACGTCGGGCTGACCCGCGCCGCCCGGATTCATCAGGATGCCGGCGCTCTGGCCGATGCCGCTGCCGTTGACGATCATGTTGTCGAACAGGAGGTCAATGGTCTCCTGGAACTTCTGCGTCGCCCACGAGACGATGGGGAAAGCGGAGTCTTCGACCATGTCGTTCGTGATCGGCATCGAGAGCATGGCCGTGTGCACGGGGATGGCGACCTGGCCGAACACGGGATCGGTGACGCGGTGCGCCGTCGAAGAGGCGGGGACTTCGCCGGTGAAGGTGACGCGAATGCCGGTCGTGTAGATGTTGTCCGTCGTGTAGTTGACCTTCGGAATGAGCAGGCGGTCGCGGCTCGTCTGGAGGCGCGTCACGCGCGAGGCGAGGCGCGTCGGCGCGGGCTTACGCTGGATGATCGAAGCCATCACGTCATCGGGGACGAGGAAGCCGCCCTGCGAATCCGCACCCTCCTGCAAGGTCTTCACCTCGCCAGCGGTGAGCAGTCGCTCGCCCTTACGCAGGTAATTGCGATAGGCGTGCTTGTAATCGGTCGTGGAAATGACGGAGAGCGTCTTCTGGTCGAGGCCGAGTTCGCCCTCTTCATAGACGACGGCGAGGCTCTTGCGATCAATGACGGTCTGGCCGGCGGGGGTGAAGCCTTCGAGTTCCACGTCGCCCGCCTTGCGGCCTCCGGCGGTGAAATGCATGCCGTTTGCGGGCTGCTCGGTCAGGCGCTTGAGTTCGGTGCCGTTCTCTTCGGCGGTCTGCTCGAACCCTTGCGCCTGCTTCATCTGCGCGTCGAGCGACTTGATTTCCTGTGTGCGTGATTCGAGGTCGGCGGCGACATTCTCCGGCATCGAGCTTTCGTTTTTCGAGTAGATGTCATTCCACTCCTGAATTTTGGCCGCTTTCTGCGCGGCGAGTTGCTGTGATCTTTTCACTTGTAGTTTCTCCGTGTGAGAGGCGAGTGCAGGGCTATCAGTTAGCCCGACACTTCCGTGTGTAAGAAGTCTAGGCGGAGTTTGCGCACCTGTGAGGCGTCAACCGTTTTCGGCTTCGGCTCGCTCTCCGTGACGAGGGCGTCCATGTCTTCGTGGACTTTGCTCATCGCGTCTCGCGCTTCCGTGATGCGGCTCATGGCGTCCTGCATCCGGGCGCGGTTCGCGGCGGAGAGCGTGCGGCCTTCTTTGGTGCGTAACTCCTGAATCTGTTGTGCGCGTTTGACGAACCCCTCAACGACGGCAAGCGTGCGTTCGGAGTGTTCGGCGTAACTCAGCCCGGCATGCGTGGCCGTGTCCGCCGCGAAAAATTCTTTGACTTGCGGGTCTGTCGTATCGAGACCCAGATACATGTAGGGACTACAGCCCGCGCTCACGGGGTAGCCGGTGAGCGGAACAACCGTGCGCTCGCCGCCGACGGTGATGGTGAGAGCGTCGAAGCGCAGGGCGATTGATTGCGGGCGCACGAAGGCGAGCGCCTCGGCGCCGTCGCAATAAGCGAGCGTGATGTGCGGGACGAAGCCGTGATCTTCACGCGGCGGCATCCCGGCGTTGCCAAGGGCGTACTTGAGCGCGCAGTGGAGTTCGGCAAGTCCCGGCATGTCCACGCCCGCGTAGTAGACCTCTTTGTCGTCCGAGTTCGGCGTCGCGTTGAAGACGCCGAAGCCGTTGACGCGACCGGTAAGGGGAGCTTTCCACGAGGCGAGGTTCTTCACCGCGACCATCGCCTCGGCGACGGTCATGTCATCCATCGCCGTCACGTCGCCGCAGTAGGCGAGCGTGAGGTGTAAATTTTCTGGCTGTTCGCCGCCTTCGACCGCCAGTGCATCTGCGGCCTCCGGGGAGAGAAACACGCCGACCATCAGGCCGCGATGCTTTGCGCCGGTGGCCGCATCCGCGAATGCGCCTTTCCCCGCACTCTTGACGGCGACGGCCTCGGAGTTCGAGTTTGCGCCGACCGAGACGATGGACACCTCGTAGAGCTTGATCTTGATGAGGAGGCGGACGCGCGGCGTGCGCTTGAGGTGTTCGATGATCTCGGGCGTCGGGTTTTTGACGTAGGAGATCGCTTCGTGGCCGGAGACAAACCGGTGTTCTAAGACTTCGTAGCCGATGGAGAGCGCGACGAACTTACCGTTGTCCAGCCGGTTTTTGGCTTTGACGCGCACTGCCTGCGCATCAGGCGTCGGGTGGAACTCGGAGCGGAAGAAGAGGCCGCGGTCGTCTTCGCGCGCATCCGTGATGAAGCCGATCTCGTCTTTAATGCCCCACTCGTGATCGGGCGCAGTCCAGCCGTGCTTGATGAACTCCGTGAGGTTCGCGTATGCGCCGGGCAGGACGATGTCGTCGTAGGAGTCGAGCACGCCCGTGTCGTTGCCGTAGCCTTCGAAGCCGCCGGCATCTGACTCTAACGACTTGAACTCGGTGAGATCGGTAAACTTCCGTTCGATGTTACTCATGTGTGCGGTGTGACAGGAGGCGCAGGGGGCTTCGGATGGACGCACGAAGTGTGCGAGCGGGCGAATGGAGCGCGGAGAAGACTTACCATCGTTTAGCAGTCATGGCAGGGCAGGGGCAGCAGTGGGCTTGAGGCGGGGCGTTTGTGGGTCTTCTCGGCTGGAGGTTAGCCGGAGCGTGGCGGAGTGTGACTAAGAATTGAAAATTTGTGAAGCGTTCGATCCAGAGGTGACGGGTGACAAGTAATAGGTGACAAGTTATCTGGCTTAGTGTCCAGATAAGATTTTCGCGCGGGTCGATTTACGCCGGTCGAGCCAGTCGTCCATCAACTTCGTCACGACGATGCCGAAGAGACTGATTGCGGCAGCGATGATCGTTGCTTGTGGCGCGTTCAAGTTGGCGTTCATTTTTCGTCTTCACCTTTCGGCAGCTTATCGCTAACGGCATCGCCCGACGGCTTCGGCTCATCCGTTTCGTCCTCACTCTTTCCCGCGCTCTCTGGTTTATAAAAATCCTCATGGCTGCCGGTCTTCTGGCCGGCGAGGGATCGCACCTCGCTCAGCATTAACCACCGTCCGTCATAGCCGACGTTCAGCCGCTCGTAGAGTTTGTTCTGATCGGCTTGCAGCACGCGCACCTGCGTCAGATCGTGGCGGACTTTGAGCCGCTTCCTTGTCTTGTTGAATTCCGGCATGAGTTGCAGATTCAACTGCCCGCAGATCACGCGCTGCGTCGGGATGACCTTCGACTCGTAGGCCGCCTCGCGCGCTTCGGCGTAGTTGGCGAAGGTCGAGCGATCCAGACCCGCGCCGAAGTTCAAAACAATCGCCGGGATGCCGAGCACCGCCGCGACGCGCTCTTCGGGGAGCCGCCGCAGTTCCTTCATGTCCATCTCTTTCGGCGAGAAGGCGAGTTTCTGCACCTCGACGCCGACGCCGTTCACGATGGGCTTGCCGCGCTCGTCGCCGCTCGTGCGCCTGACGAACTCCTCTTTGAGTTTCGTGAGTTGGTCGCCTTCGACGCTGACGGTGCTGTCTTTCGGGCTGATGACGAACGGGAAGACGCCGCAGTTCTTCATCAACAGAGCCGACGCGTTCGCGGCCTCGTTGTCGCCGTAAATCTCTCTGAGGAGTGAGGCGACCGGGGACATGCCCTTGCGCGGGTTCTCCATGTCCACGCCGTGCCGGAAGTGGATGATGTCTTCCGGCAGGAGGTGGTGCTCGACGCCGTTGACGAGGTAGGCGTAGTGCGAGATGAAAACCGTGTCGTCTCCGAACGGGTAGCGCGGCTCGACGAGGAAGTGCGGGAGCGGCCAGAGCGCAATGACTTCGCCTAACCCGTTCCTCACCTTCAACCAGTACACATTACCGTCAATGATCCACGAGAGCGCGAAGGCCATCCACATCAACTCGCCGGAGTAGTACGGGTTCGGCTGTTCGAGTAACGCGGTGAGCGGGTGATCTTCGACGAGGTTCGTCTTCCTGCCGGGCAGGACTTCGACGACTTCGAGCGGCGCTTCGGGAAGCGTGATGCCGAGCCAGTTGAAGGCGGCTGCTAGGAGTGAGCTTTGTGTGAGGTCGCCGACTTCGCGCGCGTAGTCGATGCGGGTGCCTGCGTAACGCCCGAACTGGGATTGAATGTACTGGTGGAGCGACGTGCCGAAGCCGCCGTTCATCCCGTTGAAGCGCGCCGCCATCGTCTTGAATTCGGGGTGATTCGCGAGCGCACGAAACTCTGCGTCTGGTACAGCCGGTGGTGCGAGTCCGAGCGTGTTGTAGCGCGTGAGATCGTCTTCGCCGCGAAAGGTCGCAAGCGCGGAGGTGAGGCGGTCGATGACGCCGGGTTGTTTTGTGTCTTCGTTCATTAAGCTATCGTCCATACTTTCTTGGCGGGAGCCATCAACCTGTACCGGGTCGCATCGCCCGCGTGATCTTCGGCGTCCGTATCAACGTCGTCGGCGTCTCGCTTGTCGCGCGGCAGCACCGGCACCGTGCGAATCCACTGGTGGCAGGTGTTGAAAATGAAAAGGCCGGGCTTCTCCATCGGAGGGGCGTGCCCTTCCTTATCCTTCTTCGGCAACGACGCGCTCAGGTACTCGCGCATCCGTTGCCATCCCGTCTTTCGGCTGCCGGGCGTCTTATCGGCTTCGAGCCACCGCACGCCGTATTCAGCCATCACGTCGGCGATGGATTTCGTGTTGTCAATTGCGCCGGCGTTAAAGATCATCCCGTCCGCCGGGCCGGGCTTCACCGGATGCGACATCTTTTCTTCGCGCTCGTTGATGCCCTTCGCGATGTCTGGAGTCAGCATTTTCAAACCCGTGTTCGCTTTCCCGTTCCACCCGTACCACTCAGCGATGAGGAAGAGCGTGCCGCGCGGAAAGATGCGCGTCGTCTCGTCGGCGAGACGCGCTGGCGTCGTCCCGTCAGACTCGGCCCACCAAAGGACGGAGAAGGGAGCCGAGCTTCCCCAGTCGTAGCTCCGATCCACATACCAACTCTGCGGAATTTCAAACGGCTTGACGACGTGCAGGTCGCGCAGCCAGAGATCGTCGAACATGCCGCCCGCGACGATGTCCCAGTCGCCCTTGCGCATGGCTCTCACGAGTTCCGGGCTGCCGAGACCTTCGAGGCGAGATTCGTAGTCCGGATCGTTTTCGGTGAGCGTCGGGTTGTCTTCCAGTTGCGCCCGGATGAACTGCCGCCGCATCCCGCCTTCCGCCTTCGGCATCGCGCGAATCTCCATCGGCGGAGCGTTATCGACGAACGAGAGCTTGACCCAGTTGTGACCGACGCTGCCGGGGTTCGAGCCGCACAAGATGCGGGGGAAGAGTCCGCGATATTCTTCCGGCACAGCCAAACCGCCAAGGCGCACGCGACCGCGCAGAAAGCGATACATGTCCTCGACGAAGTGCGTCAGCTCGTCCATCAGGAGCACGTGAATTTCCGCGCCCTGATACTTCGTCAAATCTTTCAGGTACTGGCAGTGGCAGAGAAAGATTTTCGAGCCGTTCGAGAATTCGATTGTCAAATCGGAGTAGTTGATCTTGACCAGCTTGCGGTTGATCCAACTTCCGAGCAGCACCGGAAAGCTCGTCGGGCCTTCCATGTGGTTTTTCAACAGTTCCGGGCGGGTGCGGCGGAACAGGTAGACTTGCAAGCCGGGCACGGCGAGCGCCCAGACAATCGCCGCGACGCGCATCAGGTGGCTTTTGCCGCCGCCCGCCGCGCCGCCGTAAAGAATCTCAGTCGCCGGGCTTTGGAGCGCCTGACCCTGCTTGTAGTGAAGCTCCAGATTCATTCTTGATGGTGACGGTCAGGTTGGCTTGCGCGGGGCTGTTAGATTTTCCGTTCGAGTTCGGGGTGTCAGCCGCAACTCCTTCGACCTCTTCCTTCGCCTGCTTCACGAGTTGCCCGGCGAGATTCAGGTTCTTCATCGCCTCGGCCTTCTCCGCGAGTCGCAGCAAAACTTCGAGACGGTAAGCCTTGTGGGCGAGCGGCGCGTTGTTGGTGCCCGCGATATACTCTTCGCGCGCCTTTGTGAAGAGGTCGCGCAACTCCTGTTTGAGGCCATCGCCGGCGGCCTTCGTCGGGTCGTATCGCTCGACCGCTTGGCGCGTCAACTCGATCTCGAAATGTTCCTTGACGGCGGTGGCTACCTCCGAAGGCGACATAAAACGCGCAAGGGATTGCACCACGAACCTTTGCTGTGCAGCATTGAGCTTCTTTTCACCTTTGTCTCCCATGCGTTTCGTCAACCTGCGTCAACCTAAGACGCCCCTAGCTGCGCCTCAGATCATTGAGTGCCGGAGAGACGCACACGCCCGCGACGAACACGGCGAAGACGCGCGGCGGCAGGCCGGGCTGCAAGGCCGAGACGGTGTGCACGCTCTCCGTGCGCCACTCCGCCGTGCAGTGCTCGACGAGTTCCTCTTTGGAGTGGACGACGGCGACGTGCTGAGGCTCGCCCGTGTGTTTGCAATTTGCTTGAATGCGGTAGGAGATCATTAGCCGAAGATCATTGATGCGAGAATCGTGTAATGCGTGAAATGCTCGGTGAGGTGCTGCGTTAACCGGAGGGCGCAGATCAGCGCGAAGATGTAGACGTTTATCATGTGTACTCGTCTGCGGCTGTGGTATCCGCTACGATGATGCTCAGCGCGTTCGTCTCGCCGTAAACTGCCACGTAGCGCGGATCAGTCCACATGCAGCGGTCGCAGACTTTTTCCTCGCCTTCGTTCGCGAACTGTTGCCAGTACTCGCTCGATGTGTCGTAGTAGCCCGCCGTCTCGCGTTCGGTGCGGAAGCCGTCAATCGGCTCGTGGCAGCGGTCGCAAGGGGCGGTGATTTTCTCGTACATGCTGTTACCTTTCTATCTACACGTCCCGCAGATCGCGCGAAGCTGCTCTGCGTCGAAGAGCGGCGGGCGCGCAGCCGCTTCGACGAATTCTCGACTCTTCCCCGCGCAGGCACCCACGCCGTAACGCTGCATCACGCCCACGAATTCCTCGACATCATGGGGACGCATCGCCCACACGGGCTTGCCCTCCGGGTCGAACTTGGGGAGTCGGTCTTTGTCGAGTTTCTGCGCGCAGTGATAAAGCTCGTGTTCGACGAGCGCGCACCACGTCGCGTCGTCAGCTTCCGCCGCGTAGGGCGCGTAAAACGTCAGGATGAAATCAGGGATGCGCCCGAAGAGAAGGCAGATGTGATCGACGGCCCGCGCTTTCGGCCACGGCTTACCCGACAAGCGCACGAGTTCCGCCGTGCCTCCGACCGCGACCGCGCCGTCCGTGTATTCCACGTTCGTCCACAGACACGCGATGTCGGCCTCGCGCAGGTGCTCGTGGTCGGGGTTCGGGTAGGTGGCCTCTGCGGCGATGAAGGCGGCCTGCATCCACTCAGCGATCTCCAGCGCGGGTTCGATCTGCGAACCCGGCTCACAAAGATGCGGCGGTGGTAAGGGGCGTTCCATCCTCTTCTAGTTTCCTTCGAGCTTTTGGTCGCACGCCGGGCAGATTTGCCGCGCGTCTGTAACTTTCCAGCCCTCGTACTCGCGCGGCACTTCGACGGTTTTGCCGCCTTCGCCCGCAGGCTCGACGGGAATGTCGATCTGCGCTTTAAGGCACTCGTCGCACGTCAGCCTGACAGAGTGGTAAGTGAATGACATGGCTCGTAAAAATTTTTATGCGTTGGTCAATGGAATACGCATCCCTCCCTCGGGCGACTTGTGCGCCTCGATCTTTAGTTATCGTTTCAGTTATCGCGGGCGGTGGTTTTGAGCGGGGGCTGCCAGCGGTTGACGGTCAGGACGATGTCCTGCACCGTGCAGTGCGTGCTGATGATGAAGACTTTGCGGTCGGGCGAGCGGATGACGCCGGTTGCGCCGACGGCGTACACGTCCCACCTGCGTTCGGCGAGCGCGGCGCGGAGTGCGTCAACAACGCCGACTTTGATGGTGTTTACGTCAATTGCCATAGAAGACTCGGCGCGAGCAGGGCGCGCCGTTTGCGTGGCCGTAGAAGACGAAGCGAATGGTGAGCGTGCGGTGATTCATGCATTGACGGGCGTGAGGCGGGCAAGCGACGCGGCACGCTCCTGAATTGCACTGAGTTCGCGTGCGATTGCGAGACGCGCGTGGTGGCGGATGATGAGCGCATTCAGCTTTGAATGCTCGGCTTGTCGCCATCGCTTTCGCAGTTCGCGTCTGACGAGGCTCATGTAGTGGCGGCGTTCGTGCCGGTTGGCGAAGGTGCGCTTGCCGCCCGAACCGATCTGAATGACGAGGGGCTGCGCGTTCGCGCGAGTGTCTTCGACGACGATCTGCTGTTGTGCGGGTTTGGGCGGAGGCGGGGCGGCGTAAGGTAGCATTTATCTCTCCTGTGATTCGGCTCGACGCCGAAGGTCTTCGATCTGGTCGCGCCGGATTTCTTTGACGGTGCCTGCAATATCCGCCACGATTAGCTTGAGCGCCTGCGTGTCGGCTTCGTAACGGTCTTTGCTGACGGTGTCGAGCTTGATCTCGCTGACGCTCTGCTCGCGCTCGGTTTTCTCGGCGGCGACTTTGGCCTCGACGCTGCCGAGCCTGCCGGTCAGTCCGCCGTAGATTGCGCCCCAGGTGAAGGCGGTGCCGACGACGGCGACGATGAAGGCCAGCACGGCGTTGGCGGCGGTCGCGCCCGAGACGATTGATGGTTTGGGGGTTGGTTCGATAGCGGACACGGGGAAGGCTCTTTCGGTCGCTGGTTGCGAGGGAGGTGAGGCGAGAGGCGGTCGGGGTGAGAAGATTGAACGCTTACTGCGCGTGGGGGTTCGTCGCGCGCTGTTTGGCGATTTTGTAGTGCGCCATCACATCGACGAAGGGATTGTCGATGACGGAAGAGTAGACATAGCCGTTTAAGTAGCTGTTCAGCGCCGCCGCCTCTTCGCCTTCGAACACCTGCGTCGCGGTTTTGTAGCCGGGCGTCGAGTCGGAGAGCACGACGAAAGAGAACCGGCAACGCCTGTGCGTCACGGTGGCCGTCGTCATGTTCGCGAGGTTGATGAGGGTGTTGCCGACTTTGAGGATCATGCTGCCGCTTTCATCGGAATTTTAGGCATGCGGCGCGGGCACTTGTCGCGCGTCGCGCCGCATGCGCAGGGTGGCTCAATAGGCTACCTAACTTAGAGGCGCGGCCACCGGACTTGATAAATTGTCAAATTAACGAATTAACGTTATTCGGTTATTTCACGGCGCGGACAATCGTGATGACGACGTAGCCGAGTTTTAAGAGGAAGTTCTCGCGCTTGAGCGACTTGTTTTCCTTGCGGGCTTCGTCGCGTTCCGAGGTCACGCGTTTCACCTGCTCCTCACGCTCGGCAAGGGCTGCCTTCTCGTGTTTGATAGTGGCGCGCAGTTCCCCGATCTCGATGAGCGCGGCCTTGTAGGTTTCGGTCAGCGTCTCGTGGGCTTTGTCCGCTTTTGCGATCTCTTCCGTGAGCGCGGCCTCGCGCTTCTCTAACTTCTCGATGAGGTCGCGCCCGTCATCAATCTCCGCGAGGAGTCGTTTGATGACCGCGCTTTTATTGACAGCCGGGGGTTGCGATGCCGCGGCGGGAGAGTTCTGCGCAAAGCTCGGAATCGGACATGTCAGCAGCGTCAGGAGCAACAGGAGTGCGGCGAGTTTTTTCATAGCGTTGGCGGGCACGGGCAGTGGGTTCGGCGGTCTGGTTGGAGTTAGCGGCGGCGCGCACTTTCTCGGCCTGCGCATCATTGGCGCGGGCTTCCGAAATCTGGCGGGTGACGGCGGCGTCGTTGGCGTTCGCTTCGTGCGCGGCGGCCGCGTCCGTCTCTTGTTTGACGATCTGCTCGGAGCGGGCGTCTGCCGCCTTCGAACGCAGGTTTTGCACGACGCCTTTGATCTCGCCGGAGATGTAGAAGACGACGAGCGCGGCAAAGACGAGGAGGGCGAGAATCGCCGCCCACGCTTTCGGATTGAGGCGGCGGGCGAACGAGACGACGGCGCGCAGATCAGGCAGCTTCAAGAAACAAATCCTTTCCTTTGAGCAGGACGAGGTTGAACCATCGCTTGAGGTCGCGGCGGTTCGAGACGACGAGGAAGACGAGGAAACCGATGACGACCGCGACGGCGAGCCATGCGCCGACGCTTCCGGCTTGCAGCGCGAGGAGGAACGTGCCGCCCGCCTTCATCGCGTGACCGCCCGTGCGCGCCCATACGCTCGTCGCCATCGTCTTCGCGGCGGAGGCGGGAACGCGCTCGGCCATGTCGATCAGGCGCGTGGCACGCTCCTGCTCCTGCACCGTCGCGGCCTCGGCGGCTTGCGACTTTTCAGGACAGGCACGGCAGGCGGCGATCTCTTCGGGCGTGTGCGTCTCGGGTGTCGGGATGAGGGGCGATCTGGAGATAGAAAGCCTGAGCGCGTTGTCGGCCACGGTCGCGCTCTGTTGCCGTTCGAGGACGGCCAGCACGCGCCAGTAGTTACGCAAGCGATCCGCGAGGCCGTTCGTGCCGCCGTTGATGCGTCGGCAGATGGCCGTGAGCGTCTTCGTCTCGTTCGCATCATGCCTGCCCGTCAGGCAGTCGGCGAGTTGGTTGAGGCGGTTGTCCGCCCAGAAGAGGGCATCGGAGAGCGCGGCATAACGGGGCTGTTCCAAGAGTTCCGGGTGATTCACGCAATCAATCCCGAGAGCCGCCGCCGCGCGCGTGTAATTGTTTTTGCCGGTGCGCTGGATACCGCCGCGCCCGCGATACTTCCACCCGTCGCCGCTCGCCTCGTCGCCGTTCCCCATGCGGTTCGCATAGACGCGGCTCGCGATCTTCTCCGGCTTGTGCGCGTAGATGGCGGCGAGCTGCGGGGTGAAGTACTTGCGGAAGGTGTCGAGGAGGCCGGAGGCGCGGTAGTTCAAATTCTCCGAGAGGCGCGCGAAGCTCTGCGATTCGTGGATCAGGTTTGCGAGGTAGGCCGCCGCGCGGTGCTTCGTGTTGATCTGGAAGCGCGCCATCGCCGCGTTCAGGTGCGGCAGCATCTCGGCGCGGCGCGCGGGCGCGAGCGCGGGGCAAACAAGGCGAAACTGTTGATCTGTGAGTTGCATAGGAGTAGAGTAAGCAGGAAACAAAGAAAAGACCGGTCACGCGCGGCGCACGAATCGTCATTGAGCGGGGATGCTATCCCGGGAATGGTGCTCGAAGGGTGACGTGTGTGGCGGGGGCTTGCCCGTAAAGGGTAAGCGGCAGTAAGACGTAACGCCGCGCGTTTTGGTGTCAATAAACTTTGTGAAGGCGGGTCAGGAGCCGACTCGTCCATCACGCCGCGCATTGTGCAGAATCAAAATGAGCGTGTGAAGCGTTCGATCCAGAGGTGACGGGTGGTGGTAGAATGCGGGCATGATCAACGAAGAGATTGAAATGAGCAGATCGGCCTCAGACTGTCCCAAGTGCAAACGACCGGGAATGGACATTACCGCGCTCGGCGACACGCGCCGCAAGTATCTATGCCTGAGTTGCCCTGACCGCGTGGGGTGGGACGGCAATAGAATTATTTTACCTGTCCCTGACAGTGCTCCGCCCGCGCGCTTTGAAGACTGGCCTGACACGCTTGACGATAAGCGATAACTTATCTGGCTTTCTGTCCAGATAGCTTTGTCTGCGAACACGGCACCGCAGCCACCCTGCGCCCCTTACAGTCAGAGCGATACGTCCACAGGTGGCCGGTGATCGTGCCGCCGGCGATGATGGGGATAAGGACGAGTCGAATTAAACATTCCATGTGCGTTATTCCTCCTGTGACGAAAACTCAACTGTGATCTCTTCGGTGACAACATAGCCTCAGCTCTCATCCGGCGTCATAATTATTTTGTAGGTCATTCGATTGCCTCCTATATTTTTACCCCACACCCGCACCGCTCGTTATGCCCGCCGAGTCACTTGACGAGAAGAGTCCCGGCGCGACGGCGCGCAGATAATCAACCCGCAACAGGGATGAGCGCGGCGTCTCGACGAGCGTGCCGTGCTCAGCCAACCATTCCCGGCTGAGAGACTTGGGGTGCGCGGCCTTGCCATCCGGCTGATACTTCGCTTTGTCGTAGGCGTCTCGCACTTTTGTCGCGCCGATCCAGTAAACCGCGCCATCGCGGCTGAAGTGGATGAGGAACCCGGCGATGACGCCGCACCGCTCGTCGAGGCACAGCGTTTCGATCTGGCTCGCTTCGATGTTTCTGAGAGGAAGAGAGGCCAGCGCGGTCTCTTTGGCGTCGAAGGCGATGGAGTAGCCGCGCCCGCCGCCCCTGTAATCCACGTCCGACTTTGCGCGCCTCATGCGCCGCCCGTCATCGGTGCGTGCCCATCTCGACGGCGCGTAGTGGGCATTTCGCCCCGGGTCGCCGCTAAACACCCAGTCCTCTTTGTTCCGGCGCACGTTGGCGATGCCGTGCGAGCGGTAGGTTGCATTCGCGCTGTCTATGTCGGCTTGGAAGCCCATGCCGAGGTTCGCATGACCGCGTGAGATTTTGAATTGTGAGAAGGATTGTTGTCGCATTGCTGTTACTTAGACTTGATAGATGCCTGCGACGAAATGAAGGCGCAAATAGTCAGGATGCGCAAGCGTCGTCCTCTCCGCCGTCCACGGGTCGAGCACCGTACCGTCGCCGAGCAGCACGATTGAGTGGCAGCCGCCGGGCACGATCACTTCACACATGTGCATGGCGGCGAACGGCTCGCACGGCCACGGGTCTCTGTGGTCGCCGAGCAGCGGATCGAAATGCGTCTTGCGACGGACGGCGTAGCCATGCTCTGCGAGATAGGCTTCGGCTTGGTAGAACGCGATCCCCTCTTTCGCGAAATCAACGCGCGGGAAGGCAAAGCGTATCTCTTCGTAGGTCTTGCCAGTTACCATCGCGAGCGATGCTAAAGCGCAGCCGCGAGAGTCGAGTTGTTGAATCCGTCGTGGTTGCATTAAGTCTCCTTTGACGGATCAAGCAATATGAACACCGTCCACTCCTTGAAGTTATAATCGGTGCGCGGCTCGCCGCAGTACGGGTCAAACACCGGCACGCCGTCCAGGCAAACAATCGCGTGATCCCACGTCGGGTAACTAACCGTCGCAATCGAGTAACCGGGCGGGCGATACTCAGAGTCGTCGAATCTGACGAGTGCGATGTTGCGAGGCCGCATCCACGCCTGCCATCTGCTCCACCAATCGGAGCCGCAGAAGTTAGGCGGCACGTCTATCGGCAGTTCGAAGATGGACGCGACGCACGCACGGAAGCAGTCGCCGTCGGTCATGTCGTGCACGATTTGACGAATGCCTTTCATGCCGCCCTCGTCCGCATTGCCACGTCCACCGCGCCCGCACGGATGCGGTCAGTGATCTCGACGTTAAAGATGCCGCGCTCTCGCCGTCTGATCAGGTCGTCGTAGATCGCGCGCTGCTCCCGGTTCATCCGCGCGAGATAGAACTCCCAGCGCAATTCGTAGTCGCTCATCCCCGCCGTGTGGCGGACAACCCGCGTCTCGTGCGCCCGCGCGCTCGCGTCGCGCAGTTGCGTCGCACGCTTCGCGCGCATGCACGTGCGGCAGCAGGTAACTTCGCCTGCCTTGAGCTTCGCGGCCAGCACTTCGCGCATCTCGCCACACGAGCACTTGCAGAGCCAGAGTGCGCCCTCGCCGGGCACGATGCGGACGATTGATTGTGGGACGAGTGAGCCGAACTCCTGCTCGGACAGATTCTTGACGCCACGCGGGACGATAAAGAGCATTTTGGGGGAACTCCGTAAAGTGGTAACCGGCGGTTGATATTGACGACGCTAGCTCGGGGGAGCGCGCCGCACGCTTTCGAGGTGTGGAATGTAGCAGGGAAAAATGAGGGGCGTGAAAAAGGGGGGGGGTCAGGGGCGCGCCGCCTGGTCGTCCACCAGGAAGTAGAGCGCGCCGCGGCGGTGGACTTTATTCTCTTCGACGAGCGCGTCGAGCGTCTGCGCAACGTCCGGGGCGGGGAGCTTGGCGTTCTCTGCGATGTCGGACGGGAGGCCGCCGCCGAACTCTCGCATGCTGCGAAGGATGCGGGCGCGGTCGCGCTGAGGCGTGCGCGCGGCGTCAATCAGGACGGAGTTGATGCAGGAGTAGACGAGGGACTTGAAGGGCGCGAACTCTTCGCGGTCGGCGAGGCGGCGCAAGTGTGCCGCGAGTTCGTTGCCGTATTGCTTACGCTGGAGCCATTCTTCCGGAGATAGTTGGTGTGGCGGCAGCACGCGTAAATTATCGTGCGGCGACAGCGAAGATCGCCCGTGTGTCCGTGCCGTGTGGTTAGTCGCTGGGGAGTTCGAGGAATCACCGGCGGGGGAGGCGGGTGACGGCATAAGTTATTTGGCGGGGCGGCATCCCTGAAAGCGCGCCCCGCCCGATCTGTGATGCCCGTCAGGTCGGGTCGTTGCCCCACGCGGGCGCATCGTCGCCGACAGCGAACGCGATCTCGCCCGACCCGCGGTGGCGGTAGAAATGGAGGTTGGGCACTTTGAGGATTGCCGTGAGCAGTTCTCCTCTGTTGCACATGGCGAGCGCGTCTTGTTTGGCCTCGCCTTCGAGCTTCTCGTAAACCTTGTCGGTGGCCTGCGCGGTGGCTACTCCTATTCCTGCTTCTGGCGGCATAACGAATTCTCCTCTCGAAAATGGTTAAGGGTGGAAGGGAAGGGTTAGACGTAACACGCCGGATATGTAACCTTTCTACACAGTTCTTGTCAAGGAATAATCGACAAAGGGGCAAGTAAAGGGGCAACAAAAATACGGGCACTCTGCGGAGTGCCCGTAAATCTTTCTAAATATTGATGGAGCCGAGGGGGATCGAACCCCTGACCTCATGACTGCCAGTCATGCGCTCTCCCAGCTGAGC
>WUUC01071720.1_pt1 | contig 25966 bp, 18 predicted proteins | sample 6278441 | NCBI WGS metagenome assembly WUUC01 (sample SAMN13675441, study PRJNA597444) | soil metagenome | isolation source: soil | place: USA: Washington | collected 2017-10 | reverse complement strand
TGACGCGGCGCTCGAAGCCGGTGCTCCGCCCGAGCGGTTCGAGGCGCCGTTCGAGCTGTACCAGGATTCGAGCGGAGGAGAGCGCTGGCAGCACGCGACACACGTGAATCGGCACGGCAGGGTGCCGTGCCGCCTGAACGGATACACGGTCGCATCGAAGGCGGCGCGGCGTTCGGGACGGCGTGCCACTCCCGCGGTGGTCGTGCGGCATTCCGGCGGACGCACGGGCGTCTCGGTCGAGCACTTCTGGCAGAACTTTCCTCAGGCGATCGAAGCGCGCGAATCGTCGTTGACGCTGCGGATGCTGCCGCGGCAGTTTTCCGACGTTCACGAGCTGCAGGGTGGAGAACAGAAGACGTGGCGTTTCGTCCTCGCGTTTGGCGACGACGCGCTCGCGTGCGATGCGATCTTCTGGGGACGGTCGCCGGCCGCCGCAGCTGCGGTGCCCGAATGGTATGCCGACGCGCAGGCGGTCCCGTACCTGTCGCCGGCAGCCGACGATTGCGACGGCCGCTATCGCCGGTTGATCGATGCCGCGATCGAAGGCGACGACGCGTTCGAGGCGAAACGCGAGCGGATCGATCAGTTCGGGTGGCGGAACTTCGGCGACCTGTATGCCGATCACGAAAACGCGTTCAGCGGCGAGCCGGCTCCTATCGTGTCGCACTACAACAACCAGTACGACGCCGTCGGCGGTTTCGCGCGCCAGTTCATGCGCACGGCGGACGCTCGATGGCTGCAGCTGATGAACGCGCTCGCCCGGCACGTGAACGACATCGACATCTACCACACCGATCGCGACAAGGCGGCCTACAATCACGGCCTCTTCTGGCACACCGCGCATTACGTTCCGGCCGGAAAGAGCAGCCACCGCTCGTACCCGCGGGATCCCCGCGTCGGCGGCGGCGGACCCGCCAACGAGCACAACTACACGGCCGGATTGCGGTTGCACTGGCTCTTGACGGGCGATCCGCAGTCCCGCGACTCGGCGATCGGGCTCGCGCAGTGGGTCGTCGATATGGACGATGGCCGCAAGAATGTCCTCGGGTGGCTGAGCCGCGGCTACACCGGCCTGGCGAGTCAAACCCGCGGCACCGATTTCCACGGACCCGGACGCGGGGCCGGCCACTCGATTCTGGCGTTGATCGACGGTCATCGTCTCGCAGGTGAGCCGCGCTTTCTCGCCAAGGCGGAGCAGCTGATTCGGCGATGCGTCCATCCGGAGGACGACATCCCCGCTCTCAACCTGCTCGACGCCGAGGCGCGATGGTCGTACGTCGTTTTTCTGCAGGCGCTCGGCGCGTTTCTCGACTACAAGACAGAGCGCAGCGATTTCGACTCGTCGTACTGCTACGCGCGCGACGCGCTGTTGCAGTACGCGCGCTGGATGGCCGGCCACGAATACCCGTATCTGTCGAAGCCGGAGATTCTGGAGTACCCGACCGAGACCTGGGCGGCCCAGGACATCCGGAAGTCGGACGTATTCCTGTTCGCGGCGGCGCACACGCAGGGTGACGAGCGCGCGCGTTTTCTCGAGCGCGCCGATTTTTTCTTCGATAGCTCGTTGAACACCCTGCTCGAATCGGCTACTCGCGCGTTGACGCGGCCGGTCGTGCTGCTGCTCTCGAACGGGGTCATGTACTTCGGGGCGCGGCGCGCGGCGGAGCGTTCCGCGGCCTCTCCGGATCGGCCGCACGGTTTCGGCGAGCCCGCGAGCTTCGAGCCCCAGCGGACGACAGCGAAGCGGCGTCTCGCGGCGGCGGCGGCGGTGTTCGTTGCCATCGGCACGGCGGCGTGCATCGCTCTCCTGTAGCGCTGCGCGTATAGCAGAGACGCCGGCCCGACGGAAAACCCTACGGCCACCGCGTAAGAGTCACGCCGTCGCACGTCGCGGCATTCCCTGCAGAGCGACGCCCCCCTCGCATCGCCAGCGCTCGACGGCGGAACGTCAGAAGTGTGACTTTCACGCAAAAAACGTCCGCGAATGGCGGTTTCCGCGCGCAGCCGGCGGGTCGCCGGGATCGCGCTGAAGCGTCGGCGCGAGAAGCGGTTACGGCAGCCGCGCCGGTCTGGTCAGTCCTTTGCCGGATCGGGCGGCATGACCACCCGACGCTCCGGCCGGCTTTCGCGTCTTGACCTCCGGATCCGCACGCTCATAGCCGCGCTGACGCTCGTCCTGTGTGCGGCACACGCGCCCGCTCTTGCGCAGGGTGCACAGGTTGGCACCGTGTCGCTGACTCAGGGCTGGGCCACGTTCGGGCAGGCGCTCCCTCAGGGGGCAGCCTTCGATGGCCTGCAGGTCGGCACGCTCCACACCCAAACCGACGTCAAGAACCGCTGGCCCGACGGATCGATCCGGTTCGCCATCGTCACGGTTCTCGCGCCGGCGGCGGCGGACTATCCGGTGAACGCGGCGTCCGTGTCGGGCGGCAGCTTCACGCCGTCGGCGCCTCCGGCCTCAGTGACCCTGGCGCTCGGAGGCGCGTCGTACGTGGCGACGCTTCCAGCGGCCGCATCATCGGACGCCTGGCTCAGCGGACCGCTCGTACGGGAATCGCGCCACGTCGTCGCACCGACATCCGTGAACGACGGCTCTGCGCATCCATTCCTGCGCGTCAACTTCGACAGCCGCGTGTACAACGACGGCAAGGCGCGCATCGACGTCTCGGTCGAGAACGTGCTCGACAGGGCCGGCGCGGCGACGGTGACCTACGACGTCGCGATCGCCGTCGACCGACAGGCGGTATTCACCAGGACGGCCGTGCAGCACTACTACCTCACGCGATGGCGGAAGGTGTTCGAGGCCGGCACCATGCCGCTCTCGGCGATCACGCCGGACTTCGCCGCGTTCAATCAATCGAACGCGCTGCCGCCGTTCCTCTCGATCGTCACCAACGTGGTCAGCGCGCCGGAGGGCGCCAGTTACGACATCCTGAAGCACGGCGCGCTCAACACGAACATGCCGGCGCACGGCGGACGCGCGGAGCTTGCGCCGTTTCCGGACTGGACCGCGCGGTATCTCGTGCACAGGAACCGCACGCAGCGCGCCTTCGTGCTCGCGAACGGCGACCTGTCCGGGTCGTGGCCCATCCATGTGCGCGAGGCCGAAGGCAGCCTGAAGCCGGGCGTCGGCGGGGAGCGGTATGTGTCGCTCGACCAGCGGCCGACGATCTGGTACGACAGCCGCGCGAAAGATGCCGGGTACGACTACATCAAGGGAACGCCGCTGCCGATTCGCGAATACGGATCGCTGACACCCGGCCCCGGCCAGTCGCCGCTCATCCCGGATACCGCGCACCAGCCCTCGCTCGCGTACGTTCCATATCTGCTGACCGGCGACCGATATTACGCCGAAGAGATGGCCTTCTGGGCGAACTACAGCATGCTCCGCACCTACAACGGCGACGGGGTGCGCGGCGCGCAGGGCATCCTCGCCTACAACGAGGTCCGTGGATACGGGTGGGCGCTCCGGAACATCGTCGACGCCGCCGCCTACTATCCCGACGCCTCTCCGATGCGCGCGTATCTCGCGCAGAAACTTGCCGCGAACCTGCAGTGGCTCGACGACTACGCGAACAGGCAGGATCCGGTGGCTAATCCGTTCCGCGTGTTGTGGCTGAACAAGCGGCCGGAGGGCAGCCAGTACATCGGGTTGTGGGAGCAGAACTATCTCGCGTATGCGCTCGATCGCTCCGTGAAGCAGGGGTTCGCCGGCGGCCTCGCGCACCGCGAAGCCATTGCCATGTTCCAGTTGAAGCTGTTCACCAGCGATCCGGCGTACCCGCGCAGCGACGGCGCTCCCTACGTCGTCGGCGTCGGCACGGCGGGAACCGGCGGCTTCAATTTTCATAAATCGATGGGCGAGATCTGGACCGCGACGCGCGCGCAGCACCGTGATTTCGCCGGCTACTACGGACCGGAGGCCCGCCTCAATCTGATGATCGGCGTCGAGGCCGGATGGCCCGGGGCGCAAGGCGCGTACGATTATCTCTGGCCGTTCATCGGCGTCGATCCGTTCTGGAGCGGCGTGCCGGATCTTGCACAGCGGGCCGGTTGGGCCCTGGATTTCGCGGCAGGCGCCCCGCCTGCGCCCGGCTTCTCGGTGTCCGACGTTCGCGTGACGAGCATCACTGCCACTGAAGCGACGATCGCATGGACCACGAACGTCGGCTCCTCGAGTGAGGTGGAATACGGCCCGACGGATCAGTATGGGACGACGATATCCGACGCGTCCGTAGTCACGTCGCATGAGTTGCGGCTCACGGGTCTCGACGCGTCCACGGCCTATCGCTTCAGAGTTCTGAGCCGCACAGCCGCGGGTGAAGAAGCCGTCAGCGGTGATGGCGGCTTTACGACGGCCTCGGCGCCTCCGCCCCCACCCCCTCCGCCCCCTCCGCCGAGTGACGGCATCACAGTTGACACGCTCGTGTACTCAGACGGCGCGGGAACGAGAACGACACCCGCGTTCAGCACCTCCGCGCCCGGCGCCGTGCTGGTCGCGTTCGTCGCGGCAGACGGACCGTTGTCGAATCGGCAGTCGGCGACCGTGACCGGCGCGGGTCTCACGTGGACGCTCGTGCAGCGAGCGAACGCTCAGGCCGGGACAGCGGAAATCTGGACGGCGAGGGCTGCGACCCAGCTCTCGCAGGTGACCGTCAGGGCCACGCTGCGACGGACCGGCTATCACCAGTCGCTGACGGTCGTGGCGTTCAAGGGCGCCGCCGGCGTCGGGTCGTCGGTGCGGGGCGGCGCCCGCACCGGCGCGCCACAGGTGCAACTGACGACAACCGCGTCCGGGTCGGTCGTGTTCGGCGTCGGGCACGACTGGGACCGCGCGATCGCCCGCACGCTCGGACCGGCTCAGACCATGGTGCACGAGTGGATCGACACGAGCGTCAACGACACGTTCTGGGTGCAGCGGCGCTCCGATGCGGTGTCCGGTGCGGGGACCACCGTCTCAATCGGCGCGACGGCACCAACGTCCGACCGCTGGAACCTGGCCGCCCTGGAGGTGAGGCGGTAGCCGGCGCAACGCTGAAGCCTCGTGCTACGACGCGAGCTAAAGCCTCGAGCTACAGGCTGTAGCGCACCTCTTTAGAGGTGCGTGGCCGTGGTAGTCTGACGATGGTATGCGCTCGAGTCTTCTCCATGCGATGAGCGCCGTTGCTCAGATCTGGCTGCTGTTTCTCTCCGTCTCGCCCGCCTCCGCGCAGAACGAACCGATCGGCACCGTCGCGCTCACACCGGGGTGGGCGACTTTTGGTCAGGTGGTGCCGCAGGGCTCCGCTCGCGACGGGCTGCAGGTCGGCACGCTTCCCACGCAGACGGACGTGAAGAATCGCTGGCCCGACGGATCGATTCGGTTCGCGATTGTCACGACGCGTGTCACAGCGACGGGCAAATACCCGATCACCGCGGCGGCGGCGTCCACCGGCAGCTTCACCGCGTCGGATATCGATGCTTCTGTCGCCGTGGTGAGCGGCGGCGCCAGGTATGTCGCCCGGCTGCCCTCGTCGCCCTCCGCGGATGTGTGGCTGGCTGGGGCTCTCGTGCAGGAGTCGCGGCACGTTGTCGCGCCGGACGCCAACGGGAGGCCGCATCCGTATCTCCGCGTCAATTTCGACCGCCGCACGTACAACGACGCGTCGATGCGCCTCGATGTGTCGGTGGAGAACGTCCTCGACAAGAGCGGCGCGTCGACGATCACTTACGACGTGGCGATCCGGCTGGGCAGTCACGTGGTGTTCTCGAAAGCTGCCGTCCAGCATCACTACCTCACGCGCTGGCGGCAGGTGATCGAGCGCGGCGTCCGGCCGCTGTCAGCGATTACGCCGGACCTGACGCCGTTCCACCGTGCGCGCGCGCTCCCGCCGTACCTGTCGATCGTCTCGGCTGCCGTGAACGCGCCCGCGGGCGCGACCTACGACATCCTGGGTCCCGGCGCGCTCATCGCCGACATGCCGGCGCATGGGGGTCGGCCGGAGCTCGCGCCCTATCCGGACTGGACGGCACGGTATCTCGCACATCAAAACGCGGCGCAGCGCGCGTTCGTGCTCGTCAACGGGGATCTCTCCGGCTCGTGGCCCATTCATGTACGGGAGCCCGAGGGGGACGGCAGCCGCGGGGTTGGCGTCGAGCGGTATGTGTCGCTCGACGAGCGCCCGACTCTTTGGTACGACAACAGGGCGAAGGAGGGGGGCTACGACTTCGTGAAAGGCACTCCGCTGCCGATCCGCGAGTACGGCACCACGACTCCGGGGCCCGGCCAGTCGCCGCTCATTCCTGACAACGCACACCAGCCGTCGCTCGCCTACGTCCCTTACCTGTTGACCGGCGACCGTTACTACGCGGAGGAGATGGCGTTCTGGGCGAACTACGCCATGCTGCGGACCTACAACGGCGACGGCGTTCGCGGCGCCAAGGGCATTCTGGCCTACAACGAGGTGCGCGGCTTCGGTTGGGCGCTGCGAAATCTGGTGGACGCCGCGGCCTATTACCCCGACGCGTCGCCGATGCGCGCTTATCTCGCCGACAAGGTTGCGCACAACCTGCAATGGCTCGACGAGTACGCGAAACGGCAGGACGCCTCCGCGAACCCTTTCAGGATACTGTGGCTGAACAAGCGACCCGACGGCGACCAGTTCATCGCGTTGTGGGAGCAGAACTACCTCGCGTATGCGATCGATCGCGCGATCAAACAGGGATTCAGGGGCGGTCAGGCGCACCGCGACGCGATCGCGAGATTCCAGCTGACGCTGTTCACCAGCGATCCGGCCTACCCGCGGAGCGAGGGCGCGCCGTATCTGGTCGGCGTCGGCAGGCCGGGAGCGGGCGGATTCGTGTTCTTCAGGTCGATGGCCGACATCTGGAACGCGACGAAAGGGCAACATCGCGATTTCGCCGGGTACTATGGACCGGAAGCGCGGTTGAACCTGATGATCGGCGTCGAGGCGGGTTGGTCCCGCGCGCAGGAAGCGTACGATTACCTGTGGCCGTTCATCGGCGTGCAGCCGGTATGGGACGGCGTGCCAGACCTCGCGCGGCGAGCGGGATGGGCGATCGATTTCGATGATGGCCGGGGATCGGTGACGCGATCGACGCAGCGCTGAGGCAGATCGCACCGCCGGTGAATCAGTACTGCCGACACGACGTACAACGCAGAGGCCGCCAAGCACGCAGAGAGTGTTCCTGAACGATTTCTCTGCGAACCCGGCGCGCTCTGCGTTGAATGTCGTGATTTTTGGTCAGCAGGCCACGGCGTCGCCCGCCTGCATCCCCGCGGCGCGTTCGACGATGTCCGCCAGCGGCGCGAGCCGCTCGGCCCAGCCGAGGCGTGAGAGTTGCGCCAGCTCGGTTTGACGGCGGCGCTCGGCGGCCGACATCGACAGCAGCTCGACGACCGCGCGCGCGAAGTCGGTTGCGGTGCCGGCGACGCGGCAGCCCGGCAGCGCCTCTTTCGGCAGCCCGTCGCGAACCACTGGCGTGACCACTGCCGGCAGTCCCGCGGCGAGGGCTTCGAGCACCTTGTTCTGGACGCCGCGCGCCTCGAAAATCGGCGCGACGGCGATTGCCGATCGCCACAGGTACGGACGCATGTCGTCAACGCTGCCGGTCACTTCGATCGACGGATCGGCCGTCTCGAGCTTCCGTACCGCCGCAGTCGGGTGCGCACCCGCCAGCGTCAGTCGGGCGGACGGCACCTTCGCGAGCACGCGTGGCCATACGTAGCGCGCGAACCATCGCGCGCCGTCCGCGTTGGGACGGTAGTTGAATACGGCGGTGAAGATCACACGCGGTTCCGCGGCGGCCGGTCCCGGCGGCGTCAGCGCGCTGAGATCCACGCCGTTCGGCACGATGTGCACGTCGGCGCCGGGGCTCAGCCGGCGGAGCGCGTCGCCTTCACGCTCGTTGACGACGAGGCTCGCGAAGGCGGCTCGCGCGGCTTCCGCCTCGAACGCCGACAGGCAGCGCGCCTCCCGGCGGTACACCCACGATCGCGGAAACCTCGCGGTGCGCGCGAAGGCGTCCCACTTGGCAGAGTCCACGTCCACGAAGTCCAGGACGAATGGGACGCCAGCCAGCGGCGGCGCCATGGCGAGCGGCGCCATGCCCGAGCAGTACGCCAGGACTACGTCCGGCGTCCACCCGTGAAGCGCCGCATCCAGCGCGGAACGGATGCCAGGCGCGGCGAGCAGCACGTGCGTGAGCGGCTGGCTCGTGGGCAGCGACGCCGCCGCTCGAATCAGGTTTCGGGCCCTCGCCACACGCGACGTGTAGACGCCCGCGCCGCGCGCGCGAATCGCCGGCGCCTGCTCCTCCTCTTCGCGATCGTGGACCAGCGAAACCACCCGCACGTCGTTGTGCGGCGCGAGCGCGTTGATGATGTGGAAAGCGCGGATGCGGTCTCCACGGTTCGGCGCGTAGGGAAGCCGGTGCGTCAGAATCAGGATCTTCATACGGCCCGTGCGTCGCTGGCGCGCGACTTGAGAATCCTCGCAGGAACGCCGGCGGCGACGACAAACGAGGGAAGCGGCCTGGTCACCACAGCCCCTGCGCCGAGAACGCTGTTTGCTCCGACGTCGGCCATCACCACCGACGATTCACCGATCCAGGCCCCCGCGCCGATGCGCACGAGGCTCTCGTTTCTCGGCTGCTCGCGGATTGGGAGAGAGGGATCGGCAATGCCGTGCGTGCGGCCTCCGCTCGGAATGTGCACGCCCGCCGCAATCAGGGCGTCGTGTTCGACGTGCACGAGTCCGAGATGGCAGCCCGGGCCGATGTAGACGTGCTCGCCGAGGCGAGCGCCCGCCCGCGAGAGAATCGTGCCGAACTCCACTACCACCGTGTGATGACAGCTGTCGATCGCATGCTGGAGAAAGGCGCGACGCAGGTACTGGCCCGGAAGCCCTGGAATGAGCGCCAGCAGCTGCGTGGAGGCCAGCAGAGCGCGATCGCGTCCGAGCAGCCGCGCGCGCACCGCAAACGACACGACCAGCGGCGCGACCGCGACGTGCGCGGCGCCGCGGACGATCGCCTTTGCTCCCTCTCTCAAGCGCATCGACCTACCCTTCCGGAGCTCTCGCGCGCCCGCGCACCGGCGAGCTCCACGTAAATCTGTTCGACCGCGGCCATCCGCGCGTCGAACGACAGCCGCGTTTCGACCGCCGCCCGGGCACGCGCCGCGCGGACGGCGGCGGCGGGACGATCGGACAGGGCCCGGTCGAGCGCGCGCGCCAGCGCCGCAGCGTCGCCGGTCGGCACAAGGAGCGCCTCGACGCCGTCCTGGGCCATCTCGCCGGTTCCGCCCGCCTTCGTCGCGACGAGAGGAGTTTCGAGCGCCATCGCCTCGAGGACGGCGTTGGGAGTCCCTTCGTAGTCCGACGACTGCGCGAAGAGATCGAACCCGTGATGCAGGCGTGCGACGTCGTACCGCTGGCCGAGGAAATCGCAGGCGTCCGGCGGCAGTACCTTTGCCGCGAGCTCCTGCAGCGGCTTTCTGAGGCTGCCGTCGCCCGCGATCACCAGCCGCAGCGTCGGCCAGCGAGGACGCAGCAGCCCACACGCCTCGATGAGCAGATCGAACCGCTTCTGCGGCTCGAGGCGGCCCGCGGCGCCGACGATGATGTCGGCGGCCCCCGCGCCGAGCTCCCGCCGCACACCCGCTTCGCGCGATCGATCGCGGCGGAATTCGCGATGGTCGATGCCGTTCAGCACCACGCGCACGCGATCGGGCCGGGCGCCGGCGTGAATCAGCTCTGACCGGATCTGACCGGACACGGCAATCGTGACAGGAAAGCGCCGAAGCATCTGCCGGTCGAGCGGGTAGTACAGCCATCGCTCGCGCCGGCTGTGTCCCGTCCAGCCGTGCGCCGTGGCGAGCGGGATCGTGCCTTCGGCCCGCCGGAGCATGAGCGCCAGCAGCTCGGTCTTGTAATCGTGCGAATGCACGATGTCGACGGCCCGCTCGCGCGCGAGGCGGCGAAGCGCCGGCCACAGGGCGGGATCGAACGAGCCACGCTCGACGAGCTCCACGTAATCGATGCCGAGCTGGTCGGCCCGCGCGCTCACGCCGAACGCGCGATCGGAAAGATCGCGGATGTAGCAAACCGTGATCGCGAACCGCTGCGGATCGGTGCGGCGCGTGCCGAGGAGAATCGTCTTCTCGGGCCCGCCGCCGGTGCCACGGACGCTTCGCAGCTCGAGGACGCGGATCGGCCGGCTGCTCATGAGGCTGCCGCGGCCGATGCGACCACCTGCTCGAAGCGACGACGATCGAACCGATCGGTTTCTGCGGCGGCGGCGACCGCGTCGCATGCGTACTCGCCGACGACCGACCAATCGTAGCGCTCCCTGACGAACGGCCGCGCCCGCTCGGCGAGCTGCCGCGCCTCGCCGGTATTCCGGAGCAGTCGAACGATCGCCTCGGCGAAGCCGGATCGCTCGGCGACGAGCAGCTGCTGGCCGTGCTGCGCGCCGAGGCCTTCGCAGCCGATCGGCGTGCTCACGACAGGAACTCCTGCTGCGAAAGCTTCGAGGATCTTCAAACGCGTTCCGCCGCCCGCCTGCAGCGGCACCGCCAGAACATGCGATTGGTGGAAGTACGGAAGCACGTCGGGCACGCTCCCGGCGATGGTGACGCGATCGTCGACCGCGGCAAGCGCTCGCAGTTCCGGCGACGGGTCCTTTCCGACGAGAGACAGGCGCGCGTCGGGAATCTGCCGCCGGACGGCCGGGAGCACCTCGGTGATCAGAAAGGCCGCGGCGCTGGCATTCGGCGGCCAGCTGAGCGATCCGACGAAGAGAATGGTCGGCTCCGACGCCTTCACAGGCTTTGCCGGCGGCTCGTACGCGGAGCAGTCCACGCCGTTGGGCACCATGACGGCGCGCGCGCCGAGCCCGGAAAAATACCGGACCTCCTCGTGCGAGACGGAGAGCACCGTATGCGCGAGCGCCGCCGCGCGGTGCTCCATACGCGCGAGCAGCGCGGCCTCGCGACGGAGGAACGAACGGCGCAGGAGGCCGTTCGCCTCGTCGGCCGCGCGGTCGGCCAGCCTCGAGTAGACATTGTGGAGATCCAGGACGATCGGGATCCCCGGCGCTTCGTCCGCGTAGACCAGCGAGTCGAGATGGTCCAGATAGATCACGTCGGGCCGCCGCCGGTGAATCTCGCGCGCGAGCCGGCGCCGCACCGTGCTGCGGCGGTGACGCCCGAAGAGCACGTAGGGCTCACGCCGTACCGCCGAGCCGAGCAGCCGCGTCGTTTCCGCCGCGACGGTCCGCGCGCCGACGTCGATGACGTGCGCCTCCACACCGGCATACTCCAACGCCCTCGTGGCTGCTGCCGCGGAGTGCTGCAGATCCGGAACGACGAGCCGCACGTCGAAGCGGCCGGCCAGGGTGCGCAGCAGATGATAAGTGCGCAGGTGGCCTCCCGAGTCGAGCGGCCACGGCACCTCGCTCGTGACAGCCAGCACGGAAAGGCCCTGAGACGGACCGCGAACCGAAATGCGTCGGGGAGTCATGTCCTTGGTGGTGTGCAGAGGACGTTAGCGAGGCTCGTACCAGACCGGCGAGCCGTTCCGAACGGCTGGAGCCCGCATATCTGCGCGAAAATGCACGCATTCGGCCCTCGGCCGACGCCCTCCGGCCGCGGCGCGCCCGCCAGGGGCGCCGCCAGTCTGCTGATTCGAGGATAGAAGTCCGCCAATACGCAGACTTCTTGCGCGCCTCGAAGCCGCGGCTGCCGCTGTTCCGCCGAAAGACGGCCTCCCGGCGCCCCGCCACGTGGCGATGCATTTGCTGGCTATACAACAGGCCGGCCACGTCGGCACGCTCGATCCATGCTTCGCAGCCTGTTCATCCTGGCGATTATCGTCCCGGGCTTCTTCGCAGCCCTCCGGAGCCGTTACTGGGCGCTCCTGATGTACCTGTGGTTCGCCCTGTTCCGTCCGCAGGACTGGATCTGGATCGACATCACGAGCCTTCGTCTCTCGATGCTGCTCGGGATCATCCTGCTGGGACCGGCCATCCTCACCGGCCTGTTCCCGAATGTCACCCATCCGCTCAGCATTGGAATGATTCTGTTCGTCTGTTCGAGCGTGCTGTCGCAGATCACGGCGGTGACGCCTGCGATCGGATGGCAGTGGATCGACTTCCTGGTGCGGCTGTTCCTCGCGTGCATGCTGGTGGTCACGCTGACCAGCGATCGGCGCCGCTTTGTCGGGGTGGTCGCGGTGATCGCCGGCTCGCTTGGATTTCACGCCGGAAAGGCCGGTCTCGCTTACATCATCGGCGGTGGCACCCGGTTCGCGGACGGGCTCTCCGGCGCGTTCGTGGACAACAACGGGTACGCCCTCGGCACCGTCATGATCATCCCGCTGCTGCTCATGACGGCGCAGAACTTCGATGTGCTCCACAGCGGCCGCTGGCTTCCCTGGCTTCGGCGCGGCTGGTACGCGCTGATCCCCCTCTGCGTATTCGCAGTGATCGGGACGTACTCGCGCGGCGGCTTCGTCTCGCTCTCGGCCGCGACTCTCGCCTTCGTGCTGCTGCAGCGGCGCCGATCGGCGGCTCTGATTTCGATCGGCGTCGCCGTCGCCGTCGTCATCCTGTTCGTGCCGATTCCCCAGAGCTATCTCGATCGCCTGCAGACGATCCGCACGTACGAGGAAATCGGCGAAGACTCGGCGCTGAGCCGGCAGCATTTCTGGCAGGTGGGCGTCCAGATGGCGCTCGCCCGTCCGCTCGGAATCGGATTGCGGCAATACGAGCAGGCGTACGACGACTTCGACACGACGTACGGCCGGTACGGCCAGCGCCGGTCGGTGCACAGCGCGCACGTGCAGGTGCTCGCCGAGCTCGGATGGCCGGGCGCGCTCGTATGGACCGGGATGTTCGCGTACGCGTATTTCGTGTGCCTGCGGGTCCGGCAGCGATCGTTTGCCGAGCACCTCAGTCCCGACGTGAGCCGCTTCATGTTCACCGCCGCCAACGCGCTGATGACGTCGATGGCCGGCTTCATCATCGGCGGCTCGTTCCTGGCGCTGGCGCTGAACGACCTGACGTGGCTCACCTTCGCGCTGGTCGCCGCGCTCGATCGCGTTTCACAGGGCTGGATGGACGCTGCCGCGCCCGCCGCCGCGCCCGCCGGGGCGCCGATGGCTGCGGCGGTGGCTGTCCCGCTCGCGTTTCGCGCGGTGCAGACGTTTGCCGGTTCTCGGGAAGGTGGACGATGAGAAGCGTAGCGCTCGCGCCCGAGAGACGCACCGAGCCGCGGCCGCGGATCATGCAGGTGGTGCTCAGCCTCACGCCCGGGGGGACGGAGCACCTGGTCGTGCAGTTGTGCCGGCGGCTCGGCCCACAGTTCGACGTGACGGTGTGCTGCCTCGACGACGAAGGGGCGTGGGCGCCGGAGGTGCGCGCGAGCGGATCCGAGGTGATCGCGCTCGGACGCCGGCCCGGGTTCCGGCCGGAGGTCGGCCTGGGAATCGCGCGGATCGCGGCCGAACGCGGCATCTCGCTCCTGCACTGCCATCAGTACTCACCGTTCGTGTACGGCCGCATCGCCGCATGGCGGCGGCCCGGGTTGAAGCTGGTCTACACCGAACACGGCCGTCTGTCCGACGCACCTCCGTCGCTGAAACGCCGCCTGGTCAACCCGCTGCTGTCGCGGTTCGACGGTGCCATCGTCGCCGTTTCCGGCGAGCTCCGGGACTACATGCTCGCGTCGCGCTTCCGTCCTGGCCAGGTGAGCGTCATCAGGAACGGCATCGAGGCGGGCGCGCTGCCGTCGCACTCGGAACGCGACCGCGCCCGCCGGCTGCTGGGCCTGGACGACCGCGCATTCGTGGTGATGACGGTGGCGCGGCTCGATCCGGTGAAGGACTTCGACACGCTGCTCGACGCGTTTGCGGACGTCAGACGGCGAGTGCCGCGGGCGCGGCTGGTGCTCGTCGGCGACGGACCCGAACGCGATCGCCTGATCGAGCGGGCGGCCGGGGCCGATCTCGCCGGCAGCGTCACTCTGGCAGGCTTCCGATCGGACGTACGGGCGCTGCTCCCCGCGGCCGACCTGTACGCGAACAGCTCCGTCAGCGAGGGCATCTCGATCACAATTCTCGAGGCGATGGCCGCAGGCGTGCCGATTGTGGCGACCGGCGTGGGAGGCACGCCGGAAGTGCTCGCCGACGGCGTCGCAGGCGTGCTCGTGCCGAGCCGCAACCGGGTGGCTCTCGCGTCCGCGATCGCTTCGCTGGCGATCGACGCCGAGCGGCGCGCGCGGCTCGCCACCGCGGCGCGCCGGCGCCTGGAGACCTCTTTCACAATCGAGCGGATGGTGCGTGAGTACGCGCACATGTACCACCGTTTGCTGGAGTAGCCCATGTGCGGCATCTGCGGCGTGTTCGGCACCGGCGGACCGCTCGATCCGAGCCTTCGAACGGCAATCGGGCCGATGACGGCAACGCTCAGCCACCGCGGCCCCGACGGTCAGGGACTGTTCGTGGACGGTGTGGCGGCCCTGGGCCACCGCCGGCTGGCGATCATCGACCGCGAAGGCGGCGCGCAGCCCATGACGAACGAAGACGGCTCCTGCAAGATCGTCTTCAACGGCGAAATCTACAATCACCGCGTGCTGCGCCGCCGGCTGGTTCAGCGTGGGCACACCTTCCGAACGACATCGGACACCGAGGCCATCCTTCACGCCTACGAGGAATTCGGCAGCGCCTGCGTGGAGATGCTCGAGGGCATGTTCGCGTTCGCGATTTACGACGGCCGCCGGCGCGAGCTGTTCATCGCGCGGGATCGCCTGGGGAAGAAGCCGCTGTACTACGCGGAGCTCGGCGGCGCGCTGCACTTCGCGAGCGAGATCAAGGCGCTGCGCGCCTCTCCGTTCTGGGACGGCACGCTCGATCTGTCGCAGCTAGAAGGGTACGTGTCTCTCGGGTACTTCCTGTCGCCGCGCACCGCCTACCAGCATGTGTCGCAGCTTCCGGCAGGACACTGGCTTCGCGTGCGCGGCGGGCGCGTGCAGGTGCAGCGGTACTGGGACGTCGAGCGGTTCGACGATCACCAAACGTCCGGGCTTGCCCTCGAGCGCGAGGTTGAGGAGACGCTTCGCGCGGCGGTCGAGGATCGGCTGGAAAGCGAGGTGCCGCTCGGCGCCTTCCTCTCCGGCGGGATCGACTCGGGGCTCGTCGTGTCCTTCATGGCCGACGCGCTCGGTCCCGGCGTGACGACGACGACCGTCGGGTTCGGCGAGGCCGCGCACAATGAGCTCGCGGCCGCTTCGCTCACCGCGTGCCATTTCAGGACGCATCACCACACGGAGATCGTCGAGCCGAGGCTCGACGGCATGCTCGAGCGCGTCGTCTCGGGGTTCGATCAGCCGTTCGCCGACTCTTCCGCGGTGCCGACGTTCCACGTTGCGGCAATGGCGCGACAGCACGTCACCGTGGTGTTAAGCGGCGATGGCGGCGACGAAGCGTTTGGCGGTTACAGCTTCCGGTACGTGCCGCACGCGCTCGAGTCGGCGGCACGCGGGCTGCTCCCGGGCGCACCTGGCCGCGCGGCGGCGCGCTGGCTGGGCCTGAACTGGCCGCGGTCGCCCCGGATTCCCTGGGCGCTCCGGTGGGGCACGCTCCTCGAGAACATGGCCGAAGATCCGGAGGCCGCCTATTACGCAGACCTGTGCATGGTGAAGCCCGCACAGGCCCGCCGCATCCTCGGACGTTCGCCGCTGATGGACCTTCGCGCGAGCCCCTCATATGCGGCCGTCACCGAACCCTACCGCCGCTGCCCGTCGAAGAGCCCGATCCAGCGCGCGGAATACGCGGACCTGAAGATCTACCTCACCGACGACGTGCTGATGAAGGTGGATCGGATGACGATGCAGAACAGCCTCGAGGTACGCTGCCCGCTGCTGGACCACCGGCTGATCGAGCTGGCGTTCCGGATTCCGCGGCGGCATAAGATGCCCCACCTCAAGTCGAAGCACCTGCTGCGGCAGATCGCGCGGCGCCGGCTGCCGTCGGGTCTGTCGAAACTGCCCAAGCGGGGCTTCTCCGCGCCGATCGCCGAGTGGATTGCCGGGCCGTGCGCCGCGATGTTCGAAGCTGACGTGCTGCAGCCGAACGCGCCGGTGGCATCGCTGCTCGACGTTGCGTACGTTCGCGGCCTGTTCGACGAGCACCGGTCCGGCCGCCGCAGCCACGCCCAGCCGCTCTGGACGGTGTGGATGCTCGCGCGGTGGCTGCAGGCGGAAAAGCAGTCCCGTGCCGACAATCGCGTCACCGCCGTGCGGGGCGCCGCGGCCGACTTTCGGCGGTCGAACGTCGAATAACGATTCAGCCCACGACAAATCGTCTTTCGGGTGGAACCGCGTCATCCGCGCGCGGATATCGCTTGATATCGACCGGCTGAACTGCGTGGCGCTCTCGCCGAAGTAATCATCCAGGACATCTGAAAATCCTCTTCGCCGCGGCTGGTACGGACGGCGAGGCCGGGCCCGCACATTGCAGCCAACCGCCCGACTCGGGACGGCGGTTGTATGTGAGAGCTCTCGCGTCACACTTAGAGCAAACGACTTCCATGCACCGTCACACGTACTCGTCGCGGCAGGCGCTCAGGGCAGGTATCTAGCCACGGCATGAACAGTCGCGGCTGCAGGAGGTCACATGAGCCGATTGGGTGTCGTGTTCAGACGAGCCGCGCTGCTTGCGGTGATGGGGTCGTCGTTCGAAGCCACTGCATCAGCGGACCCGATAGTCCTGTTTCATTCCACGACCCGCTCGATACAAGGTGCCGCGGACCTCGAAAATTCACTCGTTCCGGGCGCTGTAGCAGACAGCTTCGACGACGGTTTTGCTTCGACCGGCGTGTTCAACAGCAGCCAAACAGCGCGGGTTGAACTGGACGGGAGCCGTAGCTTTGGGAGTGCGTCGCAAAACTCCACGATTGCTGCGGACGGAAGCCGTTGGTTTGGTTCGGGACAAGTCAGCACAGGCGGCTTTCTTGAGGAACAGATTTTTACCGGTAACACCTTTGCCGAGTCAGTAGTCCGAATATCTTTTACGTTACCGACATCGACGGCATACCGCTTCAGCGGCCGCGTTAGCGCGGCGGATGGGACGACAGGCGAAATTGAGCTGAGCGGTGCCGGGGGCGACATACTGCGCATCGATTCGTCTGGTTTCGGTGTCCCGGATGTTGCGCTCGACCGAAGCGGCTTCCTGCTTCCGGGCAGGTACGAATTTCTTGCCAGCAGCTTGAGCAACTTTTCGGGTGCCGGAGCCTTCGATTTTGCGTTCTCGCTCGGAGGCGCTGGTGCCGTTCCCGAGCCGACGTCACTGACGCTTCTAGGTACCGCATTGATTGCTGCAGCCCTGGCTCGCAGGCGTAAGGCACCACACCACGGATGAAGAAATGTCCGTTCTGCGCGGAAGAGATCCAGGACGATGCGGTCAAGTGCCGGTATTGCGGAAGCATGCTGGACGCCGGCGCGCCGGGCGCGACAGCGGCGGACGGCGAGATCTCGGTCTCCTCGCGCTGGGAAGGAAGATCGAGGCGATCAAGCGTGTGCGTGGGACGACCGGACGGGACCTGGCCGCGGCGAAGTCTTATGTGGAGGCGCTGCAGAGGCGGCATGCGCCCCGTCGGCGCCTCCCGCGATGGACGGCAGGTCCGGCCCGAGCGGCATCGCCGTAGCCCTCGGGCTTCTCGCCGCCATCGCCGGAGTGATGCTGGTCGCCCGGTGCTAAGGCCCTGTCTCTGCTGACCAAACGACGATCAACACCGAGCACGCGGAGCTCACAGAGCAATCATTTGCGAAAGATCCTCTGCGCGCCCTGCGGTCTCTGCGTTGTACGTCGTTTGGCAGTACTCATTCATTCGATAGACGCGACTAGTTTAGGCGAGTGCTTCTGCAGCTCGGCGCGCCACACGGCCAACGGCTCCCGCGCGCCGGTCTCCGCGACGGCTTCTTTCGCGGTCAGCGGCTTGCCGTAGAAGCGCTGGTGCGCAATCATGTCGTTCTGCAGGGTGCTGCCGGCGAGGGAGATGCCCTCCAGCACGCCGCGGACGCGAGAGTAGCTGAAGATTTCCGTCCCCTTCTCGAGCGCGGACGACACGACCACGTCGTCCCCCACGGGACCCGGCGCGACGATCGAGTCGGGGCCGATCGCGAACTCGTGCCCCAGCACCTTCTCGACTCCGCTGCGCTTGACGATCACGAGCACCAGGTCGGCATCCTGGGGGACGTCGCCGCCCATGAGGGAGAGAAATGCCGGCGCCGACCAGGCGCCGCCGGCGCCCCGGACGCTCACGATGCCGCGCGCGCTGGGTCGGAAACGCCGTTCGAGCCGCCGAGTGCGCGGCCCTTCGCCCCGTCGCTGCTCGACGCGCGGCAGGCGCGGGAACACGGCCATCGCTTCGGCCTTTTCGAGAATGGCGCGCGGAATCGCCCGGTCCGCCGCGGACATCATGTCGGAGAGCACCGCCGTGGCGTCTTTGACGCGATGCGCGTCGCCGTCCCTCCGGCGCATCTCGAGCTGTGCGTGCGTTGTCGGCGCCCACGGCCCCCCGAGGGTTGCGAGCGTGACGATCAAGGCGGCCGCAATCCTGGCCGCGTTTCCGGTATTGAGCCTCATACATTCCCTCTCATTGAAAGCCGAGTGTCACCGGGTGTCCGGCGCCGGCCGCCGGACATGACAGTCGATACCGAAGATGAACAGATCCTTGAGAAGCGGTAGCCGGGCGAGGAAGTCGAGCTGCTTCACCGCAATCGGCCGGAAGCGCACGACCTCGAACCCCGCCCGCCGGACGCTCGCGTAGTACTCGCCGAAACGCTTCCCGTTCAGTCCCAGGTCCTGCCACGTCTGCGGCCTCGCGCTCGAGCCGCCGCGCGCCGCGCGCATTCGTGCGATCGCCTCCAGGCCGAAGAGGACATGCGCGTAGGGAACCTGACATGCCCAGTAGAAGTGATAGCCGTGGGGCGAGAAGAACAGCGGACCGAAGCGCGTGAGGAGCGATCCGCCCGGCTTCAACACCCTCAGGATTTCCCTGAAGGCGAGATCGAGCTCCATCACGTGCTCGAACACGTCGGTGGACAGCACGGCGTCGAACGAGGCGTCGTCGAACGGCAGCCGTCCATCCTGAGACCAGAGAAAGCGGCAGTTGGTCGCGCTGGACGCGGCCAGCGCGGCGTTCGCCTGCTCGATCGCGCCGCGATCGACGTCCACACCACGGACCGACCGTACGCGTTGGGCGAGCCACAGGGTTTCTCCGCCCCACCCGCAGCCGAAGTCGAGGACGTCGAGCTCCCTCGCGCGTCCGTCGCCGAGCTCCGCGAGATAGCGGCCCATCGTGTCAGATGCCTTCGCAACCTCGTGCGCCGTCTGCGCGCCGCCCGACATGAACGCCTGCGGATTGGGTGGGAAAAAGCGATCAAGCACCTGCAGCGCGTGCCAGAGCACGGGCGAAACGGGCGCCATGGGTGTCAACTCCATAAATAAGAACCATCGTCGGGCGCGAGCCCCTCCAGAAACGTTTCCGGCGCGACGGCCAGTTCTTCCGTCCAGGTGACCAGCGTCTTGCGCAGCGCAGAGCGGCGCGGCAATCCGGTGCTCTGATGAATCCGCCAGAGCAGGTGGTGAAACAGGAGCGCCGGTACCTGCTCCGCGGTGACGCAGCCCTCCTCGATCGCCGGCTTCACGCATGTCCGAATGCACGACGCGCGCGACAGCGGACTGCGATCCCGCTGCGACAGCGGCACCGACAGCGCCAGGCCGAATTCGTCGTGAAGCGGCATCAGCGTGCCGCCGAACTCGTCGAAATCGATAATCGCGAGCCGGTCGTCGGAGACGAGCAGGTTGTTGAGCGAAAAATCGCCGTGCTGCCACACCCCGCGCGTCGAAGCGCCGGCGCGGAACGGCTCGGTCGAGCGTCCGATGCCCTGCCGGACCGACGCATGGAAATGAACGCCCGCCGCCTCGAGGCGTCCGACGAGCGACGCCAGCTCGCCGCACACGCTCACCGGACCGGACCACATCGCCACCTCGCCTGTCGCGGCATGCAGCCGCACGAGGGAAGCCGCGGCGCGCTCGAGCAGCCGCTGCCAGTCGGCGGCGCTCACCAGGCGGTCGGAGACGCGGAACCAGGGAACCCCGCCAAGCCCCTCCTGAATCAGCACGTGGCGGCCGTCGGGCATGCGCTCGCAGACGAGCGGCCGCGCGACCGCTTCGGGAACGCGCAGGTGCAGCTCGGCGAGGATGCGCTCGACCCGCATCAGGCGTTCCGCTTCGCCGAACTCCACAACGCACGCGGGGTGCGCACCGTCGCCATCGAACACGAGGAACTTCGCGCGCGTGGTGCACACGCAGGCGACGCTCGGACGCGACGAGCGCAACAGCCCGGGCACGAGCTGCTCGACGAGCGAGACGACTTCGAGCATCACCGCTTCCGACCGACGATGACGATTGCACCGAGTGCGGGATCGCACCCGCACCAGCGCGCGAGCGCCTTGCGCGCGGCCGCTGCCCGGCCGAGCGGCCGCAGGCACCGATCGGCGTATTCGGCGGCCGCGGTGTCCAGCTCGTACACGCACGAGGGTGAGTCGAGGTCCGGGTCGACACCGAATCTGCCGACGATGAGGGCGCCGGCGAGGCGCAGGGCGCGCTCTGCGCGGCGCACGCGAAAGGGCAGCGCGAGCAGAGTGAGCGCGCGAGAGAGCGCCGGCCCGTTGAGGGGAATGCCGAACGCAACCAGCTGGCCCGAGCTCAACCGCCCGGCGGCCGTCTGCAGCGCCCTCAGGTCCGGATGCCACGGACGCTCGTCGACGACCAGTTCGCATCGTGCCGGCTGGCCCTTTCGACCCGATCCGCCAAACAGCGTTTCGAGCACGTCAGGCCCCCTGCACGTTCACGACAGGACCGATTGCCGCAGCGGACTCGTCCAGCAGGCGGCGATAAAGGCGCACGTAGGCGAGCGCGGTCTGATCCGGCCGGCACTCGCGTTCGACTCTGGCGCGGGCTGCATCGCCGAAGCGGCGTCGGACGTCCTCGGACGCGATCAGCCGGTCGAGTGCGGCGGCCAGCCGGTCGGCGTCTCCGGGCGGAACGAGATATCCGGTTTCGCCGTCGGCGACGAGCGACGGAATGCCGCCGACGTCGCTCGCGACAACCGGAATGCCGAGCGACATCGCCTCGATGATGCTGCGGGGCCTCGCTTCGCTGAGCGACGGCAGCACGAACACGTCGGCGGTCGCGAGCACCGCGCCGACGTCGGGACGATGATTCTCGAAGTGGACGCGGCCGTCGACTCCTTCCTCGCGCGCGATCTCGCGCACCCGGCGGGGAAATCCAGGCGTGCTCCAGTCGCCGCCGACGAGAAGCAGATCGGCCGGGCTCTTCACGCGAGCGAACGCCCGCATCAGCGGTTCGAGGCCTTTGCGTTCGACCAGCTGGCCCATGAACACGATACGCGCCACTCCCGGCCGGCGTCCGGCCAGCGGACGCTGGGCGGCGAGCGTCGCCTGCACTCGTCCCGGACGAAAGAGATCACCCGTTACGACGACACGACCGGCGAGCGGCGACTGCAGCAGGGACTCGGCGTGGGCCTGGCAGTTCGCCGCGTACGCCGAGATCCAGCGGTTCGCCAGATTGCCGGCGACGTAGGGACCGCCGGCGCGGCCGACCACCGGCAGGCCGAGGATGCGGGCCGCGCACGCGAGCGAAGGTCCGTATCCGGGGTAGTTCAGGTGAACCACGTCGATGCGCCAGCGGCGCAGGCGCGCGAGCCAGCCGAGCACGTTCGCGGCGTAGAGGGGGAGTTCCCGCCGTGAAAATGCACGACTGGCACGGCGCTCCGCGCGGAGGCCGCGACGCGCCGCTTCGGCGCAAAACGCCTCGTCGAGCGGGCCGCAGAGCACGAACTCGGTGGACGTCGGCCTGGCGAGCTCGGCGAGGTCCAGCGCGTCGTTCACCGCACCTATGCGGAGGTCGGCGCTGCTCAATTCGATCAGGACGCGAAGCGGCATCACTGCCGCGCTCCCATCGCCAGTCGCCGCGCGCCGTCGGCGAGAGGGGCAAGGCGTTTCCAGGTCGCGGCGCCGACGCGGCGCTTCCACTGGAACCGGCGCCAGGCCTTCGCCTGCTCGAGGGCCGGGCAGAGCTTTGCCGCGAAAGCGAGGTACGCGTCGCAGGCGCGCTCGTCGCCGCTGTCCTCGAACGCGCGCGTGGCGCTCCAGAACGCCGATTCGGCGATCGCCCGATCGAGCACCGGCTCGAGAACGGCGATCTCCGGCCGGACACCTTCGTACTCGCGGAAGTGGACGTCGAAGGCGCGCTTCTGTTCTTCGAGGCGGCGAAGGGGGGAATACCCCAGGCTCATGTTCGCGGCGTGGAGCCGCCGGAACGCCTGATCGGCGTCGAGCTCGGCGACGTCGCCGTGAGCGGCGAGCCGCAGCCACACCTCGGTGTCGCCGCTGTGCGGCAGCTCGGGAAGATAGCCGCCAATCGTGCCGTGCACCGACGTGCGGGCCAGCGCCGTCGGCGCCTGAATGCCCGTGTGGCCCAGACGGCACGACCGATCGAGGAACTCGGCGTAGCTGAGGAGTCGATAACCGCCGCACGTCGTGCGGGCCGTGCCGAGCGGCGGCGCGCCTCGAAACGGAATGTCGGCGCCGTACGCCAGCGAGACGGTCGGATGCTGCTCCATCACCTGGGTGGCGCGCGCGAGCGATCCGGGTGTGAGCACGTCGTCCGCCGATAGGATGAGGCAATATTCCCCGGTGACCTCGGCCAGCGCTTCGTTGTAGGTGGCAATGTGCCCGCGATTCACATCGTGGCGGCGATATTCGACGCGGGTATCGCGCGCCGCGAGACGGCGGCCGACGGCCTCGGTGGTGTCCGACGAGGCATCGTCCATGACGAGCACGCGCACCCGGACGCCGTGCTGCGAGAGGACGCTTTCCACGCAGGCCTCGAGCAGGTTTCCGTAGTTGTAGCAGGGGACGATTACGTCTACGCGCGGCGTCATCGGTCGCTCCAGGTGACAGTGGATGCCGTCCCGGCGATGCGCGCGGTCAGCGCGGTCGCCGCGGCAAGAGCCCGGGCGCGCAATCTCGAGAGATCGACGCGCGAAACGATGGCCTCGGACACGATCGCGAGCACCGGCAGGCACATCACCAGATGGATGGCCGATCGCGTCCAGTAGCCGAGTCCCCACGCGGTCAGCGCCGGATTCAGCGCGAAGAACAGCGGCATGTGAGCCAGGAAAATGATCAACGAGTTGCGAGCGAGGAAACGGACGGGAGCCGGCGCCTCGTGCCGGCGCGTCAGTTCGAACAGAAGCCCGGCGCCGGCGATGTAGAAGAGCGAAACGCCCGAGGACACGATTGCCGCGCCCGACAGCCCGGGCGAGCCGACAATCGTCATGAACGGAAAGTCCGGCGCAAACCAGATGTCGCGCACCGCAACCGCCCACCAGGCGAGGCCGATGAGCAGCAGGCCGGTCGAACCGAGGCCGAGACCGGCGCGTTGATCGCGGTGCGCGCCGCGCGCCAGGCCCAGAAGGAACACCGCGCTCCAGTTGGTCAGGAACATGTACGCGACAAACGGCCCCGCGTACACCAGCAACAGCGCGCGTACGGGAATCTCGAGGAGCAGCGCGAGGGCCACCATCCAGAGCCGCACCCTCACCCGCCGCAGCCACAGCGCCCACAGCACGAGGAAATGCAGGTACGTGCCGATGTACCAAGTGGTCGGGTTGGCCGGGAAGTTGTCGAACGCGACGTTCGCCCCGCCGGCAAACGGCAGATAGTTGCTGAAGGCGGGCCCGGGGCCGGCGAGGAGACCAAAGAGGGTGATCATCGCCGCGAGCGGCACGCCGAACAGGTAGATCTGGAACAGGCGGTTGATCAGCACTTCCGCCGTGCGCCGCCGTTCGCGCGCCAGCGTGAAGCCGGTGGCGAACAGAAAAAACGCGACGCCGAGCTGCTTGAGATAGATCGGTGGCGTCAGCGCCACGGTCGTCGCGTGCGCGACGTGGCCGTAGACAATCACGCTGATGCCCGCCGCTTTCATCCAATCAACGAACTGACAACGTGCCGGTGTCGCGCTCATGACTCTCGCTGGTCCCAATGGGTAAATGCCGGACGAAGCGCGCGGGATTCCCCGCGACGACCACTCCGGGCGGAACGCGGCTGGAGACGACGGCCCCGGCCGCCACCAGGGCTGAACGTCCGACGTCGGCCATCACGAGAGAGGCCTCGCCGATCCAGGCGTGCTCGCCGATGTCGATCTGCTGCAGGTGCTCCAGGTTCGACGCGGTCCAGCGGCCCTCGCCGTCCAGCACGTGCAGCGCCGTGCCGCTCAGAATGCTCGACCGCGTGCCGAGCAGCGCTCCGCGCCTCAGATGCGCCGAACCGACTACGGCATACGGCCCTATGTACACGTCCTCCTCCACGATCGCGCAGCGGTGGGAGAACAACGCGCCGAACCCGACGAAAAAGCTGGTCGCGCAGCCGTCGAGCGTAAGGCGGTAGAACGCCCGCCGCAGGAACACCCCGGGCAGGCCCGGCACGACCGCGAACACCTGCGCCCAGAACGAGAACACCGCTTCGCGCGACCGTCCGCGCCGCGCTTCGAGCCGGCACATCGCCGCCGCCGGCGCCACGGCCAGCAGGGCGCACAGATCAATCGCGCGCTTGAGCCGCGACCGTCCGCGCTGCCGGCTGTGTGCGTTCATCACTCACCCCGCCCGGCGAAGCTTCTTGAAACGTTCCGAGTGCAGCGATTCGGTGAAGCGCACCGTCACCGGCACCTTGTAGTCGGCGAGGCGCCCGCGGCAGTACAGCCGCATGCGCATCTTGAACTCCGCCGGGCTCTCGTAGCTCCGGAGGCGCACCGCCGCGACGACGGCCTGGCCGGTGAAGGGATTCGGTTCGCCATGCACCGCCACGTCCTCGACGTTGTCGAGCCCCATGAGGGCGTTCTCGACTTCGACGGGGAAGACCTTGTTGCCGCCGACGTTGATGATCTCGCTCTTGCGTCCCAGAATCCGGAGCCATTCACCGTCGACTTCGACCAGGTCTCCTGTATCGAAGAAGCCGTCCGCGTCGAATGGGCTCGGCGCGTTCAGGTACCCGAGCATCGCGGACTGCGCGCGAATCCACAGACGGCCGTCCACCACCTTGGTCTCGTACCCTTCGCCGCCGACGCGCACCCACAGGGAATCGTTGCCGCGCGACTGCGAGCGGAGGATGCCGAGCTCGCTCAGACCGTAGGTCTGGAGCAGCTTGACCTCCGGAAACGCGGCATGCACACGCTGCAGCGTCGCCGCCGGCATCGGCTCGGTGCCATACGTAATCAGCTTCAACGAGCTGAGATCGTGCCGGAGATGTTCCTCGGACAGGAGCAGCAGGTTGAGAAAGGTCGGCGACGTCGGCAGCAGCTCAACGCCGTGCCGGGCGATCGCCTCGCACACGTTTCTCGGCAGCCGCCCTTCGGCCACGACGACGGCGCCGGCGTTCGCGAGCGTGTAGAACAGCGTGTTGATGCCGCCGATGTGGTCGAGCTGCAGGAACACGAGCGTGCGGTAGCAGTGCCGCCGGACGACGAACTTCTGCAGCAGCGGCCCCAGGTCGTGGACCGCCGCCTTGTTCTTTCCGGTCGATCCAGACGAGAACAGCACGAGGCCGCCGCTGTCGGAGTCGGCCAGCGCCCGATAGTACTCGTGCGAGCGGACGACGCCGGTCTCGACGATGGAGGGCGCGCCGCGGTCCGGCGCGATCCGGATTTCGGCCTCCGCCACCCGCAGGAACTCGTCGCGGTGCGCGTACGAGGCCGCCGAAATCGGTACGAGGATGTTGCGTGCGTTCGCCGCGGCCAGGAAGACGGCGATCGCTTCAACGCCGTATTCGCCCTCGATGCTCACGACGCGGCCGGCCACCCCGTGTTCGGCGAGCGCGTAT